>JACLAC010007764.1_pt1 | contig 18128 bp, 21 predicted proteins | sample 8027881 | NCBI WGS metagenome assembly JACLAC01 (sample SAMN15725517, study PRJNA655200) | protist metagenome | isolation source: fluorescence activated cell sorting (FACS) single amplified genomes of... | place: Spain: Blaines Bay Microbial Observatory, Mediterranean Sea | collected 2016-01-19 | reverse complement strand
CATGGGCGAGATCGAGAAGTCGCAAGATGTGCTGCATGTTCTGCTACCGGCCTTTCTCCAGCGGCCTGAGGTGGTGGCTGCGCTGCAAGGTGCTGAGCCTCTCAGCACCGCACGCACGCGCAGCGGCGGCGTGCAGGCGCGGGAGGCAGAGAAGGCCGGCGCAGGGGTCGCAGCGCAAGCCGCCTCCTCCGCCGTGAGCGTCAGCGGCGCCGGCGAGCCCGAGGCGCCACCGTCGACGCCGAACGATCAGCTCGGTGCCGTGCAGCACAAGGCCTCGCCGGCAGGCACGCCGCATGCTCTGTCGCAACAAGACTACGCCAGCTCCGAGGTGCGCAGCGAGGCAGGCCAACCGTACGTGCGTGGAAAGCGCAGCTTCGCTGGTGGGCCGGTCGACGATCACGTAGAGCCACTCGTTCCGCCCACCACCACAGTGACACGGGTCGCTGCAGAGCCAGACATGGCCGCCGGACCATCTGGGAACGCGGCGACGGTGGCAGTCGCAGCGACAACGCATCGTCACGACGTGATCATTGCGGCCTCAGGCGCCGTCGCGGCGAAGGCAGCAGCGGCCCGGGACTACATCAGCGTGGAGGTGCATGGCATGGCGGGCAAGCCGTACGTGCGGGTGCTGCCGTTGGCGCCATTCAAGGACCATGTGTGCGTCGAGGTGCCCAGCATTGCGGGCCACCCGTACGTGCGCGTGCTGACTAGCTGAGCAGTAAAGTGTAGGGGTCATCAAAAGCTACAAAATCAGTTGTTTTAAGGATGTGGCATGCTGCCCTAAAAAGGCATGGGGCTGCCAAGATAGCCAGCATGGGGGGAGATAAAACCATAATAGTCTCACAAATAGAAACTGAAAGCAAGCATTTTTCATGGGGCTTAGAAGACAAGCCCTTTCAGGGGGGTCCGACACTTTATTGCTCAGTCAACCCCGGACTCAATCACACATGACCAACCTATCATAAAAAATCGCCATCTCGGCCGTTTCAAACGTTTTTGGACTCATCAGAATCGTAATATATAGGAGACCGGATATAGATCTCGACTGGACCCAAAATAGGCAACCAGGGGTCCGTCCGTCCGTCCGTCCGTCCGTCCAATCAGTGGGAGGGGGGTATAATTAGCGGACACCCGGAGATTGAATCTCACTGATTACCTAATTAGCGAGATTGCATCTCACTGATTGCAATCGGGATCCTGATTGCATCTCACTGATTGCAATTGGGATCGCATTGATTGCATACTTAATTATTTCATTAGCGCTGATGCAATCAGTGATTATGCACTCATTTCATCAGCGCCGATGACGTTCACACTGCAGTAGTAATTGGCGCAGTATGATTGCGTGAAATCTGGTCGACGAGGTCGGCAATCTGGCGAGATTTGACGAGCCTGCGCGCGGGGGGAATCTCGGGTGAGACTCAGATTTCGACGAATTTCATACTGAATTTTGGGACTTCGACGGACTTCGGCCGGCCGAGCCTCGAGGTCGGTCGAGGTCAGCCGAGGTTCGAGGGGGTCGAACCCCGATTTCGGGCCAAATCCCGATATAGGCCCATGTCGCCTACTGCAGTATTAGTGGTAAAATGGAACTTGCATAGGTGCTATCATTTGAGGGATTTGCTCTGCCTGTATAAACAAATTGTCGTTGGTTGTTGTAGGAGCCATTCCTCCCCAGTGCGCGTAATCTGGATCTATTCGCAGTACATTTCGTAAGTACGTTCGCCACCAGAACCTGTCTAGTCCAAGCGCACGGTAGGAACCGATACTTGCACGTATAAACCTTTCATCTTCGTTGCTATGTATTCCAAACAGTCTGATGAAGTGATTCCTTATAGCATACCGAGTCTTGCGTTCCAGGTTCCCTCGTCTCACAAGCAAGCCACGGCGTATGCTCTGTATCCTCGTAGCGACTAGCACCTCCACGAACCGCCAAATTCGTAACACTACCTCCACTGGCAGGTCGGCAATCGATCCAGTTCTGAGCGCGCGCCGTCGTGTGCTTGCTAGCATATCGTTTGCCATGCGAGTTGGAATTTAAGTAGAGCGATTAGCTATTGCGCGCCTTCGCCAGATACGTAGGCGCGTAGCTACACTAATGACTCTGCGTGTCCACTCGGTTCCCCCCCCATAATAATCAGAGTATGCTTCCTCTCGTGCGCTTGAATGAATATATCTATCGGTGTCACTGGAGAGTAGTGGCGCATTTCCACGGTTCAGTATGTGAAAGTAACGCTGATAGGGACCACGATAAGTACCCATAAGGCGCGAACCACCATGCATTCTTGGTCTTTGGTAATGACGAGCGAATCTGTCCAATGTCAAGAGTCTACGCTCTAGGCCCGCTCCACGCTCTGGTAGTTGATCTCTTATTTGTCTGTAACTCTCATACATGGGTTGAAAGGGACCCATAAGCATTCTTCGAAACTGTTTGAACGGCAATGAACGCCCTCTGGGATGGCGAGAACCTCCTGTGCAATAAGACCCGCTTCGCAAGATGTTTCGTCAGGTTGCAGTCCATCGTCTGGGATGGTAATGGCTTTGTCGTAGATTTGGGGGCTTAGCTTGCGGATGGTTTCAAGACCGTTTTGAATCGGTCGCTCGTTCCATTTCAGTCTGTCGTCCGAACTTAGTGTCGTTCCATTTGATTGCACTACTCCAATGACATTCACACCGCTAGCAGTCAAAAGTGCTCTCTCAACATTGGTCACTCGAAAACTTATATTATATCTGCCATTTAAAATAGGGTTTAAGTATTGGCTATTACCTGCAATCGTTTGAAGTTTTAGCGCATATCCGACAGTTGATGCGGCGCTTGAATCATCGTACGTTTTCTTTGCCAAAAGCATGCAACCAGCATGTGTATGGGCATGGTTATTTGTAAACACTACCCCCTCGCCTTGAGTAGCTAAGACAGCATCTGTTGTGTTTGTGAGAGCGCCGGTGACTGTTGTGGTTATTGTTCCACCGGATGGTTGGTGGCACTTAAGTGCATCTTGGTTGCCCAATCGCAGTCCTACAGACCCCCCATTTGCGGCTACTCTTGCATTTATGTAGGTTGTAGCGGGTAAAACATACAGTGCATAGTTGCTCATATTAGAATCTAATTCATTAGAGTGGCCCATGTGAATGGCCTGACCGGTACCGCTCCTGAAACTAAGCCTAGGGCTGCCTCCTGTCCCTGCGGCAAGGAATTTGCAATTTCCCGTAGCTGTGAGAGCGCCGGTGACTGTTGTGGTTGTTGCTCCTGCAGTATTTCTTTGACAGAGTATCGCGTTGCTGTTTGCAAATCGAATTCCTACAGTTCCCCCAGTTGCTGTGACTCTTGAATTTAAGAAGGTTGCTCCGTTCTGAATTTTCAATGCATAGTTGTCCGCATTCTGATCTATTGCAGATGTGACACCCAAAATACTGTCGGTTCCGGAAACTCTAATGGTAAGCCTACCATTCTGTAGCATCGTTACATCCTTACCCGCATCAGAAGCGAGTGTGCAATCTCCCGTAGCTGTGAGAGCGCCGGTGACATCGACGCGTTGGCCATCGGTGTTGCCTCCTCCGTAAGCCTGCAATGTGGAAACCCCCGCTACTTTCAATTTAACAGAACCATTGGGATGTGGTGCATTTATTTGAGTGTGGTTGGAAAGTTGCAAGGACGCTCCCGCATTTGTAGCTCCTCCAGTACTGATATGCAGTATAAAACCCAATGGGACAATCATATTTCCCGTAGTTGTGAGATTGCCGGTGAATGTCGTTCCTAAATTGTGAACTTCGATTTGAGGGTTACTGAAAGACTTACCTTTAGTATCTATCTTTACATTCGATGCTCCACTCAGTAAAGTGTCTGAGCCTGTAAGAGACCCAGCTGCTGCTGGAACTATTTTAAGAGTGTAATCTAAACTGTCATTTCCGATAGGGGCGTTGGCCTTTGTGAGTGTCCACTCGCCACCTTGTACCGCTGTGATGTCAGGTATAGTTATATCATCAGTAGTTAGGGGCCCTACAGTTAGCCTAGCAAAACTTGCATTGCCATTGGCTAGTATAGAACCATCCACAACGAACTGTCCAGCGCCCATTTTAACATTTCCGTTTGTTGTAACATTGCCGTTCAACTCCGTCTCACCACTCACTACCAAATTATCAATCTGCACCGAGCTATGTGTCAATTTGTTAGACAATTTACGCCACGAGAAGTGTCCTCCGCCTCCGAGGCTGTTCATTCTCTACGACAGCCAATTAGAAAAGATCACCTTATCCCTATACTTCGCTAGCTCCTCAGCGCTGCGACGAGCCGCATGAGCGACACTCGCGGTCTGAACTCTACTCAACACGAACACTGCTACGAGCGACACTGCAGCGATACGCGGGACGTTCAGTGCAATCATCGATCCCTCTACAACACCACTAAGAAATAGTTCAGAACGGGGCGGACTGCACTGACTCGTCTGATTCAGAGCTAGACGTATCCTCGGACGATGTCTCGCTCTCGAACTCCAAGCTGATCCCGGTCTGCTCTATGCGCTCCAGTGTCTCCTGTGTCTTGCGCACCTCGGTCATTAAAGCTTTTACCTCCTCAGATACGCTCTTTATCGCCTGCAGCACTAGTATCGTCTCGTTACTCCTCATACCGCCTACACACTTACTGAGAAGATTGTACGAGCCCGTTCCTGGCCCACTGCGCGGCACGAACCTTCTCCATGCGCGCCTTCGCCTCATCACTCCCCTTCGCTGGACCCGTGTACTTCCTCTTCCTCCCCGTCTCCGGAATCGGTTGCGTCTCCTCCGTCGTCTCCGGACTCTCCGTCTTCTTCGCTGGCATCGATGCTCTCTTCCTCCTCGTCAGAAGATGACTCGCCCTCCTCAGCGGCAGGAACGTACTCAGTGTCTTCCCCCTCATCCTCATCCAAGAAGTCGAGTAGCACCGCAAGCTCGTCCTCGTTGATATCGATGTCGACCTCACTCTCCTCGCCGCACTCCTCCATGTCGCCGGTAAAGTCGTCGTCTACACACGCGGCGTGCATCTCCTCGGGCGGCACGTCCTCGAGCAGCTTTGCGAGGTACCACGTGTCCTTCTGCACGAACTCTTCCCAATAGCTTAGCGGCTTCCTTATCGTACGGCGCGGCCTCGCGCTCCAGTCTACCACGTTGCTACCCTCCAAATGCGCCATTCTCTACGCTACACCACGCTTAGAACTTTGTAGCTCCGTAAACGCCCTAACTCCCTCACCGAATCTCAGTAGTTTCTCGTACTCGTTGCCGCCGGGCGCGAACTCGTACGGGGCCCAGCGCGCCTTCTCTGCCTGCTGCATGTGAGACTTGGCGGCCTTTAGCTCCGTGTAGATGATCGGTAGCGGCAGCGGCGGTGCATCGCGAACGACGCCCCTGTACCAGATGGGATAGGTGATTTTTAGGGAGTTTCTGTCTGTTTCTACGCGCATGCCGTCGAGAGAGATCATGCTCTGGTCCCAGCTAACGTGCCACGGATCCTGCCAGCTTCTACACGCAGTCTCGAAGTTGTACCAGCAGCAGTCCCGAAAGAGCGCTTGCAGCAACTTGTACTCATCTCGCGCTTTTTGATACTCTACGTCCAGCTCTGCAAAAAGGGCGTCCTTTAGCCTCGCATGCCCCCTAAGACCACAGCACATCTCACACGATTCCATTCTCCCTTGCTACTAGTAGTGACGCTAGAAATACGCTACCGTAAAAATTGGGCAGGTGACAGCTAAGAGTACGCTGACACGGACAAACGGCAGTGATGTAGGTAGCGTAGGCCATAAGACCGGTAACCGCGAGCTGTGATCTCATTCCTTCTCTTCCATGAGTCTGGAAATTTCATGCTCCATCGTGCTGCCGTTCAGGTACGCCTCCCTCTCCGGTGGGAGCATGCGACACAGGTCGCGAGTCTCTGGCTTCTGTCTGTAGTTTAGCCACTTCTCTGCGTGCTCGACGTTACAGAAGTGCCAGTCGACCGGGCCGTCTCGCACCTTGAAGAAGATGCGCTTTGGGCCTCTCTTCACACACCAGTAACAGAACGAGTTCAGTTCTCCTGGCATGTGTTCGCTTTGTGAAAGTGCTCGGAAATGTACTTAAATAAGGCTGGTTGCTAGAATGTACATCATCGCACCACCGACGCCCCAGACGGCGCCCTCACCACTAAGCAAGGTCGCCTGACCGTCGCAGAGCTTGTCAGCAGCGTAGCCTGCAAGCGCCCAGTGGACCGGCGGTGGGATTGGCGCAAACAATCCGTCGAGGGTGAGAGCTGCCGTCGCCGCACCCGCGAATGCAGCATTGTAACGCACCGTGTTATTGCATGAGGGAAGAATCTTCATATGTCCTTTCAATGCACGCCTTGGAAAATTTTCTATGAAGTGTCCTAGCGCATGCTGAGCTTGCCCGGTCAAGAGACAATGTGCATGATCTTACTCGCCTTCTACTTGGGAGTGTTACTCACTACGTGTATCGTGCACCACTCTCGCACTTCTTCCAATGCAGTTGCAAGCGGAAATGACGACTCCTGAGATTGGAAGTTACTACGACGCGATGACACAGGACATGGGCCGCAAGTTGTCCGGTTACTACCTCGGATTGCAGTATCGCTACGGCGACCCTCGCGTCTACGCGGCACAGCAGCAGGACATGCAGCGACAGGAAGCGGCGGTCGTGCACTCTAAAGCGACACACACGGCTGCATTGCTTGAGGAGGCGTACGGGAAGCAGGTGGAGACGAATCGCTCGAAGCACAGCGACCGTATGGCTAAGCGCCATTCTCAAAGTGCAGCATCACGCCCTGAATCGGCGGCCCCGAGGCCTCGTCGTAAGCCTGCACCTGCGCCGCCGCGCTCTTCTGCTGCTGCAACAGCTGCTCCATCTCGTTCCTAGGTAGGCGCTCGTTCATGTCCCCGTACTTCACGTGATCGACTCGGTTGTGTGTCGTCCGTATCTCGGCGCTAGTCACCCCGTTGTCGCTAGGCAAGGCCGAGTTCTGGAACTCGTCCACCGACTGCTGGAGCTGCCCCTGCATAATGACCTTCTTATTGATTAGATATCCAGCTCCGATGCCGAGCATAACGACCCACGCGGATGACATCTCTACCACTACCAACCCCCTTAGATTTAAGTTGCCCCCGGCTGCATATACTTGAACACAAAGTTCGCAAAGTCGTCTACCGTCCCTAGCTGGTGGAACGCGCTACCGAACAGTGCGTTCCCTACCTGCAAATACGCGTGGTACGCAGCCTCCACGTCCTCCTCGTAGTGGCGCTTCCAGTGTTTGCGTATGTGCAGCAGGTGTTGCGGGACGACATCCTCGTCGGAATCGTCGCTCTCCATCTCCTCGTCAAAACCTGAGCTCATCCTCTACAAAGAAGGCAGGTAGGCCCGTTGTTAGTTGATTAGAATAAGTATCCAGGTAGTAGAGCACCATAATCAAAGAGTCCGCTAGATCGTCCTGCTTTTTGGAGGCCGTGTACCGCCGGAGCTGCTCCCCGTCAAAAGCGCTCGGGTTCTTGCTCGCGAACGCGTTCGCAAAGACGATTGCCTTCTGCTTATTACCCCTGTAGTTCTTGGTGCTTAGGTCGTAGTGTAGCTTCACAGAGCGCGCGGAGATGACGACGCAGTGATCGTAGCACATAGCGTGTATCAGCGCCTCGATTATGCGCATGTTCCCTCGCATCTGCCGCTCTATGATCACTTGGAAGGCGTCCATAAAATAGATGTCGTACTTGCGCATGAAATCCCGAACGTACTGCACATTGTTTGCAGGTAGGTAGCGTCCGGATGGGACTAGGGAGACGTTCTCCCAGAGCACCACGGTGTTCGTGCGGAAGTCGAAAATGCACAGTCCTAGGTTTTTAATGCCTACGTCGATCGCTATGACGAACGACATTGCTTTTTATCTACTTGTCAGAAGATACTGTGCACGCTACACTCTCTTGTTTGGGAAGATACCGCTTGTTTGGCGCTCCCTCCTCGCAATCGACCTCTACTACCGGCTGCCCTGAGCAGTTGTTGATCTTGCACGTGCAGCCCTTCTTCTTTATCATCTTGATTACTAGTGCGAGCACCGCCGCAATCATACCTGTGATGCCACCCGCCTCACCGAGACTCATGAGCATTTGTGTGGCTTCCGGAGAGACCATTTTGTGTTCAGCCAGGCTTCAGAATTAAGCGAAGCTGAGCAGAGCACGGCCGTCCTTGATCTGCAGCCAGTTGTAGTAGATGCCGTAAACATCGACTTGAAAGTAGGTGTTAGCCGTGAGCTGAACAGCGTCGTACTTGATGTTCAGCTTAGCATGCGACACCTTTGAGAAGTTGACAGCACCCGACGGGTTTGCGCCCTCTGGGTTAAGTGCGAACGGATAGACGTAAATTTCCTTCCGATCCTTCATCTGCGCGAGGTGGAAGAAGTCCGGCTCTGCGCCATCAGTGAAGGAGCCGCGCGAGATGCCCTCGAAGTCAGTTGCCGTGTTGCTGTGCAGCATCGGCATCATGCGATCCATGAGGTAGTTCCGATCAAGGCCGTCCGACAAGGAAGGGTGCCGATCCTGCCCATTCAGCGTGAGCTTGAAACTCTTCACCTTAATCGTCTCCTTATTGAGCTCTGCACTAACACCACCATATTGAAGTGCTCCGACACCGGTATGGGTGCTGCCGAGACGGTTCTCATATGCCTCAACGTTCGGATTCCTGCCACTGCCGTGATACGCAAAGCGGTTCTTACCGACTGCCTTCTGATTATTCGTATCCTGCATCGCAATGGTGCCACTCTCTTCCGATGTCAGGTCCGACTGCTTGCGAATCGTGATAATTAGCTCCTGGACGGGGTGCAAGAAGGAGAGGTCGATGTTAAACTCACCGCTCGTATTCGCTTTCGCCTCGAGCACGTTCGGGCCAGGGCTGGACCACATCTTCATAAGGCGTACGTGCTCCTTATTCATAAGCTGCGTCGCCTCCGGACCAGTAACGTGCACGTAATGCGCACGCAGCTTTGCGGTCTTCAGTGCCCCACCCGACGGGAATGCGATCTGCGAGGTAGACAGAGTACTGTCATGATTGGTGGCAACGGTGAAACTCTTGGCTGTACTGTCAACCGGAAGTCCATGTTGACCAACCACCAACAGCTCCTTAAGGCTGCGGAACTTGATAGTGACACGCACATCGTTGCACCCAGCAATGGCCGCGAGCGGGAAGTACTGTGACGGGTGCTTAGTGAAGAAGAGACCAAGTGGGATAATCAACTTCAAGCCACTCTCAATGGTTCCAGACGAGCCGTCCTTAGATGCAATGAGACGCGTCTCGTCGGAACCCTTATCGAGAAGTTTGGTATGAACTGCATCTGCCGTAAGATGGTGTGAGCTAGCGGCGCGCCCAGTCTTACCAATCGTCTTGCCGTGACGCTGAGTTTCAGAGCGCATAAGCTCGTTGATGATGTTGAGATGGTCGCCCTCGATCGTTTCGACGTCATTGGAGCCGATGCTGAACGTGATCTTTTCGAGCATAGCATAGCCAATCGTCTCGACCCAAGCGGCGTGGCAGTCATTTGGAAGCGATTCGGTATCCGCGGGGTTGAACTCAGCAATAAGGTCGAGCGGGCCAAGTAGGTCCGCCGCCTTGGGAATGACGTACTGTGCAGTGCTACCGAGGTTCGCGTTGTTCTGCGCCTCAATGTCGCGCAGCTCGACTTGGAAGTTGGACGTGCGCACGTAGCCCACGTTCGTGAAGTACGAGCGCGTGTTGTCATAGAGCAGTGCGTCCTGGGGTCCCTGATTGATTTGCAGTTGCGGCATCTCCTTTGTGTACCCTACGCTTAGAAAGTTTTACATTACCGTATGAGCTACTAGGTTCACACCCGGACTCTCCCTCGCCTCTGCCAAATACTGCTTCTGAACGTAGTCGTACGCGCCCTTCAGGCTCCCTCCCCCTAGAGTGTCATCCCTCAGATCCGTGTTGATCGCCCTGTCCACTTGGATCTGAAACGTCGGTGGGCAGTGCTTCTGGTTGCAGCCCGGTGTCCCGAGCGGTGCGTTCGATGGGTTCAGTGTGCTCTTCGCTAGGTCCCTCGCCGTGTTTCCCCTCATCATCTCGAACAGGACGAACCCTGTCGCTGCGATCGCTGCTGCGGCTGGCAAGTTCATCTCGTTCTGCCTGCAGCTTGGAATATTTTGAGCGCATACTATTTAGTTCGCCGAACAGATCCCGATTCTTCTGCAGACCGTCGTCCAAGACGGAGCGCAAAGATGTAAAGTTGCGAGTCATTTGCTCGTGGTCCGCCTTCAGCTGAGCTGTGTCTTGCTTTTGGCGCATGTAGAACTGAAGCGCTCGGTCGTAGGTTTCGCTGCTACGGGCTGGTGGTGTGAACTTGTTCTGATAGGTCCTCATTATGTCCTCTAAGTATGACTTGCTTGCCCCGGCTAGCAACTGCTCGTTGCGAGACTTGAAGAAGGGGTCCATCAAAGCTAGCAATCACTTAGAAATAGGTAATGCGATCAATCTAGCATGGCTGTCACCGAGCTTCCTTGAAATCGACCTTGATTACCGGTTCTACCTCGTCTTCGCAACTCGGCCTGTTCTTCAGTCAGAGGTTCAGCGCCTACGTTGAATGTGGTATTTATGTCGTAAAAGAATGGCTCAAATGGGTTAGGTCGTTGTCTTTGCCGCCGCTGCACTCTGTTGCCTTGGAAATCTCTGGCATCATCAGCTCGGTACTCAATTTCTGTATAAGCTTGCCCTGGACCAGAATCTCCAGAAACGTACAATTGATCAGCCCTTCTTGTTCCTAAGACCCGGAGAGCAGCTGGACTTTGGGGCAGACTTGGTGCTGGAATTGGACGCTTTGGACTTGTATCTGTAATTTTTTTACGGCGCTTGCCTCCCGCACGATCATCATCTTCCCTTTTTACTTTTGCGCTTTGGTCAACACCCATTGCATCGGACGACGAACCTGCACCCGCACTGGAAGGGCCTGCCCCCACACTGGAACTTACTGGTACGGATGGCATGCCTGGCATGCCAGCAAGATTTGCTGGTGGCAATGGTGCCGCAGGCCAGACTTGTTGTGGTGTTGGAGGTGCTGCGGGTGGTGCTGCGGGTGGTGCTGCGGGTGGTGCTGCGGGTGGTGCTGCGGGTGGTGGAGGTTGTCCTGCAGCCAAATTTTGTTGCATTGTAGCTGCCATGCGTGCTCCTATATCTCCTGCTACTGCAGCACCTATCCCTGCTCCTGCTGCTGCAGCACCTCCCGCAGCACCAGCAGCGGCTGCACCAGCAGCTCCACCCAAAACAGAAGCTGTAGCTGCTGCTGATCCTGCTGGAGGTGCGACAGGTGTAAATCTTACTATTGGGCGCTTTCCCATATGATGGGGCATGTTCCCGTGAGTTGAGCGAGTTCCCTCACGTGAGTATGCCTCTGTTGTTGTTTCAATGTCAACACAGTCAGTGTCAGTGAGGGGTCGTTTCTTTACCCAGTGCTTGAAGTACCGCCAGGCTTGCTCAAGGTTTTGTGGGCCGTGTTCAGCAAGCATGTTCATCATGTATTCGTTAGCCCAGTGCTTCTGTGCATCTTGTCGCAAGTACTCTCTAACACCGGGAAGATGTGTCAGCGGATCTGTGCCCCACCAAGTTGCATTCCATTGTCCATTTGCCATAGGATCTCCCGCTTTAACGCCATCGGGTATCTCGTGCCGATATGTGTACCGTCTAATTGGGGTGCCATCTTTCTCACCAGAGTTGTAATAAGGATGTGGTGTTGTATTGTGTGCATGTGCCCCTTGCAGCCAATCCTTAAATTCACTTAACAAACACTCATCGGCCTCCTCTTTGAAATTACTAGTAATTTTATCGAGGTAGGCTGCCTTGTATTCAGGAGCAAGATCCTCAGCGTTATACTTATCATAAATTTCTTGATCTGCTTCCCCTGCCATTAGGCGTCTTTTCAAATACTCGGCCTCATATCTCGGCCAGGCCTTAGCGACATCACTTTCATTCACAGAGCCAACACTGCCTCCAAGAGCAGTAGGCATAGGTCCGCGTTTGGCCCATCCCCATGGCATCCTTAGCAGTCTAGTTTTGTGATTAGAAGATCTTCTAAGCCTAGAGTAAGAGAATGTGTCAGTAGCAATGGCCGATTTGCAGCAGCGATCCACCGCCTGGCATGCCGCTCGCCGCGGAAAATTGACTGCCTCGAACCTCGGGGCCGCTCTTGGTCAGGTCTCTTACACATCTCGCGCGGCTGCGTACCGTCGTGCGCTCGGCACAGACAAGTTCCAGGGGAACGTAGCGACTGAGTGGGGCACGGATAACGAGCCGAACGCCATTGTTGATTACCAGACAATGACAGGCAACCTCGTCCAAGCCACCGGCCTGCATGTGCACCCAAGTCTTCCCTGGCTAGCCGGCAGCCCGGATGGGTTTGTCGGCAGTGAGGGGATGATCGAGGTCAAGTGCCCGTACTACCACCGGCAGGGAGGGCGTCTTCACAAGCAAGTACCTGTGCACTACTACATGCAGATGAACGCACTGCTCGAGATCACTAAGCGCGAGTGGTGCGACTACGTCTGCTGGGCGCCAGAGGGGATGGTCGTCTACCGCGTCAAGCGTGACCCTCTCATTTTTGACTTCCTGCTTCCATACTACGGCCAATTCTACGCCGCAATGCAGGTGAATGCGGACGCGCCACCCCCTCTTAGCCGCAAGGAGAAGGACGACATCGCCGAGGCAGTCAAAGTGGCAATACGTGCAGGGACGGACTACGAATTCTACGACGGGGCAACCCCCTACGACGCGTACATAGCAACGGCAGAGGAGAGTGACGAGGAGGAGAATTGTAAGCGACAGAGAGCAGAAGAGTTTCTGAAAGGCATTTGAGCGGATGCAGGACAGAACCGTCTCGCTTGCAAGTAAGTCTGCACTTACGCTCTTTGCTAGCCCAAGCGCACAACCAATGGACTACGCAGTGGATTATAGTGCGTGGACCCTACCGGCGAATCTTATACGGTTTGTGACTCGCGTGTTTCTTAGACGGGTGCGACCTGCTAGGCTCATACAACAAAGGTATAGAGCATATGATAGTGGTCGAACAAGACGATATTTACGTAGAGTTGATCTCCTAAATCGAGATACACCACAACGTATGGCGTGGTGGGGCCTATTGTAAATTCTGACATGCATATGTCAACAATGTCCCAAATCGAGCACGGACACTGCATCAACGAGTTTGCCTCTCGCCCGGAGCTGACGCCGCGCTGGTTCGGCCAACTCACACCGGTACCGCGCGCACAGCCTCAGTACAAGGAGGAGTCGAGGCGATTCGACGGGCTCATTCCCAAATTTGGAAGCGGCGACCCTAATATGGCAACCGCCCGCCTAGACCATTGGGGTCTGTCCGCTAAATTTACCCCCTCCCATTACAAAAGCAAGCAGACTTCGGAAGGTTCCGTGCAACTTCCGGACGAGGGACAGAAACTTCACTTTCTGCCCAGTGTTGCGACACTCGAGGTCGTGGCACACAGCCAGGACACACGCCTCCAAGCACACCCACCCCGCTACTTCTAGATGTCAGCGCGCCGCCAGTTCGTGCAGTGGGACCAGATCGACCCCGCCGAGATCAGCTTCACTCTCGGCGTCGACCGCAGCAACAAAGCCGTCATCACTATGCTCTATGGCACCACCTTCCAGGAGGTTGCGATTGTGACGCCAGCCTGTGTGACGAACTGGCCGCGCGTCACTGGGGACGGAAACTTTGGAACCATGTTTGGGCCAGCAGACATCCACAAGGCCAAGTTCTCACTCGACCTGACTGACGGGTACATCAACAGCGCCGAGAACCCGATGTTCACCGCCTACTCCGCGTTCATGGAGAGGATCGACGACAAGCTGCTCGAGTTCGTGCAGAGCAACCAGCTCAAGGTGCTAGGGCGCAAGAATCTCTCCTACGAGGAGTGCAAGATGCTGCAGATCCGCACAGTGCGCCCCAAGTACGACAAGCAGTCGGGGCAGCTGATCGGGCATTCGGTGCAGATGACGACTGCTAAGTACGCGTGGGACGGGATTGGTGGCAAGTTTGCTCGCAAGATCAATGTCTGCGACCAGTTCGGCAAGGTGATTCCGAATGGCAACGTCACGCCCGGGGACGTCGTCGCTGCGACCTGCTACGCTAACCAGGTCTACACCGGCGTTGGGGGCGACAAGTTCGGCATCCATTGGAGCTTCGAGGACGTCTCCGTCATCTGCCAGCGCTCGAAGCTCGAGTCCAAGACGGCGGTTCCAGTTTTTGCGGCTACGCAATACGAGTTTGCGCAGCCGTACGAGCAGTGCCTGCCTAGCGAGCCGATGGACGCCCAGTTTTCTGATTGAGGGTAGGGATGGGGTGTGCAATGGTGAAGGTTGAGGACAAAGAGAACTTGAATCCACAGCAAGGTAAGACGAATCCGAGGGTGCAGGCCGCTACCGCCGAGAATCCGGCGGCGCCTGTTAGCACGACATATGGGAAGCACGCGACTATGCCGGTACTCGCATCTGATCAGTACGCGCAGGTAATCCTGCCAGACCTTACTGAGTTTGATCCGAGTACAATCAAGTTGGACGGTACGGTGGTAGCGGTAGGGAAGCGTCGGACTGGGAAGTCGTGGGTGTTTCGGAATCTTATGTATCTTATGAAGGATAAGATCTCCGCAGGCATAGTCATTAGCCAGACCGACGAGCTCAACAAGTTTTGGAGGCAGTACATTCCGGCCAAGTACATTTACAATCGGTATGAGCCGGAGATTCTGGACGCTGTGTTCAAGAGGCAGAAGAAGATACTGAACGACAATGGGCTGACTGACAAGGAGAAGGAGGAGAAGGCGCCCTTCTTCGTGCTTCTCGATGACGTGATTAGCGACACGCGTCTCAAGTACGACAGCAACCTAATGGAGCTCTTTGTGGCGGGGCGTCACTACAAGCTCTTTGTCCTAATCACGACACAGTACGCAAAGGCAATCACGCCTACACTGCGCGGTAACACGGACTACTGCTTCATCATGAAGTGCATTCAGCAGAGGCAGAGGGAGGCATTGTGGGAGGACTTTGGCGACTTCCTGACTAAGGACGCGTTTGCACAGATACTGGACGCATACACTGAGGACAACGAGGTGCTAGTGATAGACACGTGTCCCGAGCATACTGTGGATCCGCTGAGTATGCTCTATTGGTGGAAGGCGAGCGACCCGGGCGATTTCCACATGGGAAGTAAGGAGTTCTGGGAGACGGCTATGATGAGCGACAACCCTATCCCACCTAAGGAGGGTCCAGAAGCATCAAGCGATCTGCTGACCGTGAAGGACTTCATGCCTCAACCATGGAAAGAAATGATCTAAATTTCTAGACTAGTAACATGCACGCAATGAGCACGGGTCGTTCGATTCAGGTTTCGGTAACACACACTGTTCTTGGCATTGCTCTCGGAGCAGCTATCGAGTCGATGCTCCCTAAGTTCACACAGGGCGCCTCCCTAACTTCTCTAGCTTTCGAAACGACTGTGCAGGCTGGTCTGAACGGGGCCGCTTTGGTAGCGGTCGCGGGTTTTCTGAGTAACGATGACCCAACAAACGGGCTGCCGTTTTCAATGGCGCTGTTTCAGGCACAACCGGAATTTGCGCAGCGCATCGTGCAGATAAGCGCTGTAGTAAAAGAGCAGGTCTCTCAAGCTGCACGGCGAACGGTGCCACTTGTTCCAGCGGTGTAATCGGCCAGCCTACACTATGCACCATGCTTCCCCACATCTCATCGAGCTGCTGCAGCTTGGACTTGGACTTGATCAGGGGAAAGAACATGCAGAATTGAGAGCAGTTCAGCTTCTGGAAGAGGCGGCAGAAGACGTAATTGTAGTTTAGGAAGTTCTTTCTCCCGTTGCTTCGGTGCCCCTCGAAAGGTTGCTGCAACTGGAGGAAGAGCTCGTCTAGTTGCTGAACAATGAGGGAGCCTGGCATCGGTGGCGCGATCTCCGTGATCCGGAAGATGATCTGCAGCCACTTCTCGATGTAGAGCTGCATGTTTAGAGATCGGAGTACCGTTCGGATGACGTCCTTGTTGATAATGGTGTATGCGCCACTACATATGCTTGCAGCAATTTGCAGCATCTCGTCATCAGGGATAGGAGACTCAGCAAGCAGTAGTTGACTAATGCGTTCGTGCCAGTGGTGAATCCGTTTGTAGTTGCTTGACTTAGTCGGCATGACGTTACCATACATTGTCTCCCAAATGACCTGGCCCGGGTCGACAACGCCGCATAGATCACATATGCGGGATCCCGGGTGCGACGAGTGCTGTCCGTTAAAGACAAAGCGCCTTGCCCCGCAGTTAACACAAGTGTCGCGGCCATTAGCAGGTACAGGCCGCTGCGCATGAAGCAGAACGTCCATGTCATCAAAAGCAGCGTCCAGCTCAGTCTGGTTGCAGACCACCATCTCATGTGGGTTGGGGGTAGGGCTGCTACTGGTGTGTTGGAAAGTTGCAGGCATTTTCCAATTGTCTAAATGCGAGCACCTATGCAGGCGTGCGATAATAAGTGGCTGGATGTCTTTGTGACGAAATCGGACTATGGGTTTGATGACATAGAGGTGTGCGAGGTGCAGAGCGTGGAGCTCGCTCCCTCTACGGTAGGCAGCTATGATGCTGCCATTGTTGTCGACGCGGCCACTGAGTGGGTCTTGCCTACATGGACCCTTGATTACGACAACTATGATGCCACTAGGAATGCGGCCTACAAATCAATTAAAGTAGGTGACCTGATTCGGATTGGTGAACCTAAGCACAAGGCGACAACAGATTACCTGACTGTGCTGGAGGTCAGGGAAGTGGAAAGGGTATACAACGGTACGACAGTAGTCTTACCAATTGGTAAAAATGCGATCCCTCTTGCGATAAATACGGGCACAAGCGAGACAGAAACCGGTACTTATGATGTGCCGACTAAAAGTGGCATAGCTCACATAGCACTACGACTAAACATGACTGTCAACTGCACGGCTATCCCTAAGGATGTGCGCAAAAAAACGGAGATGTTCAAAGCTCATGCCGGCAATCACCAAATTGTGGACATAACAAATCGCCACGAGAGCTCGCATGCGCATTACCCGCTATTCCGACTCAATCCGTATCTATCTGGCTCGACGCTCACTGCAAATCTCGATAGCGGAGTAAAGTACGTTAACTGCATCAAGCTACTCGGCTACTCTGTAGCTGCAAAGCGGCAGGTCGGTGTCGCGCATGGTCACGAGATGAGCGCGGACGACTACCTCATCCTACGCATAAAGGAGGTGCAGGGGAAGGTAGTCAGCAACAACAGCCACGCGAACGGCGCTTTCGCTATCCTCTACGCAGGGGCTACGGACAACAACAACATTGGAGGCATAGAGTTCCACCGCTTCGACGCCGAAAACGGGATCGCAGTGCAGTCAATGCAGCCGACGATACTGCGCAACCTGACACTCGAGGTGCTAGACCGGTTCGGCAACCCGGCTCACTTTGGGCGTCTGCACCTGTGGTTCAAGCTACTTGCAACACACGGGTGAATAACTTTCTGAACGCACATATGAACTAAACACCAGCCATGGGAATGGATCGATCTGGACCGAGCGCTATGCAGTTGTATGCCTCAGCAGGTGGACAGGGTAACCCTCCCGACACTGGTCAAGCGTACGGCATGGGCCTTGTCGACGCCGAGCTAGACGCAAGGACGAAGTATGCGGCTCCGAGTGTGCCTGGGGAGGAGGATCGGCCGGTGATCGCGCCTGGGCCTATGGGTCGCCCCCCTGCCGATTACAATTACGATGGTGGCCTTCCTGTAAAGTACGACGTGCCATCAGTTCAGAAGGAGCGCATGCAACTGCGCCAAGCTGTTCGCGCAGCTGCATCCGGTGAACCGAGGGTACCTGGTACAAATAATGTTATTCGCACTGATCCCATCACCGATGAGGAGGTCAATTACCTCTCATCCATGAAGGACCAGGCCGAGCTTGCGGACTTCGATCGGTACGTCAATAAGCTGATCGACCCACGTAAGCCGGGTAACTTGAAATGGTTGATGGAGATTTACCCTGAGTTCGTGAACAGGCGCATTCAACAAGTGCACACGGATTATGAGTTTGCACTTCGTAATC
>JACLAC010002052.1_pt1 | contig 18132 bp, 17 predicted proteins | sample 8027881 | NCBI WGS metagenome assembly JACLAC01 (sample SAMN15725517, study PRJNA655200) | protist metagenome | isolation source: fluorescence activated cell sorting (FACS) single amplified genomes of... | place: Spain: Blaines Bay Microbial Observatory, Mediterranean Sea | collected 2016-01-19 | reverse complement strand
GTTTACGAAATACTTGAAAAATACTGCCCTGAAGACCTGGACATAATAAAGGAGCATATATCCAATAAAAGATGGCACGTGCCTGGTGGCTGGTATATTCAACCAGATTGTAATCTTATTAGTGAATCATCTTTTAAGAAGCATATAGAGTTTGGGAAGGCGTGTTTCAGCAGAAAATTTTCAGCTGAGGTTAATGTTGGATTCAATGTTGATAGTTTTGGTCATTGTGCAGCAATTCCAGATATTTTATTGGAAGCTGGCTATGATAGTTATGTAATGATGCGACCAATGCAGCATGAGATGTCACTACCTGGACCTTTATTTAATTGGGAAGGTAATGGAGGAGGAGAGGTAATGACATGGAGAATTCCAAGAAGTTATAATGCTGAATCACCAGATGTCCTACAACAAAATATATTGAGTGCTTTAGATGTTGCAAACGTTGATATTCCTCATGTGATGGTTTTTTATGGAATTGGAAATCATGGTGGAGGACCCACACGGAATCTCATCAAATGGATTTTGGAAAATCAAGACTTTGGGGAGGGTATAAAGCTGAAGTTTTCGAGTCCAAGACAATTTTTTGATGCTGTGAAGCCTTTAAAGATGCATCTACCGCGCGTGCGAGGTGAATTACAGATGCATGCGATAGGTTGCTATTCAGTGGTTGGGGAAATCAAGAGAAAGCTCCAAGATGCGGAGTTGGCTATTCTCGAAGCGCAAACAGCTGAGAGTCTTTTTGGTGAAATCAATAATTCTGCCGTTGTAAATAATCGCTTTGATAAGAGTTGGAAACGCATTTTGTTCAATCAATTCCATGATATCCTTGGAGGTACCTCAGTCCGAGAAGCTTGCGAAGAAACAATCAACGAACTCTCAGGTGTAATTGTAGACGGAGAAGAAGCTATCTCGACAATTTGTCTACAAAATCTTGTAGATTTAAAACCCCACCCGCTGCAACGTTTAAAAGTTTTTCGATTTGGGAACTATGATTACAACTCACTAGTTTATCACGAACCTTGGTTGCACCCTAAAGGATTTGATCAATGTTTTCAAGGAACCCTTCTAGATACATTTGATTCATCTATTGATTATCAACTAGTTCAACAGTCAGCAGTTAAGGGTTCACCAAGGGCTTTAATTTTCGAAACATCAATCAAATCTGGTCAACATATGGAATTTTACTTAGACCATGATCGTGAACCAAAAGTAGTAAGAACTGATCTGCGCTGTAAAAAAAGAGAAATTTCTAATTCAATTTTGAAATCTAATGTTGGGACAAAAGGTAATTTATTTAATCTGAATAGAAAAGTCTCAGAAGATGAAAATTCTGAATGGGTTCAAATGCATGTGCTTGCAGATGAGTCTGATACTTGGAGTCATGGAAGAAGCTCTTTTGATAATTCTCCAGAAGGTGTTTTTGAAATTCAAAAGATTGAAACCGAAGAATCAGGGCCATTGCGATCAATCGTTCGTCTTGATACCCGATATGCGTGTAGCCGTAGTATTGTAAGGCAAATATTTTATCGAGAAAAGCCTTACGTAGATTTCTTGGTTGACTTATACAATCTAGAGCAATTCAAACTAATTAAACTGATCATACCAGTACCAAAGAGCCAATCTAGATATGACAGAATCGCAAGAGGTTACTTAGAAAGACCTCAAAACCATTTAGAATTTCCATTTATGAAATGGTCTTGGTTTCCAAATTCTCAAAAGACTTCATTCACTAATGGGATGGGGATAATCTCACCAAACTGTTTCAGTTGTTCGGGTATAAATGGTTTTTTTAATCTAACCTTATTGAGATCTCCAACATTTGCGTGGCATGATCCTGCGAAAATTAGTGATACCAATCGTTTTTATAATACTGATCAAGGTTTTAGTAGTTATCAAATTCGGATTTGTTTTGATGTGGCAATAGATGAGATGGATCAGTACACTGATGAAATACTATTCAAACCGCGTTGTTTTGACTGGACTAAAGGAATGACTAAATTTAGTTCATAATAGAGAAGCAAATTAAATATTAAAATCTCCGAAAAAAGTTAATTTTTTATCAATAATTTGAAAATTACAATCTTATTTATTCTCATTGTGAGCCAATTTAATTAGAAAATGTTAAATTACAATCATTTTTAAGTAATTATGAAACTAAATCGTAGAGTAATCGATAATAAATAATCTTGTGATGATCGTACGACACACCATATTCTTCGAGAAATAATCTTTCCCAGCCGTTTCCTAGGTTCCAATTCAGACTCCAAGTTGCCACTGCCAAGTCCCACCAAACGTCTGCGACACCAAGTTCTCCTAAGTCGACAAAACCCTGTAGTCTGTTTTTGTCAAAAAGGATATTTGGAACACAGTAGTCGCCATGACAGACGACCTCATTGGTTGAAGAAGGTTGTTGTTCCTTTAAGAAGCTCTGTGCTTCCTTTAGGCTGAGATGTTGAAACTCAGGATGAAAATGCTTTTTGGGTTGAATTAATCCGAGTTGAGCTCGCTTGGAAACATGCTTCAGCGCAGGCTCGAGTCTGAAATCAAAGGGACAGTTGGAGACAGGAGCTTGATTGTGAAAATGCCGTAAGGCCCTCGCAAGAAGTGAAACCAGCAACGCTGGGTTTGATTTTAGATCTGGTTCTGTTCCGTTTATTCCTACGATTCCTTCACTTAGTAACCAAGCTGGATCAGAATCCAGATCAAAATCTATGATCTTGGGGACTGGCAAAAAAGCTTTCGCCCAACGCAGACGCTCCAATTCATCTGCAATCGAAGGATGGGTATCCTTTCGAACCATTTTTAGATATCTCGTTGCACCGCTTGAGTGGCGCATCTGATAAGTACAGGCATGGTCAAAAGGCGCCCAAGCTATATCGAAATTCCAATTAGGGTGAAACTTTTGCAGGTTTTTCGGAATTGAAAAAAGCGAATTCGATTTGTGTTGCATTACTCAATTAAGAGATCAACATATTTACAATTGTAAAAAATAAAAATTAAGCTCCGCATAAGCCTTCTTATAACGTGGTAAACTCTTTCATTTAATTTTAAAAAGTTATCAAGAAACTAAACTAATTTTTGTAATCCCAAAAATGGAACTCAAGACTGAGGTCATTTTAGATACCGGGCAAAATCAATTCGATAAAAACAATCGGATTTTGCTGATGATCAATTGTGGCCTTTTCATCGTAATTGGATCAATCATCAGTCGATTGCATGTATTGCAGGCTTGGATGGGGGTTACCTATGAGGAGTTCGCCTGGGTACTATTTTGTTTCAGCTGTGGTTCTATTTTGAGCAATCTGGTTGTGAGTCGATTGATCAGTTTTTTTGGGGTCAAAAGAGTGCTGTTGGCAACAATGTTATGCATCGTTGTGGCTTTAAGCAGTTTCAGTGAAAAACCTACTTATACCAGCTTGCTCGGATTGTGGGGATTACTCAGCTTTGGCTTTGGCGGAAGTATGGTAGTTGTAATGTCACAAGCTGGTATTGTTCAGGCTCATCAAGGTAAATCTTGGATGTCATTCTTCCAGGGCGTTAGTGGTATTGGGGTGATTGGAGGGATGAGCGTTGGGCTGATCTCCAATTCACATCAATTCCCAATCGATAGGCATTTCCCAGTCGTGGGCTTGGTTATGTTGACGCTGCTAATCTTCACTTTCCAAAGTTACGCACCTTTTGAATCAGCTCAAGATGAGCGGAACTCAAAATTCAAGTTATCCAAAGCCCTTCTGTGTCTAGCTTTCACTAATTTTGCTGCGATTCTGGCCATTAGCCAATTCCTAACTTGGTCAGGAATGATGTTTCGAGATGAGTTTTATCTTGACGATGACTTGGCAACAATGGGTTCATTTGGCTTTGTTATGACAGAAACTGGTATTCGCTTTTACGGTGATGTGTTGACAAGAAGATTCGGTAAGATCCCCCTTCTGATTGTTACAGGTACCTTAACCTGTGCATTACTATTTTCCATTTATCTGATTCAGCAACCAGTCTGGGTTGTGGTTGCTTTCATCTGCGTTGGATTGACATCAGGAACCATTCAGCCAATTATATTTTCTCTCACAACAGAGCAAAGGGGAAGCATGTCTCAGAACATGTCTTTCATACTATTGTTCCAGTCCATTGCATTTTTAATTGGACCGATTACCACGGGACACATTGCGCAGAATATTGGACTTTTTGAAATCTATCTCTTCTGTAGTTGTGTAAGTGCTTTGATAGTTTTGCTTGGCCTACTGCTTCAAGGTTTGAAAATAAAAACAAATGCAAATTCTGATTAATGACTTCTATCTTTGACATATTTCTCACCTCTGGTTGACAGCTGGTAAAGGCAACTGTACTACGCTAACAAGTACAGTTGCCATCAGCATTAAGCCAGCAAGAATTTGGAAGGTCCAGCCTATTAAAACTCCGCAACAAATGCGATACCCCACATTCCCCTCGATATATATAGACGAGATCCCAGATTGATCAGAGAGAGAGCCGTCGCATGTTGATGCACAGGGAATAGTTTCAAAGTCTGATCCGTTAGCAGAGCCTCCTGAATTCCAACAGCAGGGCGGAGCCAGAGAAAAAAGAAAGCTGTAAGCCAGATATTCAGACTTAAACTTAGTAAGAAAAGCCCAAACTAAGGAATAAACAGACAATAGCTAACACCTTTTTAATTCCAAATTGCTTTTGGAAAATGTGTACTTGCTTCAGCACAAATCCCTCGATAGCCATTCCTGCGGCTAACAACACTCCCAGATAGGCAATTACACCACTTTTCTGCTCGTAAAAAGGCTGAATAAAAATAAGTATAGAATCGGCAAAAGGGTGTGTAATCCAGAAAAACAGGATCATAATTCCAAGCTTTCCGGCAAGTACCCTGATCTCTGAAAGTACGAGGCGATCTAGCCAAGAAAGATTTAGTGGCTGTGTATCAATTTCTGAGTGAACCGCCAGCTTACTTTTTGTAACTGAAGGTAGGTTGGGCATGCCACATAGAGCCAAAGCGACTCTACAAACACTCAAGAAAATCAAAAGAAAAAACTATCTTTATCTCAAATCCAGACAATTAAAGCGCCTCCAAGAAATGCAATGAAATTGGCAGTTGACTTGGCAAATCCCAAATAACCCAGTGCTTCGCTGTAGCGTTCAGGCTCTTTTTGGCTTCTCAATAATTCATGAAGATAAGCTTCCAAATATCCAGAATGCAGAGCCCAGTGCAGTCCTCCAATCATGGAAGCGACAGCAAATTCTCCAATCAATTGCAGCAAGAATCCTATGAGAAGGATCTGTTTTCTTGAAAAATGGTCCGCTAAGACTCCTCCTGGTATTTCACAGGCTAAATTACTCAGAAGTAAGATGATTGAGAGTTCGGAAATCTGAACGAGATCTAGCCATTTGCTCTGAAGATAGAGTGCGTAGAAAGGGAGGTAAAAGTAGAGGTTACTAAGGAGCAGGATAAGAGTTAGGCGAGCTGGGGCGGTGGTGCTGAAGGGTATGAAGTACTGGTAAAGCCCTTTCAGGATTCTGGTTTCACCCTTAAGACTATGTAGTCTCCGTGAGAAATATAACTGAACCAGTCAACAGTGCAAATCAGGGATTTTTTCGAATCTTTGATTCGGATTTGGAAGGTCGCTAAAGTACTATCACCTTTGGTTGCTATCACCGTATTCTCAAAATCTCCTTGAGGTTTGATGTAACCAACGCAGGTTTGAACAGCTCCATCAATGATGGCTTGATCAATACCTTTGGTCATCCAGTAGGTGACAACAGCTAGTGCGAATAGTAAAAGGCCCAAAAAAAAAATGTGGGTGGCAGACACTTGAAGAAGTTGAAGTAGACGAAGATTGGGAATTAGTCTCGTTTAAAGTTCAATTCCAGGCGAACTCCGTTAGGGTCATGAATAAAGATTTGCCGCACAGGTGAGCTCGGCACATCCATGAGCTTATATTCCACGCGTTTTTGGTCTAATTTCTTTTTCATTTCATCGTAGCCTTGTGCGATCCAAGCAACATGATCAATCGCACCCGTAGGGCCTGGTTTAGATTTCACCTCGACAACATGGATTACTGGATGCCCACCCGCATAAAGCCATGCTCCTGGGAAATTGAAAGGTGGTCGTTCACCGTTCTCGAAACCCAAGACATCCTCATAAAATTGAATTGTTTGCTCTAGTTCGCAAGTTTCAATATTTACATGATCTAGTCCAGAAATCATTTAAGAACCAAATTTGGGAGGTTGATTTAGAGAACTCCGAAAATAACTGAGAGATATTTTACCAGGAGACAGAACCGAGAAGGCGTTGACCAAGTTCTGTTAATTTTGCCTTGGGCCCCAAATTCTCTTCAAGATTTGAGCCTGGCATACCACATTTTCTTGGCCCTAAACGTTTTTCAAAAGATTCGAGTCTAATTTGTAATAATTCTTCTTCTTTTGGTTCAGCAGGGCACATCGATATATACTGCGCAAATCTTGGATTATTCGATCGATTGGGGCTTGTCCCATGAGCCATCCTACTGTCCCAAATCACTAAGTCTCCAGCTTTGCTTTCAAGGTTAATCACATCAAAGTCCAACTCTTCTTTAATAATTCTTGGTCGATTCTTAGGTTGGTATTTAAGCCAATTGTCTAGCTGTTTAAATAGATCCGGTACAATTTGAAGTCCTCCCATATTCCTATCATTGTTGTTCAAACTTAGTACGCCTTGAATATTTCGAACATAATCTCTGTTGGCCAGGTCAATGTCCCAGTGTAAAAAGCCATCATTTTGCCAACCATCTCGATTGGGGAGGTTCATATTAACCCGATCGATTGTTACCCAGAGTTCTTCAGTACCCCATAAGTCTACAAATGCATCATAAAGTCTTGGATGTTGTCTGTTGTTCCACATTGCCTGATGATGATACAACTCTGTCATCCCTTGAAGACTTTTAAGGGTCAAATTTTCTTGTGACCTTGGTGACATGGTGTACCAAGATTCTGACTGGTCTCTTTTGACCCCAAGGAACTCACATATGACCTCAATCAACTCCTCACATTGTTGCTTTGGGATCAAATCGGGGATTACCAAATAACCGTTCTCTTCCCAGCTTTGCCATTCCTCCCAACTTAAAACACGAAAATTCTTGTCATCCAAATATTTTGGAAAGGAGCGCGGTGTCTCGTAACAAGTCCCTGCGTTGAAACGACGTTCAGTAGCCATTGTAATCAAAACCCTTCAACCGACTGCAAACGTTTCTTCAATTTTTACAGGCTTTGGACCGTTTGTAGAAAATAAATCTTCTCCAGATTCCCTTAGTCTCCTACCATTTAAAAGTAGACCAGGACGGCCTACACTTTGCCCTTCTGTTTGCCTGTTCTCAGGGTTGCGATATCCGACACGGACTAGCTTTCGAGCAGACTCAGTAACATTGATATAAGACCCATGCACTGTGTTGATGTTGAACAGCACAACATCCCCTTTTTTTGCAGGAACTGGTACAGTATCTTTCAAAGAATAATCATTCGTCGGCAGATGTGGAGTACAGGGTTTACCATCCGCAAATTTAATAATGTGTTCCAATGGACCTTCTTTGTGTGAACCCTCTAGAAAGCGTATTTCGCCGTTTTCATGGCATGTATCGTCAAGATGGACTAAAGCATCGATATATCGGGAATCCTCGTGTTTGTAGAAGGCCCAATCTTGGTGCATTGGGAAGGGATGGCCTGCTTGGGGAGGTTTGATATGCATCGTACTATGATGCAATTCTACGTCTGGCCCTATCAAATTGGCAATCACTGATACCAAATTGGTCTTTTGTACAGCCTGGAGCCAGTTGCTGGAATAGTATTGCAGGTCATGCATCGCAATCAATTTGCTTCGGCTATCTGTCTCAGCATCCATGTATGCCTTGCGCCAGGGACCGCTCCAACCAGGCGTGTTTTCTGCCCAGCTATCCATCATCCAAACCAGATCCTCAGTTAAGCTGTGGACTTCTTGCTCTGAAAAAATTCCTGGTAGATGCAGATAACCCTTTTCCCAAAAAAATTCAGAATGTTTCATAACTTTTCGTGGTATTTTTTGAATCAAAGATAATCATGATCTGTTGAGACCAATCTCAAGTAAAATCTAATTTGACTAAAGTATCACTTCCTTACCTGTCTGCTGGCTTTCGTAAACTGAGTTAAGAATTTTCATCACTTGAAGAGAGTGTTCAGCTGGTACCGGAACAGGTTGGTCGTTAATAATCGACTCCGAAAATTCTATACATTCTTGTGCGTGGGCCTCTACACTTCTGGACAGAGGCTTCAATGTACTGTTCGAGTCCGATTTGGAGTTTGGGTCCGAAGTGAGTTTTTCAAGGCTAGGCCAATGCAGCCCACCTTTTTTTCCATAAAGCCAAACTTGCATATCTTCGAATTCACCAGCTTCATGATGAAGCATCCATGATACCTCCAGCATCAACACAGCCCCATTTTCAAACCGGACAAATGCTGCCGCCAGTTCCTCGACATCCATGTTGTCAGGATTATAGATTCCGGATTTACTAAATGCTCCTTTCTCTTTCGCAAGTTCAGTTCTTGCGACACCAGTGACTGATTTTGGCTCGGGATTGCCCATGAACCAGAGAGTCAGATCAAGGACATGAACCCCGATGTCAATGCATGCCCCTCCACCTGAATGCTTCTTTATTAAAAAACCATCACTAACTGGCATTGCATTTCTACGAAGCATCCATGATCGTGCGTGGTAAATCGGTCCAATAGATTGTGCCTGATCTTTTATGAGTTTCGATCCATCCTTAAATCGAAAATGCTGAGCACACATCAGTTTTTTTCCACTCCGATCTCTTGCTTCAATCATTTTTTCTATTTCAGAAGCAGTGGGTGCGAGTGGTTTTTCGCAAATAACATGCTTTCCTGCATTGAGAGCGGCAACTGTTAGTTCACAGTGATAGGAGTTAGGTGTACAAACGTCAACGATATCAATTTCAGTATCATTGATAAGTTCGATCGGATCTTGGTAAAGTTTTGAAATGCCGTGATCCTTGCCCCACTTTGCAAGAGCTTCGGCATTGATGTCTGACGCTGCTACAACTTCTGTGTGTGGACTTTGCTTCCAGCCTGGCATGTGTGTGCGAGCAATACCACCCACGCCGATAACACCTACCCTCAGATTTTTCATATTTTCAAAAATTATTAGTTGTATGGTTCAACATTGACCCACTTACGAGTCGCAGCAGCTTCATAAATGGCTTCCATAACTGTACTGCGGTAAGCAGCCTCTTTAGCAGATACTAAATTGGTTTTTTCACCACTTTGGATAGCATCTAGAAATAGTTCAAAAGCATGTGGTAAATTTTCGGGCATGTCCGTAAAGGGTTGAATACCATTGGCATTTTCAATTTCTTCACTCTTTAGATATAATTCTTCAGTGTATGAGTCATAGGTGCTTCTTACTTTCGCAGGTGCTACATGAGCGTAAGCTTTTGTTCCACTCACTTCCGCAATCATAGGCATAGCGAGGTCCACCCACCCAGCAGCGATGCTTGCGACGACACCGCTTTTGAATCTGAGGAGAGCCTCTCCACTCTCATCACAATTTGGATATCTTGCAACCGGGCTTGAAAAAGAAGCAGTTACAGCCTCCAGATCATTCATAAACCAAAGCAATATGTCCAGAACATGAGTTCCTAAATCACCGAAAGCACCAACACCAGCTTGTTCCATATTTGTCATCCACATCCACCCTTCAAATCCCTCTTTAAGGTTTTTAGCGTGATAATTGTTTAGACGAATTCTGCTGATGGTTCCAAAAGAATTTGTGTCAATCAACTCCTTAATTTTTCTGAAGGCCGATTTACTTCGACTAAAGTAGCCTGTTTGAAACAGTACACCTGCCTCGGTTAAAGCTTTTTCCATTCTTTCTGAGTCAGCTTTGCCCATACCCAATGGTTTTTCAACAAAACAGTGTTTACCTGCCTCAGCTACCATTTGAATAATTGCTTCATGACGATTTGTTTCAGAACAAACAATCACAGCATCTAATGCCTCAAATTTGAGCATCTCATCTACAGAAGAGCAAGTTGGACAACCAAGCTTTTGTGCGTTGAGATTTGCTCGCTCGTTATCATGATCCCATACACCTACGACTTTGAGATCATTTCTGGCCAGTAGTCTTCGCACGAAATCAGGGGTGTGTATGTGTGCAGCACCCAGTAATGCTATTTTTTTCACTACTCTCCTTCAAAAGACAGTTATTGATTAATTGAAGCAACTAGTTTGTGCATTCCTGACCAGTCCGCCCACATGTCACAAATGCCATCTTTTGATCGCTCCCACGGATTGTTATCTGATCCCAAATCAAGCCACTCCCCTAGCAGTCCCCTATCAGGATGATCTGTGTAACCATCTGAGACAATATTGGGCTGCCTAGTTTTGTTTCTGATTCGAAATATAACCGTTTTTCTGGACTCATGGCCTTTTTCGTTCCTTGTCCCAGTATGAGGTAAATGAAAGGTGCTGATACAAGCGTCTCCTGGTTCCATCAATATTGGTGTTGGTTTTGGCCAAGGTCTGCCGTCTGGTGTTTTTTCTGAAGACCCGTCCAGAAAATGATTTTTGACGGCATCAGGCAAATACCTAATTCCACATCTGTTAGGTGCGCTGTAATCGAGCCTTGGCCAATCCGGTCCCTCAGGCCCAATTTGACCAGTTTGATCTCTCTGCCAATTGAAAAATTCTGCTGTTTTGTGATGAGCGCCAGGTAGTACGGCAGTTTGGCCCCATCCCTCCTCCGTCTGGGGTGAAAGACAAACACAAATAAGAGCTGTAAAACTCCCTAGACTAAGTGTTTTCTCCGGATCCTGGAACAGAGGAACCAAATTATGGCCAATTACCTCAGCACTGTGGCCGAGATCGCCTTTTGGCCCAGAACGTATGTATTTTTCGTATATTTGTTTGTAACTACCTGTTTGAGGATCCTGTGGGACGTTAATCGAACACAAACCGTCCATGTGAAGAAATGAACCAAAGTAAGGCGTGTCTTCGTCTCTGTAACCTATGTTATTGATTTTACTGCTTGGGACAGTTTGTTCTTTGACAGCTACATGGCATGAGGTGGGTGGATCGAAAGGGCCTATGACTTCATCAAGGATTGATTTGAGATAAGATCTGTTTATCAGATCTGTCATTCTCCGATCATAGCCCAAACGCTTGTCAAAATCGTGATCGTGCGTTTTTAATGCTTCTAGTGCTCCTAAGAGGATTTTGTGAGGAATAACATTTTTCAGAGTTACGTATCCATCTCTGTATATGGATTGTTTTTCCTCAAAACTAAGAATTCTTTCGTATTTCATCTTCCCTCTACATGATAAGAGCAATTGAAATCAGAAGAAGCTGGCTAAGAGAGACTGATGCGTCTAGTGGGTGTTTGCTTAATCATATAGGTGACATGAAACATTGTGTTGTGAACCCACAGCTAGAGGCTTAAGAATCGGTGCCTTTGAAACACACAAATCCGTCTTTTGGGGACAACGACCAATATAGCGACAACCAATTGCATCACTAAACCGGGTCTCTTCCTCATCTGGTACATCAATCTGTTCTCCCCAATTTTCATCGGGATCCGGTGCGGGTACCGAATCAATTAATAGCTGAACATAAGGATGCTTGGGCTGATCAATAACTACCACCGTATCCCCGGCTTCCACCACGTTGCCCTGGTATAAAATAAAAATCCGATCACCAATTTGGTAGGCGGTGCTGAGGTCATGAGTAATGTAAAGAAAGGAAATGCCTTGCTGGTCCCTCATTTTTAGCATCACGTCTAAAATGGCAGCTCTCAGTGAAGCATCAACCATCGAAACTGGTTCATCGGCGACAATAATGCGAGGTTTAATCATGTAGGCTCGAGCCATCATCATTCTTTGACGCTGACCTCCGCTAAGTTGATGAGGATACTTCTCCAATACCTCTTCTCCTCTAAGTCCGACAACATTCAGAGCCTCTTCAATCAAGTCAAGACCTTCTTGCTTGCCTTTTGCTAATCTGAAGTGTTGTATCGCCATTTTGAAGATATGATGGATTCGATAAAACGGGTTGTATACACCGAAAGGATCCTGGAAAACTGCTTGAACACTTTTACGGTAGTCAAATAGCTCAGACGACGACATTTTATCAACATCCCTTCCTCGGAATCGTATTGAACCACTGGAAAGTGAGGTGAAACCTAAAACCAGATTTGCGATAGTGGATTTCCCACTTCCACTCTCACCCGCAATCGTTGTAATTGATGCTGGTGAGGCGTCTAGATTCATCGAAAATTGATTTAATGCGCAAAGATGCTTTTCTTTACCAAATAGACCCCCTGAAATTTTGTAGAGTTTAGTTGCATTTTCAATTTCAAGCAGCGACATGATCTTCATCCCCAATAAGATGGCAAGCTACCTGATGACCTTCTTTCAGATTTCGCCATGAAGGTGATTTTTTACGACAGGTTTCATTTGCTGAAGGGCAGCGTAGTTGATAGATGCAGCCAGGTGGAGGGTTACGTGGATCATGTGTGATTCCTTCAACTAATTTGAGTGGCTTTCGCTCTTTCAGAGATGGAATTGAATCAATCAAGACTTTAGAGTATGGATGGCGAGGGTTACTGAAAAATTCTTTGATGGGAGATATTTCAACAATATTGCCTGCATACATTACAGCTATTCGGTCAACCATTTGGGCCATAAGGCCCATATCATGACCAATCATAATCATAGAAACCCCCATCTCAAGCTGCACATTTTTCAATGTTTGCGCAACGATACGTTGTACAACAACATCTAGTGCACTGGTAGATTCATCGGCAATGACAAGACTGGGATTTAGTGCGATTCCAATTGCTATACACACTCGTTGTTTCATGCCGCCGGATAGCTCGTGTGGAAACATTCTAACCACCCTAAGTGGCAAGCCAACTTTACGGAGCAGTCCATCAATTCTGTGATTCAAATCAGTACTCTTAATTGATTTTTCGTGGGTTACTATCAAATCTTTAATTTGGGCACCAATATTCATTGTGGGATTCAATGAATTCATTGCCCCTTGAGGGATTAGAGACAATTTAGTTGCTCTAATTTTTCTAAATTCTTCTTCGTTTAATTGACTTACAGTTATGCCATCAACATCAATTTTACCATCAACTATTTTCCCAGGATGTTGGACAAGTCTAAGTATTCCATATGCGGCAGTCGATTTACCACATCCTGATTCTCCAACTACACCCAAGCATTCTCCTTTGAAAACATCAAAGCTGACTCCATCTACTGCTTTGACATCTCCAGAAGGAGTATCATAATAAACCTTAAGATCTTTAACTTGGAGAGTTTTTTCAGTAGTTTTTACCATAATTAAGAGGCTTTCCGGAGGCGAGGATTGGAAACTTCGTCAAGACCGACATTAATCATTAACAGTCCCATGAAAATGATAATTAATGTTAACGTTGGAAGTCCCCACCACCACCACATGTCTCTAAGAATAGCGGCGGCTTCTAAGGAGAAGAAAATAGTCACACCTAAAGTAGGCATTCTTGTTGGGCCAAGTCCTAAAACCTCCAAGCCGATAGCTGTCAGAATAGCCCCAGATGTGTTTCCTATGAAACTCGCTGCAAGGTAGGGAATGAGATTAGGTAACATTTCTTTAAACATTATATCTCGTTCAGGTGCTCCTGATAACTTTGCCATTTTAACATAACCGCTTTCACGCATAGTTAGAACTTGCGCCCTTATGTATCTTGTTGGGCCCGGCCATGTGAAAAGTGCAATCATCGCCGCCATCGTATTCACTTCTACTCTGAATAATGATTGAACAACAATTAGGACGGCTAAAGCGGGTATAGTGGTAGTTGTGTCGGCCATCAAACGAACAAAATCATCCCACAGTCCTCCGTAAAAGCCCGCGGTAAATCCAAGTATTATCCCGATCAACATTCCGATACCAGCAGCTATAAGCCCAATACTCATTGTAGCTGGAGTTCCAACTAACATAACTGCGAGCATATCTCTACCAGAATTTGTCGTTCCCAAAGGGTGTTCAATTACTCCCTCCTGTTTCCTCATATTTTCAAAGCCATAAGGAGGTAAATTTAGTGGCGCACTGCGCGTTGCAGCCAACTCAGTGTCCCAAAAAATGTTTCCGATCAGAGTAGATGATAACAAAAGACCAATTACTAATGCCCCACACACAAGTGGTGTATTCAACCATGGGTTGCTGATACTTTTTCTATTTAGCATTTTAATTTTTCTGAAATGTAATGCGAGGATCAATCAAAGGATAAATTAAATCTAAAATTAAAACAGAAGTGGCAGTAATGAGAATTAGAATGAAAGAAGTCCCTTGAATCACCGTATAGTCGACATCTTTAATTGCATTTACAATTACACTTCCCATACCTCGATAAGCGAAAGCTGCTTCAACTAATATTTGACCTGCTACTATTGTTCCGATGGTAAATGCAAGCGCTGTAATTTGCGGTAAAATTGCATTTCTGACTTGATATCTATATAATAAATAGAATGGTTTTAGCCCTTTTGCCTGGCCAAAAGTCATGTAATCTTCTCCCTCCACGGTTACCATCATACCCCTCATACCAATCGTCCAAAAACCAAATGTGACCAAAACTACTGAAAGAGCAGGGAGTGTTCCATAGTAAATTACACTGCTAAAAAATTCAATTGTCCAAGCAGGCTCTAAGCCACGTTCATATGATCCAGTAAACGGAAAGATATCAAAATTAAATGCAAACATATAAATTAAAATTAAAGCACATAATATTCCTGGAATTGATGTAAAAATCATCGATGCAGAGATTGCAATTTTTGCGAAGAAAGGTGTTTTTTTCCAAGATAATAGAGCACCGAATAGATTTCCAATAAAGAAATAAAGTACTAATGAAATTGACATTAATCCGATTGACCAAGGAAGCGCTCGTCCAACAATTTCCTTAACTGGAGTTGGAAACATAGCAAGAGAAACTCCTAAGTCCAACGAGACTAATCCTCCTATGTAGCGTCCATATTGAACATACATTGGATCATTAAGACCAAATCTTTCTTTAAACCCTTCAACAATTTTTTCTGAATTTTCTACATATCCTGCGCTTTCACTCATTCTGGAAATCATCGACTGAATTGGATCTCCGGGAGCTAATCTTGGAATGATAAATATGACACTGGATGCAAGCCATACTGTCATTAAAAAAATTCCAAATCTTCTCAAGGCGTACTGAAGCGTAAGACCACCCATAAATCCATTTCTAAAGTAAAAAGCCAGGTCTTCTGACCTGGCTCAGGTTAATAATTATTTGGCAGGCTTCAAATTATGAATAATTTGGTGCGTGCTTTGCCACCATGTCGCCGGGTGGTTGTAATTATTTTCAGCAGTTGGCCAACCAGTCCAGTAAGTTGTGTCGAATGGAATCAACTTACGAGCTTGTGTGATTGGGATGAATGGCAGTTCCTCATACCATAAGCGATAGGCATCCACTACCATGTCAACCATACCAGGTGCATTCAATGGCATCGCTCCCATTTTGTCTACGATCTCCGTAAATTCTTTACTCTTTGGGGTATCCCACCTTACGTAATTATTACCCCCCCGGAGAAGTTGTACCAACGGGCTTAAGGTATTTTGCTGTAAATCGGTTCAATGACGCATAGGGCTCATTAATTGATCCACAAGAATGCCAATCCATTGAACCCATAAAATTACCTGTGTATCTGTCATTATCCCATGTAGCACCAGCAATTGGCCGATGCTCCGCCTTGATGCCAGCATCAAGGAACTGCTCTACGACAACGTCCGCAATTCGGCGTTTTTCAATAAAGCCCTCATGGGTTTTAATAACAAATTCTAAAGTCTTACCACCTTTTTGGTAGAACCCATCAGACCCTTTTTCCCAGCCTTTAGATTCAATTATCTTTTGGGCAATGTGTGGACTTGCATTTAGGCGCATTCCCATTCCAGCTGCGACGACTGCATCAATGTAGGGAAATAATCCGCCATAATGTACGAACAGGGTCATTGATGGAATGGTTGTTCCCTCATATGCAACGCGAACAATTTCTTCTCGATCAATGATATAATTAAGTGCCCATCGCATTGCAGGATCATCCCATGGCTCTGCTTGAGTATTTATTGAAAGCTGACGTGCGCAAGGATCTAACCAACTGTATGGTAAATCACTAAACCAAGCTTGCATATTCTCGTTTCGAGCTTGCATTGCCTCAAAAGCACCCAGGGTGACATCCATAACACTGTCTAACTCACCCTTTGCAGCTAGCATCGAACGGTTCTCTTCAGTTGCAGTTACCGCCCAAATTAATCTCTCTGGAGCCGGAAGAGGTAACCCCTGACTGACACCCCACCAGTTGTCATTTCGGTCATAAATGAACTCTGTTTCGGATGCACTTTTTAGAGTGTATGCACCTGAACCCAGAGGCCATCCTTTTTCTTTATCATAGAACTTGAATGTGAACGGGTCTTGCCCTTTCCAAACATGTTCTGGAATGATTATGACTCCGCCATAAATTTTTACAGAGAAGTAATCTAATTGGAAACGAGCATTGGGCTCTGTCAGATTAAAAACGACAGTATGCTTATCCTGTTTTTTAACGGAATTGACCCATTGTTGCATCGAAGCAGCATCGCGCAAAGATTGCGTACTGTCATCAAGTAACATTTGGATTGTGTAAACTACATCATCAGCATCTAGATCTTCTCCATCAGACCATTTGATGCCTTTCCTTAGCTTCAATGTCCAAACATCAAGTGAACTGTTTGAAGTAAAACTTTCACCCATCCAAGGGTCAATCTCACCAGTTTCATAATTGAGTATGAATAATGGTTCAAAGACCGCTTGGTGAATGCCATTACTTCTAGTTGTCCCTGGGACTAAATTATTGAAATTGTACGGCTGTGCTACCTTACCACCGTCAATGTCAAAAATTACTGTTTTATTTCTGGCCTTACTATGACCACCAGCTTGCACCCCGCTAACTGCAATTGTAGCTACACTCAATGCCACTAATGCTAGTTTTTTAAACATGTCGACCTCACATAGGAAGTTGAAATTGGTTCGTTACGAAAGATGATCAAAGAGTTTACTTCATAGGCATCCTTTTTAATGGGTTTAGGAGGATTATGTGATTTTGAAAGTCTTAATCTCAAATGGTTTGAGGGTGAACTTCAATTCTCCTCCAACAGCTTCACCAGAGTCATTCCACTCCATCAAGTCTGTGGATTTAAGCTTTTGATTGGAATCAGTCAAGAGAATAGTTGCCTTACTTTTCCTGCCCTTTCTCTCAACAACACGAAGTACAAGGCAATTTTCTTTTTCCGCTTTCTTAAGCACCTCTAGTCCTACATCCGCACTTTCCAAGATTACAGGAGGTTGAATTGGTGAAATCGGTTTGCCTTGTAAGGACAAAGGAGCCTGATTGAGTTGTAGAGCTTGCTCAATCACATCTGATTGCTGGAAGGGATTGTTGTGTGGATAGAGCACATAACAGAACTGATGTGTCCCTAAATCTGCATCAGGATCAGGGTGTGTTGGGGCCCGTAGGAGATGCAGATCCAAAATATTGTCATGCAGCTTGTGTCCGTACTTACAGTCGTTTAGTAGGGCCACACCCTTCTGCTGGTCTGACAAATCAACATATTTCTGGGCAGCTACCTCAAAACGGGCCATGTCCCATGTCGTATTGCGATGGGTAGAACGCTGAACATGCCCATATTGGATATCGCAGGTTGCGGAGTCCGTCTGCACATTGACTGGGAAAGCGGTCCGGAGCATTCTATGACACTCCTGCCAGTCAACTTTTGTGATAAATTCCAACGCCTTGGAATCGGTCTGTAAGGTGATCCTCTGGTCAATACTTGAGTTGCCAACTTTCAGTTGAAAGAGCACAGATTGGCTAACTGGCCCAGCGCCAAGAGATTCCCAAGTATGACCTGCAGCTGTCTCCACAGCCATGTCTTCATAAGAGATATCAATTTCCCAAGCATCCCAGTTGTGAGGTCGGTCCTCATACAAGGTTAGTATGTTGCCAACTGCTCCATCTGCCAAAATGGATTCGCCCGTCTCCAAGTCCAGCGCGGCAACCAATTGTGCGTGTTGAT
>JACLAC010019734.1_pt1 | contig 18135 bp, 20 predicted proteins | sample 8027881 | NCBI WGS metagenome assembly JACLAC01 (sample SAMN15725517, study PRJNA655200) | protist metagenome | isolation source: fluorescence activated cell sorting (FACS) single amplified genomes of... | place: Spain: Blaines Bay Microbial Observatory, Mediterranean Sea | collected 2016-01-19 | reverse complement strand
TCGTAAATATTGCTGCGAAAAATAATTTAAGAGGTTTTGGATTTAACCCTTAAGATTTTAGCAGAGAAATTTTTTTTGGAGTTTGAGAAATGGATTTGAATTTAAAAGGTACGGTGATAATCAAACATATCAATTATCCCGAATGTGATAAATGTGATAAATGTGCAGAGATCCTCTTAGAACATGGTATAAAGTATGGTACGATAATAGCCGATAAATCGATTTTTGGTGAAATAATGAAAATTACAAATTCCCAGAATGTTCCCCAAATTATCTTGAACGGTGAATATATTGGTGGATATGAAGAACTTACTAGTCGATTAAACTAAATTTTCTAATTAGCTAATAATTTCATCATCTATTTTCGGAAATTTAATCTACTTAAAGATATATCCAAAACTATTTAATCGAAGAGAAACACATTGATAGTACCAGAAACCAAATTTAAAATTAAATCTGGCCCTGACTGGGATGATCTTGAAACAAGTGAAATATTTGTAGAAAAAAGAGTATTGATTGTTTCTTTACCAGGTGCTTTCACACCTGTATGTAGCAGCAAACAACTTCCTGCCTATGATAAATTTTATGAAGAAATTTTGTCAAAAGGAATTGATGAAATATACATACTTTCAGTAAATGACTATTATGTTATGAGAGCGTGGTTTGCAGAATTAGGTATTAAGAACGTTAAATTCATACCTGATGGAGATGGTTCGTTCACACGAGATATGGATATGCTTGTTAACAAGCCTGAGCAAGGATTTGGAATGCGATCTTGGAGATACGCGATGATTGTAGACAATAGGAAAGTCGAAAAAATATTTATCGAACCAGGAAAAAATCATTTGAGCAATGATAATGACCCTTATGTTGAAAGCACTCCTGAGAAAATTTTAGATTACTTAAATAGCTAATACTGTATTTAAGTTATAGATTAAATATGACTAGCTGTTCTTTCTTGCTGAAGTAGTAGAAATTAAGAAATTCATATTTGGTATAGTTGTAAACAGCTTCGGCAAGCAAATAACTTATCTATCGCTGAAACTCATTTTGTATCAGGTTTGACAATCGGGTTGGCTAGATTCAGCGATTGCCAGTGGTGTACCTAAGGATTTTCTTTTAATTATTGAACCATCAAAAATATAAATTTTTGTAAAACATTTGGCTCTCCGGCAGTGAGGGGGACAAACCAACCCGCTATATCAGTTTTGAAACTTGCAATAGTTTCAGCATCCGCTTTCTTAAACGAAAATCTCTCAATATTTTCAGAAACTTATTTGCCTAGTAGTTACATTTGAGCTGCAATACCCCTGATTTTCTCCTGCACATTCAAGCCAGGTGGTAGCATTTGTATGGCTCTTGGCAACCCATCTACTTAGCTTTGCCAATTACGATGGAATCTGTTCCGTAGAAATCTTCTCCAAAGGCATTTCCTCAAGTGATGGTAGTAGCAATTCTTGCCAGTCACTACCCATTTAATCAGATGATCCCCCTCTCTGAGTACAGCTTCCACAACCCATAAAATTCCAAGTAAAACCCCGCGTTTCATCCCGTCTCTCTGCCTGAGCTTGCCGCTGTAGGTCAGTAATTGTCAGTAAATTCGGCGGGTTCTCTCCTGATTCGCCGTGGCTGCTGTGCAACTCTGCACAATTGTTCCTGACTTTTCCTCGTACTGCTTGCGCTTTCGAAGCCTGTGGAAATGCTTTTCACTGATGCCATCCAATGACTCCTAGTCCCATCGGGTTTGATTCTGCCCAGTCACCTGCCCAGCCAAGAGGTGAGAAAGTCTGGGGTTGTCCTGTCCACTTATGGGTTAGAAGTTTAATTGAATTAGTTAATGAAATCAATTTTATTGGGTAAGTCTGAGGCACATATGAATAATTATGTAATCTACTGCATTCTCAGTCTTATAACCTGAAATTCACAAGTTCAAATCCTGCCTCCACTCGACCAATTAAAGTCTATCAATCTCAATAAGTCCTAACTCAATGAGCCTCTAACATTTAATACATTCCATTGGTAACAAATTATAACTGATGAGTTTTGAGATGATGATCGTTGCAGTCATCTAGTTCATAAATCAACGATTCTTTAAAAATTATTCACAGTAACAACGGTGTAACTTAGAATCTGCTCTACCATCTTTATTGACAAATCGATTAACTAGAAAATTTACAACTTCGAATTTTTAAGTTCCGTCTATTTCATAAATTTTAAATCTAACAGTGTTGAGTGTCTAACTGCCAAAAATTGAAACCTGTTCACCTTCTTGGATAAAAAAGCTGAGTTAACACACGGTAGCTGATCTTAAAATCTCCTCGCTGGAAGAAGAATCAACTGTATTTCCTGTTAGCAGACCTGTAGTTGATCCAGAGCGTTTCTCAGAAGATGCTCAAGAGCTGATGAGCCGAGTAGGGATGGGTTTAACCTACACTAAAAGATCTTTGCGTCAGCCGCTACGCAACCCACCCACCCAAAGTCAACATTAAGAATTATTGGAGCGATATTACATTCCTCATCACCAAAGACTAACAGAGGCTGTTGAGGAGTCTCTCTTGGCTAATGACTGTTGCCTGATTATCGACGGCCATAGCTTTCCAGCTCTGCCGCTGCCCTATGAACTAAACCAAAGAGAATTCCGACCAGACTTTTGTATAGGCACGGATGACTTTCATACTTCAGAAAAGTTAGTGGCAACGGTTGAGAAGATATGGGGGAGGTGGCCTATGCCCCTATGTAGCAAGTAAGCATGGAGTTAACGGTATGATAAAAACTGCCTGCATATAGTCCGGTTCCAGTGGCTTAAAATTTAATGGTCTGGTTCCGGGTCCAGTTATAAGCCGTATGATTGAGTCACTTAATCGAAAGAGAAACCCTGAAAATCCGAAAGAAGATGAAGAATTAATTAAAAGTTGTGTCTCAATGAATCGTTACGGCACCAACAACGAGATAGCCCAACTTGCTCTATTTTTAGCTTCTGATGAATCAACCTATTGCAACGGGGGTGTCTTCTTAGCGGATGGTGGTTTGACTGCTGGGTAATGGGTCTATCATTCATAGTCTGCACTATGAAGGTGTTCTATGAGCAGCTTTTTAGCAAACAAATCTGAAAATGTTTTGAATGCAAAGTATTTTTTAAGGGAGGTTGGGGATCTGTATGGGTCTCTTCTAGTGGCTCTAGTATTCAAAATCTTGTCAGGGGAATGACGCAAGTATTAGCTAATAGCTATAAAACCGATCTCTTCAAGATGAGCCAACGGACAGATGGAAATATTTTCTTTTGAACCTTCAAAAAGTTGGATTTTGAAGAAGGGGGAGGGTGGACCAAAGGCACTTACCCTTTTGTTTATTACTTCCCCTGGTCGATTCTTTTGCGAACGTGAGATCCTGTTAGTTATTTGTCTGCTGAATAATCCCACTAATTCAAATGTTTTATTGAAGAAGCACAGTCTAGTATAGATTTTTCAAGAGGAAGTGGTTCCCAATTAAATATTTGCTTAGTCTCAACATTGTCTGCATTTATACTTTTACCAACAATAGGTACCATTCCTTTAACTTCTCTATCAAATAAACTCATAATTTTTATCATAAAGGTAAGACCTTTCATTGTGCTAACCTTTTCATAGCCATTTTCTTTAAGAAGTTTAGCAATTTCCATAAACTCATGCGCTTTAGCAGTTGTGGGTATCAAACGCTTTCCATTTGTAGCATTTTCTGTAATCGAACGGACATGAATCTTCGCTAAATCTCTAACATCTGACACTGGCAACCCGATTGGAGGAATCATTGCCATCTTGTAATGGCCTGTCAACATTCTGGATATAAATTGCATAGACTGACCATCAATATTCCCGGTTAGGGTCGGTCCCATTACAACCCCTGGGCAAATTGCCACTAATTCTATTTTTTCACTTTCTGGAATATTCTTGACAAACTCCCATGCAGCTTTTTCAGCGAGAGTTTTACTTTTCATATAAGTGTTTATATTGTTTGAGTTCTCATCAGTCCAACTTTCACTATCTACAGTTCCAGTATTCTCATTACTGTCCAAAACTTTGCCTATCATGGCAACAATACTAGAAGTTATAATAACCTTCTTCACTTTTGCCTTTTGGGCAGATTTTAGTACCCGCAATGTACCTTCACATGCAGGTTTAACATATTCATCTTCGTTAGTTGGCTCTCTCACGAAGTAAGGTGAAGCAACATGTAATACAGATTCACAACCTTCAACAGCATCATCCCAACCTTTATCACTAAGTAAGTTGAGTTTTACAAATTCTAAATTTTCACCAGGATCTATTTCCTTTTTTATACCATTGATAACCTCATCTCTTCTCTCTAAATCTCGGAGACTCCCTTTTACGTAGTACCCTTCTTTTAAAAGTTCCGCTGCACAGTGCTGTCCTATAAAACCAGAAATTCCTGTAACTAATACTTTTTTCATCTTTGTTTGGATCCTTATTTTCTATGCTTAGAATTTCTAAAAATTAAGATTTTTATAGTAAATATAAATTACAAGAATATTATTTAATGGACATATTATGTTCTATTAAGAGTTAGAATTTTACCATTAAATAAAAAACTTTTTAATTAAGTTACAGTCTAAACATTGAATGGTTTCATTTGTCGAAATTTTATCCTGAATTTTGCATTTCAATGTTAGTTCAACTAGTTGGTTCATTAACGTCAAGTCAAAATCTATTAAACCAGGGTTAAAGATTATCTAGAGATCTTTTATTGTTGGCTTAAGTTATTTGAGTTGATCTCGAAGATAAGCACATTGGTAAACCCCAAAAAGAGTGTTAGAATCTTGCAAAAAACCAAATAGGAAGGAAGCAAACTTTTCTATCAACCCTGCAGGAAGTCAGATTCTCGACAGGGGGGAAGGGGACCAAAGGCACCTACCCTTTTGTTTATTACCTTCACTGGTCGATTCTTGTGCGGACGTGAAATCCTGTTGGTTGTTCCACAAGTTTGTGAAGATAGGCGAGTAAAATCACAGTCTATGGGCTACCTGCTGAATACTATTCAAAGTAGAATTGAGCGCAGCAGATGTACTGGAAAGTGAGCTGTGGGATGCAGAAGGCCAGAAACTGTCTGGACTAGCACTGGTAAGATTTGTAGTCAGTGAATTAAGGTGTGAACAGTGTAGAAAACGCGAGTGACAGCGATTCTGGAACTTCTGGAGGGTAGTCGATGACTCTACCTATACTCTACTGGTTCTGTAAATCCGTAGTTGTAGCCGTCAGCGCTGAAAACTTTAGCGGCGACGTACTTGGACTGAAAGGGAAATACCTTGCCGGTACTTTTCCTAATCCTGACTCTGGTCTCGTCTGTTAAAGAGACAATTCTGCGGCGGCTTTAGACTCCAGCGTGAATGCCCTTGGGTACCTCAGCACTGATAAAATCGCCGGTTTTATAGGGGTGACTAGGTTTACACTTGCGCAAATCCTTCGGGGAGAAGACTCCAGAGGAACTGGTTCCACTAGACGTAGATCGGCTTCGTAGGCAAGTTGCCAAGGATCATCGTGTTGCCACGACCCGTAATGTACTTGAACTATTGCGTCGCATCATCAACTTCGGAGTTCGTCAACGCCATTGTGCTGCCCTTGATTGGACCATTGAGTTGCCCAAGCAAGATCCCAACAGCGAACGTATTGAAATTCTTACCTCCAAGCAGTTCCAGCAACTGCTAGATGTCTGGCAATCCTACCGTGATCGGCAGCTCTCCCATCTGCATCAGTTTATCGGCTGGACAGGCTCAAGGCCTTCAGAAGCACTGAAGCTTCTCTGGAAAGATGTGGACTTTGATCGGAGAAACTATGCCAAGCGCGATACAAAGAGCGGTCAGACGTTGATCCAACCAATGAACGAGAAGGTTCGTGAAGTGCTGTTGCAGCAAAGAAAAAACTACTAGATCAGAGCCCTGAGATATTGCGACGAAGTTTATACGTATTCCCAGCAAGCGATGGTGGGTTATGCAGATTAGATAGTCTGAAGAAGCGTTTCAGCAAACTAAGAAATTTAGCAGGCATCCCAACAGAATTCAGACCGAATTATTGCCTACGAGATACAGTTGCTTCAATGATGTTATCTAATGGAGCGACGCTGGCTGAGGTAGCCTATCAATTAGGACATGCCCCTGGCTCACCGATGACACGCCGCTACGCCAAGTTCATTCCAACAGCCCAACAAAGCATCGCCAACAAAGCACAGGAGGGAATGAGTTCGTTGCTGAAGCATTCTGCTGATCAAGGTGCCAAAAGTGGTTGATATCTCTTGCGCAGCAGCCAGCCTCTGATTCCTAAATTTGATGACTATTCCATAAGAGTAACAAAAAAAACCTTACTCCCTTTTACACTAAGATTCCTGTGTCGATTTTCAACTCAATCTCTGTCAAGCAATATTTAGTAAACGATTTTAATAGTTTAGAGGATCTAATCTGTAAGCACAAACCCTCATAGAAATATTGATGCTTTTACTATATGAAATTTAATGATCTAATAATTTTTCTACTAACCTTGAAAAAATGTTAACTAACTTTTATTTTTGTATCTTAATCAATTCTAAATAAAACTTTAGTGAAGAGTTTAAACTATTGATTGATCAAAAAAAAATTTACGGTTTTTACGAAAAAATAAGTAAGAGTTATTCTAAATGTATTTTTTATGAAGTTGATACAAGGTACCAAAAAAACATTTTAGATAATGTAAAAAAATATCTAAATCTTAGTACAGAATCTAAATTAGCTTCGATCGGATGTGGGAACGGTAGTACGGAGTCTGCTCTAGCAGAGATTTGCAGACTCAAAAAAAAGATTTTAGCAGTTGATCCAAATAAAAAAATGCTGACTTATGCAGAAAATTATAGTTGTTTAGAACCCATTCTAATGGATGGATTGAAATTTGTTAAAGATAAAAATATTTGTTATGAAAAATGTTTGCTCAAAGAAATTATCCATCATTTCTCTCAGAATGAAATCTATCAGGTTTATCAAGGCATTTACAATCAACTTACGGAAGATGGGACCGTACTAACAATTACGAGAAATCAAGAAACTGAGTATCCTTTCTTTACAGAAGCTGTAGAAAAATGGAGGGAGATACAACCGCCTATAAAATTATTTATAGAAGCACAGAAAATTTGTGGATTTGAAGTTGCCTTGAAAGAAGTAAATTTTAAAATACATATATCTAAAAAAGATTGGGTTAATATGTTAAAAAATAGATTTTGGTCACATTTGTCAGAATTTGATGATGATTGTTTAAACAAAGGCATTAAAGAAATTGAAGAGCGTTACAGAGGATATGAAACGATTTCTTTTAATGATTGTTTAATCTTTTTGATAGGCTACAAGTGCTAATACAATCTAATTTTTAATATGTAAATCAAAGGTAAATTGGTTAGACAAGAACAAGGCCCTCAGAAGCACATAAGCTGTTCTGGACGGATGTTGATTTTCACCAGGAGAATTATATCAATTGGGATACCAAGAAAGCAAAAAAAACTGTTTCAAACGGTGAATGAAAAAGTTTGTGAAATGCTGTTGCAGCAAAGGGAATTACTATAACAGAGCCCTGAGATATTGCGACGAAGTTTATATGTATTCCCAGCAAGCGACGATGGTTTATGCAGATTAGATAGTCTGAAAAAGCGTTTCAGCAAACTAAGAGATTTAGCAGGCATCCCAAAAGAGTTTCGACCAAATTATTGCTTGCGGGACACGATCGCTTCAATGATGTTATCTAATGGAGTGACATTAGCTGAAGTCGCCCATCAACTCTGACATACCCCAGGCTCACCGATGACAAAGCGTTACGCCAAGTTTATTCCTGCTGCCCAGCAAAGCATTGCGAACAAGGCTCAGGAAGCAATGAGTTCATTGCTGAAGCATCCTGCTGATCAAGTTGCCAAAAGTAGTTGATGCATTTGGCCCTCTAGCACTCTTCTCACTTCTGATAATGCTCCACCATTGAGTGCGGCATACTAATCGTTTAAGGAGCAGTTTTATCATATAAAACCGCTCTACAGCAATTCTGAGCACTCTCAGGGCTGTCTTTCGTTTCTTTCAGCCTACTATATTTTCTTAGTTCAAAAATAGTTCATTTGTTGATGGTAAGTGCTTTAGTTTCCTCCTGTGTTGCAAGGCTTTACATTAGACACTGCAACTAAAAAAAGTGACTTGGTTACTAATACGATAATTATCTACAGAGGCTGTCCATACTCCCTAGCAAATTTAAGGTAAATAATATATTTATTATTTTAGTGATAGAACCGTTAGTACTTTTAAATGTTATGGGGCAATAGTCGGGGTTAGATTTAATCCAGAAAATTATGAAACTGAAGTACCAGTTGAATGATTTGAATTTTCTCTATGTGTTTTGATGGCAATTCCAACTCCCGCAGCAACTATCACTACCATACCGAGGATCGTCCATTGATCTGGAAGATGGTCAAAAAACAACCAACCCAATAAAGCCGCCCATACAACATGCACCCAATTGGCAGGTGCAACTAAGGAAGCTGGCGCGTACTTGTAGGCGACTGTCAGTAGGTAGTGAGCTGCAATAATTATTAATCCCAACAGCGCTATCAAACTCAAATCCATTAAATTTGGCAAATATCCTTCCCAGGTAAATAGAGCCAACAAAAAGGAGCAGGGCACACTGATCAGAATGGTGTGAAAAAGCAACGCATGACTGGTTTCTGTTTTAGAGAGGACTCTTGTCATCAGGTGAAAAATAGCTGCCAGTATCGCTGTCAGCAGAGCGAAGGTGACGCCTAAAGTATCTAAACCCCCTCCTGGCCTCGCAACCATCAAAACACCTATGAAACCTAATACGGCAAAACTCCAATTTATTGCGCTTACTTGCTCCCCCATCAGAGGGATGGCAAGAACCATGACTAAGATCGGAAACGAATACAGAATGGAAATCGTCTCACCCACGGGCATGAGCCGCAGAGCATGGCCTATCAACAGTGAACCCAGCACCAAAACAAGGCCTCTGCAAAGTACCAAGCAAGGGCGCTTAGTTTGCCATAGCGTTCTACCCATTCGAGGCCAAAAGAAAGCTAATATAAGTAGCAGCCCTACCACAGAGCGAATGGCCATGATCAATTCGACTGGGTAACGTGTTGTTAAATATTTGATTAAAATGTCTCCTGAGGCAAAAAGGAAAACTGTTCCAATTACGATCGCAAAGGCTGTCAGAGGTCGATTTTCTGAATGGGGAGAAGTGTCGGACATTAATTAAATTAGCCGGCGAGGAGATGCAAAGGGAGGTAGGATCCAGTTTGCATTGGATCCTTTGACAAGAATATTAATTACTTATTGGGCGCTTGGTAAGCAGAAACCACCTTATTTGCTATTTCCATGGCGGCAGTCATTGACTTCGAATCAATTAACTCAATGACTTCAATACCTGTAGTTGTTCCTGAAGAGCCGATTACCATTTCAGCAGCGGCCATTGCTTCAGCAGTTCCCTCTGCAATAGTTACTATCTCAGCCGTGCTGACGCTGAAATACATTTTGTGCATAGTCATACCCAGCCCGCCGGTAAGCTTTTGGAGTGCAGCCTCCCGATCCGATGGATTTTCAACATAGCCTTTGAAGGCTTCATTACTCAGTTTTGCTCTGGTCATGTAAAGTGCCATTTTTCTCCTGTATCCAGTGGGTGTTCTGCCTAGATGCAACAATTTTGACATCTATTGGTGAAATTCAACTAAATAGTTGGTAGCCAAAAGATTCAACAAAATTAATTAGTATCCAGCCTGAAAACTTAGACCACCGGATTAATATTCGCTGTGCTAGAGCATTCATCATACGCATTGACCGCCAAAAAGCACCATACTACTGGCTATCCAGACTCCCCCTAGGGGGCACAAAAACGCCACGTCTGCTTAGTATAATTAACCGCATCCCACAAACGGGGGGCGCTGTAAAAGATATTTTGCACCTGAGATTTACATTTTAATACCAACGCGCGCGTGAAAAATTTGCAAATAATTGAGTTTGGCTTTGTAGCTAATAAAATTCAAACAAGGATAACAGCATGAAAAAATCAATCACTCTATCACTAGCGTTAGCTTTGCTTACTGCTCCAGCATTTGGGTTTAAGCAAGAAGATTTGGATAAATTGAAAGCAACGAACGGTTGTGAAAAGTGTAGTCTAAGTGAAGCCGACCTGCGTGGAGCCGACCTGACTGGAACCTCCCTGACTAAAGCCAACCTATTTGGAGCCGACCTGCGTGGCGCTGATTTATTAGGTGCTGTATTGCGTGACGCAGAACTTGACTACGCAGTTCTGAATAACGCCATTCTCTGCAACACCTTCATGCCAGACGGTCAAAGAATCTTTCAGGATTGCTCACGCGATATTGGCAAAGACGAATAGCAATGGCTGATACAGATAGCTGGGTTTACGTTCTAACCAATAAGGCTAAAAAATTAGACCATCGGATATATAATCCGTAGTATAATGAAGAAAAATCTCAATAAAAATAATAGGATACTAGCTAATAAATACGAGCATTTTCCAAAATAGTAGCAAAAATATCGTAATTACTTCTTGATATGGCCCTGAAAAATGGCCTTTGCCCTTATTAATGTGCCTACACTTCAACTTGAAAAAGTTGTGGCGCGAAAGCACGCAGGTGGAATTTAATGATAAGACCAAGTACCCTGCAGTTACTCTAAAGTCATCCAGTTGGGTAACGGTTTTTGACAGGAGAGAGGGTATAGCTACGCTACATTCTAATATTGAAACCAGCGCGAACAAGCGTGCCCAAATTACTTGCCTGCTTTAAGAGTTCCTGAAATTCAGGCTTCATTGACATCTCATCCATGTATTTTCCAGCACTCGCCATGGAGTCAAAGTGATAAATTGCCCCAACCCGATCCATTCGAGACGCAATGACTGGAACAGCAGCTGACAACGTGTGGGGTGGTGATATTTTCGAAATTTCTTTCATTATCTCAATAGCTTGTGTTAGTTTACTCCTTGACATTTGATAAGTGCGCACAACATGCACCGGAGCAGACAAATCTATAGTCTCATATAAATCCCTCATCATAAAAGGGCCGACACCTTTTCCAGCCGGGTCATCCCATCTTTGCTTAGTAATTTCTTTAAACAGCGGATCATGCATCGCTACTTCATACGCACACAATGCCGTTTCAAAATCTTCAAACTTAGCACCCATTCCAAAATTACCTGCGTTATCGCCCATCAAGACTCGCCAGCAGCGAGTTGCTCTTGCTCCCTTTTGGGCCATAATTCCTAGTCCGGTTCGAATCCGTGTTTCCAGCAGACTCGATTTTCCGGGTAATGGGGTTGCTGTGTAGAAGATATATGTACCCATGATGTTGCCTATTTATTTGTTTCTAAGGAACTACCGTAAAAATGAAGTAGCCCCCAATCTAATCACTCGTAGTCGTCCCAGTTCCAGTCTTGGTTTTCGCTGGGGTCGTAGTCTAACGTTTCAACTGCACTAGTATGTCTTATAATTTTACCATCCAGATAGTTCAATACACTGATGACTGACCAGTATATTATCTCCTTTTCAAGAACCTTGATGTATCGGTGAATGCTTAAACACTCAAAATTTTCATACAATGGTTTCATCGGGCCAAACCTGCAGTCGTAGATCGGCACAAGGGCATTCTGCATATCTAGATTCACTTCCATACCAACTCGATGATCAAAACTCTTACAGTCAGGATGGTATAACATCTCGACCAATGAAAAATCACCCTTGTAAGCAAGTCGACGTGCTTTGTCGAATTCTTCGGCCTTAGTCATTTATTCCTCTAATACGTTGGATACACGCTCAATCCTGGTAATCACCCGGCAGCAAAACGTACTGAAAAAGCCACTAGACAAGCGATCCAGAAGACAGCTTTACGCAATACTGGGTCTTGGCAGAGCTCTTTCAGATTATGGATCTGTTGTTTGCGGATCATGTGAATCTCATAGTCGATTCCTAACACTCACTCGTAGTCTTCCCAGTTCCAGTCCTGACCTTCGCTAGGGTCATAATCCAATTCTTCCCTGCGACTTTCCTGAAAAATAATTTTTTGGTCTTTGTACGAAACAGCAGTGATAGATGCATCGAAAATCTCTGCATTTCGGAATTTGCTGTACCGGTGTACACAAACAAACTCATCAGCTTCATAAATTACTCTAAACGGGCCTATAATTATGGAATCAGTCAGCGATTTCATGATGCCTATGTAGGCTTCAAGATCTACGATCATTCCCTGTGATTTTGCTTGAAAGCTTGGGTCTGTTATTTCCCCTAATAAAGTAAAATCTCCCTTAGACAGCTGTCTCCACGCTGAATCAAACTGCGACGCTTTTGTCATTCTTTCACCCTAGTTGAATTCAATAGATTGTTTTAAAAAGAAGCTCGGTTGATCATCTCTAATAAATAAAATGTTATTCATAATCTTCCCAGTCCCAGTCTTGGCCTTCGCTAGGGTCAGTTTGCACCCGTTCGCCAACGCTTTCTTGTGTGATAATTTTTCCATCATTGTAGGTAATAGCAGTGATTACTGTATTGTAGCTGGGTTCTCCTTCTTCCATTACTCTCATATTTCTTTCTAAACATAAGAACTCTTCATTTTCAAATATCACGCGAAATGGACCAAAAATCACAAATTCACTGTAAGTTGATATGACAATTTTATCTGCTTCAATATCTACTTCTACATCTATACTTTTATGGACTGCTCGATACTTAGAGTGATAAATTTTATCAACTAATGAGAAATCACTTTTCAATCCCAGCTTCCAAGCTTTATCAAATACTTCTGCCTTAGTCATTCTTTCTCCTGATGCTGTTGGAAGTGTTTTAGTTTCTACGATGGTATAGCTCACCAACTGCTTGCTGATTACTTGTAATCTTCCCAGTTCCAGTCTTGGCCTTCGCTAGGGTCATAATCCAATTCTTCCCTAATCGTCTCTTGTCTGTAGACTTTATTCTCTTTGTAAATTACGGCCGTCAGAGTTGCTTCAAAAATTTCTGCATGAATAAGTTTCGTATATCTATTAACGCAAACAAAATTATTATCTTCAAAAATAATTGTACAGGGTCCGATGATAATAGAATCTGATAAAGTTGAGAGAATTCCTTTGCTCATCTCTTTTGTTATTTTTACACCTTGATTTACAGACTCATATTCTGGATGAACTATTTTATCGAAAAGTGAAAAGTCATTCCTAATAGCCATTTTCCAGGCTTTGTCAAAAGCTTCTGCTTTGGTCATTCTCTGTCCTTGCTGTAATTGCCGTGATGGTATAGCCCCACCAGATGCTTGCTAGTCATTCGTAATCTTCCCAGTTCCAGTCCTGACCTTCGCTAGGGTCATAATCCAATTCTTCCCTGCGACTTTCCTGAAAAATAATTTTTTGGTCTTTGTACGAAACAGCAGTGATAGATGCATCGAAAATCTCCGCATTTCGGAATTTGCTGTACCGGTGTACACAAACAAACTCATCAGCTTCATAAATTACTCTAAACGGGCCTATAATTATGGAATCAGTCAGCGATTTCATGATGCCTATGTAGGCTTCAAGATCTACGATCATTCCCTGTGATTTTGCTTGGAAGCTTGGGTCTGCAATTCCCCTAATAAAGTAAAATCTCCCTTAGACAGCTGTCTCCACGCTGATTCAAACTACGACGCTTTTGTCATTCTTTCACCCTAGTTGAATTCAATAGATTGTTTTAAAAAGAAGCTCGGTTGATCATCTCTAATAAATAAAATGTTATTCGTAATCTTCCCAGTCCCAGTCTTGGCCTTCGCTTGGATCTGGTTGATCTCTTTCACCAACACTTTCTTGAGTAATGATTTTACCATTCAAATAAGTAATTGCAGTTATCGCGTTGTTATAAGCGGGTTCTTCTGTCTCAACTGAGATGAATCTGAATGTTCTTTCCAAACATACAAACTCATCATTTTCAAAAATTACTCGAACTGGACCAGGAGTTACATGTTCACTAATGGTTGAGACGATGACTTTATCTGCCTCCAGATCTACTTCCACGTTTAGGTTTCTTTGCACTGCGCGATATTCAGGGTGATAAATCTGATCAACCATAGAAAAATCTCCTCTAAATCCAAGTTTCCACGCCTTCTCATATGCTTCTGCTTTGGCCATTATCTCTCCTTATGCTGGAATCTGTGATTTGATTTCTGCGATGGTATAGCTCACCAACTGCTCGTCACTACTCACTCGTAGTCTTTCGAGTACCGATTCTGAACTAGTCCCAAAGGCTTTGTACAACTGTGAGCTGATTTGAAACTATTACTTCTATATTGAACATTTTTATTAACTCAGACAGCACTGGTAGGAATTCAGAAATTTCAAACCAATGGTGTTGGACTCCCTCTTCGTTTTCGTACATGTGATATAGATGAAAAATCGTTCTTCCTGTTTCTTTGGGATATTTTCCTTCAAGCCAGCTCCGGTTTTCTTCATACTCTGGTCCTTCTGAAAAAAAGTAATGAAGCAATCTCAATGGCCCTTCCCTGTAGCACTTAGCCGCCATAAATTCCTTATGACTGCTGAGATAATCTCTCATGGCTTCCGAGGCGTTTTCGTCGGGAGCAATGTATGTGATCGTGCTAATTCTTTTCCCAGCTAATGCATCCGCCATTAGTGTGTTCTCCCTAAACCGCTAGTAATGCTTTGATTTCTACGTTCATGTAGGCAACTCGTTGCTTATCTTTAGATTACTTGTAACCTTCCACCTGATCTAGACTTTGAGGAGAGAACTACGCGTTTGGTGTGCATTTGTCATTATTCTGATAGCACACTTCACCTGATCTAATACAGTCAGGGAGGTGTGATTTGAACTAATTTGAATAAGGTTGCAGATCACGTCACTAACCAAAAGGGTAACGCCGGCTAGACAGCGCCATTGAGAAGTGATTTAATTGGTTGGAGTTAGGATTAAGTCATGATGCTATGCAGAGATTTCAGTTTTGCTTTTTCCAATCATTTTGTGGACGCAGTCTACAGCTCGTTGCGCTAACGCCACAGCCATTCCAAAGATTCCGGCAGTATAGAACCACCATGTTCCCCATTGTGTTCACCTTCTCCGCCCACAAATTTGTAATCGTATCCCCGAAACTCTAAAGACGACTCCATTTGAAGATTTGCTAGCCACCAGTTACCCCAATCAACATTCATATCATTACTACCACCCTGCAAAAACACTCTGATATCTCTTTTTGATGACTTCCGAATTAGGGTTGGATAAACGTGGCCACCGCGAATATCAGTAAAGCTACCAACGTGGCTCATAACCTTATGAAAATAATCTGGTCGCTCCCAGGCTGCCGTAAAGGCACATATGCCGCCTGAGGATATTCCACAAATCCCTCTCATTTTCGGGTCATCAGTTAGGTTATATTGCTCTCCAACCGCTGGGATCATTTCCTCAATCAAAAACCGGACATACTGCTCACTCAATACGTCATACTCATTCGAACGCTCGCTGGCGCGAAATGGCTTGTCTGCCATTGAATAATCCGTGCTATGGCCTGGCTCAATAAAAATACCAATCAAGGGTGGGATCCTTTTCTGGTGTATTAAGTTGTCAAAAACAGTCGGAACACGAAAGGAAGCTGAATTATCAACGTAAAAATGACCGTCATTGAAAACCATCAGCCCTGAAGGAGTCGTTTCATTGTACTGGCTTGGTACATACACCCAATAGTCACGAACTGTTTCTTTTCTGAAGAATTGGCTTTTCCAATTTAATTTTGTCACAGATCCTCTGGGCACACCCTCTTGTTCGAAAGAATCAGGACCATGTTTATATTCCATAACTTAATCTCAAAAATTCTGGCTAAGGAAGTGAGGAATTAGGGACATTTTTAGTATCAGCATACCTACCCATAGAAAGGTATTTCTGCAATGAATTGGAATTATTTGCAACTTTTTTCAAACACCTCACTCAAAAATTATAGAGAGGAAATTTGCTGATTTATGCTGTTAGGTTTATTGGGTCACAAAGTTAGAACTACACACAATTAAACTGTCTTGAACAGATGCATCCATATCTACGGCTCTTGTCCTAACATCTCATCCATCACCCTTTGGGTTCGATCGGCAATCCCTCTTTGAGCAGACTCTAGAAATCGGGCATAGCGTCTAGTCATTGGTGAGCCAGGGGAATGACCTCACTGAAATGCCACTTCATCTAATGTAGCACCAGAAGATAAGAGCCTGGAAGCTACCGTATCACGCAGGCAGTAATTTGGCCGGTAGTCTTCGGGTATCCCCGCATTGTTGCGTATCCGACGGAAGTGCCGAATGTAAGAATGTAACTTTCGTTGACCACCGGCTGGACCGGGGAAGACAAAGCTCTTCACTATGCAGCACTACTTCTGCTTCACTCAAGCCTGTTTGCTCAATAGCTTCAAGCAAAGTCAGATATGTATCTCCCAATTCAGAATGCTTCATATAGTTTAATGCTATTTGTTTTGAGCCTAATTGTGTTCTCGTGTCTGAAAACTTTAGCAGTTTGTTGTAGCTTTCCATCCGATCCCAGTCTGTTATACCTCGGATCTGTGTCATTGCTTCTGCTAGATTTTACTCTTAAAGAGAGCACGTTTTAAGGTGCAAAATCAGTTCATTTTACATTGAATTCTTTATTCAAATAAATCCAAATAATTCGCAATAAATCTGTGTATGAATAAAGTCAGACAGTTGATCAATCTTTGAGGAATACCCATAAACAAAATACTGCGTAGGCTTCAAGGCCCCGGTGGCATCAAGCCGATGATGAAAATTGCTTTTCCGCTGATGGTTTCCACTTCCACAGAAGCGATGTTGATGTTCATCGACCGACTTTACCTAAAGCAGGTCAATCAAGAGGCGATGAATGCCTGCTTGAGTGGAGGCTTTACATCTCTTGCCTTCATCTCTTTCTTCATTGGCATCATCGGTTACAGTACTGCTCTGGTTGCTCAATATTTAGGTGCTGGAAAGCATGCAAACTGTCCCAGGGTTCTAACCCAAAGTATCTTGTTTAGCTGCCTAAGTGTACCTGTAATTCTTATCCTCATTCCAGCTGGCAGATGGGTTTTGGCTACATCAGGACTCTCTAGTACAGAGGCAGTGCAAGCACAGACCTATCTCACTATTTTAATGGCTGGTGCAGGGATAGATCTATTTCGACAAAGCTTGAACGGCTACTTTGGGGGATTAGGCAAAACCGGGGTCGTGCTCTTATCCACTTTCGTGATGGCAATAGCTAACGTTGGAGCCAACTACATATTGATTTTTGGGAAGCTTGGATTCCCTGCGCTGGGAATCGCTGGGGCTGGTTATGGAACCGTATTCGCCTGGTTCATGGGCGTGGTCACGTTGAGCGTTGTTTATTTCAAGCAGATCCGATTTCCAGAATACCAATTGCTCCAAAGTTTTCTGTTGGATCTCAGAATTCTAAAGCAGCTAATCCGCTTTGGATTTGCCAGCGGGCTGCGGATCACTCTACTGATTTTCGCTGTTGATCTGACAATTCTAACTTTTCAGTCCTACGGAGTCGTTGTTTCTACAGCCATCACAATAATTTTCACTTGGTTTCAAACTCTTTTCATCCCAGTGATTGGTCTGGAGATTGGTACTATGAGCCTGGTAGGACGCTTTGTTGGCGCGCGCGATACCGACTCTGCTTCAGACTCCGTATTGGCTGGGCTTCTCCTGGGGACTAGCTATGCTTTAATCATCTCTTTAATCAGTTTATTTGCTACTCCTGCATTGATCAGAGTGTTTTTGGATTCGAATTCTTCTTCAGCAACTTGGAATCTGGCGATATGGGGAACCCAACTCAATGCCTTCATGATGTTCATCCTTGCCTGGTCCACTATTTTAAGTGGCGCGTTGAGGGGAGCAGGAGACACCTTTGGAACGATGACCATCTCTGTAGTTTTCTGGTGGTTTCAGTATGTCCTTGTGGTTCTTCTGATTCACTGGCTTGAACTTCCACCGGACGAGGTGTTGGTAATTCATGTTTTTAGCTCTCCTCTGATTTTTATTGCCTTAATTATACGTTTTAACATCGGAGACTGGCGAAAATTTGAGTTGGCCGGATAAAAATAGTCTCTGAAAGAATATC
>JACLAC010000898.1_pt1 | contig 18142 bp, 15 predicted proteins | sample 8027881 | NCBI WGS metagenome assembly JACLAC01 (sample SAMN15725517, study PRJNA655200) | protist metagenome | isolation source: fluorescence activated cell sorting (FACS) single amplified genomes of... | place: Spain: Blaines Bay Microbial Observatory, Mediterranean Sea | collected 2016-01-19 | reverse complement strand
GACCGGAAACGGCCAAAAACTCGGCTTCGAACTTGGAGAGTAAATAGAAAAACCAGATCCCGGCGGCTACTTGCGTACTGATCAGATACGAGAAACCAATCAACGCGAAACTGATCCACAATTGCACCGTCTGGCTGCCGATTAAAGGCAATGCCCAGATCAGTTGAATATTGGGCATCGACGGGTCGTATTTATTTAATGCCTTGAGACTACCATAAAAAAGCGGGATCGCCACCCCCCACCACAAGGCCCTGTTCTTGAGAAAACCATTAAACAACTCCCGGCTCTGCTCTCCTTGGACCATCGCCACGCCGACCTGGGTCAATGGATAGGCCAATCGTTCGCGCTCCACCCATTGGCGCCGCAGAATAACGGCTGTCGACACCATAACCATATACAAGGCCAACAAAAACAGCGCCCACCAACACAGCGGCTCGACCCAAGCCCCATAGGGGATCGCATCGAGCGCGCCGCCCTCGTAAAAACCCTCATTGCCGCTGCCATCGTCGACGACCACTCCACGCTTTGGAAAGAGCGGGAAAAGTATCGCAGCCCATTTATTTTCGGGAGAGGCGAAATACAATATACCGGTTATCGTCGGCAGCAGTTGCTGAGTCATTCCCATCGTGCAAAGCGCCGAGACCACCAACAACATCACATAGACCAACACCAACTCGGCCCGGTTCAGTGCGAAGGTACCCCCGTGCCAGACCACCAGCAGATTTGACAGGAACGAAATTAGCAGGAAAAGGCTAAACCAGAAACCGGGCGCGTAAATATCGATGGCATTCCCCCCGGTATAATGCCAAAAAAACAGACCGACGACGAGTACGGCCAACCCGACAGCCAAACGAAAATCGCGCGCGGTCGCCTTAAAAAGAGTATTGAGGCAACCGATCAACACCAAGAAGAGGAAAATCGCCCCCGGCGTATTGAAATCGAAAGCCATATTGCTCGATCGCATAGCCATATTGGCGTAGGGGGCACCGATGGCGAGAAAGAAACTCAGAAAGGATCCGACCCAAAAACCGCGCAGGGATAGGTGAGAGTGCCCCTCGGCATCAATGAGCAGCGCCTCACGACGCCCTGAGAGGTGCTGGCTATAAGTGGTAGGCAGTGACCTGTTCACAGCGAATACGGCGAGTTAATAGTTAAAATGAGCAATATTTTCCCCACGATAGCTCGCAAGAGACTACAACACAGTACAAAGAAAAAGGCCCGCCTATGGCGAGCCTTGCACAAATACAGGAACAAAGATCCAGCCACCGATCCCGCCAACACCGCCGCCTCTGTGCCATAAATGCTCGATGCTTGTAGAAGGCCGCGATTTTGAAGGTCTTAGCCATCATCAGAGCCTCATTGCAAAAGCCAACGCTTCCTGCAAGGTCCTCGACTTTTTCGATCACTGCAATCGGACACGAGACGCCCATACGATTGACGATCTCGCACTGTTGCAAGTTAATAACGAAATCCTTAACCCCTTCATCGATAAGTCCATAACAGGCGGTGGCGATCTGTTCGCTGCCCTCATTCTTTACACAACCGGCGACCGCCAGCACACCGGGCACCCTCTTGTTGCACATCCAATGCAATATCGACGATAAGACTAACCCTCAACACCTTTTGATCATAGGTATCGGAGTTCTTTCATCGCTCGAATCGACCTGCATATCGTCTCTCAATTCGGTATATGATGGGCAAACCCCAACCGCGCTTTCGGTCACCGCTCTCACGCCATTTTGCCAAATCACTGCGAACTTTCCCCAAATCAAAGCCCTTCCCATGATCGCTTATCCGTATGATCAAATTTTTCCTCATCAAGCTCCAGAAACTCCCCCACGGCCTCGGTGATCTTAGGCGCCGTCAGTTCCATATCGGGCGCCGCCGAGACGACTTAAGATCAATCTTTCTCTGGGGTTATCCGCCATGACTAAGCCTGTCGTAGTTAGATCTCGCGATGGCCAGAAAATGCCTTGCCCGGCTAGATAATAGCAACTCATATATACATAAAATTCAGCTAGGTATCAAGAAGAAGCAAATACTGATAATTGCCGTATATCAAGCACCGCGCTACATTTGGAAAAATCTAACATCATTGCCAGATTTCTGCGCCCACATGACGTAAATCAGGTCATTGCATAGGTCCTTGAGTAGATGTCAAGAAAAAACAGCGCCCAGCGAGAGCAAACCACTTCCCGCGCTCAACCGCGTGCAAAAGCCGATCACGGGCATCCGCAGTTCAAGTTTCTCGATCTGCTGCTCAACCTCAAAACTTTCGCCTGCTACAAAAATAAAAACTTTCGGGCTCCGAACCCGCCTCACCATTCAAACTTCTCGATCACCCTGCCGTCGACACCCACCCTGAGCGTGGTGCGCCGCATCAAAGTCAGATCGCCCTCGCTCTGATGCCAAATCGTATACCAGAAAGACCGCGCAAGAAAATGACCGCGTGGCGCCAGCGAACGCCCCCAGCGAAATTGTCGGATCGCCGACGGCCGCACGCCGAACGCACGCCCCATCGCACTGATATTTACCACGGGCAACCAATACGCCTCTACCGTGGCATAGGGGTAGACCCATTCCTCCATCATCCCGATCTCGTGCCGGAGCAGCTGCTCGCCAGCACGGGTGCGGTCGACCTTTCCGGCTGCGTCAGCACAGCGCGGCGCGGCCAAGAGGGCCACTATGAGAAGTGGCCAAGCTGCCTTGAGCACAAAGCGTCTTGTTTTATAGATTATATCCATCTACTTATCATATCGGCGTTGCCTAGCACCAAATTCAACCCGCTGGGAAGAAATATGCGCCAGTTGTCCGATATAGCCGGCCCGATAGAGTCTAAAAAACGATAGACTGTCATGCACCACTACGCCCCCTACCAACTCAACAGCCACGTCGGAACGGCACCCGACCAAGTCCAGCCTGCACGTCCAGACTTACAACCGATCGCATTGGCTACTGAAGCTTGAGTCCGCTTCATCGCATCATTGGGCGTCTGCTGGTTGAAACTGGCGCAATGAGCCTGCTGACGGCAACAGTGGTCAACCCTAGGCGGGGCGCTTTACCATACCCCGATTGAGAATTACGGCGATGTCCTGCTGGGGTATTTCCTTTGCAGCATAGGCGCCGGTGTCGTATTGGGAGGTAGGGGAGTGGAGGGTATGGATCGCGTGCATCGGCAACAGGACCGAGACCTGGATCGCGCAGCTAGATCGCACCATCCAGAGAATGTTTGAAGACCGGCACTAAAACACTATAATTTATAATACACCATATGGAATTAATCACTATGCAAAACGAGAACAACGCACCTATTTTATTTTATGTCGCCGATCCGATGTGCTCTTGGTGTTGGGGTTTTACACCGACCATCGAAGCCCTGCGCGCCGATGATCGAGTCGACCTCCGCTATGTGATGGGCGGTTTAGCACGCGATTCACAGGAGCCGATGCCGGCCGATATGCGCAGCTATGTCCAGGACGCTTGGCGTGAGGTTGAATCGCGGACCGGAGCGCGATTCAACTGGGATTTTTGGCAGCAGTGCGAACCCCGCCGCTCGACTTACCCGGCCTGCCGCGCGGTACTGGCTGCCGCACACCAGAGCCACGGCCAAGAGATGTTCCACCGCATCCAACAAGCCTATTACCTCGAAGCCCGCAACCCAGTCGACAGCGAAACCTTCGTAGCCCTAGCCAACGACCTCGATCTCGACGGCGAACGCTTTGCCGCCGACTTGACTGCCGACGCAATAGAAGAGGCGCTGCAAGAGGACTTCCATCTGCGCCGCAGATTCCAGGCGACCGCCTTTCCCAGTCTAGTCCTGCAAATAAAAGAGACCTATCGCTGGCTCAGCCGCGGCTGGGAAGAGTCAAATACCGTGCTCGCCCGACTCGACGAAATACTTCACTCTACAATAGCAGACGAGGTCAAATGAGTATTGGCATTGGCATTATCGGCACCGGCGGTATTTCTCAAGCCCACGCGCAAGCCTATCGCGACCTGGCACCGGCCGTTCGCTTAGTCGCCGTCGCCGATATCGACGAGAGCAAGGCGCGCGAGGCTGCGACAGAGTGGGGCGTAGAGCAAGTCTTTGCCGATTATCGGGAGTTGCTCGCACTCGACGCACTCGACGCGGTCAGCATCTGTACCCCGACCAGCGCCCACAGCGCCCCGGCGATCGCCGCGCTCGACGCCGGCAAACACGTGTTGGTCGAAAAACCAATGGCATCGACCACCGCCGAAGCCCGGCAAATGGTCGATGCCGCCGATCGCAGCGGTAAAATGCTGATGGTCGAAATGAAATGGCGTTTTATGCCCGAACTTCAGGCGGCGCGCGCAGCGATCGCCCGCGGCGACCTCGGCCGGATCTATTACGCCGAAGCCATCGGTTGGCAGCATCGCGGGATCCCCGGAGGTTCCTTTATCCGCCGCGAGTTGTCCGGTGGTGGAGCGCTGATGGACAATGGCGTCTACACTCTCGATGCCGCCCTCTATCTCTTGGGCCACCCCCGACCACTCACCGCGTCGGGCGCATCAGCCAATATATTCGGCCATAGCCCCGACGGGCATTGGGACCCGGATGCGTTTACCGTCGAAGACTTCGGCACCGCCTTCGTGCGTCTCGAAGGCGGTATTTCGCTATTCTTCGTGCACGCCTGGGCCAGCAATTTTACCGAGCAATGGCAAGTGCGCATAGCCGGTGATCAAGGTGCAGCGGAACTGCGCCCCTTCGGCCCCGACCCCCACCTGCGACTTACCCACGGCGGCTATGGGGATTTGACCGACACCACCCCAACAACACTACCCGAGGGCAGCGCCGACGTCGGCTACGCGGTCGGCCGTTTTGTCACGGCCATCCGCAAGGGCGAAACCAGCCCAGTCCCGGGCGAAACCTTCCTGCATACCAACGCCATTTTCGATGCCCTCTATGAATCCGCACGCCTCGGTCAAGAAGTCTCAATAGCCTTCTGAGCCGCGCAGGCGCGTCTAAAAAAACACTATGACGAAGTGCAAAGTCGTCAACATACGCCACTTCCTATACATTACACCGAATGACGTATAGTCGAAACCCATCGACGAATAGGCGCAATAGGTTTCGCGGCGCTTATAACCTTCCTTAAAGTCAACCCACGATCGCGGCAAACGCCGCAAACCACTGCGAGTGACGCGTTCCGGCCCTATGGCCGGTCAGCCAATGCTTGCAACAAAGCACGGCGCACGACGGCGAACTCCTGCGGATCTTGACTGTAGTCACTCGCCGAACGCACCAGTCGAGCGCTCAGTGCCTGCGCAGCTTGCCCGCCCGCCTTGGCCGCCAACATCACTAATAGTTCATAATCCTCAATCCCATCGCGCACATTCTCCAGACGAATGCTGCTGATCGGGCCGTCGGCCCCGGCGTAGAAAAGCGATCCGTCGCCATTAGCAGTCCCATACGAGGCGGGATTCCAACGAGTCCGGCCAAAGGGGTCGGCGTTTAAAGGAGCACGCTGCCCGGGCCAGCGGTTCATCGCATAATAGAGAAATCCCTCAATGCCGCGTTGATGCGCCATCCACCATAAGAGCCTCGCCTCCAAGGCTGGATACTCCACAAACCAGTTGGCATATGGATGTTTCGGGCTGATGCAGATATACCACCAAACTTCAGCCCCAGCCAGGCGGGCTTGCGCCGCCGTATCTGTTTCATAAACTGCTGAAAGCGGCACCCATATATCCACCAACTCCCCTAATCTTTGGTCCGCTCCCAACCCAGGATCGCGCGCCGTCGTCGCCAACCGCAACTCGGGATAACGAGCCTTGAGAAAGGCGAAGACCCGTTCCATTTTATCAAAATCGTCGACCTCTACTTCATCGAAGCCATAGAGATAAGCCTTTGTGACAAGCCCCAGTTCATGCAATTGTGCAACAACCGGATCGAGGCGCGACGCCAACTTCGCCAATCCTGCCCCATCGTATTTCGCCTCAACGTCTAGATAGAGCAGATTAAAAGCATTGAGTTGCCCGCGCTGAGCAATCGCCGACAATTCTTCCAGATCCGGCGTTTCCCGGCGATATAGATGATCTAGGTTGATTCGGTGATCGACGATGAAATCCACATAGCGCTGACGCAATACGCCCGCTCTTTTAGAACCATAGGTTTGCTCCAGCATATCCCCATAGAGCGAAAAGGCCGTCTGCACCGTCGTACTATCGGGCAAGGTCACGTCGTAGACCTGCAGCTCCAGCGGTATCGTCCCCAACCGCGCCCCATCCGCCCAAATCCCTACTTGCCCTCTATATAGCCCGGCGACCGTCTCCTTCCGCGTCCTTAGCGCAAGCCACGCCACCTGATTTTCCCCTCGCCGGATCTTGAACTCACTACGCGGCAAGAGCGGATCGGGCCACCACCCCGAAAAGTCGACCGGGTATTCGTCCGGTTTTTGCGTTAGCACATAACCAACTTGTGACAGGGTTATATCGTCCAGGGGAAAAACTGCATCATCCTCCTCGTGCTTCAACTCCTCGACCTGCAACCGCAAACCCACAGCCCGTTCGGCGCGCCAAGCAATCTGCAATCCTTCGACCTCATTGCGTGCCATCTCTATTCGCAACGGCGGGCCACCACCCACCCCGATCATCCGCTCCGTATAGAGCGCTTGCCGAATTCGTGGTAAATCTCTCCGCATAATTTTCTGCGTGCTCTGCTCGCTCCAGGCGACCAACTCAGACCGCCGCGCCGCCGGAAAGACCGCGAATTCGCCCAGGTATAGCTCCTCGCTGCGGTGATTCCAAACCAGGTCCGTCGCGCTAAGAAACATCCGATAGCGCCCCGGTGCCCCACCCGACCACGTCCAGTCGAGTCGCTCCGTCTGCTCTATATGCTCGGCAACAGGCACCCCCTGGTCGTCGCGAATCTCCAACCGGTAGAGCGCCGCGCGCGAGCGCTTGCCGCGCACACGCACAGCCCCCCCCGCCAAAGGGATCCGCCAAGAGTTCTGCCCCTACCAGATTCAACGGCTCGGCGATTAAGCGAAGATCGTCCACTAGCAGTGTATAATCCCGGGCCGGCTGACTCATATACAAATCGATAAGGACGACCCGATCCAAGTCGATTTCCTGCCGCAAGAGCCCCAGGTCAACGCGACAGACTTGTCGCCCACCTGCCGGTAAGGCAAAGAGACGCGTCGCCCTGGTCCCGTCCGCGTCGTCTACTCGCAGCTTTAACAACGCCGCCAAAGCGGACCGATTCTCGACCGCGAATTCCAGCCGGTCATAATCGTCCCAATTCCCCGCAACAAAAAGACCATCGCCATACAAAAGGCGTAAAGACGGCCACGAGTCGCGCCAGGGCCGCCAACGCGATGCGCGCGCAAAATGCAGTAGTGCCTGCCCCTTCTCCACCTTCGCCCCAACATCCAAATTCCACGCTTTCAACGCATTGCCCCGTGCAAAATCTTCAAGCACGTACACCGCTAATGGCTCGGCCAATACCGGCGACGCCAGCAAGGCGAGCAGCAGAAATATCACAGTTCGATACGGGGTTTTACGCTGCAACTGGGACAGATGCGCTGCAAATGTTCGCGGCGTACTTGCCATAGATCCTTGGCGCGCACCAGTTCGCATTCAGCTTCGCCGACCTTGCCGCGTCGTTGCAGCTTGCGGCGATCGAGCGTCGCGTCAATCTTGTCCGTCGGCACCGGGCATGGACCATCACGAAAAGCCAAGCCCAACACTTCTTCAACCGAGCCGTCCTCTCGAACAATCTGATCCTTATTGGCAAAAGACGCGATACATCCGCAAGGCACCGACAACTCCGCCACGTGATAGGCGGTACTCGTATCGTGCGTCGTGCCCAGGGCCAAGATATAGCCGCCGCCGTGCACCAGTTTGCCGATTGGACTGTCCTCTGCCCAGATCCCGGCTTCGAGATGTCCGCTGCAATAATGTGCCGCGCGCGGGCCGATCGCCGCCACGGCATGTGTCGGATGCATACTGCGCACGGCTTCGGCACGACGCCATAGCGCGTCGGGTATTGCACCATTGGTGGTCGGTGTCGTCAATGGATTATAGACTTTGGCCGCGCGATGGTTAAACGAAGGTACCAAGAGCGTGCCCCGGCGGCCAACAGCCCGCAACAGCGCATCGACTACCGTCTCGGCACCGCCGACCACGTTGCCGATTGCCGATAACGAGCAGTGCACCATTAAGTCCATACCCGCATCGACGCCCAAACGCCGCAATGCCGCGACTAGCTCCTTACGACTGACCATCTGTGCCGGATCGCTCAATTCGACATAACCCAATTCGGCATGCGCGGCGAAATAGGCATGTGCCCTTTCGATCGCGACCGGCTCGCGCGATTTGTTGCGCAAGCCATCGCCCGCATCAATTTCCTCGCAGGCGATGCGTTCTGCGATGGCGCTTAAGTCACGACGGCCATCGGCCCAAAATAAGGCCCAGGGCGCGAGCCGGGCATCAGCAATTTTTTTATTTATCGCCTCGGGCGAATTCTCTGCCGTCGGTGACAGCACCGCCGTGCGCCGGGGCACGAGCCGGGCTATAGCGGATTGACGCGGCCGTTTCCCTGCTCGCTCAATTTTGGTCGCCGCCGCCGCGACCTGCCGCTCGCCCTCGGCCATCGTCGCGAGAACCTCGCCGCGATTCCCGCCCCACAGCCAGCGCTCTAATCGCCGCACACTGCGACTGTGCGCTTCGCGTATATACTCGGTTTCGAGCCGGGGTCTTTTTTTCTTGCCCAACGCCGAAACAAAATATTCATTCTCCGAGCGAACCAGTTCCCCGGCCCCATCGCTACCCATATCGGCTAAATAATACAGATAGGCCGCCATCGACGCCGCACAGGTTTCCAGCCCTTTCGGGCTCAGCAATTTGGCAACGTCGGCCGACGAGTGATAGGCATCGAAACCGCGACCGTCCTGCCGATGGTGCGTCGTGATCCAAGGGCAGGGAAAACCATACTGCGGGTCGCCGATCAACGTATCCGAAGTGGACATAAAATTTTCCGGACATACCCTATACCCTGGCCGGTGCCGCCGCACCCCCGACCGTAAGATCGCCTCGCCGATCCGGTCGACAAAACCGGCCGACATCGGAATACTCGCATGCCATTCCAAACGGCCGTCGCAAACTTCGGGCTTAGAGCCGACCGTGTCGATACAAACGCCGGCCAAAGGCGTCTGCAACCGTCGCACCCGCTCGAGATAGGCAAAAAAACCATAACATTCGTAGGCGTTGAGCAAACGAATGGTACGTTTTGGCCGTTGGATCTTGCCCGCCCGAATCAATCCTTCGACCACTCGGGCGATTTCCAGCGTCAACGCCACGCCCGAAGCGTTGTCCACCGCCCCCGGCTCGGCGCTGTGCGCGATCGCCCAGACCTCGTCCTGCGGGTCACCTTCTCCCTTGATCACCCCGCTGACGACATCGTGACTGCCCACGTATTTGCGGATATCCGCCTTGACCTGCAAGGTCAATTGCCCATGGCGGCGTACTAGCTGTCGGAGTTTTTCGCCCTGTTTATCAGACAGCACAAAACCCACCAGCCGCGCCGAAGACCGCTCTAGGGGAATCGCGCCCCAGCCAAACTTGGTCCAAGCCAGCGCATCCGGCAGATTGCGTAGCGACCTGTCGACAATCACACCGGCTGCGCCTTTATCGGCCAATAACTTCAGCCCGGTGCGCGGATCGAGTTTTGTCAGTACAATCGCGCCGGCCAACCCGTCTGCGGGCAACCGCTCGATCGCTGTCACCTCGTCGATCACCACAAGCCGCAATCGCAATCCTTCGCGCGGCGTCCCCGCACTCCATTGGATAACGTGCCACGGATTCTCCCGCCAATCCAAGACTCTCTGCTTTACCGGATGCACCACATCCACGGTTGCCCCCCTGACATCGCACGCCTCTTGGATGACCCATCGACCCGAACCGATCCGTCCTCCGGTCTGGATCGACTCGACCTCGGCCTGGGCTCCGGCGACTTCATAACGCCGCACCAAGGTTTCTGTCGTCTGGTGGAAACGGTCGAACGAATTCCACCGATCGGTCGCACACACTTCCCGCACCGACCCCATCAATTCTTTGCCACTCGCTTCCCGCAACATCAGCGGCAATGTCTCACGGCAGAGTTTTTGTAATGACTTAGCTATAGCCAAAATCGCCCTCCTTCTTTCCCTTCAACATAAAAAAAGGAGCGCCTTGCACAAAGGCACCCCTATACATAATTGGGGCAGAGAAGGCCCCAAAAAAATCACTGCACAAATTCTTACCGGGTCTCCAGCACCTCACCAAGCTCTTCCCATTCCCGCCAAAGCCCCGCCAGGCCCACTCCCAATTCCCCATATTCCTTCCCCAACGCATGCACCTGTTCCATATTCTGCTTTTCCCCCACAGCCGAAATTCGCTCGCTCAGCAAAGCCATCTGCTCTTCGATCTGTGCAATCTCCTCTTCCACTTCCCGTTGCCGACTCGCCATCTTTTCTAGTTGCTTGCGTTCCCGCCGCGCCTCCCGCTGCACCTCGCGTTCGTCTTGCCGACTCGCTTTTATTATTTCCTGGGCACCGCGTCGCGTTTCCCTCCATTGCAAATACACCTCCCACCCTCCATCCATCACCTGCATCGCACCTTCCTCTACGGCCCAGACATGCGTCGCTAGGGCCTGAACCAGATAGCGGTCATGGCTGACGAGAAGAAAGGTGCCGTCAAAATTCGCCAGCACGTTTTCAAGCACCTCCTGCGAGGCGATATCGAGATGATTCGTCGGTTCGTCAAGCACCAATACGTTGACTTCCTGCACCGCTAGGCGCACCAGCGCCAAACGCGAACGCTGTCCACCGCTCAAGTCGCCGATCGACTTGAAGACCTCATCGCCTTTAAAAAGGAAAGCCCCTAGTAGTGTCCGAGTCTCTTCAATCGACATATCCGGGCGGATCCGGCGCACTGTATCGACCAGATCCGCATTTTTGTCGAGATAGTCGTGGTCTTGCGAGAGGTATCCCATCTCGACCGCGGTCCCGGCCTTGATCTTACCCGCGAGCGTTACCAACTCACCCAAGATACTGCGTATTAAAGTCGTTTTACCCGCCCCGTTCGGCCCGACAACTGCAACCCGCATGCCCCGGCGAAGCTCCATATCCGGCATCCGCAATATCGGCCGTTCGGGCTCGTAACCAATCTCGACATCGCTAAAATCGAGTACGATATCACCGCTGCGTTTGGGCGGACTAAGCCGCACGCGTATGTCTTCGTGACGCTCGGGTTTGGCGATAGCTTCATCGCGCATAAAACGCTGTAAGCGGGTTCGCCGCCCCTGGGCTTCCTTCGTCCGCTGACCGGCGATATGGCGGCGGATAAAATCCTCAGTCTTGGCGATATACTCTTGCTGCTCCTGCCATTCTTTGAGACGGCGCTGGTAGCGCTCGCCGCGCTGTCGGACGTAGGCGCTGTAATTGCCGCGATACGTTTCGAGCACACCAAAAGCCATTTCCCACGTGCGATTGCTCACCGTGTCGAGGAAATAGCGATCATGGGATACGACGACCAGACCGCCCTTGAAAGTCTGCAGAAAACTCTCAAGCCATTCGACTGCAACTAGATCCAGGTGATTGGTCGGTTCATCGAGCAGTAAAATATCAGGATCTTCCAATAACAATCTGGCCAGTAATGAACGCGTGCGCTGACCGCCGCTCAGATGCGCCATGTCCAATTGAAAATCATCTTCGCCAAACCCCAACCCCATAAGCACGGTGCGAATTCGCGTCTCATAGATATAGCCCTCGCGCCGCTCGAACTCGGTCTGCAACGCGCTATAACGCGGTAAAACCTCCGCGTCGTGCAAGTGCTGAGCCAATTCCTGCAACTCCGCTTCCAAACGCCGCAAATCCGCAAAAGCCTCAAGCATTGCCTGCCACAAGGTCATCCCCGCGAACACCGGCGGATCCTGTGGCAGATAACCTATGCGCAAGTCGCGTCTATTCTGGAGTTGGCCAGCCGTCGCCTCCTGTACTCCGGCCAATATTTCGAGTAAAGTCGTCTTGCCCTCACCATTCGGGCCTACCAACCCAATACGGTCCGCCATCTCGATACTGAAGTCGAGGTTTTTGAATACATCTTGCGCGCCGAAATACTTTCCGACACCCGCGCCTTTGAACAATGACATAGTTTCTTTCTCGCAAAATGGATCTTTCTAAAAACGGAGTATATCGTACAAAAAACAAACGGGAAGCCCCGAGACGATACCGTCCGGAGATTCCCGCTGTTAGGTACAGCTGCACACTGGACAGCCGGCGGCAAGGGCCTATGGCCCCGCCGCAAACCCACTACCTACCAGTTTAGATCAAACGCTTGCTGTAACTCCGAGATCTCTTGCATCTCAATTTCGGGGTCAAGGGTTTATAGGTCTCCCCCTGATATTTTCTGTATACCGATCTCGGGGTCGAGAGTTTGCCACTCGATGTGTGCCCCGGGGAATACATCAACCTCGCGACGCCGAGGCAATTCATCGCAGCGACAGCGCTTACGCGCATAGGGGGTTTCAATCGGTCTCGAAATTGCCGTAAAAAGACTAAGCCGAGATCAAGGCCATGGTCATAATTTTGGTATCACTGACCTGACACTGAGAATCTTCGCGATCTCCCAGGGCACGCAATCTCTCGTCGCACAACACATAAATAGTTATCATTTGATCGTCCATCGTTTTCCCAATCACTGAGGTGGTTTCGTCGTCAACCCAAAGGGGAAAATGCCATGGGCACTACACAATCTCATAGTTCACAACTTGGATTATTTAGAGTCTTTTTTGAATGCCTAACGAACAAGATGAATATTTATGAATGAATCTGGCTTAGATCTTAGTTTATATTTACATGCCTTTCCGCAGATCCCAACAACTCGCCACATCTTCTTAGAACGCAATCTGCTCCCTCGCGCTGGGTATATGCTGAGCAAAATTTTACCCGGTGCGCATTGGCTATTTATAGCCGACCGCACCACCTGGCCTCTGGCCGGCCCCGCAATGGTTGCGCGTGCACAGAACGCCGGGATCAAAACGGCTGAATACATTATAGAAGCAAGCAAGCCCATCGCCTCCGACCAAGCTATCGCCGCCCTGCAACCCCATCTCACTGGGATTACCGCCATAGTGGTCATCGGCTCCGGCTCCCTCAACGACATCGGTAAAATGACGGCCCATAGGGCTCAAATACCCTATGCCGTGCTCGCCACCGCTCCCTCGATGAATGGCTACACCTCTTCGATTGCCGCGCTGCTCGTCGACGGTGTTAAAACCACGCAACCATGCAGCCCACCCGTAGCCTGTCTCGGCGACCTCGATTTGCTCGCCGAAACGCCCTATCGCATGATCGCCGCCGGTCTCGGCGACTTGCTTTCAAAATCCGTCAGCAACGCCGACTGGCTACTCGCCCGCCAGCTCAACAATGGCACCTATTCCACCGAAGCGGCCGCTCTAATCGACAAAAGCGCCGAACTGCTCGCAGACGTCGCCGGCAAACTACCCGCTCGCGATACTACCGCCATAGGCCAACTGATGGCCAGTCTCTGCTTATCCGGCCTAGCGATGAGCGTCGCCGGGTCATCAGCGCCGGCTAGCGGCGGCGAACATCTTATCAGCCACTACCTGGATATGACCCATTATGCCCTGGGCGAATCCAACGATCTGCACGGCTGCCAGGTCGGCGTAGCCACCTTGGCGACGGCCGCGCTCTACGAAAAACTGCTCGCACTCGATCCGACGACGATTGACGTCGACACCCTCATTGACCGCCACCCGCCTTGGGCAACCTACGAGTCCATAGTCCGCGGGCGTTTTGGCCCGCTGACCGAGGCCGTCCTGCCGCATGCCAAAGCAGGTTACCCGGACAGTGCCCAACTCCGCGTACGCCTTGAACAGATACAAGACCAGTGGGAGATCTTGCACGCCGAACTCCGACCAAGTATTCGCGGGGTCGCCGCAATTCGCACCGAATTGTTGGCCGCCAAATGCCCAACTACCTTCGCGCAAATCGGCGTCTCAGCTGAGCGGGCACAGAGAGCCCAAACCCACAGTAAGGATATTCGCGCCCGCTATACGATCCTGCATCTCGCTGCGGAACTTGGCCTGGCGAACGAATGGACAACGGGGTTGTCACACCTTATATAGTGGCATTAACTATTCCATCCACCGTACCACAGCTCTGGAAAAATATACGGTCAAAAATGATCACACTCGCGCCCGTCACTACACAGAATATTCTGCTCTTCAAAATGGTTCGCCTGCAAGCCCTACAGGATACGCCCAGCGCCTTTAATTCGACCTATGCCAGAGAAACCGCATTCACTGACACCGCTTGGATAGCAGCGGGCGGCGCAGTGGGCAGATCAACAGTCGACTACTGCCTTCTACCAAAGAAACGGCTTCACCATGACCGGCCAAAGTGAACACCACCCCAACGAGCCCAACCTCATTCTATACGAGATGTCTCGTCCTTTGGCGGGCCTCGGCAACGAAAGTCTTTGAAAAATGACCGAGCATACCAAAAGACGATAGCAACGAACCTATACTAAGGAGACCCCCATGTATTCGATTGGCCTAGCAATGACACTGCGTTCCGGAGCTTATGCCGAGTATAAAAAAGCCCACGACGAGCTCTGGCCCGAGATCGCTGACAGCATGTCCGACAACGATGTAAGCATGGCCATCTACCGCTTCGGCGAAAACCTGGTCATCCACGCCGTCGCCCCCACCGAGGCAGACTGGAACAAGAGCCGCGACGTGCCGATCCTGGAAAAGTGGTTCGAATATATGTCGACCTTGCTAGCAACCGACCAACAAGGCGAGATCATCTTCGAGGACCTGCCCGAAGCCTTCGCTTTTGGTATATTCAAAGCGGATTAATCAATGCCACAGTAGCATCCATCCGCGCGTAAGCCATTCTACTTTCGGTCCACCTGATTGGTCCGTCCAAAAGGCCAGATCGGCATTATCGTACCGGACCTCGATCAGTAATAAACCGGCGACGTCCCCGAGTAACTCGACCCTATAGGGCATTGGACTTCTGCTCGTTCTACAACCTATAATCGTGGCGCGCGTACTGGCAGAAGAGCGATCAGGCGGAAGTTGAATTAGCGAATTCGTTGCACAATGGCTGGAACCACTGGCTCTGCTTGGGAGGAATTCAAATTGTCCACAGACGAAGCAACGACGACAACGACGCGCAGACCGTGGGTATCGACAGGGGTAAATGCCTGGGTTTCACGCGGGACAGCCACGAAAACGCTGATAATCCGTGCACTTGCAGTGCAGATCGCACACAACGGCCGATAGGCTTCAGCCCTTCACCGCCCCAGCCGTCAAGCCGCTGATAAATTCTTTTTGCAGGATGAAGAATAGGATAACCACAGGCACCACCGCCAAAAAAGTCCCCGCCATCATCGAGCCATAATCCTGGGCGTACAGCCCGACCATCTGGTTGAGACCGATCGGCAGGGTAAAACGATCCTGATGGTGCAGAACGATTTGCGGCCAGAGGAAATTGTTCCACGAACCCATAAAAGAAATCAGGCAGAAAGCGCCGATCATCGGCCGCGACACCGGCAAGACCACGTCCCAATAGAGCCGCAGCTCGGTGCAGCCATCGATTCGCCCCGCCTGCAGCAAATCGTCGGGTAAGTCGAGCATCGATTGGCGAAACAAAAACATGCCAAAGACGCTCACCGCCCCCGGTATAATCAGCCCCAGATAAGAATCGACCAGCCCCATCGCGTAAATCAGTTCGTACATCGGCGCCAGCATCACCTGCGCCGGAATCATCATCGTCGCCAGCATCAGCACCATAATCAGCTTCTTGCCCTTGAACTCGTATTTAGCCAGCGCGAAACCGCCCAGTGACGAGAAGAACAACTGCACCAACACCGTGGCCCCGGCAACGAAGAAACTGTTAACCATAAAACGCACATAGGGAATCTGCCTGAAGAGCTGCTCAAAATTGTAGCCGGAGACCCGGGGGGCAAAGAACAGGTAATGAAAGAGGGCATCCGGCCCCTTGCTCGTCGCCGCAATTAGCCAGATCAAGGGCGTCAACATCAATGCCGCACAAGCACCGAGCGCCGTATAAAGCGCGATCTTCGACCCGTTCAAATCAATCCTCCGTCTTCCAGGTGCCCGACAGCCGCATCTGCACCAACGAAATCACCAGCACGGCAAAAGTCAATGTCCAACCGATGGCTGAGGCATACCCCAAATCGCCTGCGACAAAGCCGTTTTGGTACAGATACATCACCACCGTCAAGCCCGAGTTATCCGGCCCGGCGGTATTGTTGAGCATCACATAGGGCAACTCAAAAAGCTGGAACGAGCCGATCGTGCTCAATACCGCAACAAAGACCGCCACTCCGCGGATGCCAGGCAGGGTAACGTGCAAGAATTGCTTGAAAGGACCAGCCCCGTCGACCTGCGCCGCCTCATAGAGCGAGCGGTCCACCCCCTGCAACGCTGCGAGAAAATAGATCATGTTGAAACCGACATACATCCACAACGAAGTCAATATCAACGCCGGCATCACCAGATCGGGGTTGCCCAGCCACTTAGTATCGATCGCCACATCAAAGAACGAATGCAGGACGCGGTTCAACAGACCGAACTTCGGGATGAAAATCACCGAGAACAACACCGCGACAAAAACCTGGCCGACAAGATGCGGTGAAAAGAAAGCAAAGCGAAAGAAATCGCGCCCCCGCACCATGCTGCTATTTAGCAATAGCGCCAATCCCAAGCTCAAAGGCAGCTGTAAAAATACCGAGCCGCAGGCATAGATGCAGGTGTTCCACAACGCCTGGTGGAAAGCCGGGTCACTGTAGAGGAAACGGAAATTGTCCAAGCCGACGAAGATCTGGGACTTCGGCCCATTAGTAATATAAAACGAGAGCTGGATGCTCTTTACCAACGGGTAGAGCGTAAAGACGAGAAAGAGCACGACAAAAGGCGCGACAAAAAGGTAGGGCGCATAACGGTGCTGCAAGCGGAAGACCAAGGATCTCAATAGGGGTTCCTCCGAATATAGCGGCGCACCTCGGCGGCGGCTTCGGCCAACCGGGTCCGCGCGAAATGCTCAAAGCCCGCTTCGCCATTCTCGCGATAATAAACTGCACACGCCGAGATCACTCCCGACATCTTCGACTTCGCTGTCTCGACTAGCGGGCTGGCGTATTGCGGCGGTACCTCGTCGGCGAGATTCGCGTAGAGCCGGCCCAGCGGCTGCCCCGACCAATAAGCGCGCTCTTCGTCAAAGGCCGGGTGCTCCCAGGCGTCTTTTAAAGGCGGTAGAATATTCGTCTCGCGAAAACGCACCGCCAGTTCGGCCTTGTCGAAGTACATATGCTCGGCGACCTGCCAGGCCAACTCAGGATTGGGACAGGCTTTGGTGATGCCCAACATCGTGCCGCCCCAAGTACTAGTGCGGCGGCCACCCGACACGACAGCCGGCAGTGGCATCAGCGCCATTTTTCCGTGCATTCTGGGAATATCCGTCTCGGCAACTTTGCTGCGCCAATCCGGACAGACAAAAGACAGGAAATAACCCTGCTCGACGGCTTGCGTAAACACTCTGCCCGACCCCAGATCCGAAGCGATACGCTCCTCGCCGGCAACTAGGGGGATAAAAAACAGCAAGGTCTCGAGCGCGATCTCGTCGTCCATCGTCAACCGGCCCTCGGCGTCAAAATAACCGCCGTCGCGCTGAAAGAGGAACATTTCGTAGTGGTGCGCGCCGCTGTCTGAAAGCTCGATCATATAGCGCTCGCCCGGCACGGTGATCTGCTGACCGACGCGGACAAAGTCTTCCCAAGTCTTGATCTGCTCGACATCGATGCCGGCTGCCTCGAAAAGATCGCGGCGATACGCCAACATCACCGGATGCACATCGTGCGGCAACCCGTAGATCTTGCCTTTGTTGGTATAGGGGGCAAAACGCGTCTTGACGATGCGATCATAATAACCCGTCGAGCGCAAAAACGGCATCAGATCGATAAAACCCACGTCTCCCGGAGGTCCGCGGAAAAAAGAACCCGCCCGGCTGATCTCGACCTCGACCAAGTCCGGCACATCCAAATCCGCCCAGAAGGCGGCTCGGAGCCGACTGGTCACCGCCTCGCCGTG
>JACLAC010021601.1_pt1 | contig 18163 bp, 17 predicted proteins | sample 8027881 | NCBI WGS metagenome assembly JACLAC01 (sample SAMN15725517, study PRJNA655200) | protist metagenome | isolation source: fluorescence activated cell sorting (FACS) single amplified genomes of... | place: Spain: Blaines Bay Microbial Observatory, Mediterranean Sea | collected 2016-01-19 | reverse complement strand
GTTGGTGCGGTTGTGTTGTTGATACTTGGGATTAACTTACTCGTAGAATCCCAAGACACCGCCAGAGTCGAAGCAACCACCCTCTTGGGCGATTTCATGATGGCGGAACAAAGTGGTCAAATAGCGGAAGCTACCCGCGTGGGTGAACAATTGGTTTCTTCCTATTCCGGATCTCCAGCTGCGGCTCAGGGTACCGTCTACTTGGCTAATATCCATTATGCAGAAGGCCGTTTTTCCGAGGCGAGGGCTCTGTACCAGAAATACATGAATAAATACGAACCGGTGGATATTTTGGTATATGCGGCTCAGAGTGGGCTGGGTTCGTGTCTCGAAGCTGAAGGCCAGTTAGTGGAAGCGGCCGAGCATTACGAATCTTATGCGGCACAAGAGGGTGGGTCGATTCGCGGAGCCATGGCGCTTATGGAGGCAGCAAGAGTTTACGGGGCGGTAGGCGATAAGAACAAACAAAAGTCCTTACTCGAAGAGATAAGCACCAACTTCGAACAATATCCGATTGCCGGGCAGGCGCGTTCGTTTTTGGCCATGTTGTAGGAACTAGGAGATTCTTCTAAGATGGCCAACGAACTCAAAGTTTTCGCTGGACAGAGCAGCACCGTACTGGCCGAGGGCATCTGCCAGTCGCTTAGTATTGACCCCGGGCGCATAGAGTACCTTAGCTTTAGCAACGAAAATATTAAGGTCAAAATTTGCGAAAACGTGCGCGGGTGCGATGTGTTTTTTATCCAGACATCGTGTCAGCCGGTAAGCGATTATTTAATGGAATTACTCATCGCTCTCGATGCGTTTAAATACGCTTCGGCGGGTAGAGTGACCGCCGTCTTGCCCTATTACCCCTATGCTTTGGCCGACAGTAAGGATGAGCCCAGGATTTCCGTTGCGGCCCGCTTGGTGGCCGATCTTATCGCTGAAGCTGGGGCCAATCGAATTCTTACAATGACTCTGCACAGTCCACAAATTATGGGGTTCAGCCGCATTCCAGTCGATCAGTTGAGTGGTGTGCCTATCATTTGCGACCATTATGGGGATTTAGATCGTGAAAATCTGGTTGTGGCAGCTCCCGATATCAGTCGGGCAAAGGTTACAGAAGCCTATGCAAAACGACTTGGGGTTCCTCTGGCAGTTGTAGACCGACGTAAGGAAGGGGAGGGGGAAGGCAGCGTTGGGGTGCATGGAGTTATCGGCGATGTAAGAGACCGCGATGTGGTGTTTTTTGATGATGATATCATCACTGGAACTTCGATTTTCGAGGGGGGAATAGCAGTAAAAGATCGTGGGGCACTCAAGGTCTATGCTGGATGCGTCCACGGCACATTGACTGGGGAAACCATAAACCGGCTTTATAAGTCCGGTCTTGAAAGGCTGGCGATTACCGATACCATTCCATTGCCGGAAAAGGGTAAGCACTCCCATATTCAGGTGTGTTCAGTAGCTTCTCTTTTTGCCAGGGCTATTCGCGCCATACACGAAGAAACCTCTATTAGCGCCCTATTCAACTGAATCCACTCGCGCAGGTATCCGCGCGAGTAGAGGAGTTGCCCATTGCTGGCCGTCCTTGCTGCCAATCCCTATCTGGGCTTGGAAGACGCTAATTTCGCAGACTTATACGGGCTTTTAGCTGCCCTTGGGGCAATCTTTGCCTTTTTGCTGATATACCAATTAGCAAGCATTTTCTTTTCAGCCCGAAAAGCAAAAAAAGCTTTTTTAAATACTTTTATAATTCTTGCCCGAACCCGCGGTTTGAGTAATGCTCAGACAGAGTTTCTCGTTATTGTTGCTCGCAGGGCCAAGGTTAAGCGCCCCCCCCGAAGATTTTCGAGTCAATGGAATACTTTGACAAAGTAATTGACCGATTTCAAAATCAGGTTGGACTATCCGAAAAGCACTTGATACTCGTCGAAAAAAATTGGTTACAACCAAAGTTCGTTGGAATACCCAGTCGGACGAGCGGCGGCAATTAACGCGAGCCAGTTGTTCCTGGAATGCACAGATTATCCATATCGCTAAAGAGACAATTGAGAAGGAGGTGTGTACTTTCGCCGAAGATTATGGAAAGTTCAAGGAGGCGATTGTCGCTTTCAGTGAAGAAAATAATGAGGAGGAATTATCGCAATATAAAGTCCAGATCAGAGATATCAGTGCAGGCGGAGTATCTTTACTGGCCGGTTCAACATTTGACGGGACCCTATTTGACGGGACCCTAGGAGATTATGTTTTGCTTCGTGGCCAATCCCAACGAATACCATTTTCAATGGAAAACTTGTGCGGGAAAATTTGTTCGATATCGATTTTTACTTGTAGAAGCGGAATTGCGTAAGAGTATCATACAGTTTGTCTTCGCTAAGAATCAGAAAAAGACAAGTAAGCAAGGTGCCCATAAGAAGCAGATTTACCAGCCTGGGGAAGGTTGAATAAGGTTAAATTGTGAAGATCGCGATTCTTGCAGATGTTCATGCTAACTTGGAAGCATTGGAAGCGGTCCTGGTTGCCGTGGAGAAAGAACGGGCTGACCGGATTCTTTGTTTAGGTGATATCGTAGGTTATGGTCCTGATCCTTTGGGATGTATTTACCGTCTAAAGGAAGTAAAGGCTCAAACTGTATTGGGAAATCACGATCAGGCTATGGTCGAACCGAGTTATATCCAATCGTTTAATCGCTTGGCTCGTCCCTCACTTTATCATGCACGAGAGGTATTGGGGGAGGAAGAGATCGATTATTTGAGTCGGGCATCGTTGCGCAGAATCGAGTACAATGCGGTATTTGCTCATGCCAACCCTCTGAAACCGGAAGCTTGGGAACCTCTTCACATGCACGATAAAATCATGTGGTGTTTTGAGCGGCTTGATTGGTCGCTTTGCTTTGTTGGTCATACACACGAGGTTGGCATCTATTGTAAGTTGCACAACCGTCCTCTACCGCTAACCTCGACAACCGTTGCAATTGGTGCCCATCAATATTTGATAAATGTCGGCAGTGTCGGTCAACCGCGCGACGGGGATTGGCGAGCATCGTTTGCCCTTTGGGATCTCGACCGCCAATATGTCGAACTCCAGCGCGTAGAGTATCCTATCCAGCGAACCCAGCGTAAGATGGTCGAATATGATTTTCCGGTTTATCTCACCGAACGTCTTGCCAAAGGGGAGTAATTAGGCAATCAATGCAAGGCCGAGTGATCAGAGTGTCTGGCCTGCAATGCTTAGTTGAGGTCGAGAGTGAAGACTGGCAGTGCCAGATCCGGGGTCGTCTCAAGGCGGCACAAGGTCAGTACCCGGTGGTTGTTGGCGACTGGGTTGATGTCTCACCATTAGGTGAGCACGTGGGTATTATCGAAAGTGTATCGCTGCGGTCTTCCAAGTTTTCTCGCGGTGCCAGTGGTTCCCGTCCTTATGAACAAATACTTTCCGCCAATATTGAACAATTGGTCATTGTGGTTTCTCTTCGCCAACCAAAACCCAGAATTGCCTTTGTTGATCGGGCTATTGTCATGGCAATAAAGGGAAATATCAAGCCTGTCATCTGTCTAAATAAGGTGGATTTAGTCACAGAAGAAGAGACTCGATCTTTGTCTATTCCATACGCGGCATTAGGCTTTCCCGTATTTCAAACCAGTGCGCTGAATGGGGAGGGCTTAGTGGAGTTTAAGGAAGCAATGCTAAATAGAATATCGGCGGTAGTTGGACAGTCTGGGGTGGGCAAGTCGACATTGTTAAATGGGATTGAGCCTGATTTGGGGTTGAGGACTAGGGAAATAATGAAGCGCCATGATCGGGGGCGGCACACCACGACTTCAGTGCATCTATTTAAGTTGGAACAGGGAGGCTATATAGCTGATACCCCTGGAATTAAGGAACTTCGTTTATGGGGGGTAACTCAGGCAGATTTAGAAAGGTATTATCCGGAAATGGAATCCTTGCTAGGTCATTGCCGATTCGGCAATTGTAGCCATATACACGAACCCCACTGTGCAATACGCGAGGCGGTAGCCTCTGGGAAGATACCGCAATCCCGTTATGAAGGTTATCGGCGCATATATGAAAGCCTTAGTGCCGATGATTGAACTGACCATGAGGGACTTGCTGGGCACTTACAGTCGGTTATTGGGGTTGAATCTGATCGCAGGCGAAAAAGGATTGGATCGTACAATAAATAGCAGCGATACCCATCGACCCGGCTTGGCCCTCACCGGATTTGTCGAGTTATTTACTCTTGATCAGATACAGCTTTTGGGCAACACCGAAGTAGATTATTTACGCAGTTTATCTCCGCAAAAACGCAGGCAAGCGCTAGAAATCATATTTCAATTCTCAATCCCATGTGTGGTTGTAACGGGTTTCGGGCGGATCCAAACCGAATTGCGGCAGTTGGCAGAAGAGCACGATATTCCGCTTTTGAAATCTGATTTCGAAACGGGCAAATTCATCCATCTTATCCATTTTTATCTTGATGAAGTCTTTGCTCCACAAGTGGTGGTCCACGGCTCTTTGGTCGATGTGGATGGAGTTGGTTTGTTATTTAGGGGGCGTAGTGGAATTGGAAAGAGCGAAGTGGCCCTTGATTTAGTCGAGCGAGGACATCGGTTAGTTGCCGATGACATGGTCGTTATCAATCGCAAGGCCCAGGGGATACTTGTTGGACATAGTCCTCATGTTCTTCAGGATCATATCGAAATTCGCGGTATCGGGATCATGGATGTCAAGAAGATGTTTGGAGTTCGCGGAACAAGGAAGCAAAAAAGAGTAGAAGTTTCGGTCAACCTAGTCGATTGGGACGAAAACGCAGCTTATGAACGACTTGGTTTAGAAAATAGAAAAGCGCTTATTCTTGGAGTTGAGATTCTCGAAGTTTCTATTCCGCTCTTTCCTGGAAAGAATATCACTGTTCTTGCCGAAACCATTGCCATGGACTATCTCTTGCGCCTCGATGGGCTAAATTCTGCACAAGAGTTTAATCAACGTCTTCTTGAACGAATAAAGAAGAACACAAATCTCAAATAGCGAGCTCGGGGGAATGGCACATCGATTGCTTATTTATGGATAGTTGAAAAATATATTCGCGGTCATAAATCCGGTATCCTAAATGATTAAATCATTTGTAAGTATTTGTTTGTGTTTGTTTTATGGCCTATTTATTCCTTGTATAATTGGGGCTGAGGAGCCGATAAAGAGGGGGGCAGAGTTATCTTTAGAAGAAGAATTGCGCCGACAATTGGGAAAAATCGACCGTTGGAGCACTATGCAATTGTTGCGCACAGAAAGGGATGTCGACAAAAAACAGAAAAAATGGGCTAGGTCCAGTAGTCAGCCCGAGGAATTGGCTATTCTAGCAGAGGACGAAGATCTCGGAGTGCGATTTTACGTTGCCTCTAACCGCCATATTACCTTAGATATGCAGCTTTTGCTGGCTCAGGATCGAGAATCCCTCGTGCGAGCTGGAATCGCGCTTTCGTTGAAATTCGATCCAAGAGAAGGAGAATATGAAAAAACGTTGAAAGAGCGGATTGCCCTTCGTTTGAGTTCCGATCAGAATCCTCTAGTGCGTTTGGTATTAGCACAAAATCAGTTTCTGCCAGATTCCACTTATCGTGCTCTGGCAGGGGATCTAGACCCATTCATCAGGAAAGAGTTGGCTAGGAACATAAAACTACCCAAGTCAGCACTTATGCATCTGATCCAGGATAACGATGAAGAGGTGGTTATAGCTGCCTTGGCCCACCATAACCTGGCAGGTGAATGGTTAGAGGAGAAAAGTAAAGCCTCATCTTCTGGAGTGCGTCAGGCCGTTGGACAAAACATAAATACTCCAATTACAACGCTAGAAATATTAGCCAGAGACCCTGTATCTGTTGTTCGCGAAGCCGTGGCTCAACATCCCAGGGCAACTCTGGAAATTCTTGAGCCCTTAGCAAAAGATGCAGAGGTCGGGGTCCAACTTTTGGTTGTTAAGCATCCGAATGCGGATCGGGCATTATTACTCCAAATGGCAGAAATGAGTGATGAGATTGTCCTCAAGACGGCCCGCAAACGATTGGCTCCATTACTCAAAGGTGAAATCCGCGAGGATGTTCTGGAACGCTGGAAACCGAAATAATTATTTTCTTACTTAGATGAATATATGACATATAAAATATATTATGTAAATAAATATCTTTAAACCTCTCAAATAAATTTTTATCAACTACACCCGCTAAAACTGCTCATTCTTCCTAATTCCAACATTTTCATTCGTAAAAGAACAAGAAGACGTGTTGCCACTAGCTCTTCTTCGCGCTATTATTATTGGTTTTTAATAATTTCTAGGGGTGCGGATTATTGTCAATGGTAGACCTTGCAATAATAGGAACTGCTAGCCAATTGGACATGCACCAAGAAGCATTGGGCAGTTTGATCGGGGTCCGACTTTTAACACAAGGGGACACTAAAGATCTAATAGCTCAAAACAAAGTCGATGGGTTGGTTTTTCTAGACATCGATGATAAATCCTATTGGATTGAGGCAGCATTAACGGCTGGTATTCACGTTTTGGCTACTCATCCTATTCACAAAGATTTAAGGCATATTGAAGATCTATATAAAAGAAATGGCTTGGCCCATCTGTGCATCCTTTCACAGGGTAAATTATCCCAATTTAGCCATATACTTCTCGAAAAACAGCCCCAGAATCAGTTCGTGTCTTTTTTTAAATTTGAACTCGATATAGATTCCACTCTTAGTCAGGTCCGGCGGGAGGATATACACGACCAGGCTAATCTAAGCTTATGCGATGCATTGCTCAATACTTGGGGACCGGTTGATACGCTATTTAGCAGAATGCGAAATTTTTTCCATTTAGGTCGGATGGAAGATCTAGCCATAGTATTGCTCAGAATGAGAAATGGTGTAGAGGGGGCGATCGAGTTGATGGATTTTCCAGGATCTAAACCCAAATTCCGATTGAAAATGTGTATCAATGATACCCTAATTGACAAGAATTGGGAATGGTCATTCGAGAAGAATGATCTCTTGGTTTACTATCGAAATTTTGTCGATTGTATCCACGGTCAAGCACAGCCACTTTTGGGGTTAGAAGGAGTCCATGCGAGTTATCGGCTCTTGGAATGGATGCGACAATCGGCTCGTTCTGACTCGGTACTACATTGTAGGAGAATTTGATGGCCGAGCGGAACGAAGCTACGTATTTCGCTCTTGGTCTTGCTGTTTTTCTGCTTGCAGTCGTGCTCCTACTCAATCAGATCGAACCTGCTGCTGTTCCTGTGGATAGAGAGCAATTTGAGCAGATCAAAGATAGGGATCTAATCTTGTATTTAGAACTCTATCCAGAAGGAGCCGATTGGCAACTAAAAGAAGCGATTCGCATCAAGGGACAAAACGGCCAAGATCCGACGACCCGTATCACTTTATCGGGTCCTGATTCCTTGGAGGTGAAGGCATGGCGTGATCAGCAAGGGGAAATCCGGGAGGGGAAGCCTAGTCCCTGGTGGAAAGGGGTTGTTTTTATTGCAATCCTTATCGGAGTTGGCTTGTGGCATATATGGACCCAGATTCAACTTGACCGAAGGGGGAAGGGGTCTCCTCGGCGTCGCTTGCGCGAACTCGAAGAAGAATTGAAGCAATGCAAGATCACTGAGGAAGAGTATCGGAATCGCGCCGAGAAGTTGTGGGCCGAACTTTAAGGTTTAAATAGTGGGCAAAATTCAAATCCTTGATGAAAATCTAATCAAGAAGATCGCTGCTGGCGAAGTTGTTGAAAGGCCGGCATCGGTGGTCAAGGAGTTGGTAGAAAATTCGATCGATGCTGAAGCTAGCTCAATCCGCGTCGCTATCAGAGCTGGTGGTAAGCACTCTATCGTAGTTGTGGATGACGGGGTGGGAATGGGAAGGGATGATATAAGGATGTGCGTCCATCGCCATGCTACCAGCAAAATGAGTTCGGCGACTGATCTTTTTCAAATCCAAACCTTGGGTTTTCGCGGTGAAGCCCTGGCGAGTATTGGCTCTGTTGCCCACTTAGCGATTGAATCGCGGCGCGCAGAGAGTCCCGAGGGTACCCGCCTCGTCATAGAAGGCGGGATTGAGCGGGAAATGCACAGTGTTGGCCGCACCCAAGGGACGACGATTGCTGTTCGCAACCTATTTTTCAATACGCCTGCCCGCCGCAAGTTTCTTCGCCATATCGATACAGAGGCCCGCCATGTAGCCCAAGTATTAATCCACTTGGCCGCTGGTTATCCGAGTCTTGGGTTCGAACTTGAGCATCAGGATAGGGAAGTATTCAAATATCCTCCAGCTTCTCGGATGGATAGAGCTGCAGATTTGCTTGGTGTTTCTGCTGAAGGGCTTTGGGCCCTCGACCATCAGGCTGAGGGAATTACTGTTGAGGGAGTGCTTGCGATCCCAGAATACTGCGGCAAGAGTAAGGGCAAGCAGTATTTGGTCGTGCGCGGGCGGCCTATCCATTCGCGAGTTCTGGCTGATGCGGTTTATAGAGGATTTAGTGGCTTGTTGCCCGAGGAGAATCATCCGATTTTTATGATTTGGCTTGATGTGGATCCCAAGAAGGTCGATGTAAATGTGCATCCGACAAAAAGGGAGATTAGGCTGGCAGATGAAGGGAAGGTCAAAGAGGTTATAGAAGACGCACTTAGAAATGGTTTACGGCAGCCCGATATTCGGTCCTTCGTCTATGATGGCGGGGCTACTCCTTTCGAGCCGACAAGAATTGGAGAAGCTGCTTCGACTGCTATTTCAGGCCGACCAAGTCAGCCTGTTTCGTATGGAAGTGTGGATGGCGGTAAACTGGACCAGCTTGCCTTTACGCTCTTGGCTCCTTTGGTTCCCAAGGGGGGGGGCTGGACATATTGATAAAGATGCAATAAGGGCAGATTTAGACGGAAATTCTAGTATTTGGCAGATTCATAACCAGTATATAATCGTCCAGGTTGCGGATGGTTTACTTTTTATCGATCAACAAGCTGCGCACCAACGCATAAATTATGCCAAGGCTATAGCTCAAATAGAAGGCCTGGATGGGCAATCTCAGCAATTGCTATTTCCGCTGAAATTAGAAATGGGCGCAGCGGATTTTGAAGTATTTAACGAGGTGCGGGCGGAGTTTCAGAAACTTGGGTTTGCACTGCGCGATTTCGGTACCCGTACGGTATTGGTCGAAGCGGTTCCGTCAGAGCTTGATTCCTGGGGTGAGGGCGAAGTTTTTTATCAGTTGTTAAATGAGGTTAGGGATGGACGTGAGGCGGGACGAACCTGGCGCGAAGCAATGGTTATAGCCTATGTGCGCAAGATAAGTGTCGCCAAGGGAGAAAGATTGAGACCTGAGGCTATGGAGCGTTTGATCGAGGATTTGCAGGCTACGGATGAACCACATATCAGCCCAACGGGCAAGCCGGTTATGGCCAAGATTCGTTTGAGTGATATTGATAAATTACTCAATAAACTATAGAATTAATACTAACGATAATTCTTATTATAGTTAGTATTTGGAATAAATGTAATGACAGATTAACTCAGGTATCTTATATTTGGGGTCCCCGTAAACTGAATATAGATGCTCTACATTCTCGCTCCCTGAACTTCTCTTTTAGGAATCCTATAACATGGCTAATCTCGAACTCGCTGCCCGCGATCTGCCGCGATTATCCGAAGACCCCTTGGAGCAATTTTTAAGCGGCCAGCTAAGCGAGCAGACCCGTCGCGCCTACCAAGCTGATTTACGACACTTTTTTTCTTTTATCGGCTACGATCGAATTTCACTTGCCGAATTACAGTCGATAACTTTTGAACACGTAGTGGCCTTTAGGAACCAGCTCGCTGCCGATGATTACAAGCGCTCTAGTATCAATAGAAAACTAGCCAGCCTGAAATCGCTCTTTAAAATGCTGGTATCAGCCGGCTATATTGATAAGAATCCTGCTGATTCTACTTTGGTTCGCGGCTATAAAATTGACGAAGCCATTTCCGGTAAGGCGATTTCAAAAAAGGCCCTTATCAAGATCCAGGAAACCATCGCCGAGGTAAAAAACGATCTGGTTCGCACCAGAGATGCGGCGATATTTCAGCTACTTACTTTTGGTGGACTGCGCCGCTCTGAAGTTGCAGCTATTGCTTGGGAGGACATTGTCGCCGAAGGTGTATTTTATATTTTGCAACTTCCCCTAACCAAATCAGGTACGGCGCAAGAAATCAAGCTACAGGCTTCCGTCCTGCATCATTTAGAGCTCTATAGAGAGGTTCTGCAACGCCTCGAATACCCGACCAGTGGAAAAGTGTTCATCAGCTTGTCTCGCAACGCCTCGCACGGCCAAGCCCTAACTGATCAGTCTATTAATCAGATTGTCAAAAAATACGCCTTTCGTGCCGGCCTACCGCAAAATGTCACCGCCCACATGTTTCGCCATACCTGCTGCACCCTGGCAATCGAAGGCGGAGCCAAACCCCAGCAGGTACAGGCCCACCTTCGCCATAAGGATTTGAAAACTACGATGCGGTATTATGAGAATCGCGATAAATTACTTGATAATGCTTCGGATTATATAAAGATTTGAGACTGAGATATTTTTGTTGTTTTATTATTTACATATTAATTCTTATGAGTCATTAATATTGATTAATCAACTAGACTACAATATTTACAATCTTGCCAGGAACCAGAATAAACCGTTTAATCAGCGAAGGTTCTGAAACATATTTCTCAATGCTTTCTAGCTTGAAGACCATTTCTTTGATTTGCTCTTCTCCAATATCCGGTGCCACCTCTATCTGAGCTCGGATTTTACCATTTACCTGAATCGGTAAAACAATCGTTTCTTCTTCTGTCTTAGCTGTATCTGCTTGCGGCCAAGTTTGAAATCCCTGCCGTTCAAATTCCGCTAACTGCCAAATTTCTTCGCTAATATGGGGTGCCATGGGTAACAAAAGGAGCAGAAAAGGTTTAGCCACTTCTTCTGGCACACGATCCAAATGCACCAGTTCGTTGTTTAATTCAATTAAAGCTGCGATCGCCGTATTGAAGCGTAGCCCCTCGATATGATCTGTAACTTTTACAATCGTTTGGTGGAGTTTTTTCTCGAGCTTAGAATCTATCTCTCCCCCTATTTTAGTATTTCGATCCTGATCGATAAAATTACGCCAAACACGCTCTAAAAAGCGCTGCATTCCCCTGATTCCCTCCATACTCCAGGGAGCACTGGCCTCCAGGGGCCCCATATACATTTCGTACAGTCGCAAGGTATCAACGCCCAATTCTGCACCAAGCTCTTCTGGGGGCAAGCCGTTTTTATAGCGCTTGCCCATTTTTCCCGTAGAGCGTTTCAGCCTCTTGTCGGTCCCCTTCTCAAAAGCTTCCCCGTCTCTGAATTCGACATTGCGTATATCTATATAAACACCGCGCTCGTCTTGAAAAGCATCCGCGGTTATCATACCCTGGTTAAATAACTTTGCAAAAGGTTCCGGGGTAGAAACCATCCCCAGGTCGTAGAGAGCCTTATGCCAGAAGCGAGCATAGAGTAAATGCAGGACGGCGTGTTCGGCCCCGCCGATATAGAGGTCAACCGGCATGAAATAATCTTCTTTTTGCGGATCGCAAAATACTTCTTCATTCTTCGGATCGATAAAACGGAGATAGTACCAACAGGATCCAGCCCATTGCGGCATGACATTGAGTTCCCGCTGGCAAATATCACCATCGACGACCAAGTCAATCCATTCCTCCCCAGCCCGATGCAATGGCGGTGAAACCGGCTGATCTGGATCATCCGAGGTTTCAGGCCTGAAATCATCCATTTCCGGCAGTAAGACCGGCGGATCAAGAGACAAAGAGTACCCTTCTGGATGGGTGACCAATGGGAAAGGTTCACCCCAATATCGCTGTCGTGAAAAGATCCAGTCTCGAAGTCTGAAATTTATCGCCTCTCCCCCTCTTTCTGCAGCTTTTAGTGCTGCAGTGATCTTAGTTTTGGCCTCTGCACTTTTTAAACCGGTTATCGCAAAAGGACTATCTCCGGTCTTGGGGGAATTCACCGCCACCCCCTCACCCGAATAAGAACACTCTTCCTCTTCATTACCCCCTTCAACAACCTTGATAATTTCCAAATCAAAGGCCGTTGCAAAATCAAAATCGCGTTCATCATGGGCAGGTACTGCCATTATTGCCCCAACTCCGTAGTCCATACTAACATATTCGGATACAAAAACGGGGATCTTCCCATCATTAACGGGATTGAGGGCATATATTCCTGTGAAAATCCCTGTTTTATCTTTGTCCTGGCCATCGACCGCTGCAGCATTCTCTACCTGGCTGATATAATGGACAAGGGCTGCCCTAATATCCAATTCGACCTGCTCCCCCTTCCACGAATCGACGGTTTCTTCTGGCCATTCCATAGGCACCAAATAATCGTCCGAAGCGGGATTGATTAAGGGATGTTGAGGTGCAATAACCATAAAGGTGGCCCCAAAAAGGGTATCTGGGCGAGTGGTAAAAACGGGTAATCTTCCGGCGACGTCCCGGCTTTCGGGGATAAGAATATCAAAGATAACTTCAGCTCCATCACTCTTACCGATCCAATTGCGCTGCATTAATTTTATGGCTTCTGGCCAGTCTAATGTAAAAGATCCCCCTTTCCGATTCTCAAGGTCGGCGTCTAGATCTTCGAGCAGTCTTTCCCCATAGGCCGTTATCCGCATAATCCATTGCTTAAGCGGTTTACGGTACACTGGAAAATCTCCCCGTTCACTCCGCCCATCATTAGTCACTTCCTCGTTGGCCAGAACCGTTCCCAAACCGGGGCACCAATTTACGATGACTTCCTGCTGATAAGCCAATCGGTATTGATTAAGAATAGCTTGCTGCTCTGCAATACTGAGGGTTTGCCAATCTGCACCGGCTGGCAAACCCAGGGTTTTACACAGATCTTGAGGGATTTTTTTAGCTGACGAAAATTGATCTTCTAAAGCCGATATCGGTTTAGCCCGTCCCTTTATCGTTCGACCATTACCATCTACCCAGCGTTCGTCGGCATCGAAATAACTATTGTAAAATTGGGAAAATATCCACTGAGTCCAGCGATAGTAATCCTCGCGCGAGGTCGCTATTTCGCGGTCCCAGTCATAAGAAAGGCCTAGGAATTGTAACTGGCTGCGGATAGAATCGATATTTTCCTCGGTGACCGTTGCCGGGTGAACATTGTGTTCGATAGCATATTGTTCGGCAGGAAGACCAAAACTGTCGAAACCCATCGGGTGGAGAACGTTGAATCCCTGCATCCGCTTGTAACGGCTATATATATCGCTGGCTATATAGCCTTTGGGATGCCCTACATGCAAACCAGCCCCACTCGGATAGGGAAACATATCGAGGATATAACACTTCGGTTTATCTTCTTCAAAGTGAGGATCACCCGGGGCTGAAGTTTGGTCGGTTTTCTCCTCCAGCCAAAAGGTTCGCCACTTTGCTTCGATTTCTTGGAAGTTGTATTTTCCGCTTATATTTTTTGTTGACATAATAATATTTATAGGACTCTCATGGATAAAGCCGTTGAATCATTCGTGGAAATGGGATGGTTTCTCGTACGTGTTTTAATCCACACAACCAAGCTACAACCCGTTCAATCCCCATCCCAAAACCAGCGTGCTCTACCGAACCATAACGCCGCAAGTCCAGATACCAGTCAAAGGCTTGGGCCGGCAGTTCATGAACAGTGATTTTTTCTTCCAGAATTGCCAGATCGTCTTCGCGCTGACCACCCCCGATAATTTCCCCATATCCCTCCGGAGCCAGAACGTCCATGCACAAAGCCAAGCGGCTATCCTGTGGGTCTCCCTTCATATAAAAGGCTTTAACCGCACTCGGGTACCGATGCACCACCACCGGTGATTCATATTCGGCAGCTAAGAGGGTTTCATCGTCCCCTCCCAGATCAATTCCCCACTCTATATCGCTTCCTAGTGTCCCCAAGCGCTCAATAGCTTGATCATAAGTTATGCGTGGAAAAGGTCTGCTTATTGCTTCCAACTTAGCAATATCGCGCTCTAAAACTTTGAGTTCTTCCTGGCACTTATCCAAAACGCGTTCGACCACATACATGATCATATCCTCGGCCAATTCCATATCGCCATCGAGATCGCAATAAGCCATTTCTGGCTCAATCATCCAAAATTCGGTCAGGTGACGACGAGTTTTGGATTTTTCTGCGCGAAAAGTCGGGCCGAAACAATAAACTTTGCCAAAAGCCATCGCTGCTGCTTCCATATAGAGTTGGCCGCTTTGAGTCAGGTAGGCTTTTTCATCAAAATAATCGGTCTCGAAAAGTGTTGAAGTCCCTTCGCAGGCTGCGGGTGTGAATATTGGCGCATCGACCAGAATGAAATCGCGTTTGTCCATAAAGTCTCGACAGGACTTGCAAATTTCATTGCGTATTTTGAGGATCGCCGCAGGCCGGGAAGATCGAAGCCACAAATGTCGATGATCCAACAAAAACGAAACTCCATGATCTTTTGGCGAGATCGGATATTCACCGGCTTCCTGTCCAAATTCAATATGGCAAACTCCTAACTCGTAGCCAATAGACGAGCGCTCATCTCTACGCACTTCGCCCCTGATAATTAACGAGGATTCTTGTGGTAGATTGGAACAACGTTCGAATTGTTCGAACTCTATTTCTCCTTTGAAAACCACACATTGCACTACCCCACTTCCATCCCGCAACTGGAGAAAATGCAATTTTCCGCTAGAACGCTTATTGTACAACCAGCCGCACAATTCTACTTCCCGACCTTCGAACCCGCCGATATCCGCGACCCGAATTCGCTCCATATAACCTCATTCGCTCCAATGTATAAAAGGAAGAGACTATCGAATCCTCATAATTACGATAGTCTCTTCCCTTTAATGTAGCTACCGACTCTGTCCAGGACCTGTTAAGGTCCGCGCTATTTTTTAAGCAGTGCTTTATGACTGAGCCGCATCTTGCCTCCTGTATCGATCTCAAGTACTTTCACCGCTATTTTATCGCCTTCTTCGACGACATCCTCGACCTTCTCTACACGACGGTGAGCAAGTTCCGAAATGTGTAAGAGGCCTTCCTTGCCAGGCAGAATTTCTACGAAAGCACCAAAAGGCATAACCCGCTTGACTAATCCATCGTATTCCTTGCCAATCTCGGCATCAGCAGTAATACCTTCGATCATTCGCCGCGCTTCATCCGCTGGACCCGCCTCTACAGAGGCGATAGTAATCGTCCCATCTTCATCGACATTGACCGTAGCCCCGGTTTTTTCAATTTCGCGGATCGTCTTGCCCCCCGGGCCAATTACAGCACCTATTTTACTCTGGTCGATTTTAATAAATTCAATCCGCGGAGCCCAACGTGAAAGCTCATCACGCGACTCACCCAGGCACTCATTCATGATGGCCAGGACCTTTTCGCGCCCTTCCTTAGCCCGGTCGAGGGCCTGTTTGAAAATCTCCAGCTCTAAGCCCTGGATCTTTATATCCATTTGAACAGCCGTAATGCCGTCTATGGTCCCGGCTATTTTTAGGTCCATATCGCCGAGAAAATCCTCTGCATCGCGTATATCGGTCAAAAGCTCGTATTCGTCGCCCTCCTTAACCAGCCCCACTCCAGTACCGCACACTGCAGTTTTTATCGGGATCCCGGCGTCCATCAAAGCCAACGAACAGCCACATACCGTGGCCATCGAACTTGAACTACTCGACTCGGTAATATCCGATACCAAACGAATGGTGTATGGAAAGGTTTCATCGGATGGAATTACCGGCTCCAGAGCCCGTTCGGCCAAATGGCCGTGTCCAATATCACGACGCCCAGGTCCTCGCTCGAATCTAACCTCACCGACAGAGTACGCCGGAAAGTTGTAATCCAAGTAATAGGACTTGAAGCGCTTGCCCTGTAAATCATCGGCCATACGTTCATCAAGCTTAGTGCCCAAGGTGGCTACGCAAAGAGCTTGGGTTTGCCCCCGGGTAAAGAGCGCTGATCCGTGGGTCCGCGGGAGTATTCCATTCTCACAATTAACTTCACGCACCTCGTCTAATGCACGTCCATCGATCCTCCGCTTTTCCTTAAGGATCATAGAGCGCATATCGGATTTGAGCAATGACTCCAATTCGGCTTTGATTTCTTTTTCCGAGTCGGGGAAGCGCTCGCTTAGATTTCCCAAAACCTCGTCGCGGATCCCATCTATGAGTTCCTGCCGTTCTTCTTTGGTGGGAATTCTATTGGCTTCCTTAATACGGTCAGCCGCTAATTCGGAAACTGCACCGAGCAGTTCAACGTCTACTTCGTCCGCTTCGATTTGAATCTTTTCTTTTCCCACCGCAGCGATTAGATCTTGCTGAACTCCTACTAATTCCACGATGTGTTGGTGTCCAAAAGCAAGAGCATCGACGAGCTCTTGTTCCGAAATCTCGTGGGCACCACCCTCTACGCTTATAATAGAGTCCGCGGTCCCGCAAACGATAATCTCGAGATCACAACCTTCCAAATCCACGTGGGTGGGATTGACGACAAACTCTCCATCCAAACGTCCTACTCGCACTGCTCCCATAGGACCAGCAAAAGGAATATCAGAGATACTCAGTGCCGCAGATGCTCCGAGCAAACCCAGAACATCGGCATCATTTTCACCGTCATATGAAAGAATGGAAACATAGACCTGAACTTCATAGGGGAATTTTTTAGGAAAGAGGGGGCGAATCGGATGGTCGATAAGCCTGGCGCTCAGCGTTTCCTTTTCAGTCGGGCGTCCTTCGCGCTTAAAAATATTTCCGGGTATCCGTCCACCGGCATAGCCCTTTTCCCGGTAGTCCACTATGAGGGGCAAAAAACCCCTGTCCTCCGGAGTGCTTGTTCGACAGGCGGTTACCAATACTACGGTTTCACCGTATTGTAACCACACCGCCCCGTTAGCTTGTTTGGCAATCTTGCCCGTTTCTACCGACAGAGTCTGCCCACCTAGTTGGTGCTCAATTTTAGTCATTGATATATCTTTCGCTCTTTCCTTTTGAAGTGTATCGACGCTAAAGCCCGTTTCCGAGGGCCTGGCCGAAATAATTAACGACGCAATCCCAGTTCGCGAATCAACGCCGAATAGGCTCCTGGGTCTTGCTTTTGGTAGTACCCTTGCAGCCGCTTCCTCTGGCCTATCAACTTGAGCAGCCCCCGGCGGGTGCTGAAATCTTTTTTCTGATCTTTCAGGTGCTCCGTTAAATTTTTAATGCGCTCTGTAAGGATCGCGATTTGAGCCGAGGACGACCCAGGACCACCTTGCTGACCGAATTTTTCGATCAATTCTCTTTTACGTTCAGTTGTTATCGACACCTTCAACCTCCATTATGGGTGCTGCGTATAGTCCTTCTCTTGCTGGACAAAGAGAAGACGCGCTTGGTGAATGTCGTGTTTAATCTGGTCTTTCAATGCTTTGATATTGGCAAATGCAAGCTCATCACGGATCTTCTTTATCAGAATGAACTTCAACCTTTGCCCATATAAATCGCCATCAAAATCAAATAAGTGCAATTCAACAACGAGATTTATTTCTCCAAATGTTGGCCGGGTGCCGATATTGGCCAATGCAGATAATTCCTCGTTTTCATGATATTGCACCGTTGCCGCAAAAACACCACGGGGTAAAATTCCTAGCCTATCACCCTCGACTGAGATATTCGCAGTGGGAAAACCTAGCCCCCGCCCTCGTCCTTCTCCATGTATAACTTGGCCAGAAAACGACAGAGGAACGTTGGTCATTTAAGCCCTGGCTTGGTACGGCCGCAAAACACAAAAAGGTCTTAGTAATCCGTTTTCATAACGCCCGATTCCCAATAAGGTCTCGGACGAATCGAAAACGGCGCACATATCGCGCTGCATCCCACCCAATGATGGAGATTCTACCGCTTTTCCATGGGTGAATTCAACTAGTTCATCGGGATTCAACTCAACAGCGTCCAATTCTCCCAACGCCTGCCGAGGATGTACAAAAGCTTCGACCAGTCGTCCCGCTTTGTGCTGGGTAAACACTTGATCCATAGTCAGGGCCATATCAAGTCCTAGATTGCCCACGCGCAAGCGGCGCAAATCCGCCAAATAAGCACCCATCTCCAGAGCCCGACCTATAT
>JACLAC010008320.1_pt1 | contig 18164 bp, 13 predicted proteins | sample 8027881 | NCBI WGS metagenome assembly JACLAC01 (sample SAMN15725517, study PRJNA655200) | protist metagenome | isolation source: fluorescence activated cell sorting (FACS) single amplified genomes of... | place: Spain: Blaines Bay Microbial Observatory, Mediterranean Sea | collected 2016-01-19 | reverse complement strand
TAATTTTCAATCTGACTTACCGAGCCTGACAAAGCATTTAAGTACAAGACCCGAAGACAATTTAAAAATGCTAGCTGAGGTCATTTCTGATCGGCTAACTTTCTTAAAAGGCCCAGAAGAACCAGAGGAAGTAGCTGAAGATGAAGAAGGCCTCCCTCCTGCTCAGCCAGAAGAGGAAGAAGAAGAGGACTTATCAGCCTTACTAGACCAAAAGTCTGTCGATGAAATGTCAGATGAAGAAATGTCATCCATCAACTTAGAAGGAAGTGAAGCTGCTGAAGAAGTAGAAGAGATTCCCGAGGCTGATTCGGAAGATATTGGTTTAGACGCCCTTATTCAAGAAGCTGGTGAAGAAAAAGATGACGCACCTGCTCCAAGCTCAGATGAGGATAAAGAAGAGGAAGAAGAAGACTTTGCCTCCTTGCTTGATCAAAAATCTGTCGATGAGATGGACTTAGACGAAATGGATGACATGACTGTTTCTCATGAAGTTGTAGAGCCCGCTCAAGAAGAAGAGCCTGAAGAAGTTGCGGTCGAAGAGCCCGTTCAAGAAGAAGAGCCTGAAGAAGTTGCGGTCGAGGAACCAGAGGATGAGGAAAGCACTGATACCGACGACCTAGTCGCTGACATGCTTGGCGATGAACCTGATGAATCTAATGAAGAGGAAAGTGCTCAAGACGAAGAGCCACAGGAAGAAGAAGTCCCTGATACCGACGACCTAGTTGCTGACATGCTTGGCGACGAAGCTGAAGAATCTAATGAAGAGGAAAGCGCTCAAGACGAAGAGCCACAAGAAGAGGAAGTCCCTGATACCGACGACCTAATGGCTGACATGCTTGGCGAAGAGCCTGAAGAATCTAGTGAAGAGGAAAGTGCTCAAGACGAAGAACCACAAGAAGAAGAGGTCCCTGATACGGATGACCTTGTCGCTGACATGCTTGGCGATGAACCTGATGAATCTAGTGAAGAGGAAAGTGCTCAAGATGATTCTGAGCTTGAAAATGAAAGCTTAGAACCATCGGACGACTCATCAGATGAAAATGAAAGCGCCGACCCTGAAAGTTCTGAAGAAGAAATCATGGCTACTGAAGAAACTGAAAATGCTCCTGAAACAGATGATCTTGATGATTTGCTAGGAGAAATGAATGATCTCGTTGATAACCACACAGACTCTTCAGATGAGGAAATGAATTCAGATGAAATTGAAGGTTCCGAAGATGAAAATGACGATAAACTAGAAGACGTTCAGGAACCTGAAATACCTGATGCTGAAATCGACGAACAAGACGACGAAGCACCAATTGAAGCAGAAGAAGAAAACATGTCAGAAGAATCTACACAAGACTCAGAAATCAATGATTTGATGGATGATACAGCTAATACAGAATCAAATGAAACTTCATCTGATGACTTAGATAGCTTACTTGGTGATTTTGAAGATACAATGGCCAGTGAAGAAAGTTCAGAAGAAGAGGTTTCTCTAGATAGTGACCTCGATGCCATGATAGAGGAAGAAGAACAAAGCCCTGAACCAGCAGATGAGTTTGATGAAGGCCAAACAGTTTATGATGTAGATGATCTAATTGATGACCTTGCCCCTCAAGAAGAGGAAGTTCCTGACGTAGATTCCTTATTAAATGAATTCACCAATGATGATGGTGAAGCAGAAGCTCCTGCGGAAGAAGAAGAAGACCTTCTTAGCGCCATGGAAAACTCTGATGAGTCTGAAACGGACGACCTTTTAGATTCTTACGAAGATGATGAAGAGGACTCTCAACAAGAGGCTCTTACAGATATTCTTGAAGCTTCTAATGAAGATACGAGTGCTTCTCTCACTAAACTTTTAGAAGAAGATGAAGTAGACGTAGATGCCCCTCTAGAAGGCTCCGTTGAAGGATTATCCGATGCTCTTGATTCAGAAGACACAACAGAGAGCGACCTTGCCACTGTTGATATGGAAGTCGAAGAAATTCTGGCAGATGTTGGTTCTGAATTATCTGAAGACCCTTCAGTAACGGACGTTTTAGATGTTCTTGAAAGTTCTGATGAAGATGAAGAAGATGACAAAACAGAATCTCTTTCTAACTTACTAAGTGAAGTAACAGGTCGTCCTATGTCAGAAGAAGACTTAGTTGCTCCTGAGAAAGGTGAAACGATGTCACTGGATCAACTTGTTGAAAGTGCCGATGAAAGCTTAGAAGAAAACCAAACTATCGTAGAAGGCGAAGAAAGTGTTCGCATTATCCCAGAAGGCTTCTTATTAGAATGTAATGGTGAAGTTCTATATGAAGGCGATGACGAAACGGAATTGAAAGCCATGATCGCAACGATCATATTTGATGGAAAATCAAAAGGCTTGAAGTTAGTGAAAAAATGTCGTAAAGAAATCTTCAAAGTTGTTCGCGAAGATGTGCCTATCAATATCGATATTCAAGGTTTATAGTTTAAACAACCCGTGATCGATTCACACTGTCATCTACAACTTTGTAAAGATGACCCAAATGATATTTTAACTCGTGCTTACGAACATGGTATCACCGACGTTATTCAAGTAGCCACAGATGTAGAAACGGCAAAGTGGAGTCTTGAACTTAGTAAAACTCACAAAAGCCAAGTCAATGTTCACCCAACTGCAGGGTTATACCCAAGTCGGGCAGAAGGTGATTGGAAGTTATTAGAAAAAGACTTAAAACCTCTCTTACAAACAAATGCTTTTTTTGCAGTAGGTGAAGTGGGCATTGATCTATATCATGATAAAACTTATTTAGATCGCCAAATTGATATGCTTAAGGTACAACTGAATCTAGCTTTAACTCATAAGTTACCCTTAATTTTCCATATACGTGAATCCTTTGATGAAGTATATCAACTTGTTGAACCCATAGCCAAAGAAGAAAATTTTAGTGCTGTTTGGCATTGTTTTGAAGGTACGTCTGATCAAGCTAAAACCATGGTCGATTTAGGTTTTTACATTTCTTTTTCAGGTATCACCACCTTCCCAAAAAATGAATCCTTAAGACAAGTGGCCAAGGAACTACCGGAAGACTCTATTTTAATAGAAACAGATAGTCCTTACTTAAGCCCTCACCCTTTGAGAAGAGAACGCAACGAACCGTATAAAGTTAAAATGGTTCTAGATTGCTTAGCTGAGGAAAGGCAGCAAAATAGAGATGATCTAGAAAAAATAACCATTCAAAATACGGAGAAATTATTTAATTTGAACTCTTTTTCAAAAGAGCTTCACTAAGTTAATCTTATGAGTTTGATAATAAGCCTAATTGGAGGACTTATTTTCACTCTACTACCATGGGCTATAGGCCATCATATTCTTAAACGAGATGAAAATGCAGGTATAGCCCTCAAATCTTCTATTGGGTGGGTTATTATATATATCATCACACTAGGGTTAGCCATAGGGACAGGTTTAAACACGACATCCCTCTTATTTATTTTTTGTTTTCTATTCTTCATTTGCTTAAAAACTCAAATTCAGGGACTTCAACGACTTGCTAGCAACTTAAAAAGGTGCTTTCAAAAAACAACCACGTTTGAAAAGGTGATCCTTTTATTTGGATTACTCCTCCTCCTCATACGAGCCTTTCAAAGTTTTTCTCCAACTATCAATTGGGATAGTTTAAATCAACATTTACCACTTATTTCATCTCGCCTTTCACAAGGCGACCTTTCTCCTATTTTTACTTTACCAACAGACCGCAGAACACCTATATCCGGTGTTTTACTTAAAATACCGGCTTATTGTTTCGGTGAGAATGGTCGTTCTCTTAGTTTAGTAAACTTTGGCATTTATTTAACCATTCTTATTCAACTATGGTCTAGTTTAAATAAATTGGTTTCATTCAAAGCTGCCCTGATAGGAGTTTTATGCTTTCTATCTTGGATAGATATAGCCACTTACTTCAAACATTTAGGTGATGAACCTTTATTTTGTTTATTTACAATGGGGTTAATATCTGTCATTCTGGAGCCCACAAAATCTAGATTAAAACTTTTTTTTACTTTTGCCATCCTTGGCCTAGCTTTCTCCATAAAGCTAACAACCATTTTTTTTATACCTATACTAGCCCTAGTACTATTTATTAGACATATTTTACTTAAAGACTACCTGGCCTGTACGATAGGAGTTTTTATAGCTTTACTCATTGGTCTGACTCCTTATATCAAACAATACCAAGACTATCAAATGATTTATCCCATTCAACGTTGGACCAATCTATTAGAGTTCGGCCCTAAAACACCTCATGTGTTTAGTTTTGAAGAGATTAAACAATTTAGAACACACTACGGTATTAAAAACCATCGTGATAACCAAAAAGTTAACACTGACCCACTTTTCAAATGGAAGACCAACCTTAAAAAACTACTATATTTACCCTTAGGTCCTTATTTAGGTTGGATCATTATTCTAAGTATTTTTTCTGTCTTTATTCTGAAACACCCAAACAATGAGAGCAAAAAACCTTTACTCTCTATTTTATTGTGTGCAGGCATTGTTTTCATTAGCTTAAATTTAGCCATGCTTGCTTGGTCTTTTTCAGCTCAAGCTATGACGAGGTACTTACTGCCTATCTGGTGTATTTGGGCCTTGGTCTTAGGCTATGTTTTACAAAACTTATCCGAAAAAACAAATTCTTATTTATGGGTGAAACTAGGTTTATTTATTTGCTGCATCTTTTCATTTAGCCTAGAGTTCAAGTATGCCTATCTTAACCTCAAGAAAAGCCCTTGGCAAGATACTCGATCGTATTGGTTGAACCATGCTTCAGATGGACCTCTCATCAAAGAATGGGAAGATCAGAACCCTTCTAAACCCGCGACTTATTATATCGGCAATTCTAGTTTTCTCCTCAATCACCCTAAACATGCTGTTGCTCAAATAGGCAATGAAGTTGGATGGAGAGATGCGGAACAATTTATCACCTACCTAAAAGATTCACATTTCGAAACATTTATTTATAGCTACAAAGCAAATGTTGTTGATTCTTACTATGATTACCTCAGAAAGTACGCCATAAAAAAAGGTGTTTTAACTCTTCAGAAAAAACACCTTTTGGGAGAACTCTATCTCATTCAGCATTAAGCCAAAGCTTGCTTGTTTTATTTTTGTCTCCTAACTTTCCATTCAGGATAGTCACCTACAGGTTCTGCAGCGGTTCCCAGTAAGTCAGAAACTTGTTGCATTAAGTTTATCGCCTCGCTTCTATAGCCAAAAGCATCTTTACCTTTATTTGCTTTAGCTTGTTCAATGATGGCTTTGTAGTCTAATTTTTTCGTAAACTGGTTCCCTCTCAGTTTTTGGCCAAATGCAGCCATCGCCGTCGCCCAAGAAACTTTATTTTCTTTCGTGATTGTTTCACTAAGAAGGTAGTCCACTCTATGACTTTCATCAGCTTGAGGCTTTTTATATCTTAAAGCAAAATGGCCTAAATCTTTTGAGTTTTCATATCCTTCGTGAAACTCAATTTCATACAAAGCTGTAACAGTATGTCCTGCTCCAATTTCACCGGCATCTTTCTTATCATTGTCAAAATCTTTATGAGCCAATGTTCTATTCTCATACCCTATCTGTCTAAAGGCTTTCACGACATCGGGGTTAAAGTCTAATTGTAATTTAACATCTTTAGCAATCGTGACCAAAGTAGAACTCAACTGACTGACCAAAGCTTTTCTTGCTTCAGCTATTGAGTCAATATAAGCATAATTTCCATTACCATGGTCTGCTAAACGTTCCATTATATCATCTCGGATATTTCCTTGTCCGAAACCTAGAACACTCAACTCAACTCCTGTTTTTCTTTTTTCTGAGATAAACTGTTCTAGCTGATTCGTTCCAGATAACCCAACATTAAAGTCTCCATCCGTTGCTAAAATAACTCGATTGATCCCACCTTTTATAAAATGATCTTTCGCCAAACGATAAGCTAATTGAATACCACCTTCCCCATTTGTACTACCGCTAGCAACTAATTGATCCATCGCAGCTTCAATTTTTAAGCGTTCGGTCACAGGTGTTGGTGTCAAAACCACACCCGTTCTTCCAGCATAAGCCACAATACTAACTTTATCATTTCCATTTAAGTTATTTAACATCAGCTTAAAACCACGCTTTAATAATGGTAACTTGTCTGAATTATTCATCGATCCTGAAACATCTAAAAGAAAAACAATGTTGGCTTCTGGTCTATCCATGACTTGCTTCCCCTGTAAGCCAATATGCAGGATTTTATTTGAAGGCTTCCATAGATTATTCTCTAATTTAGTCGTGACTGAAAATGGCAATTCACCTTCTGGTTGTTTGTAGTCGTAATGAAAGTAATTGATCATTTCCTCAATTCGAACAGAGTCTGGCCTAGGTAATGAACCAGACTGAATGAAACGACGCATATTGCTATAAGAAGCAGTATCAACATCGACACTCATCGTTGCTTTAGAATCTATCGATGTAAAAACAAAACTTTTTTCTGGAATTTGTTCATATTGCTCTCCTCTAAAAACCTCTTCTTGTATGGAAATGGAACTTGGCTTACTAGTACGCATAGCTTGCTTTTTCACCATTTTACTTTGTGCTGGCATCTTAGAGTTCAGTACCGGAGAAGAATAATAGTTTGAAATTAAAGGTTCTGAATAACCTGTAACTGCAAGAGAGTCAGAAGAAAACTCTAATTCTTCTACTATAGATTCCCTACTACTTTTCATTGCCTTTAACTTTAATTCTGGACTCTTGTCTATAGAAAGCACTGGTTTGGGAGTCGGTAAAAATGGCTCTATCTTTTCTTTTCTAGAAACAATGTCACCTATTTCTTCTTGCTCTTCTGTTGAAACCATTTCTGTTACGACAACAATTGTTTTTTCTATTTCATCGTAATCAGTTTCAAAATTTAGGCTCATAATTAGGATGCCAACGACAGGAAAGATCAAAACCAACGATGCTGCAGCATATTGCCAGGGAGTTGAAGTGACTTTAAACCTAGACTTATGCCCCTTCTTAGCATTTTCCAACCAAGTCTCAACCTGAGAATCGTCAACATCTTTATCGTGTTCTAAAGCTGCTGTAATTTTTAAGTCAGCAATATGTTCTTGCTTTTCATTTAAATCAGATGGAAGTGATTTAAGTTTTTCTTCATAATTTGGATCTTCATTTTTGGAAGTCATTTTCAGCTCTCTTTTTGTTGTTGTTCAATACATGTTTTGAGGCTGCGACGTACTCTCGATAAAGTTGTAGTGACCCAACTGACATTTCTATCATGCAACTTTGCTATCTCATCAGAGCTTAAGTTTTGTTCATAACGTTGTTCAATTAGATCCTTAGAATGTGGCTGTAGTTTTTCTTTACACCCATCTAACATAGAGTAGACATCATGGTCTGATTCCAATTCCTCCTCTTCTATAGCTTCACCTAGTGTACATAACCATAAATCTCGATAGCGATTTAAATTATGAGATAACCTTTTTCTTTGCTTCAGTTCTGTTTTAACCATGTAGCGTAAAATAGTACGTAACCATGGACCAGCTTCATAACCTTCCTTTAAATCGTCCCACTGTTCATAAGCTCGAATTAAAGTTAGTTGTACGATGTCATCTACTGCCTGTGCATCTGGTAATAAATAAGCTGCCAAAACTCTTAAAGAACGGATCTCTGCTTTGATCGTTTGATCAAAATCGAGCTGAATTGTACTTGAGGTTTGTTGTGTCGCATTCATACCTTCTTTAGGCACATCTTCCTGAGATGTCACAACTTTTTTTATTTTTATTTTAAACGGGAGCTTCAAAAGACTCTTCTAGCCATTCTCCTTCAACATTTATCGGGAATTGTTTACGACTTAAAAGGATAGCTTTCAATTCTTCTTGAGATTTAAACGGAGGCACCCAAGTTCTGACACACATCAATTCAGGTGCTTTATGGGCATCGGAACCTCCTACTCCTGATAATTTATGACTACTGGCGAATTGAACTATTTCTCTATTACCAAAGTTATCTTCTCCGAGATCTATCCCCTGAGAACGCCCGTTGTAAACTTCAAAAACATCGATATGTTCTAAGAGTTCCAGTGAAATACTACGCCGCCCTCTAAAAGGGTGAGGTAAATAAACGATGCCACCTTGCTCCCGAATTTCATGAATTAAGTCTGGGAAAACTTGAGACTTTATCGGCTTTTCTATAAATAAAGCTATAATGTCACCAACATCACTGGTAATTTCCATACCCTTGATGATCATCAATGAGTCGGGTGCTTTCTCAGCAGCTTCTATACTACCCTCTAAATTATCGTGATCCGTTATAGAAATGGCACTCAAACCTTGAGAGACAGCTGTTTTTAATATCTGCTCAACTTTAGTTTTAGAATCAAAACTATGTTTGCTATGCATGTGTAGGTCTATCGACATATAGTCTGAAGGCACTGTTCCATCCATGGATTCAGAGCGCTGAGCACATGAAGCATGGTATAAATCAACATGGTCTTTGGCCATTTTTATAAGACTAAAACGGTTCATCACATGTTCTCGCCCCTTCTGACCAAAACTATAACAAAGTTTTGGATGACTTATAAAATATTCTATTCCCATAGTCAGCTCATCCGCTTGCCCAGATGGAACAATGAGACCTGTCTTACCATCAACAACCACCTCTCTCACTCCACCGACATCGGTCGCAACGACAGGAATACCTGAGGCCATCGCCTCTACCAAAACTAAACCAAAGCCTTCATAGTGGCTACTTAGCACAAAAATATCAATGGTTTTTAGAAAAGCGGCCATATCTGATTGATAGCCACAGAATTCAACTTTATTTTCTAGGTTTAAAGATTTAGCTAACTCTTTCAAGCGGCCATCTAAAGGGCCTGATCCAGCTATCCTCAACTTTAAATGGTCATACCTATCACATAGTCGCTTTAAACAGTTTAACAATAATTCATGTCCTTTCTCAGAGGCTAACCTACCTGCAATACCCAAGGTGAGTGCTTCACCTTCCCAATCACTTTGAGAACGTTCTATTTTTGAAAGTGCTTCTAAAGGGATGCCATTCGCAATACTTTTAATATGACTATTCGGGGCCAGCTTTAAACGTATGGCATCTCCAGTTTCTTGTTCACTCAAAGTAATAAGTGAATCTGTTTTTTTACCGACGAAACGCTCTGCGAATAAAAAAGTTTTTAGCATTAAACCTTTTTTAATTCCTGGTATTTTTGCATCCTCATCGTAAATCAAACCATGTGTACTATGAATAATTTTTGGAATATTTAACTTTTGAGCTGCTAAACGACCAATGACACCTGCCTTACTGGTATGAGTATGAACAATATCTGCTTTTACTTCTTTAAAAATTCTCAGTAATGACCTATACGCAGAGTAATCTTTAAATGGGTTTGGCGCACGAATCAAAGAGTTCAATACATGAATATACTTTTCATCTAATAAGCTTTTAGCTTCATCCCAGTAACTGCCCTCTTTACCTGTGACTTCGCCTGCAATTAAATGAATCTCGAATTCTTCTTTGGGAATCTTCTTAATTAACTCTAAGACAATTTTTTGAGCACCACCTGCTACCATTCTCGTGATAACAAGACATAAAACTTTTTTACTCAAACATCATCCTCTTCATCGTTTAATTCGATGTGTCTAATCAAGGTAGATATTTTATACTCGTTAACAGGCTCATCACTAGATAATGTTCCGAATTTAACGGTGATGGTAACTCTTAATATAATACGCCTTTTTTTATCCTCTTCTTCTGTTAATGTTGCTGTTTCGATACGCCAATCTTCTGGTATAATGCTCACGGTTTCCTCCTGAACATCTACATCTACAACAAATGGAGAATAATCTTTTTCAATCGGCTTAGCTTCTTTGTCAAAAGGGTGCAATCGATAATCAGCTAAAACTTCATCGATAATTCTTTGAGCTCTCATCATTTGTGTAGATTGATAACTTACATCTATACTGGCATTTCTACGTTCAAGAATAAAAAAAACACCTGTTGCAAAAATGGACAAAGCCACCATTAGTTCTATTAGAGTAAAGCTTCGTCTATCAATAAACATAAGCTGACTCCAAGGGTAGTATATCTACTCTTCCCAACAATGGCCAAAGTTCCACTGTTTGAGTATAGCCTGAAGCTTCTTGCCAAACAATAACACCACCTTCACTACTTCCCTCTGGATAAAAAATAATCCTTTCATCAGTGACCTCTACGTCATCCAAACGATCTACTTCTACTGAATTTAAAGTAATACTTTCTGGCCAAACCGATTCATACAAAATGAGTTCTTCTAATTCTTCCAAGGTCATATCAAATGTACTATCATCATCCTCGTCTAAATGAACTTCTAAGCTCATCGTTCGAGTGTCCCTATCAAAAACTAAAGCTATTGATTTGCCCTCAATGGCCGACTGGCTTATCGCTAGTTCCATCAGGTTAGCTGTTTCTCTTGATTGTTTTTTAAGTCTTGAAGTTGGTATCACAGAGTCCATTTGCACGGCGGCAATGCCCATGATGAAACCAATGACTAAAACAACGATGATTATTTCAAAAAGACTAAAATAGCTCTTTGAGATGATCATGGTTGTTTTTAATTTATTAATATGAGATATCGAAAACACAAGGGTGTCCAACTTAATAGACAGGTCTCCAAAATCAAGAGGTGGATCACCTCCTTATTTGAGATGACCCAACCGTTTAATAGTTACGGATCTTTATTTTCGCCATTAAAAATATCTTCATTCACATCTTCTCCACCATCTGCTCCATCTGCTCCTAAAGACCATAAGTCAAAACTCATATCTCGACTACTAGGGTATTGGTAGTTCAAAGGGTTACCCCATGCATCCTCAGGCACCGCCTGTAGGGTTTTATCCGAAACCAAGGACTCGAGCCCTTCATCTGTTGATGGAAATTTTCTGTGCTTTAATTTATACATTTTTAGCGCCTGACCAACTGAATTAATGGTGGCTCTAGTTGTTTCTTGAGCGGCATAATCAGCCTGAGAGTCTAAGTTAACAACAAGGATTCCAGCTAAGAAACCGATAATGGCAATAACCACCATCATTTCTAGTAGTGAAAATAAGGATTGCTTAAGAATCATAGAGTTTTTGCTTTATTCTTGTAATGAGTAGCTAAATTCAATTCTAGGCAGACCTTATGCCCTTCAAACCTTGATTAACTTAAATTGATTAGCAAAGCACAAAAATGGAAGAATTAGAAGCAAGATTTCTCTTAAATGCCTCATCTAGCTTTAACTTTGAACAGCAAAATAGAATTTTACATCAATTTGAAACCGCTCAAAACTTCTTTAAACATGAAACTGAGGCCAAAGAATTTGTTCATTTAAAAAACTGGGATAGCTTTCAAAAAACTTGTGATCGCTTGATCCACGATCAATGTTTAAATAGACTTTTCGACCAAGGGGTTCATTTCTTACTTAAAGAAGATGACTCCTACCCATCGCATTTACAGCATATCAACTGCCCTCCTCATTTGCTTTATTTAAAAGGTGAAATACCTAAAAACAGTAGCTTTGGCATTTCCATTGTAGGCACCAGAAGACCGACTATTTATGGACGTCAAATGTCTCAGTTATTTGGAACAGAATTAGCATCCCAAGGCATGACTATCATTAGTGGATTAGCCAAAGGCATCGATGCACTGGCTTTAAATGCAGCAGTCCAAACCCATGGAAAAGTTATTGCTTTTTTAGGCACCGGTATCGATAGAGTTTATCCTAGTGAAAATGCTAAACTATTTGATAAAATTTCTAAATCTGGCTGCCTTATTAGTGAATACCCTCCTGGAGCAGCTCCACTAAAACATCATTTTCCCTGGAGAAATAGACTCATTAGTGCATGGGGCTTAGGAGTTCTTGTTGTTGAGGCAGGGTTACCTAGTGGAACGCTTGTGACTGTAAAGTGGGCACTTGATCAAGGTAAAGATTGTTTCGCCATTCCTGGACCTGCCAATAGCGAAGCCTCTAGAGGCAATCATCAAATGATTAGAGATGGTGCTTTTTTAGTCGAAAGACCTGAAGAAATTTTAGATTTTTATCAAGATCTCGTCAGCGCTCACCATACTCAAGAAATCACTCCTAAAGATGAGTTTATAGAAGAGGGAAATGAATTAGGCCTCAACCAGCAGCCACAGTCTATAGATACCTTAATGGACTTAAGTGGCCTCGATTATACCACTCTCACAAGAAAACTAAATCAAGCTATTATTTCAGGACAGGTGCAAAAGCATCCTGGTGAATCCTATTCACTGATTGATCTAAAAAATTAAAAACCTATTTTTTGCGTAGGTTTGGATAAAATCACTTTTGGTTTAGAAAGCGTATCCTTATTCACCTTTTCTGGTGTTGGTATTTCAAAGTTGTTCTCCCGCTTATGACTTACCAAAATGGCTCTATCCGTCAATGGAATAACTCTACGTTCCCACAATGTTTCAAAATCTAAATTTAGATATTCATCCATTCTTCTAATTTTTGTTTCCTGACTGACTTCACGGCTCACGCCAGTTTCATTGGAAGGACCTAGCGTAAGGCCTTCTGAACTTGCTAAAGCATCCGCTAACTTAGCCGCTCTAGTCCTATGAAAGCGATTATCTTTTGGGTCCATTGTATCTAATTTTTGATACAATGATGTAATGCGAATAATTTTAGAACCATCTTCGTATGTATCTAAGCCTGAAGAGTCATGCTCCTTTGTCGTTTGTTTTAATATTTTTGCGACTCGACTTTCACGTTCATTTTGCAGAGCATTCAGACCAGCTTGTCTTGCATCATTTAAGTTTGCATAATTCGCTTCTTCAGAGCTACTTCTGATACTATTATAAGAATTCAAACTTTCTTGATTAACACGGCTAGCTAATACAACTAAACGCTTACTCGCATCTAAACCTTCATCGTCCCCTAATTTTAATCTTAAGTTTTCAGTGTAGGTAATTGAATCTACGATTAAATCTGTATCAGAATAATGCACCAAATCAATGGCTGCTTTTCTATAGTCTCGACCTTCTATATCGTGTAATGTATCAATGGCTGAAGCCCTTTCAACTATGTTTAACTTTTTATGTAGTTCCACTAAACGGTGAACTCTAGTCCCTCTTCTTCTACTTGACTTGCCTCTGACAGCTGTAACAGACTTAGACAATCCACTTGTAGGCTTGCCCAAATCACTCGTACTTAAATCAATTTCAGTCACAACTTCAGCACCTCTGTAAAGTGACAGGTCACTTAAATCATCACTCGCTGATAATAGATCTGAATTGAGTGTTTTATCATTAATGGTATAAAGTTGATCAACTAAACCCTCTAAAACATTCTCGCCATTTTGGTCATCCACCGTTTTAGGGGCAGAGTAAGAACTACCTGTAACTCTAGCGCCTATTGATGCAGAATTTAAGTTAAATGAGAAAATACGATACGACTGATCCGCTAATTGAACCTTATTAACACGGTCGCTCAAATTATGTGAAATATCTAATACTTTAGATACTGAACCAGAATCGATATCTCTAAATACTTCTATAATGTTTTCTGTCTGACTTAAGTTTAAATAAGTTGATTCATCCACCAATCTACGTTTATCGACCGACCGACTTAACTTCCTAAAAATGAAAGGTAAATCTTTAAGAGAGTTCTTACTGATATTCTTAAATGATGAGACAAAATTTCTTTGACTTTGACTAGGAAGATCAGATAAAACTTGAATAATATAATTTAAATCTGTCGCCTTAGTAGCTAATTCGTCTAAAATATTCAAAACCAAGCTTTTAGCTGTAGAATCACCTAAAGATTGATAAATTTTAAAAATATCACCTATATTACTATCGTACACATCTTGATGTATATCAATAAATGTAGTAAAGTCAGCTGTAGAGTAACTACCTGTCACTTCAAATAAAGTTTCTACTTCGTTTGAATTCAATTGAACTGCAAAGCTGATCACATCATCCACTAAAGTAGCAGGAACACTGTCTAAACGATCAACTGCCACTCTTAAAGTTGTCGTATCAATCTCACTTAAGATATTCGTTAAGTTTCGAATATCTGTTGTTGTTAAATTTTCTAAGATTCCTAATAATTTTTCAGTTCTAGTCGTCCCCAGCTTTGATATCAATTGCATGAGTCGCTCATATACACTGGACTCAAGTGTTAACATGGTATCTAGTAGAAAATTCAAAGCTTCTGGCTTATCTGTCGTTAAAAGCTTTAATAAAGATAAGTTTAGGTCTTCTTCATCTGTTCCTAAAAGTAACTCTGCATTTCCTGAAGCAGATTGGGAGACTAGACCTTCTTGTTGTTTTAATTGCTGATTGATTAAAACAGAGTCTTTTTCAGCTTGCTCTAATCGCTTTAATAATTCGACTAATAAAGGGATTTTCTTCAGGCTATCTTCACTTTTAAGAAGCGTCGAAATCAATATCACAAACCTATTTTTTTGTTCGTCACTCATTTCGATCATGCTGAGAAGATCTGTTAGAAAAATCAATTTATCATTGTCTAATAAATTAATCACTTCTCTCAATCTCGCTAAAATATCAGCATCCGCACCGATAAAAAATGAGAGTAAAAATGAGGCCGGGTTATCTAAATTTACCTTATTCCAAGGGTTATTCATATCTAAAATACTGCTTAGATATGAACTCTGGTTTTCTTCGATTTCTCTTAATCCATTTGAGTTATCATGTAAATAATCATCTACACTGAATAACGTCACAAAAACAGAGCTCACCAAGGCAACTGGCGCTGTAAAAACAGCTGATTTCATCCAGAATTTTTTGCTAAACAATAAATTCTTCCAATACACTGATTTGCCGTTTTCATGAGCCAGTGCTTCTTCAACATTTCTAAATTTTTGGGATTTACCCAGGCGTGCAACCAAAGTGATGTCTATAACCTGTTAATTATAGCTTAGATACGTTGATAATCAACGAAGTCCCCTACTCTTACCTGCATGAATTCAAGAGATTTAATTACAGCTGCCGCTCAAGGAAAATCAACCCCCCGTCCGCCCATTTGGCTGATGAGACAGGCTGGTCGTTACATGAGTGAGTACCAGAGTTTACGTAAAAAATACAGTTTTATGGAGCTTTGTCATCAACCTGACTTGGCCACCGAAATCACCTTACAGCCCATGAAAACCTTTGGAATGGACGCTGCCATCCTTTTTTGTGATATTTTGGTCACAGCCGAAGCCTTAGGAAGGGACCTAGATATTGTCGAGAAAAAAGGACCCGTCATTGGTAACCCAGTGAGGTCGGAAAAAGACCTCAATGAGCTATTACCGAAAGATGCTGCTCTAGAAAACCTAGGTTATGTTTCTACAACTTTGAGACAAATCAGAGAGGGAATTGGCGCAGAAAAAGCACTTCTAGGCTTCGTCGGTGCACCATTTACAGTTGGAAGTTACATGATCGAAGGCGGTAGTTCTTCGAGTGTCCCCGTCACTTTTAAAATGATCGCAGAAGCTCCTGAGTTATTTAAAAAAATTATGACTCGCCTGACCGATTTAACGATCGATTACATCCAGTTACAACGCGATGCAGGTGTAGATGCCCTACAAATATTTGAAAGCTGGGCTTCTATTTTACCGGAAGCCATTTACCTAGAGCACGTTTTTCCTCACCTTAAACGCATTGTGGAAACTTGTCAAAACCCTGATCAGCCACTTATTCTGTTTGCTCTAGCAACTCCGAGTTTATGGCAAACACTTGGTCAATTACCTGCTCAAGTGTTAAGTATTGGACCTGAGCACGATTTGGCCCAATTTAGAAAAGCTTTTCCCGATAAAGCTCTTCAAGGAAATTTAGATACCCGTTGGTTGTTATGCGACCAGCCAACGCTTATCAGAGAAGCTAATATTGTTCTCGATAAAATGGCAGGTCAGCCAGGTCACATTTTTAACCTTGGCCACGGCATTACTCCAAACGTCCCAGTTGATCAAGTTCGTACCTTAGTCGACCTTGTTCAAGCCAGATAGTGACATGAACCTCTCCTTTCCTCAATCTGAACATTTGAAAAAGCGTTCAGATTTTGGAATGGTTTTAAAAAATGGCCAAAACCTAAAGCTTAAATCAGCTAAGATTTATGGTTTCGCTAAAAACACAGGACCTTCAAAACTAGGTCTCATCGTTGGCAAAAAAGTGGGCAATGCTCCCAAAAGAAACTTAATCAAACGAAAATGGAAAGAGGCCTTTCGACTTGAAAGAACTCATTTTTCCACTTCTATCGATGTTGTCGTAAAGGTATTCCCTGGTTTTAACCCAGAAAATATAGCAGAAATCAAAACCCATATTCGAGAGTTACACCAATGCTGCGTTGGCCATTCATCGGATTAGTTATGTTTTATCGTCTCGCTATTTCGCGATTCTTGCCCCCTTCTTGCAGGTTTTACCCTACCTGCAGTCAATATTGCTTGGAAGCCCTACAAAAATACCCTTTGCACCGCGCCCTTTATTACTGTTCTAAAAGATTGCTAAGCTGTCACCCTTGGGGTGGAAGTGGCTGTGATCCCCTACCTTAATTTTATTTATTTAAGAAATGTTCGACTCCTTAACGGATAAACTCCAAGACGCCTTTAGCAAATTACGCAAAAAGGGCCGATTAACTGAGCAAGATGTAAAAGACAGCATGCGAACCATTCGCGTGGCTTTACTCGAAGCTGACGTTTCTTTGGACGTTGTTAAGCAATTCATTAAATCTATCCGCGCCAAAGCTGTCGGCCAAGATATCTTAGAAGATGTCAAAGCCGGTGACCAAATTGTCAAAATAGTTCAAGACGAACTAGAAGCCATGATGGGAGAGTCTGATACAAACATCCCTTATCGCGAATCTGGCCCAAGTGTTATTTTGATGTCCGGCCTTCAGGGTAGTGGAAAAACAACCACCACCGGAAAGTTAGCTTTACTATTGTCTAGAAGAGATGCCAAAAAACCACTTTTGGTTGCAGCTGACTTACAAAGGCCTGCTGCCGTCGAGCAATTAAAGACCATTGGTAAACAACTCAACTTTCCCGTTTACAGTGAAGAAAAAAGCAACCCCGTTAGTGTTTGTAAAAATGCCCTAAAGTATGCTGAAGAACAAGAATGTGACTTGATTATCTTGGATACGGCTGGTCGATTACACGTCGACGATGACCTCATGCGTGAGATCCGACAAATTTCGGACATCACCAAACCAGACCAGACTTATTTAGTATGTGATGCTATGACTGGTCAAGATGCCGTTCACTCGGCAAAATCTTTCAACGAAACACTTCAATTGAGTGGTGTCATCCTTACCAAACTCGATGGTGATACTCGTGGTGGTGCAGCTTTAAGTTTACGACATGTAACAGGTTGTCCTATTAAGTTTGCCGGACTGGGTGAACAGATGGACAAGCTCGAAGAGTTCCATCCCAACCGCATGGCTGGACGAATTCTCGGTATGGGCGATATCGTTTCTCTAGTTGAAAAAGCTCAGGAACACATCACTGAACAAGATGCTATGGCTCTTCAAGAGAAGATGCTCAGCAATAGTTTTACCATGGCAGATTTTTTGAAGCAACTTCAAATGATCAAAAAAATGGGCAGCATTAAAGACTTGATGGGCATGATTCCTGGAATCGGCAATGCCATGAAAGACCTAGAGGTCGACGACAAACAATTTGGCCGTTTAGAAGCCATCATGCTTTCTATGACTCCAGCAGAAAGAGACAATGCCAATATTTTAGATGGATCACGCCGTAAACGTATCGCCAAAGGTTGTGGCCAAACGGTTCAAGAATTGAACCAGTTTTTGAAACAATATCAAATGATGCAAAAAATGTTCTCCGGCCTAGGCAAGGGTGGTGGCATGATGGCCAATATGAAAAAAATGATGGGTATGGGAAAAGGCAAAGGAATGCCAGGCATGCCTGCCGGAATGGACATGCCTGGAATGCCAGCTGGGATGGATATGCCAGACATGGGTGGGGCTGACTTGCCTATGGGAATGGGCATGACCGCCGAAGATAAAAAGAAAGCTAAATTAGCCAAAAAAGAAAAAAAAGCACGACGTAAAAGATCACGCGGAAAGTAATGCTTTGACTTATATCAAAGGCTTAGACGGATTACGAGCAATAGCAGTTTTTGGGGTTTGTCTTTGCCACTCTGATTTACCTATATTTAAAGGAGGCTT
>JACLAC010013227.1_pt1 | contig 18176 bp, 15 predicted proteins | sample 8027881 | NCBI WGS metagenome assembly JACLAC01 (sample SAMN15725517, study PRJNA655200) | protist metagenome | isolation source: fluorescence activated cell sorting (FACS) single amplified genomes of... | place: Spain: Blaines Bay Microbial Observatory, Mediterranean Sea | collected 2016-01-19 | reverse complement strand
AGCGTTTCTTGGGTGCAAAAAATACCAACGTCGACAAAGAAAGGATAAATAGCCCGAGAGGCATACGCCCCCAGAAAAGAGCATGCAAACACGATAGATATCCACGCAAACAGAGAGAATACCGAACACATAAATATCGCGTATACCACGCTACACAGACGCTCCATCTGTATAGTCAACCTAACGCTGGTATCTGGAGCCGTAAGGTGATGGTACATCCTGCGCTGTAACGGACCTGCCAGGTTCTGACGGTTCACACCCCGTGGATACGAAAAACCCAACCCGACCATGCCAATCCAAACACAGCGCAATAAAAGATGGGCAAAAATGCCTATTCGCGACGTCCAAATACCGATGACAAGAGCCGAAGATACAACGCCCACTGTTTTTGGCGAAAGGAACAAGGGCAAAGACCACAGCCAATCGTCAATCGCCCCCACATCGACCGCAACCAAGCCGGCCAGCAAACCCACGGTGATAACAATCTCTGTCTCGTGAGACTCATTGCGGATATTGTGGATGTACTCTATTTCATCTGGATCGAGTTCGTCGTGGTCTGGATCAAAACTCCTTGGCGAGCGACCGAGCGGCCACCACTTGGCAATAAATCGCCCCCAACGGCTCCGCTCATCGATTTTGTGGAATAAGAAAAAGCACAATGCACCGACACCGGAAAGAAGGCCCCCTAAACCGACTCCGTAAAGGGAGATAGATACAGGAACACATAATAGAAAAACAATTAGGGATAAATAGAATGCAAGCACGTTGATCTGAAGTTGAAAGAGTCGTATTGATAGTCAATATCACATAATAACCGCCCGATACGTGAGAACTCTCACAAAACCTCTGATTTTTATTTAGTTTTAAATAATAATCGACTATTCTATTGGAAAAACGTACTGTCCCCGCAATTATTCCAACACAGACATAGCCACAACGGTTTGGTCGTCTTCTTGTTCATGCCCATTGCGAAATGCATCAACATCTGTAATCAACTGATCAATTAGATCCCGATTAGATCGGTTTTTTCGGCAGCCGGATTCAATAAATTGCCGAACGCGATCAAAACCGTATATGTCACCAATCTCACTACTTGCTTCAATTATGCCGTCCGAACAAAAGACAACTCGATCGCCAGTCTCTAGCGGCAGATCAATTTGCGCATAGTCTGCCTTGTTCCTCACTCCTAAGGGGAAAGCGTCTATTTCCATCACATTGTCTAGCATGCCACTAGAGAGCACGTTGGGGATTGCCGCCTCCATTCCATGGCCAGTTATGGGTGCTGCTGCGCATTGTACCGCTCTAAAACGCGATTGGTCGGTGAACTCTCTTGATCTGTATTCTCGTGTGGATATTCGAAGACCGAAATACCAGCAGACGGGTTTATTACCAGAGGGATTTTACTATACGTCGCAATGACGGCCCAGCGGCCTAATGCCTGCATTATGCGAGTGAGCAGCCTAGAAGTCACTGAAAAAACAGGATACGACAGATATTGCCCGCCGACATCGTATGACCTGCAGACTCGTCGACCCCAAGTAATCCAGGTATCGCTATCTTTGCTAAGGCTATTTCGGCTTCTTTGTAAAGCGGTTGACCCGTCTTACCGGTTGCAACCAACGGAAAACCTGCGAGTAATCCGGGCATGTCGTTATACAAAGTTTACCCGCCTTGGTTCCATTTCATTATGTGCGGCCTGAGCTAAGGGCTTCGTCGTAGCTTTCGGACAGAATCGTTCGTTCGCAATAACATTTTCTTTATCTTGCCTTGAAAAAATGACAATTGATCGCGACTCTGTATTCTGTCCGCAACTATAGTTCGTAGATCTCTAAGTTGATCGTCAGCACCCCGGTTGGCTCGACCGCTATCGTATCGGCATGGTCCGCACCTTAGCTCAGCAAACACCGTCTCTCCAAAGATTGAACCGGTTGATACCACATAAGTCTTTGATCTTATAGTTCGTGCGCATTTCTCCCCCGTTTGAGGCAAACAGATGTAAGCCGGATCGCTCAATGCCAACCCACGCGCCAGCACTGCGCATTGGCCAGCTCCATAACGAGCACAGTATATACCGACTTTGTCCGCACAGCCTCCAAACGCACGCGGTCAACGGGCCCCTCAGCCCGTTCTATATGAGAATGGACGACAAAGTGTTTTTCGCGTTGCTGCGGTTGGAGTTTCGTCCACTTTGCCCCCAGCAAAATCGCATCCTTATGCATCCTCTGCGCTTTTATATCCATGCTAATTACTGCCAATGCCGTGCCGCCCCGCAGGGCAACATCTTACGCGGTTACTGAGTTGAAAAGACAAAAGACGCCCGTTTGCAAGGTCTATATTTATAGCATACCAACTCATTTGAGATACGAGCCAGCAAGGCGAGAAAATAGCGCATCTTTCGGATGGGGCACAACTTTTGCAAATTGACCGGAGGCATACTAGTCGTTATAAATAATCTATCGTTTTTCGCGTCTTGCAAATCTTTTGACAGAAGGAAAGAAAATGAAAATTCAGGTATTTCAGTCGTTCTGGGGCATGACCTCTCTGCCATACGACAGCGACGCGGAGTGGAATATCGAGCAGAAGTTGGAGAAGATCGCCGAGGCTGGTTTCGACGGGGTAGAGTGGTTGATGGAGTACGAGGACCAGCGCAAGAAAATGGTGCCGATTTGCGATCGGTTGGGTTTAAAGCGTTCGAATATCGTCTTTCCATGGACGCCGGAGGATTTCGTCGACGACATCAAGGCGGCCGAAGACGGTGGCGCTTCACATATCAATTTGCAACCGATGCCAATGCCGCGATTGGTGGCGCACGGGGTGCCCTATATCGTGCGCTTGATCGATATGGCGGCGGAGGCGGGTTACCAATTATTCATTGAGACCCACCGCGACCGCATGACGACCGATATGTACTTCACACTCGATCTGATTGAGGCCGTGCCCGATATGGTTTTGTGCGGGGACCTGTCGCATTTTCTGGTCGGGCGGGAGTTTTCTGGACCTCCACTGACGGAGCAGACCCAGGCCTATATGGAGCAGCTCCTCGAGCGTTGCGGCGCCTTCCACGGACGGGTGGCCTCGCGTGAGCAGGTCCAGGTGCCTTTTCTGTTTGAACACAATAAAGTCTGGTTGGATCTGTATGCGAGTTGGTGGGAATTCGGCTTCAAGAAGTTCAAGGAACGGGCGGGCGAGGACGACGTGATGACCTTTGTGGTCGAGTTGGGGCCGCCAACCTACGCGATACAGGGCGCCGACGGCAAGGAGTTGTCGGATCGCTGGGAGGAGGCGATCTATTTGAAGGATCTGGTGCGGGATATTTGGGATCGGTGTTAGTTTCAGCGCAAGCGTGTTCCCCGTTCTGGCGACCAGTGCCCGGAACTTGGTCCCGTTCACGACGACGCTGAGGATGACGCACTGCTATGCCGATGTTACCGTTCAGAAATACCCTCTCGCACTGGACCCTCTATGCCGGCGTCCTGTGCCTGCTGGCCGCGTTTTTTTTTGCTGGGGCCAAAGACTTGAAACTTCTCGCAGACGACGACCAGGTCTTTCGCGATCATCTGGCTGTCAGCGAGGACTTCACCTACTTCTTCTCGGCTGAAAAAGAGGCGGCATCGGGCCGGATTGTCGACGAGTTCATCCTCTACCTGGCCTATCGGATTTGGGGCAACGATCTGGTGGTCTTCCACGTGCTGGTCGTCGTGTGCCACATCCTGGCCTCGTTCCTCTTAGCCTTCCTCTGCCATCGCTTAGGTGCCCATCTCAAACTCAGTTTTCTCGCCGGTGCGCTTTTCCTCATCAATATCGCCCACCTGCAGACGGTACACTGGATATCTGCCCTCGAATACCCCATAGGGCTTTGCTGCGCGTGTGCGACCGTCCTCTGCTATTTGCGCTGCGAGCAGGAGTACCGCCTTGACCGATGGGCCGTTTTTTATCTGTGCGCCGCTCTCAGCCTGCTCGCCCATCCAGTTACGGCCCTAGTCCTGCCTTTTGGGCTCTATCTCTCGTGGAGTGGGGGGCGCGATATGCGCAAGGCTCTCGGCGGTCTATTGCCCTGTGGCCTACTGCTCTTGCCCGTCCTCTTCTTTAGCTGGAGCCTCACCGGCGAGGGCACTACGGCCAAATCGGCACTGGCCGTCTATGCGGCTCCATTAGAGGTGAATATACTCTCGTTGGCGGGCGATCTCCTGCGCACAACTCTATGGCTCTTGGGCCGCTTGGGTGCGATGGCCCACTGGCTGCCCTATAATACGCTCGAATACCATCCGTGGGAGTTCTGGCTGGGCCTCGGCGTACTCGTCGCTCTGCTGCTGGTCATCTGGCAGCGAAGAGAGCCGCTACATCCATGGGCGCTATGGATGCTGCTCTTTATCGCCCCATTCGTACCGGTGGCGCTCGTGCATGCCGACCTCTCCCATTTTCTGTATCTAGCCACAGCCGGATCCTCGTTGCTGTTGGCCTATCTGGTAGACTGGTTGTGCGGTCGCGTCAAGCATCGCAATGTCCAAGCGGGTCGTCTAGCCTATAGTCTTGTCCTCTCGGCACTCTTGCTCTCTAGCTTCGACGCGGCTCAACGCCTTGAGGGTAATACAAACTACAATTCCGGTTTGGTCTACCTAAGTAGCAACCAACCTTTGGGCATTGAAATGGTCGAACGTGCCATTGTCGAAAACCACGATCTGGTCCCTCTCGAACAGGCCCACATCAAACTTGTCGATGGCCTGCTTATGCAGTATCGCGACTATCGCCCGGCACTTACGCGTGCTTTTGCCCACTACCCGGGCCAACCGCAGATCGCATTGCTGATGGCGATCGATCAATACCTGAACTCCGATACCCACATTGGGGCAAAGGGCCTGGAAAAGATTCGCCAGGTCGAGAAAGATGCTGCAGACTCTGAGTATCCGGCAATCTATCGCTACAACGTGGCCGTGCTAAGCCAGCACTTTGGCAACTGGCATTCAGCGCGCGGAAATCACGAGACCGCGCTGGCAGCCTACGATTTTTCCCTGCGCTTCGCGGGGGCTAATGCCCGCTCGCTCCGCGGCAAACTCTATGAGCTAATCCAACTCGAACGCCACGAATTAGCTGCAAATTTCGCCCTAGTAGCCATCGAGCGACGACGAGATGATCCGGAACTGATCTATATGGCTGCAATGATTTTGCAGGAGGTTGGCGAACTCTCAAAAGCCCTTGCGGTTAGCCACCGAGCCTTGATGATAGAACCTACGGCCGCGCTCTTTTTTCTCCAGGGGACGATTCTACAGCAGCAAGGTAAGATAGAAAGGGCCCTATACGCGTTTGAACAGGCTCTGGCTAAAAACCCCCGCGAGGCGCGATACTACCTGAGTTCGGTCGAGCTGCTCGAGGCCGAGGGAAAGGGCGACGCGGCTATAGCCTTACTTGAGCGCGCTACGGCGAACGTGCCCTCTGATCCGCAACTCCACTTCCAGTTGGGCAATCTCTACTTAGCCGACGGCCGCGTCGCGCTTGCCGTCGCGACTTATCGGCGGGTCGTAGCGCTTGAGCCCACCCCCCAAATTCTCGCCGACATCAACGCAGTCTTGCAGTCTCTAAACGATCTGAAGGGGAAGCAACAGCCCTAGTGTGGAGATGGCAAGATGTTGCCGCTTCTTGAGACGACCTCGACCTAGGCTGCAACCGAGCTGACGAAGAAGGTGACGGCATGGCACATATGGAGCCAACTGTTTATTGTGCGTGGCCCAATCCAAACAGGAATAGATCTTCATGTCGATCAAGAACGTCCACATTGCCCGCGAGAATCCCCGCCGCTATGCGTGGGCGCAGGCCGTAGCTGACGGTGCGCGGCGATTGCAGACACGACATCGCGCTTGCCAGAAATAGCAAGGACAGGTACTCATCATCTGCCAATTGGCGGTACGGCTACACAATCAAGCACCTGGCAGATGTTGAAAGACGCGTATGCGGCTATTCATTGGTCGCCACCGACACAGCGACCTTGTCACACGAACGAGTGTGGATCCTCTATTCGAAGCGCAGCGAATAGAGGTCGCCGTCTTCCACGACAAAGCGCAGTTGCATCCTCTGGTCAGTAAGTGCCGCCGTACTCCTATCTCCTCGCCAACGCAAAACGCGCTCGATGTGATCACCTACCAGCGGCTCGCAATCGCGCAGGCGATAACCGGGTAAAGGCCTGCCGTCGAAGGTGCGCAATTCGGCGCGGATCGAGCCGCCTGCGGAAGTCGAGTAATTGAGCTTTAGATCGCCGCCGTGGCAGCGAAAGGTCTTGGTCAGTAACTCGCCCCCTTTGGCACCACCGCGCAGCGAGACAAAACCATCACTGCGCAGTGTATAGCGGCGGTCATTGGCATAGATCGATAGCTCGGCGTCGCCCGTTGGCACGATACGCCAGGCCGCGTAATTGGCGCGATTGCCCCAGCGGTGCGGCTCGAGACCGGGGCGGATGAAGGCCTCAGTGAAAGGGCGAGCGTAGTGCAGATCGCCAGCGCGGCTGCTCATAAAGAGAATATCGGTGGAACTGCCGCGTTCCGGCATAAAACGCGTTGGTAAGGCCAGGTAGATATGCGGGGCGCGGAAGTAGGGATGGGTGCCGCTGGTGTAGAGATGCTCGCCGGGCAGGTTGGGGTCTAGGCCCACGGGTTTGGACCATTGGACAAAGTCGGCGGAAGTAGCGCGGCTAATGGTGCGCAATCGTCCGTGCGAAGTATTCCAGGTGCGGAAGTAACAGATGTATTGTTTTTCGATGGTAGACCAGAACGACACATTCTGCGAGTCAAAGGCAAAATCACGTGAAGTCATCACGGGTCCAGCCTGCAACTTGCGCCAGCGCAGACCGTCGGGTGAACTCCAGGCGTAGACGCCGCCGCCCGGGTGTACACCGCCGAGGGCCTTGTAACGCCGGGCCGGACTGGCATCGGGGTTTTCGTCGATGAAAGGGGTGAAGTTGTGGCTACCCGTCGAGGTGCCGGTCAGCACAATATTGTTGCGGCGCGAGCCGTCGATCTCGTATAGTCCAAGCCGCGGCTTTTTCCAGCGGATGCCGTCCGTGCTTTCTAGATATTCCGTTAATTCGCCCGGATGTCCATCGTATTGTTCTCCCTTATAGCGTTTGCGCACCGTGCGTTGGTAGCGACGGTAACGGCCGTCTTCGTGCAAAATGGTGGTGTAGCAAACGCGCGAGCAACCCGGCTCGAACGGCATCAGCGTCGGTTGGTGTAGGCGCAGACGGGCGTCGCCCCTGATGCGTTCGATGAGATAGTCGTCGATGAAAAGCTCTAAGCGTGAACCTAACTCAAGCATATGTTTACTTGCTCCCGTGTGCAGTTTTGTCCTCACAGAGGTCAATGCCGAGTCCCGGCGTTTGCGGCAGTACGATCCGTCCATCGACCGGCTCAAACTGAGTATTGACGAAAAAATATTTATCGGGCTGGCTCGTGTTCATAAACTCCGCCAAGGGCACCGAAGACGGCCAGGAGCAAGAGCACACGCACGACGACCTGGACGCCAAACCACGAGGCCAGCCTAGAGATCTTGACCGGTTCGCAGATACCGCCGGTGCCGATGGGGTCGCTCTGCCAACCGTCGACCGCGCCGTTGACCAACAGCTACTTGGTGCACCTGCGGGTGCATACGTGCTCGCTGGTAGCGAAGGCGCACGCGAGGCCCGACGCCGCTGCGCAAACTCGCCGATGCACCCGGGTGGGATCGGCTCTTCAATCCAGGTCGGCTCCAGTGGCTCCCGGACTTGCACTGTTTTGGTGGCATAGTCGCGGTCCCGATCACACAAGGCGTCCGATCTTAGTTGGAAGCGCCCGCGGCTGTCGGGGTAGAGCACGTATGAAGAGTTGCCGTTTAGGCTTGGGTAAAAAGGCGCTGCGCCCAGCCGCCTGGCCACACGCGAAGAACGGACGCGGAAAGGCGCAGATACGAACGAAAAGAGACCGAGAACATGCCCCCATCGATAGCCCGATCCCCCACGCAAAAAAAGCCCGTTATAGTCTCTGTGGATTGACGGGCAGCAGGTCAGTATTACCCGACACAAACATTGCCTGCCGTCTTGGCTTAGATGCGCGCCGCCTGCATTGCCGCAGACCACTCATGCCACATTTCTTCATGCGGTCGCTGCATTGCCGATTCTGGACTATCCTCTTTGTCCCAGTCTGTTAGCACCGCTTCGCGTAGTTGCTTTATTTCGGACTGGTTGTGCCCGGCGGCATGCCCAAGCAGATGATGCCATAACAGAATATCCCCCGGCTCCCCACACGCTTCTACAGGATTCTGTCTGTTAAATTTATCGAGCTTCTTGAGATATATTCTTTGTCTCTCTTCTCCCTCCAATTTGCTAAAAACCTCATAAACCCCCTTGTGGGTGCGCGGCCATACCGTAAAGCATCCACCACCGGGCGGTACCGGTGCAATTAACCCGGTGAGGCCGATTCGTGGGCGCAATAACTTTCCCATATCAATCTCGCCTACTTTCTGTGGATCAAAAGCATCGACATGGCACTGCAACGTCTTTTTCTTCGATTCTTTAGTTTCGGGTAACCGGCAATAGATACCGCGAATCCGCTCCGGACGAACCACGGTCCCTTCCCCCAACAACTGCTCTACCCAGGTCCAGATGGTCTTGTCGGTTGCCGCCAGTCGGACCATCCAGTCTTGGGAACTGACCGCCCGAAACTTCCAAGTATAGCCACTACATCGATTTTCCGGACTATCGTCCTCTTCGTCACCACGGAAAGGTCCGTTCCACGAATAGGGGTCGTCCCGTTTCAGGCGCGTCGGGGCAGCCGCCCACAAGGCATCACGCGCTTTCGCCATTAGGATGGGGTCCATGACTCCCCGTTTAAACAGGTACCCCTCCCGTTTAAAAAAACTTATTTCTTCATTTGATAATAGGCTCATACTGCCTGCTCCTGGCTCGGGACCCAATAATAAAATATCGATGGCAAGAAACTTACAACCGAAGAATATCAAAAGGAAAAGTTAAGCGGAGAACATTTGTTCACTCCCTACGAGACCTTGCCTCGGGCCGGTTTTTTTATCGCGATAAATGTCGTTTCGCCGCGCTGCGGAAGTCAAGCCATACGCTCGGGCAGAAGCTCACAATTAATGCGCTTTGCCATCTTCCGACCGGCCAGCCGGATCAATACAAATCGTCTCTACCTGGTCATCGCGCAGCCAACGTGGAACTTGAGATGTGACAAACTCAGCCCCATTTTCACTGCGAATAGAGCCGACCAACCCATACTGAATCGTGGCCTACTCTAACCCGCCCGAGGCCACGGCAGCGGCGATCTGCCGTGCAACTTGGATGGCTAAGGATTGGCGATCAGATTCACCTAGCAGCTACATCATTTTCAATGTGCCGCCGTTATCGGTCCGATGCAACACCGTCTATTGCCTGCAAGCCACGGGTCCGGCGGTAGCCGTCGAGCGACTGTTGCCAAGATAAAGTGATGATCTGTTGGTAAAGTTGCTATCGGCGGTCGGCCAACAGCTTCGGGACATATCGATGCAATCTAAGGTAAGTGTATTTCTTTTTCCAGCGATAAAAGAGTTGCTCTGAGATGTTGTGTCGGTGACAAACTGAATAACATCCAAATTTGTGCCACAGAACGAGAATGGCAACTATATCTCGTAGCACCGAGAGGCCACCGCCGACCATAATACGGGGGCCTGTATAATTCGAATCCGGCAGGTGCGGGTCGTCGTTAATTCGGCAGACGGGGTCGATATCGTCAACGAGCAGGCGGCTATTGCGGCGCAGTCACTGGGTATATTTATTAGGGTTGATATAGGTATGCGCCCTCGTCGATTCGATCCCCATAGCATGAGCATCGACGAACTTGACGCAGCGAATTGAAGCAGCTGAATCGTTGTATCTCTGCGGTCTGCTCATACACGCAGGACAAAATACCCCCCCCTAAAACAGACCGTCGGGGGTCTGCGTAGATCGCCGGAGCTGGGCGGAAATTCGGACCGGCAGTTACACTTTTCTATATTTGCTGCTGACATAATCGGTGTCGTGCGGCGCCAGGATGATGTGCAGTCGGTCGTGACTACGGTGAATAAATAAACAGATGTTTAAAACCCTTAACTCGGATATCGACGTGCACGTAATGGCCAACACGCAAGGTCTTAGGGTGGCCAATCTGGCGCGGGAATCTACCGCGTTGCATGGTGTGGGTGTTCAAACTTGGCCGATCAATGCCGCTTCAAACTCGATATGAATATAACAGAAGCGCTGCACGCACTCGGTGTACGCGACGATACGCTAACCGTGCAGGAGAAGAACCGGCTTGATACGGTGGGCTACCTGCCCATCCCCGGCACTTTGTCGGCCACCGAAATTGCGGGCATACGCGGGGCAATGCAGGATGTCTACGCCAACGAAAAAACGGGCCTTGAAGGCGGGCCTGCCGAGGCCAGCTATATGCAAAATAAAGCACCTGGCTTCGACCTCTGCCTACAGAAACCGCGCGTGCTCGCCGCGATCTCCCATGTACTCAATGGGCATATCAAATCTTTTGGTGTGCACGGACGTCCTCATCCGCCCGGCGGCGAGCGGCAAGATTTACATGTCGACTACAATGGCCCTGCGCCTACTGAGGCTTATTATGCAGTTGCCAATTCGCTGTGGATGCTGGTGGATTTTACGGAACAAAATGGAGCGACACGGGTGGTTCCCGGCAGCCACTTAAGCGGCGAAAACCCCAAAGATGTGCTCGAGGATCCGAATGCGCCACATCCAGACGAGGTATTGTTGCTCGGGAGTGCGGGTACCGTCGTCGTTTGGAATAGCCATCTGTGGCACGGGACGACCGCCAATCGCAGCAAGCACAGTCGTCATAGCCTGACTAGCTTTTTTTGTCGTCGTGACGACCCCCATATGGTATTCTCGAGTGCGCTCAGTGTTGAGGCGGCGCAGCGGTTGGGCGAGCCGGAGTGTTGTTTGTTCGCAGACGATACACCATGGACTCCCCCGGAGGAGTAAGTGCGTATGGCCTATGATGAGCAGGTAGCACAATATTACGAGGACGGATATTTCATCGCCGATGATGCCTTTGATCCAAGTATGTTAGCCCCATTGGAGGCGGCAGCTAGGCGGGCAGCGGCTAAAGTACAGTCCGGCGAGGTAGTAGCAAAGACGGACGGAATCAGCACCGGAGGGCTCGGTGACAACACGCATGATATACTCGGTTTGATTGCACCCGAATTCGGTGAGCCACTTTTTGCCGAGTATCTGGGCTGTGAGGCCATCGCGCGATATATGCATGCGTTGTTGGGGCCAGATCTGCGTCTAGGTTGGGTCGCGATATTCGTCATTCCTAGGCCGGAGGAATACGACACGGGTTGGCACCGGGATTTTGGCTACGAGGAGCGCGATGGTAGCCAGACGGTAGAAATGGAAATTCTTGGCCGCCACCGCAAGGGCGTAGTCAAATGGCATTTGACGCTGGTCGACGACGCTTGTCTGTGGCTGGTACCAGGTAGCCAGAAACGCTATCGCACAGCCAAGGAACGAGAAGCTTTGATTAACGAGCGCTTTGTCGAGTTATCCGACGCAGTTCAGATCGTATTGAAAAAAGGGCAGACGGTGTTTTGGAGCGGGAATACGATTCACCGAGGGCGCGCTCCAGAGGACATGTCGGAGAGGTTGGCAATCATGGGTGCGCTATCACAACACCGGGATAGCGATCGGTCGCAGCAACTAGAAGAGCGTTTTGTCTGGCGGATGGCTGACAATATCCGCGACGGATTGCCGGAGAAGACGCGGCTATATTACGACCGGTGGCGCAGTTTACAACAGGTCTGAATCAAAAAAGGAAAACGGTTGCTGGTATAGCCCACATTGCAAGAAAGCAAAGGATAGGCATAATGGAATATCGCGAATTTGGTCAGACGGGCATGCGCTTAAGTGCTGTGGCTTTGGGTGGATTGTTGGCTCATTACTGGGAAGGTGAGTCCATGCACCCACCAGCAGAAGAGAAAAGACGCATTTATTTGCGGGCGGCCGAATTGGGGATAAACCTTTTTGATATGGGCTACGGGGACGAGGTGCATATCCCCGACGAACTGAAAGGCCCTGGAGATGACCGCCATTTTTCGCTGAAGGTCGGTGCGCCAGAGGCCGATGCCCTCGAAGATATGGTTGACTCGCATCTGAGAAATGTACGGCGCGAGGCGCTTGATATATTGCGCGTGCATCACTACGGCTATTTGGAGGACGAGGCTTTGCGCCAGCGCATCGCCGAACTGAAGGAGGCGGGCAAGGTACGGTCGCTATGTCTGATTCGCCACTTCGAAAAAGATCAACAGATCTATCTAGATCGCGGACCAGAGCCAGAGGCGGATGCGGATCTGGTGATATACAACTATGTCTGTCGCGGGCAGGAACCGGGCATTGCAGCTGCGGCAAAAGCGGGTAAAGGCGTGTTGATCATGAAGGCGCTTGGTGGACAGTATTTGAGTTGGCAGCATAAAAATTCAACCAACTGGTCGCAGGCGACGAAAGAAACCTTGATCGAGTTGTCGCCATTGGGCGAAAGCATGCGACACGAGTTAGACCTGGTCTATTCATTCAGCGCAGGGCCTTGGCGCGAATTGGCCCAAGCGGGCGAAGAGGTTGCACCAACGGGGCCGGCGGTGGCATGGGTGACCCAAAACAAGAATGTGAGCAGCGCTTTGGTGGCAGTAGCAAGTGTCGAAGAATTGCAGGCGGCGTTGGCATGTTTCTAAGCCGTAATTCGGCGAAATCAAGGCCCGATGGTTTGTATTTTAGAACGACTGCTTCTTCCTAATCCCGCGTAGCGAGCGGTACTTCGCGTTCAACGTTCGAACCAAGGACAACAAAAACATCTGCGTTGATGAGAGGGTAGTAGAGTCCTTCTTTCTCGCTATCGTTCGATCGCCCATTGTTCCCACAGTGAAGTTCGAGTACGAGGATACGCTCAGCATGAGTTGCTATGTCCAGCGATGCGCATTTGAAATTGACGCGCCGCAGATGGGCCCACGATACCAATCCCGCTTAAATAGCGAGCGAGGCTGTATCGCTTAACACCGGATATAGTCCAAGTTGGCCAGCCTCCGCGGCCGGATAATATCAAGCATAAATGTACGTTGGCGGACCCCCGGTCGAACGTACCTATACGACTAGCGTTGTTGTTCGTGATTATTGCTGGTTCGGTGAACAGGTCTCGGCTAGGCACTTGAGCTAACAAAGACCTACACTTCGCTTGATTTGACCAACGTCCCGGTGAATCGCAACATGAATTCAACCTCTCTCTAGCACGCTACCATTGCCGATGCGGTAGTCGCTACGACTGGACCGATAAACCACAGACGGTCGGTTGCCCACCCCGCGCCTGCTTCGCATTTCGTGCCACTAATTTGTCGGTGTTTATGGAACTGGTTGCGGAAAAACAGTTTTGTCAGTATCTACGGATAGGACTCTTCTCCCCGATTTGTCTACACTGGCTTTGTCGCGTTGTAGGAGGGCCGCCGTGAATATCGAAGAACACTACATCAAGACCTACTCGAGTATTGATGCCCGTCGAAGTGATTTGCTCCGATTAGTAGAGGAAAACCCCGATCGTGCGGATTTTCTGCATGAATTACAGGTTCACGCTGAGGTCTTGTATGAAATGACAGAGCGGATGATCAAAGAGATAGAGAAGCCAGATTTTGAGCTGGCCGGAACACCAGTCGGAGAATCGATCCCAAAGTAGGATCAGGTCCTAAGTGGCTCGGGGAAGTAGAGACTGAACCGAGAAGGTATTACATCTTGCACTGTTGCATGCAATTTTTTTCGATTGTTCTCGCGGCGTTTAGCGAAAAATTGAAAAATAAATAACATAGATGTACGCTGACAAAAAAGGCACCGGCACTTGGCAGATCACCACGCGCGGTCCGAAGTCCACCAGTGACCCGCCATCATGTTGTTGAATGACAAATACAGTGTTGCCATGAATGGCGTGTTGAATTATCGACTACCCGCCGTCTCTTGCCAGCGACACTCCTCCTAATGCACGAAAGCGGGACGGCTATGACAGCCGTCCCGCTTTCGTTTGCCCTATGATCGAACAAGCGATTGAACATAGGAAAATGCGGTTAGATTGAAGTCGGAGAGTTCATTGGGGGTTGGTATCGAAGATGCTCTCCCATATCAAACATCGGCGGCGATGTTCGATTTCGCAGTTGTCGATCCATAATCGACTTTAATCGATTGCCTGCGATGCAAATGGCCGATTCCGCTAACCCAACGGCATATGTTGCTCGACGAGTACACGGGCTTGGACTATAGGACTTCGTTTTTCTATGAGAGACTCTGGGCTGAGTACTTTGACCGGACCCAGCCGGGGTTGATTAGAATTGGCACGGGCCTGCCTCTGAGCGGATATTATGCTGGGCCTTGGGCTTAGAGAAAGGATCACCCCGTAAATGGCCGTTGCTAGTTGCCTCCCTTGTTTATTTTTTGGCGCAGTGAGATGCTGCGACCAGGTTTTTTTGAGCGTAAGAGGTGCAAACCCTATTCGTCAACCTGCGGTATAGATTATTCACTATCATATTGACGGTTCAGCGAATCACCGCAGACTCTACTGTGATATTATGAACGGAACACTGCATAAAATCCCATTCTACCCTATCCTATTTCTGATAAAGACAGTTTTGCAAAATGGGGGTATAGCGCCTAAGAAGATTCATATTTTCCTTCTCTACCTGTTTCGGTATTTGCTGCTCGAGCCCTTCAGACTGGCGGAGACTTACATCTACCAGAAAAAAATAGCGGCTCATGCAATAGAACAACCCCCAATATTCATCCTGGGTCACTGGCGCAGCGGCACATCTCATTTGCAGCGCATCATGCAACTCGATCCACTCCTTTCCACCACTACCATTTTTCGCAGCATATTCTCAGATAGTTATTATCTAACAGAGATCTGGTTGAAGAGGGCACTCAATCTGATTTGCAGCACACTTAATATCCATTACTCTATACAGCGCACCTCCATGGATTTTGACCTCCCTGCAGAACTGGACTTAGCGCTGTGTGCGATGTGTAGTGAAAACAGCTACAGCTGGGGGCATGTACTGCCAAGGAGCTTCGCCAAAAGAGTCGAAAAACAGATATTATTTGAAGAGGACCGAGTCGCCAACGCGTGGATCGAAGAGTACGATTATATGATCCGAAAGTTGTCGTACCGGTCCAACGGCAAGCGCATACTAGTTAAATCACCGGGCGATACAGCACGTATCCCGCAACTCCTCAAGAGATATCCCGAAGCCAAGTTTATATTTATCCACAGAGATCCGATTGCGGTCTACCATTCCACCGAGTATTTATGGAACTCCATTCAGCAGAACCTCAGCGTCCATGAAATGCAACAGCATGAGGTCCAAGAACTAATTCTAAGTACATATCAACTGCTGTTGTCTAACTACCTGAAGCAACGCAGTGAAATTCCGCAGTCACAGCTCGTTGAAGTGAACCTTAGAAACCTCCAACAAGACCCGCTCGGTGAAATAAGAAATATATATTCAAAGTTGGAATTGGGAACGCTACCCGAAAAAGAGCTAGCTCATTTCCTGCAAACGGCCAATCCCTATACGCACACAGACTATTCCACCCCAGACGATATTAAAGAAAAACTGACTGCACGGTGGGATTTCGCCTTTGAAGCATGGCCTGAATAACGCAACGTGAGAGCGCGTTCAAAACGCTCCCGCAGCATGCGTAAATTTCATTTTGATGGGGCCATCCGGGCGGAGGATCATCATCGCCCGCAAATTTATTTCCCTATCGGGCTCCAGCGCAAAGTCGTAGCGGCGTACAATCGCCACGATTGCTGATAGCATTTGCATAACAGCCATATTTTGCCCGATGCACACTCGAGGTCCACCGCCAAAAGGTATATGGGAAAACGGGGGTCTTTTGATTTTTTCTAAAAAGCGCGTCGGGTCGAATCGATCCGGATCTTTCCAAATATTTTCATTGTGATGAACGCCATAAATATACGGGACCACGGTTGTCCCGGCTGGTACTTCGGTATCGCATATCACATCGTCGCTAAGGGCAACGCGATCAATCATCCAAAATGGGGGATATAGCCTCATTGCTTCGTTTAGGACACTCAGTACGTAGTCTAATCTATGTAATTGGTCGTAGGATATTTCATCGGTGCCGAAAACCGCCTCGATCTCTTCGCGCATAGCACCGATGTGTTCGGGGTGCTTTGCAAGAAGGTAGAATGTCCAGCTCAGAGTATTCGACGAAGTTTCATTACCGGCGACTAGGAGTTGGAGTAATTCGACGACCGCTTGCTCGTCTTCCATATAATCATCACCGTCTCTATATGGTGTATCGATGATCTGTTGCAGCAGATCTAATTCTTTATCTCCACGCTGCCGCCTTTGCTGAACATAGTCCCTGACAATCTGATCTGCTTCTCTGCGTATGGTCTGGAGTTGCTCGGTCTGACCGCTGATTCTGAACCACGGAATCTTGTAGGGTTGAACTATCTGCTGTACGATAAATGCCTGGATCTGTGAAATTGCATCTCCCAACCTATTGAGTTCTACCTCTTGCATTGACCGGCCGAACAGAGACTTACCCACCGTTCGCAGCGTGAACTTCACCATTTGTTCGCGTATATCAACAGACTGTTTCTCTACTTCAACTGCAAAATGGGCCATGAACGAATTCAGCACTTCGCATTGAAGAGGCCATAGTTCCTTCAGACGTGAACGACTGAATCCCATACTGAGAAAACGACGCTGCCTGAGCCAATCTTCTCCGTGACTGTTCAAGAGCCCCCGACCTTGGAACTCGCCCATCCGTTCGACTTGTATATCGGATTTATGGTAGTTGGTCTGGTGGTCTTTTAAGACTTGCTTGATGAATTGAGGTTCAGCCGAAATAATCGTTCGCCTCGCCCCGCCGAAATAAAAAGTGAATGTGGAGCCGAGCTTTTGCCGGTATTTCTCTATGACTTCAATCGGGTTTTTAACCATGTCCCTGGAATCGACAAAGGACTCAATCCGCGATATCTGTGGGGATTTGGCGCGTAGTTTCCCAGACATACTCAGCCATCTACCTGTCGATTATACGTCGGCTCTTCATGAACCTGTGGATCCCCCCAACAACATCCTCCAAGGACGGATCTTTTCTGCCCCATGCCGAAGAATCTCGGAACTTTCGATAGTTGCTGTTGTCATAAATCTTGTACTGCATAGCACTAATCTTGTCTGCTGACTGCACGAGAAAATTTAGCAGCGGCGCAAGAAGATCTTCTTTGCGGCAACGCTGCACTACTTCGGGTACGAAGTCTTTCAATGGAAAAATAGCGAATGTCTGCCTCGTCAAATCACCGAGTATGTCGGTGACATCCGCCATCGTGTCATAGGTATCTCTCGTTACGTGAAATACGTTGCCCGCACTCGCTTCACTATTTGAGATAGCGACAATATTGTTGGCCGCCAAATCAGCTGGGGTGAAACTAACCTGGTTCTTTGCACTAGTACCGATACCGTTATTGACCATGAAAGACAAAAGTCGGATGGAGATATCAAAATTGAACCCCTCGCCGGCGACCGAGGGTGAGATCAATGCCGGTCTGAATATCCTGGCGCTGAGACCTTTACCCATTGTTTGCGCAACTAAATGCTCTGCTACCCATTTACTCTGACTATAGCCGAAATCGAGATGCTCCATACCTTCGTTATCGTCTGTCTCGAAGAGTGTATCCTTTTGGGACCAGCCAAAAATAAAAGTCGTAGAGATGTAATTCAGCATCTTGTGCCGCGATTCAAGTGCGAGACGGACGATCTCACGGGTGCCGTTCACATTTGCATCGCGCATTGACGCATAATCAAGTAGATAATTGACCTGTGCGCCGTTATGGTAAATTGTGTGCATGCGTTGGGCGAGAAAGCTCCACTGTGTATCGCTAAGGCCGAATTTCTCGAGTGAGATATCGCCACACATCGGAATAATTCGCCTTTCAAAGCGTTCTTTTATATCGCCCGTAGCTCGGACCAAAGCAAAGTCCTTGCGCAGCCGCTCCATACCCTGGCCTGGATCATCCGCTCTCACTATCACATAAATCTTTTCTCTGTTTTGCTCCAACAAACTCTTTAGCAAAAACGGCCCGAAAAATCCCGTGCCCCCAGTA
>JACLAC010006977.1_pt1 | contig 18181 bp, 16 predicted proteins | sample 8027881 | NCBI WGS metagenome assembly JACLAC01 (sample SAMN15725517, study PRJNA655200) | protist metagenome | isolation source: fluorescence activated cell sorting (FACS) single amplified genomes of... | place: Spain: Blaines Bay Microbial Observatory, Mediterranean Sea | collected 2016-01-19 | reverse complement strand
AGGCCCACTGTGAACACCAATCCCAATATTCGTTGGAGGATAATTCTGTTTAGCTCTTAATTTATTGAAGCGAACCAAACTCGCCTGCATCTCAAGACCTGAACGAACTGCATCTCGAGCTTCAACCTCATCTGGTTTTCCTGGTTGATCGAAGAGCGCCATGATTGCGTCCCCGATGAACTTGTCAACAAAGCCATGGTTCATGTGAATCGGCTCTGACATGAACTGCAGAAAGGTATTAAGAAACTGCATTAGTTCAGAGGGCTCCATTGACTCAGAAATATCTGTGAATGACCTTATATCAGAAAACAAAATTGTGATGATATCACTCTCTGCATGACCAACTGTAATATTTTCGATACCAGTCTTGGCAATTCGGTCAAGAAATTCACGGGGAACAAATTTCTCAAAAATTCTTGTCAACTCAGCAACTGCTGAGATCTCTGCAAGTTCAACTTTTGTCTTCTTCAACTCTTCAAATTGAAGCTTTTGTTGCTTAAGAGATTGATCCAATTCGCTGTTGAGCCTCAATGTTTCTTTTTCTGCTATCCTTACTCTGAGTAGAGATTTTACTCGGGCTTGCAATTCCGATGGATTGAATGGCTTTCCCAAGTAATCATCTGCTTGCAATTCTGTTAGGCCTTTTACTAATTCTTCAATTTCTCCATGAGTTGTCAGAAAAAGCACTGGGATATGGCGCCATTGAGGATCAGCTTTGAAGATTCGAATAAACTCATCTCCATTCATTCTCGGCATGTTGCGATCGAGTAGCACTAAATCCGGGAGTCTTTCCTTGGTGGATGCAGCAACAACGTCAAGAGCTTCCTTTCCATCTACTGCTTCTGAGATTTCATAGCTATAATCTGGCTCAGCCTCCAAAATTTTACGTACTTGGAATCGTATGGTTTTAGAATCATCAACTATCAGAATTCTAGCATTCATCCCTTATTCTCACTTGCCACCCAACCAACTCCACACCAGTCTAGAATTTCTTCTAGATCTTTATTGAGAAGAATCTTCAACTCTCTATCTTTACTGCTCATGAACTCCCTCATCGCAATCAAAAGTTGAATCCCTGCAGTATCTATCAAAGGAGACTTGGTCAGATCAATTGTTAAACTTTCTGGAGGTTCTGGGATTTTTGTTAGGATTTCTCTCAGTTGATTGACGATATTTTTTTCCAATGGTTCGTCGATCACTACTAAATTTTGCGATAACCGATACTCCATAACTACCTTCTCTTTAAAAACAGCAATTGTGACTTTATGGCGAATTTTTACTAATTTGGTAAAAAAAGATTCCTGTCAAAAGATTGGAATTTTTTACTTTTAAGGTTTTTAAAAGAATATCAATGAGAATCTTTTTTGATAAATTTTGTATATCAATACAACCTTATTGAAACATTACAACCAAATTTTCCAGTAATTTTTGAAGAATTGTCAGAATAAATGAGATTTTGGAGGTAGTTTATCCAGATGAAGGGGAAGTGCTTGCAAACTTGAGTCAGATCTCAAAAGAGATCCTACCTATTCAATAAAAGATTTAAGATTTAGGGGTGTTTTCAACAACGAAGCGTTCAAGGATTTCAAACGACTGGGCACCTGAGATTACATGTTTTCCAAAAACGAATGTCGGGACACCTGAAATTCCAATTTGCCTTGATCTTAACCAATCAAAATCCACTTCCTCCTTGTAAGTGCGATTTCTAAGTACTTTTTCTGCTTCTTGTGTTGACAAGCCAACTTCTCCTACAAGTTTTACTAACAGCTTTTTATCAGCTAGGTTTTGACCTTGAACAAAATAAGCTTCAAAAATCTTATGATTCAGCATTGAGCTCTGTGAAAATCTTTCACCCCATTTTGATAATTCCTGAGCTAATCGACTATTGAAAGTATGTGTACGATTTCCATAGGGCAGGCCCTCAAAACCCATCAACTTTCTTTGATGCCTCTGAATGGCTGGTATGTCCAAATCTCTGCCAGCGAACAGTTCTTCCAAAGACAAACCTTCGTTTGGGGTTTCAGGATGCAATGGGAAATGAACCCATTTGACCGACATTTTGAATTTTTCCTCCAACCTTTTGACACGCCCGGTGACAAGATAACACCAAGGTCAGACAAAATCGCTGAAGATCTCTAAAGTAGGATTTATTTGATTCATATGAATTCAATCCGTGTATTTAACTTGTTTCATTGAAATCTGTTCATTGATTAACTTGAGATCTATTTCAACAGAACTGCGATTTTGCTCTGATCAATCCATCTCTCACTACTTCAAGGTGTGTTTTCATGATAGCAGTAGCATTTTCCTGATCTTTTTCCCGGATTACCCGAACAATCTCATCTTGTAGTACAAAGCTGTAATGATCATTAGATCCAGTAGAGTTTTGGCTTCGAAGTTGTCCCCAAACGACAGCGAGGCAGATTTCATTCAATTGATCAGAAAGTGCCAGCAAAACCGTATCGCGAGGAGCCTCTGCAATGTTGCGATTAAGACGATTATCCGAATCTTCTTACTGACTTTGTTATTGCCTCCCACTGTGCAAATAGGCATTTTTACAAGTACGAATTGATTGCAGCTTGTAGAGCGAGTAAAGGTTGGATCAACATTCATGCACTCATCACTTCAATTGTGTTCAAATGCTACTCAACTCAATCAACAACAAATAATTCATCAATTGCTTTCGAACCAAAAAAGGTTTCTTAACCAACTTTTCACCAGAATTCACCATTTTTTTTAAGAGTCGCAAGCGCTTTGCGAAGATCTCCTCTGAACATATCAATGAGGTCAGCGAATTTTCGTTCGGGAGGTAATCTGCCTTCATTAGGTAAATTAGTTTGGGCCAACCAAGCTTCGAGCTATTTAAAGGCACTATCTGAACATATCAACACGTTTCCTCAAAATTATAAAAAGTATTTGAAGACTTTATTAAAAATATCAATATTTTAGATAGTTATTAATCAATCTTATAAAATAAGTTAACATACCATCAACCATAAAAAAGATTGTGTTTTTATTAAGTCGAACATTTTTCTAACGTATTGCGCCCAGTGGTGCGTTATTGAGTCAACCTAAATCATGGGTCGGCCTCTTTGCTTATGTTCGAACTAAGGAGAAGGAATTAAGTAAGTAACGAAAATTGCAATCAGCGAAATCTGAGTAGGCTGCTAGCCATATTGATTATATTTGTAAGCCCAGCTAGGCTAACAAAATTTGGAACGTGCGAGCCGAAACACAATCAAATGAATTGGCTGCATTCTTTGTTGCTCTTATTCAAACACAAAAAAAGGCGTGGATTACAAAAGGAACCACCTTTTTTCTCCCAAAAAAATGCTCAAGATTTAGACACCTCGCTGGTATTTCCTTACTCACCTCAAACAAGTGATATGCGTCATGAAATAGAGCTGGTTGTAGGTCTCAAACATGAGTAGCTGATATTTATCTAAGAAACATACTTCTACATGTTAATGGGCAATACCTTGGGTTAGACTTAACTTGACCTTCGAGAGGAAGCCAAACTCTAGGAGAGATGCCTTGTAGGTGGGACAATTTTTTGAAAAATCTGCACCAATAAGTGAGCCCTTCCTGCGAGTGAGACATGACACTTGAGTTAAGGTCGAATCTGCCTAGAGTTAAGTGGTGAGATTAAACAGGACGGAGATAGAAACCACATGATCTGGAAAGTACCGAAAATGATCGCATACCTTTCAAAATTTTATGACATTTCAGATGGAGACATGATCATGTCAGGTATTCCTGCGGTTGTGGGCCCCATGTAGCAAGGTGATAAAAATGAAGTGTTAAATTGAGAACCACAATACAATGACGGCAGAAGTCATTATTAACCAACTCCTCAAAAAACAAATATTTGAAAAAAGGACAGAACCGTGACGTTTCGATCTATTATTGATGCAGGTAGAGATAAAGCCATTGCCCTAAGTGCTCCAAATCGGCCAGCAATAAGTTATAAAGACTTAAGAAAACATTGTGATCAAATCGGAAGGCAACTCGCATCTCAAGGCCTCACAAATTCAGATAGAGTAGCGATTGTCCTCCGGAATGGTCCTGAAATGGCTTCAGCGTTCCTGGCAGTTGCCAGCTACATGTCCGCGGCTCCGTTGAATCCTACCTACAAAATGAGTGAATACACATTTTATTTGAAAGACCTGAAACCAGGCCTAATAATTGTGGACGAAAACAGCACAAATCCTGTAAGGGCTGCGGCAGCAAATCTTTCGATTCCTGTCGTTGAAGCAAAGGTAACCGCAAACAGCCTTGCAGGGGCATTTGAGCTATTTCAATCAGAAGCAGATATTCAACCAGCAAATCTTGATCATGAAGCTTTAGTACTACACACATCCGGAACTACCTCCCGCCCCAAGATTGTACCTCTTATCCAAAAAAACATTTTAGCATCCACAAGGAATATCTCTGTGAGTCTGGAGTTGAAATCTACAGACCATTGTCTGAATATCATGCCCTTGTTTCATATTCATGGTCTGATTGCAGTGTTGGCAACGAGCATGTCTCAAGGCGCTTCTGTTTGCTGTTCAAGTGGATTCAATGCTATGAAATTTCTTGAACTAGCTAAGGAAGAAAAAATCTCATGGTATTCGGGTGTTCCCACGATGCATCAAACCATTTTGCTTAGAGCACAAAAACATCCAGAGGCTGCTAAAGCTCTAGAATTACGTTTCCTTCGGTCCTCTTCGGCATCATTGCCACCTACAGTCTTCAATGAATTAAATAATGTATTTGGCTGCCCAGTCATTGAGGCCTATGGGATGACGGAAGCTGCTCATCAAATGACTTCCAACCCGCTGAAGCTCGGAAAACAGAAAGCCGGTTTCGTGGGGATAGTCACCTCACCAGAAGTATGCATTATGGATTCATCAAACAATCAACTTCTACCAGGTGACGAAGGAGAGGTCTGCATTCGAGGTGAAAACGTTACTCCTGGTTATGAAAACAATGACGCTGCAAATGCCGTCAGCTTTAAGGACGGATGGTTCAGAACTGGTGACCAGGGTTTATTTGACCAAGATGGTTATCTGAAAATCACGGGTCGTTTGAAAGAAATCATTAACAGAGGTGGTGAAAAAATTTCTCCATTGGAAGTAGACAATGTTTTAATGGAACACCCTGATATTCAGCAAGTTGTCACCTTCGCTGTTGCAGATAAAATGTTGGGAGAGGAAATTGGAACGGCTGTTATTTTGGTAAATGGAAAATCAATGGATGCTGGGAAAATACGCAAATTTGCCGCAGAGCAATTAGCCAAGTTCAAAATTCCAAAACACATAGTATTTGTCGATGAGATTCCGAAGGGTGCAACTGGCAAATTACAGCGCATTGGCCTCGCAAAAAAACTTGGATTGGAAGATTAACTCGAGGGTCATGGAAAAATCACAATGACCAAAATCTGTATTTATGGAGCAGGTGCAATCGGCGGCTATCTCGCTTCAGCTCTTGACAAATCTGGGGCTGAAGTAAGCCTCGTAGCTCGAGGACCCCACTTAAGTGCAATCCAAGAAAAGGGGTTACGCTTCGAGAAAGGTGGGCAATTCTCAACACATCATCTCCCTGCAAGTGAAAATCCGAGTGAGTTAGGCCCACAAGACTTTGTCATTATAACTGTCAAAGCTCATGTCATCCCCAAAATAGCACAAAATATCCTACCTCTGCTTGGACCCAAAACAGCAGTGGTTTCTGCAGTAAATGGTCTGCCTTGGTGGTACTTCCATAGAGCTGAAAGCCGAACTTCTCTCGATGAAAAACCCTTAAAATCTGTAGATCCAGGAGCAGTGATTTGGGAAACTATCGGGCCAGAACGAGCGATAGGATGTGTGGTCTACCCAGCATGTGAAATTGCTGAACCAGGATTGATTCGACACCTAGATGGTGATCGCTTCACACTTGGAGAACCATCCTCAACACCTTCAAAACGAGTCAAGCATCTATCATCCCTGATGATTTCGGGTGGGCTGAAAGCACCACAAAAAACAAGAATCCGTGATGAAATCTGGATTAAACTTTGGGGGAATTGTTCCTTCAATCCGGTATCCGCCTTAACAGGAGCCACGCTAGACCAGATTGGACAAGATACAGGATGTGCAACCATGGTTCGTGAAATTATGACCGAAATCCAAAGAGTCGGTGAGGCAGTAGGAGCACGCTTCAATGTCTCGATTGATAAGAGAATCAAAGGTGCAACCAATATTATCGGTCACAAGCCCTCAACTCTACAAGATATCGAAGCAGGACGACCACTCGAAATTGATCCTTTAGTCACTGTCGTTCTTGAACTAGCTGAACACTTGGGGATCCAGGTGCCCACTCTGCAGCACGTCAGTGCCCTGCTAAAACTAAAGGCCATTACACTCAGTCTCTACGAACATCCCCAGTCCGTCTGAACACTCCCTTTTTTAGTAATCTCAAAACATCTCTGACTCGCAAACCGCTGTTCACCTCAAGTGGATTATGGAAAAAATTATAGTCGCACGATAAAATCGTTTACTTAAATCTTGTATGATGTATACAACACTCAAGCGAACACTTACTTCGGGTTCGTTAGCTCCATAGCTTTGTTGTGAGCGGAGCTTGGGTTTGGCTTTTCTTCCCTTTACCAATATGGCGGAAATTCTTCCGCTTCAATCTAGGAGTTTAAATGAAGAAAATTATTTCGATCTTGAGCCTAGTCTTACTAGCAGCCGTGGCCACTGTACAGGCTGCTGATGAAGTTCGATTGCGACTAAACTGGATGTATTATGGCTCACATGCAGGTTTTGCATATGGCAAGGACAAGGGGCTTTACAAAGCGGCAGGGATTGATTTGGATATTCGTTCTGGCAATGGCTCATCCTCGGCACATCGACTTGTAGCCAATAAAGATAGCCATTTTGCTTACGGATCCTGTGCAGCAATGGTGAACCTAGCAGCTAAAGGGGCTCCAATTGTTTCTGTTGCAGTAATTGACGCAACAGGTACTGAGGCGATTCTCGTTAGGCCAGATAGTGGAGTTAAAACTGTTCAGGACCTAAAAGGTAAGAAAATTCTGACGACCGCCAATGCAGGAGTAAATACCTTTTTCCCGTTAGTGCTACAGAACAACGGCATGTCTGTAAGTGATGTAAACTTGACCAATGTTCCTGATGGTGCCTTGGTCTCAAGCTACCTCCAGGGTTCTGGTGGATCAGTCGCTATACTTGGTGGCTTGGATGACAAGCCAGCTGAAATTAAAGCTAACGGTGGCGATGATCCAGTTGCTTTTGCCTATTCTGATTTCGGGGTAAATCAAGTTGGCTACTGCATTTCGACGCACCAGGATACCCTGAAAAACAATCCTGGATTAGTTGAGAGATTTGTACGTGCCTCTGTGATTGCCTATAAGGAAACTGAGAAAAATCCAGACATGGCAGTCAAGTCCATGGCAGATATTGTTGGAGGCACAATGGCAGAGGATTCAGGTGTTGCCCAAGCAAGATCAGTTTTAGATGTGACCCTAGGAATCCTTTATTCAAAAGGGAATACCAGCCGAAAACTTGGCTACCATGTAGCAACAGACTGGGAAGACATGATCTCACTGATGAAAGAGTTCAATGATCTAAAAACCAGTAATCCATCTTCGGCCTTCTACACCAATCAGTTCATCCCCTAATCTCTGTAAACCTTATGGGAGGCTCTCAAACCTCCCATCTCTCTAATAAAAAAGTTTTTCTTGAATACGACAATTCAGATTCAGGGTGTTTCTAAATCTTTTGAGACAGATGAAGGCCCCTTAGTGGCTTTCGGTCCAGCTGATTTGGATATTAAACAAGGGGAGTTTGTTTCACTACTTGGCCCATCAGGTTGTGGGAAATCAACATTACTGATGATGTTGGCAGGTTTGGAAGAACCTTCCTCAGGGAAAATCTTTTTGAACCAGACCCCAGTCCAATCTCCTAGAAATGATATCGGGGTAATGTTTCAAGAAAGCACGCTTGTGCCCTGGAGGACTGTTTTGGGAAATATCGAATTGCAGTTGGAATTGAGAGGGAAAAGACCTGAAAATTTTCGTGAGCAAATCGACTCTTTGCTTAATTCCGTCTCCATGAAAGGAATGGAAAAAAGGATGCCCCATGAACTTTCTGGCGGGATGCAGCAAAGAGCTGCTTTATGCCAAGCACTGATTCATCAACCTCAAACACTCTTACTGGATGAACCTCTGGGCAAGTTGGATGCGATGACTCGAGAAAATATTCGAGGAGATCTCCAGCGGCTTTGGCTTGATAAAAAACCAACTGTCGTGATGGTAACGCATAGCATTGAAGAAGCCGTGCAGATGTCTACAAGAGTCTACCTTATCAGCCCACGTCCAGGAAAAATTGATAAAGTCGTTGATATTGAAATGGACTATCCAAGAAACTTGGCAGTCAAACAGAATCCAAGATTTATTCAGTACCTTGCTGACATACACTCTGTCTTTCACGGATATGGGGTAATATGAAAGGAAAAGTATTGAAGCGCCTAGTTCGTTGGATCTCTGAATCATGGATGATGTTTGCCTTCTTCGCATGCTTTTTCCTGTTATGGGAGTGGTCGATTGATTGGTTTGAGGTACCCCAATACATTCTCAACAAGCCCTCAGAAATTATAACGAACTCTGCTGCCGACCTTCCTCGCTTGATGCAATATACATATATTACTGGCTTGGAAACCGTCTTGGGTTTTGTGGTAGCAATCTGCCTAGCGATTCCTATTGGAGTGGCGATTACTTTTTCAAACATCCTTAGAAGAACTTTGTATCCATTTCTCGTCAGCGTGGAAATGGTTCCAAAGATTGCTTTTGCACCTCTATTCATTTCATGGCTGGGATTTGGCCTGCTCCCAAAAGTCATTATTGTCTTCTTAGTCTGTTTCTTCCCAATTGTTTTGAATGCGATTCTTGCCTTTGGTTCATTGAGTCAGGAATTGGATCGGTTTTCCCAAATCACAGGCGCTTCTCAAATCAAGATCTTCCTAAAGATCCGTATTCCCTCTGCTCTACCTCAATGTTTTGTAGGCATCAAGTATGCTGCTATCAACGCAACAGTAGGAGCAGCCATCGCAGAATTCATTGGAAGTGATCAAGGACTAGGCTTCTACATTCAAATTGTGACTGGCAATATGAGACCAGATCTGGCTTTCGCTGGAATATTTCTTTTGACACTTCTGGGACTGGGCCTCTTCGGAATTGTTACCTTTGTCGAGCGTCTGATGATTCCATGGCATATTTCACAAAGGAGAGGCTAACACATGAGTTTTCCGGAAGACTTCCTACACATATGCCAAGATGACTTCTCTGGAATATTAAGAGGAAAAACTCTCTGTCATCCATCTGGTACAACCATCAATGATTGCAAGACCGGTTGGATTCCCAGCAACGCATTAATTACCTTTTTTGGTGCGCTCACCCCTCTACCAGACGCTGAAATCGGAGATTTGCATTTTGTCCCTGCTTTAGAGCAACCTTACTCAGTCAAAAGCAAGGATGGATTGATCAATAGTCGGCTACTTTTTGGCAAATTTCTCAACCTTGATGGCTCACCGTGGAATTCCTGTACACGAAGCATTCTTGAGGGTGCCCTCAATCAACTTCGATCAAATTATGAATTGGAACTCGAAATCGGTATCGAGCTGGAATTTTATCTATTAGACAACTCGCGCAACCACTTGAATGCGTATTCTCTCGAATCCTTTATTGAAGAAGAAACTCTTCTTGCTGAGTATGCAGAATTATTGATCAGCTCAGGAGTGAGATTGAAGTCCATACACTCCGAAAACGGCACTTCTCAATATGAATTGACGATAAATCGCACTTCCCCAATGGAAGCCGCTGATCAACTGGTGCTGAGTAAAGCGGTCGGTCAACTGCTGTCTACCAAGCGGAAGCGGCATCTGTCGTTTTCACCGATTGTTGATCAAGCCAAGGTAGGAAGCGGTCTACACATTCATTTTTCGTTACGAAAATTGAATGGACAGCCGTGTAATCTGGACTCCAAGGGGAAAGTATCTGAACTCTCAGGGGCGTTTCTTAATGGGTTGCTTGTTCATCTGGGAGGCCTGCTCGCATTCACCTCTCCTAGTGTGATCTCACCAATGCGGTATCGACCTCCCAGATGGACCGCTTACTACAATAATTTTGCAATAGCTGACCGCAAAGCCGCGATTCGGCTCACTGAGATGGGTGAGGGTAATCAGGCAACTCACTTCGAGTTACGAACTGCCGATGCCAGCGCAAATGCCTACCTTATGCTGGCTGGGATGATTCAAGCTGGCATCTTAGGTTTGGAAAAGAACCTCTCAGAGGTCTCTATTGTTCCTACTTCAAGCATTCAAAAAAACAATCATCCCAACATCCATCGGTTGCCAGAAACATTGGAAGATTGTCTCCAACAACTAGAACATGATCTAGAATTCATCAAGAAATTTGATCATCATTTCTTGAGAAGCTATTTGGCAGTCAAACACTATGAAGTTCGTCTCCTTCATGGTAGGAGCGAAGCAGAGTTAATTCAACTTCACACCAAACACTATTGAGCTATGGATTATTCCCAACTGAAAAAAGACCTTGAAGGACTTTACATTACTATTCCAACACTTTTTAACGACCCTGACCTGACAATTAATGAGAAGGGAATCCGCCAACATGTTGTTTTTCTCAGAAGCAATGGGATCAACAATCATAATGCAGTCCTGCTAGCTGGGGGGGCTGCAGGTGATTTTTCAACTATGAGTTTTGATGAGCGTGTTAAAGTTGCTGGAATTGTCAAAGATGCTGCCGGAGACATCCCTGTCGCATTGGGGGCTCAGACAACTAGCACAATGGAACTTAAGGCACTTGCCAAAGCAGCAGAGGAAGTTGGAGCATCATTTATTCAGGTCTCTTGCCCATTTTACTTTAATCACACACAGGATGATTTCTACGAGCACATTCTGGCTGTCAGTCGTTCTGCCAAGGTTGGACTGATAATCTATAATACTTTCTGGACCAGCGCTGAAGTTTCCTTTGGAATGGTTGAGCGATTGATAGAAATTCCGCAAGTCGTTGGTCTCAAATGGGCTACCAAACGTTCAGTGGCAATGGAGTTCGAGGATGTTGTCCAGACCTTTTCCTCCAAATTAACGGTCATTGATAATGACCTCTTATTCCCCATCAGTCATATGCTGGGGGCAAAGGCTTTCGAGGTTCATCTCTGCAATCATTGGCCTGAGTGGGGTGTCAAGTTATTAGAAACCCTAGAAGCAGGAGACTACAAGCAAGTCGAGTTGGACATGATCAAAGAAGCTTTGCCCTATTATCGGCTCTGGAAAAAAATTGAGCAGAATTTCACCGTTGGTGATGGCTTCGTGGATAAGCTGTGCATGGAATTGATCGGGCTTCCTTCAAGCCGCTGCCGCCCACCCACCAGAGATATTAGAGAAAAATACCGTGAGGAAGCGCGCGAAATGCTCATTCAGTGTGGTACACCAAGAGTAATTACAGCATGAGAGTTTTCTCCTATCAAAAACTCAGTGAGCCACAGAGGGAACGCTTACGAAAAATTTCGGGAGTGGAACATGCGGCTTTTCTAAATGGAGTTGAGCCTGACGACGATCCGCCTCTGGAATTTCTTAATGCCTCTATTTGCTTTGGTAACCCACCAGCGGAGTGGTTGCTTCACTCTACTCAATTGAAGTGGATTCAGTTGATTTCTGTCGGATTCGGCGAATACTTGCCTCTGAAAGAACTCATTCATGATAAAGGTCTGACGATTACGAATCTCAAGGGTTTCTTTAAAGTCCCTGTCGCAGAATCAATTTTGTGCGGAATCCTAACCCTCTATCGTCAATTGAACCATCTTGTACATTTGCAATCTGAAAAGGAATGGGCCGGAGATGATCTTCGCGAATCACTCAGAACGCTAAAGGGGAGTAATGTGGTTTTGATCGGCAGGGGATCGATCAATCAACAACTAATCGAATATTTGGCGCCATTTCAATGCAAATTGAGCCTTTTCGGAAGTGATTATAATGAAAGCGACCTTAATCAAGCGCTAAAACAAGCAGATATATTAATTTGTGCTGCACCTGCCACCCCTCATACCAACAATCTCCTGGATCAAAATCGCTTGGCCCTTCTCCCAAAAGAGGCAATTTTTCTGAATTTCGGCAGAAGCAACATTGTAGACACACCTAATCTGATAAAGATGCTTGATACTGAACAACTCTCAGGAGCAGTTTTAGATGTGACTGATGATGAACCTTTACACGATGATGACCCACTTTGGACAACCCGAAATCTCGTTCTCACTCAACATACTTCAGGAGGCATGCCTGAAGAAATTTACAAGAAGTTGGATTTTTTTGATCAAAATCTCCAAAGGTTGCGTAGAGGAGAAGTGATGATCAATAAAATCAACCTCCAGAAAGGGTACTGAAATGCCATTGATTCGGCAGGTAAGAACTTTGTTGCTAAGCTCTCCTTACGCCCACGCAGAACACCCTGAAATCTTGGAATGCTTTCCCAGTGGTCCAAAACGTACTGTAGGTATGGTTGAGATCACTCTGGATAATGGAGTCAAAGGTGTTGGAGAAGGATATCTCGCTGTATTTGCCCCCGAAGTTTTCAGAGCAATTGTGGACTTGTGCAGACCATATTTAGAAGGCACAGAAGCTTTTGATCGCCAAGAACGAGTAAGGGACTTGTGCAGAATCTGTGATTATTGGTCTTTGCAAGGGGCTGCAAGGCATGTGATCAGTGCTTTCGAAATTGCCTTGGTGGATGCTCAGTCCAAGAGTCTTGGACTGCCAGCCTGGAAGATGTTTACTGATTCCCCGGACCCTCATATCCTGGCATATGGAAGTGGAGGCATCTGCGATACCAAAGATCATTTCAATCAAGAAATGGACATGCTCAACGGATTGGGTATTAATCTCTATAAGATACGTTCAGTTAAATCAGATATTTTTCGGACTGCCTGGTTGTTGAACGAGGCCCAACGGAGAGGAATCAAAGTGGGTGTGGATATGTGTCAAAATCTGGCAAATCCACCCCAAGCGGTAGATGATGTTGTTCAGTTCATTGAGCAAACTGAGAACATGTCTGGTCAGGAAATAGAATTCGTGGAAGAAGCGATTGGTCCACATGATACTGAAGGATTCAAAGAGCTTAGGAAAAAAACAAGCGTTGCAGTATGTGGCGGAGAAATCATTACCACCCCATGGGACATGATCAGCCGGATGCGAGATCAAGTATATCAATTCGTTCAGCCAGACGCCTCAGTGATTGGAGGGTTTTCAGCTTTGGAGGAAATCTTCTCAGCTTCAAAAGAGACCAAAACTGCTGCCGTGGTTCATGCTTGGGGAGGCCCCGTAGCAATGATGGCTAATTACCACGGTGCATTTGGGCTGGGAGGAAAATTAGTTGAATACCCCATGCTAGCCTTTCCACTTGGAGATGTATTGCTTGCTGAAAGTTTACGGATTGAGAACGGGCAAGTACTTTGTCCAACAACCCCTGGAATAGGGATTGAGATCACTCCTGAAATTGAAGCTAAATTCCCATTTGATCCAAAAGCGGTTTATTCCTGTAAACTACTAAATCGTGGGGCTCCGAGTGATGAATCATGGAAAGACTAAAAGCTCAGTCGGAAAACAATTCTCTGCTAAGTAACATACGGCTTCTAAAAAAAATAGATCGTTCTAGCCTTCGAGATCAGGTCCTTACTTCGATTCGAAATGCGATCATCATCGGAAAATTAAAGGCCTCCGATAAAATTTCAGAGATAGAACTCAGTGAACAGTTGGGGGTCAGCCGTACTCCGGTGCGGGAAGCGATTCGTACTCTGGAACTGCACGGCTTCATTGAAGTCCATCCGAAAAATGGTACCTATATCGCCAGTTTTGACTTAGAAGAGTTGAAGGATGGATTACATGTACGTGTTGCTTTGGAGGAATTGGCGCTTAAGCAAGCACTGGAGAGAATGAATTCCCAAAATTGGGGAAGGCACTGTGATCATCTGGCAAGCTTAATTCAATCAATGTTTGCAGCCGCTGATGAGTTGGATCCTGTAGCTGACATTGAGCTCGATATGAAATTTCATACATTGATGATGGATGCAGCACAAAATCGGATTCTTAGCCGGAGTTGGAAACTCTCTGGCGCTTCAAACTTCATTTGGTCCTTGGAGCACGTTCTTTACCCACATACAAAAAATGAACTCAGCGAGCATGCTAAACGCCATCTCTCTTTGTTGGAAGTTTTAAGAGGAAGAAACTTGAAAACCTGCCAAAATGCCCTCAGGCACCATATTCTACGCAAAATCAATGACATCCAGATTGTTGAGACTGAACAAGATCCTCAAAAGGTTTGAAAAAAGAAATATAGGTTTTAGTTATTTATTACCTGAGTTTCATTCAGTATTCTTGGACTAAAAACTCCAAGGATCAAACAAAATATAACGATCAGCCCCAAAGCACCTTGAAGCCCAATCAATTCAGCCAAAAAACCTATCGTTGGTGGTCCCAGCAGAAATCCGCAATAGCCCAAAGTAGCCACTCCAGCGATTCCTGTTCCAGCAGTGACACCAGGAATACGGCTCGCTTGCCCAAACATGATTGGAACAATGTTTGACAAACCAAACCCCAAGCAAGCAAATCCAAGCCATGCTGAGAACGTTGTCCCCCAAAAAAGCCCGACACCTAGCCCGACCGCCCCAAGTAATGATGTATACCTGATGAGTTGAACTCTACCCAACTTCAGGATCACCCAATCTCCTGTCAGTCTTCCGATCATCATTGTCATTGTAAAGATCGTGAAGGTTAATGCAGCTTGGCTCGGGGAGGCACCTAGGACTGAGCTAGAATAAATTGCCGACCAGTCCACAGCAGTTCCCTCAGCAACCATACCTAGCAAACATAAAAGACCAAGGGAAAGAACTTTTCCAGATGGCTTAAGTAGTAAAGGAGTTTTTTCAGCTTTTTCCTCCTGACCGGAGGGAATCATTGAGAATGATGAAACTCCAAGGATCAACATTAAAATGAAAGATGAAAAGGCTACGTGTTGGAGGGGTGTGAAACCGATAGTAAGGGCAAATGTTGCAGTTGCCCCTCCAGTCATGGCTCCCAAACTCCAGACTCCGTGGAAAGAGGACATGATCGGCTTCTCCAATCCATTTTCAACCATCACTGCTTGGGCATTCATCGCAACGTCCATTGTGCCGATTCCTGCTCCTGCAATGATCAGAGCAATGATAATAACCTGAATCTGATCCAACCAAAAAATCAAAGGTAACAATAAAATCAAAAGACATCCTCCTACAATCACAGGAAGGCGACTACCGAAAGAATGAATAACCCTCCCAGCAAAAAGCATCATCGTGACGGCACCAATGGCATGACACAACAACAATAATCCCATTTCAGATTCGGTGAGCTGAAACTTATTTTGGAGCCAAGGTAGGTGTGGTGCGATAGAGGCAAACCCCATCCCGTTTGTTAAGAAAATAAACGAAAGCGCGAGGCGTGCCTTGTAGAAAGACACCGCAGAATTATTCAAAGTTTATTAATTTTTTGAAGTAAGGTAGGCAGCGAAGAATAAGCACAGCAAGATTTTGTATAGCTATGAATTCAAGAACAAACCTTTTTGTTACGCTTTCTGTGAAGAAGTTGAAATTTATTTTAATCCTGCAATCCGTAGGTAGAGAATCCCCTCATGGTCTCATCAATCTGAGCATCTGTCAGAATGTTCGGTCCACCAATCAACAAGCTGTGGTAATATTGCTTCGCAATGGTTTCCAGTTCAACTGCCAACCACATTGCTTTGTCCAACGAGGTTCCTGTTGCAATCATCCCATGATTAGCCAGTAGGCAGCAATTTCTTTCCTCTAAAGCTTCCAAAGCATATTGCGATAGATCCTCTGTACCGTATCGGGCATACGGAGCACAACGAATCGTTGGCCCTCCTGCGGCTGCAATCATGTAGTGGCAGGCTGGAATTCCCCGCCCTGTGATAGCTATCGTGGTCGCAAACGTTGAGTGAGTGTGGACAACTCCGTTAACCTGAGAACGTGATTTAATGATGTCTAAGTGAAATCGCCATTCCGTTGAGGGCTTCAATGGCCCATCCCAACTCCCATATTCGCCCTCCAAGGGCATGGACGCAATCATCTCTGGTTTGAGTTTTTCATAGGGAATCCCACTCGGGGTGATCAACATCTGGTCCTTAAATCTAGCAGAGATATTACCAGAAGTGCCTTGATTGAGTCCTGATGCGTTCATCCAAAGACACTTGTCAATAATTGCCTGTCTTAATTCTTTCTCAGCCTTGGTCATGGAAACGTTACTCCAAACTGGGATTAATTGATTCTTGACTCATAATTTGAATCAGAGAGAAGTCGAATTTTTTTTGACAACAGGCATTTTTGAAAAATGACTAAATTCTATTTTTCAAAAGATGATCCACTAGCTCGACAAAGCCAGCTCCGCTTTCTTGGCACGTTACCCAAGTTGGAGGGTGTCTAAGTTGATCTTGGAAATTTTGCACATTTGCAACCCCAACTGCATTTGGGAAGTACTGAAACATGGGTTCGTCATTTGGGCTGTCACCAACAAAAATAATTTTTTCCCGTTGCTCGCTTAGCTCAAAACCTAAATGTGAACTGACAAAAAGTTGGCACGTGGAGAGTTTATCATAATTCCCAAACCAGCCGTTGACGTGAATTGATGAGATCTTGGCAACTGCACCGGAATCCTCAAAAATTTCTCGGATCTTCAATACAGCTTCCTGCGTTAGCGGCGAAACATCTTCACAAAAATCAATGGCTAAATCTGCTTCCCGATAGCCCTGATCTTCACTGATTGCAGAACCAGGGACCTTTTGTAGGATTTCTTTTTTGAGTGTTGCCAATTTTTTCTTGTCTTCAAATCTTTGTTCCTGGGTCCTTATGTAACGCCTGTGCATCTTCGCGGCACTTCGATCATAAGCAAAATAGAACGCCCCGTTCTCACCCACAACCCCATCCACTGGCCAAAAGCGGGCAATCATATCGCACCAGCCAGCAGGGCGACCCGTAATAGGCACAGTAACTAAGCCAGCTTCTTTGAGCCTTTCAATTGCAAAGTATGCTGCTCCTCCTAGGCAGCTATCTGTAGTTATTGTATCATCAATGTCGAAGAAAACTCCTTCAAGATTTTGACAGACCTCTGCTGGAATATGTTTGATTAGGAGCAATGCATCTCCTCTGAAGCAAAATCTTCTAAAAATCCAGCATCAGCAGCGACATCAAGAAAAGAGAAGCGGTTCCGCATCTCTCGGCAATGAACGATTGCATCTCGATAAAGGTCTGCATCAACCCCAAGCTCAACATAATTAACTGGTCCACCTGAGGCACTCAGCATTTCTTCCATTTCACAGACTGAAATCATAAAAGGCTGTACTTCCTTTTTGAGCTCTATCCAAATCTCTTGCAATCTTTGATTAGCCTGCTCCAAGAGCAAACCTTCAAAAGATTTCTTGGCAAACTCATCCCCACACTGCTTCGATATTTCTTTACCCATGCGCCTTTCCATATCGGGCAAATCAATAATGGTTTCCTTTAAAGTTGGAGGCTTATCTAAACTGAGTAATTTGCTTTGAAGTCTTGCCATTGTCAAAGACGCCACTCCAACCTGCTGACCATGCAAGGTTCCTGGATGCCGGTCCCCAGCAAAGCAATCCAAATAATGTGAGATTTGATGCTCACCCATGGAACCTGAATTAGAGACTCCTGAGAATGACACACCGAGTCCTCCAAGGGTGAGTACACGATACAGATATCCAGTTGCTTCTATGTCTCCAATCGCCAAGTTTCCAACTCGAGAATTCAGTTCTGGTTCATCCTTCTCCTGTATGATGTATGGAGACTGGAGGTACAAAGAGCCCAACAACCGATGAGAAAGCCACCAATCTACTTGAGCAACAGAACGACATAGGCAATCTCCAAATCCTGAAGCTGCGAGAAAGGCTGGTGCTGCAGCTGAGACTTCGAGATCTACAAAGAATCCAGCCGGAGCATGAGAAGGCAAAGAAATTTTTAAACCTGAATCTAATCTCATGGAAGCAGTCGTAGAGGTATAACCGTTCATTGAACCAGCGGTCGCGAACACGGCGTAGCTTTGACCATTCAACATTGTTGCATGTTTA
>JACLAC010010561.1_pt1 | contig 18189 bp, 12 predicted proteins | sample 8027881 | NCBI WGS metagenome assembly JACLAC01 (sample SAMN15725517, study PRJNA655200) | protist metagenome | isolation source: fluorescence activated cell sorting (FACS) single amplified genomes of... | place: Spain: Blaines Bay Microbial Observatory, Mediterranean Sea | collected 2016-01-19 | reverse complement strand
GTATTCTGTGCTCGGTGCAATATTCCATTGCACATCGGCACACCGAGGACCTCTGCCAAGCCAATGGCAATTTCCTCGCTCTGGTTATAGCCCCGTTCCCTCATTCGAGCGGGATGCAAGGGCACCGGCAGCAAATAATCTACCTCCGCCAAACTTTCCGCTCGCCACGCCCCCATACGCCTTCCCAGCTCTCGACCCAATTGCGGTTGGTTGCGGAATTTCAGCGCATATATCGCCTCTTGCAACACGCCGGAAAATTCCCCTAGTATTATATTTTTTATGAACTTAAAATCGGTCAATTCCCGCTCTGCGAGATTTACAGATGCCTGTGCAATCTTGGCCTTCTCGATCGCCAACCAACATTCTGCACACAGCAAAGCCGCCGCTTCAATATGCGCTCCGCAGACCGCACAATGCGGAGGATAGGCATAATCCAGCAATGAATGCCCCATACCCTGTAGCGATCTGGCCAGTGTTTCCATCGTGATGCACTCCTGTTACCTCGCGAGCACAAAATAGGCGCCCGTTGCACCCACCCGGCCATTAAAGAAATAAATGTGCCAGACTAAACCGTACGCGCAAAAGCCCGAAGCTATCCGCTCCGGGCTCCGCCACCTTAGGCCATCAGATCGATAATGACCGAAAAAAGCGGGGGCTTTTGCACACTGCTGTTTTCTCTCTCCTGGCTTTTGGGCCGGGAGGGGCGGCGCCGTCGCCGCTTTTGCCGCTTAGATGGGTTTTCGTTGACTTGGACCCATCCGTGCTCAATTCGCTGGATCATTGGCAACCTCCTTGTCACCGATGCCATCCCTGGCAGTCGTTAGATCCTTGCGCTGCTTGTACTTACTTTATCGGCACTCTTTGCTCGGCTTGCACTTTATTTTACTCTGATTGAGGACATGCCATGATTGATGGTATTTCAGATCTCCATAAAAATACGTTAATTGCATTAAGTTGAGCACACCTTTAAAACGACATATATTTTGTGTTTATCACCGTATCGCTATGAAAAGGAATGTCCAATATGTCGAGTAAATTCAGCTATATACTGCTCCTGCTGCCCTCTGTGATGCTACTCTCTTGCAGCCCAACTCCGCAGATGAATCCGCCGTCTTCGGATACCGCTTTGAATAAACACCCACTCGACCAGTCCGAGTATCGCCGCTTCGTCTTAGACAATGGGCTAAAGGTCCTGCTCGTCTCTGATCCTCGCTTTAACAAATCGGCGGCGGCCGTGCACGTGGGCGTCGGCACACTAAGCAACCCCAAAGATCGCATGGGCTTGGCCCATTTCCTCGAGCACATGCTCTTTATGGGCACCGAAAAATACCCGGAAGTCGACGACTACCTCAATTACATCAACGAGAACGGCGGTTCCCGCAACGCTTATACAACCGAGGACCACACCGCCTATTATTTTGAAATCAACCACCAGGCTTTCGAGGGGTCGATAGACCGGTTAGCCCAGTTCTTTATCAGTCCGCTCTTCACCGAGCAGTATACCGAGCGGGAAATAAATGCGGTACACTCCGAGCACCAGAAAAACCTGGAGAGCGATTCAAGGCGCAAATGGCAGGTGCAGCGGTCTTTCTATCGCGAAGACCACCCGGCCAACACCTTCGCCACCGGCTCTCTGGAGACACTACAGGAGGTCAGCCGCGAAGAGCTGCTGGATTTTCACCAAAACCAGTATAGCGCCAACCGAATGAGCTTAACCTTGCTCGGCAACACCTCCCTCGACGACCTCGAAGAGTCGGCTCGCCTCTACTTTGCTCCCATCGCCAACCGCCAGCTACCCCCCGTCTCCTACGACCCGGTATATCTGGCGGAAAAAGCAACATTCCGACTCATCTCTATCGAGCCGATCAAAGAACTGCGCTCCCTCGAGTTGGAATTCCCGCTACCAATATCCCTGCTCGAACACTATCAAAGCAAACCAGCATCGGTGCTCGGCAGTCTGATCGGCCACGAGGGTACAGGTAGCCTACTCGCCCTGCTCAAACAGCAAGGACTGGCCACCGGGCTGAGCAGCGGTGGTTACGATATCACCAATGACTACGGCGCTTTTTCGATCAATGTCGATCTGACGCCTAAGGGTCTAAAAAACTACCGCGAGGTCGTGCGCCTATCACTGTCCTATATCGCTTTGCTCGAAAAAGAGCCCTACCCATCCTATTACTTCGGTGAATTAAAAAGCATCGCGCAATTGGACGAAATCTATTCCAACAAGGGAGAGGGAACAGGCTATGCCAGTAGACTGGTCGGACAGGTCGCGGATTATCCGCTCGCAGTAGCCGAGCGCGTCTCCTATATCTTCGACCGCGAAGACCCACCGGCCTATCGGCAACTGCTCTCATTCTTGCGCCCGGACAATATGATCGCCACCCTCATGGCCCAAGGCGTAGAGACCACCGACTCCGAGCCCTACTACGGTACTCAATACTCCTTTACTGAAGACGAAGCATTCTATGAGCAACTGCTCGAGGTAGTTCCCGATCCGGCTCTGCACTTGCCCGCAGCCAACCCCTTCGTACCGCGCCAAGCCACCATCCCGGACCGCTCCCAACGCGACGATGTCGTGCCTGCGAAACTGCTCGACGAAGAAGGTCTGGCCCTCTACCACGTCGAAGACTTCGAGTTTCTACGGCCCAAAGTCACCCTGCACTACAAATTACGCTTCTCCACAGAGCTCATGAGCCTGCGGCGCAAAGTGCTATTGGATACCTATACTGCCAGCGTCAACGAGTCGCTCAATGAGCTCTCTTATCCCGCCCGCATCGCCGGTTTGAGCTATAGCTTTGGCAGCGGCTACGAGGGCGTTTATTTCACCGTCAGCGGCTTCGACGAGTCCGCCCCGCGGCTCTTCGACAGTGTACTCGACCACATGCAGAATCTGCGACTCAGCGAAGAGCGCTTCAACGCCCTGAAGGATCGCATCGTCCGCGATTTTCGCAATTTTCCCAAACAAGATGCCTTTCGCATCGCGCAATTCTACAACGACGAAGTGCTCAACCGCCTCAATTATAGGCCCGAGGACCGCCTAGCCATCGCCGAAGAGCTTACCTTGGAAGATATAGAGCAATTCGCCGCCGAACTCTATGGCCAAGTTTTTATTGAAGCCCTGGTCCACGGTAACATCAGCGATGCAAAAGCCATCGAGCTAACCCGAAAGCTCCAAGAGCAACTCGGCGTCCAAACCATTGATCGCCAATCCACTTTTACCCAAACCTATCTAAGCCAGCCCGACCCCGAAGAATTTGTCCGGGTCGAAAAACTAGAGGTCAACAACTCCTGCTTCTGGCGCGAATACGACGCTGGCACCAACAGCCCCCACAACCGAGCCATCGCCCTCATCTTGCAGGGTTTTATGCGCGGCCCTTTCTTCACCGAGATGCGCTCCAACCAACAGCTAGGCTATATCGTCTGGGCCGGCCCTTCTGCCCAACGGGACATCTTCCACCTCTACTTTATCATCCAATCGTCGACCCATCCGGCCGATATACTCGAGGACCGATCCGACGCTTTTATCTCCACTTATCCGGAACTGCTCCGGGCCCTGCCGGCGGCAAAGTTCGACGCACTTAAAAACGCCGCTGCCGAAGAGATAAAGAAGCAAGCTAAGAGCATCGCCGAAAAAGCTGGCAAATTCAACCGCTTGGCCTTCGACTTCGACGGCGATTTCGCACGCGACCAGAAAACGCTGGCCGCATTGGCGACGATTACCCAAGAGGAAATTGCGAATTTTCTACAACAGGTCTTAGGAACCGAAACCCGGAGCATGCGCACAACGCTGGCTTTAGCCAAAGAACATCAGGCCGCACGAGAAATCGAGACGTCTTTTGAAGATTTAGAGCAATGGAAGGATAGCCGGGTCTATCGGTGAAAAAAATAGGGCGATCGGGACCGCATTGGAGATTCGATCGCCGAATAATCGGCCTACTTCCGGCCCGCCTGCGCTCATTATGAATTCTATTGACAAAAATCTCCGGGGCACCTAGCTTTTGAGGGTCTTTTGGCGGTGTAGCTCAGGTGGTTAGAGCAGTGGAATCATAATCCACGTGTCGGGGGTTCGAGTCCCTTCACCGCTACCAAATTTGCTCAGAGATACCGCAGTCATACAGATAAGGCAGCCATGGGCTGCCTTATCTGTATCGTCTCTTCTCGTTATCAAACGTCTTCCTCGAGTCCCGGTTAACGCCTTGACACGAACAGACCTCTCCAGTCGTATCGCCCTCATAATTATAGGCCTGGCCGCGATAATCGCCGTCTACCATGGCTGGCGCTTGTTCTGGTTTTTCACTGACGACGCCTTTATCGCCTTCCGCTATGTCAGCAATAGCATGATGGGACACGGCTATACGTGGAATGCCCCCCCTTTCCGGCCAGTTGAAGGATATACAAGCTTTCTGTGGATAGTAATCCTGGACATAATTTGGCGCTGGTTCGATGCACATCCACCAGCGGTCGCAAATTGGATCTCGCTGTTATGCTCATACTGTTCACTCGGATTAGCGTTGACCATGGTCTCGCGCTGTACGCTCTCGTGTTCCTGGGGGCCCCGTAGGATTTTGGCCTTGGGCTTGGTCACGCTCAGCATCGCGAGTAATCGCACTTTTTTAACGTGGTCCAGTTCGGGTTTGGAAACTGCTCTCTTTAATTTCCTCCTGCACCTCTGGATATATGTCGTCCTTTACATACGATCCGAACGAAGGGTGTACATGTGGTTTGTAGCAAGCACTGCGGCTCTATGCTATCTCTGTCGCCCAGATGGCATGCTCGTTGGGTTGGCAACATTGGGAATTGCCGCAGTGGTCCTGGTCTATAACCACCGCCGCGCCCATTCCTCTGTAGGGCATCTACTGTTAGGCCTTTTGCCACTTTTGGCGATCCCAATACATTTCGCATGGCGCAAAATGCGCTATGAGGAATGGCTGCCCAATACCTACTACGCCAAACACGTCGCCGCTTGGCCTGAAAGCGGCATCCGCTATTGGGGATCTTTCATGCTCGAATATGCGCTGTGGATGTGGATGTTGATTTTGCTTATTTGGCTATGGAGGCATCGGACTACCTTAATCGCGCCCAGCAAAATAATCGGCCCGCCGGACCAGCGGACACTGCTGCTTGCCGTAGTCTGTATGACCTTACTCGGCCATACTGCATACTACACGCTGATTATCGGTGGCGACCATTTTGAATTCCGTGTTTACAGTCACCTTATACCAGTATTGTTTGTCTCTTTTATCTGGTTACTAGATCGTTTGGGCACACAACGACGATTGAACATCGCGATCTTTGTCACTTTTATCTTCATGTCTTGGGCCATCCCCTGGACACACTGGTATGCGTCGAAGGACCTCAACCAACGAGAGACCACGCACGCCATGATTGTGCCCGTCGCCGACTACTGGCCCAGCGCGTTGAGTTGGTATGCGCAGCCCTTCGATGAGATGCAAGCCTGGCTTATCGAACACCGCGTCTGCATGCGCCATCAAGAACACAAGATCTTCTTCCTGCACCAACAAAACTTATACCCCACGCGCTCAGTCATTTTACGGCAATTCAATACCAAGACCAATGCCGAAGCGATGGGCGAATACCCGATCCACGCCTATGGCTCAGTCGGGGTCCTGGGCTGGCGCATGGCCCCAATCAACATAATCGACACCCAGGGCTTGAACGACTATGTCATTGCACGCACTCCACTTGGCCCAGACCAGTCGCGCATGATGGCCCATGATCGCGTCGCAGCCCCAGGTTATGTCGAATGCTTTGCCCCCAATATATGGCCTCGCATACGTTTGGATTACGACGAGAGCGGGCAGCAGGTGAACTCCCTGCATCGCTATATAAGCATAAGTCCAAGAGACGAGCCAATGACGGCTGAAAGAATACGCGGATGCGAAACTCGCGTTTGGTATTAAACAACAGTACGCACCAACCGCACATTTAATCCAGATGGGATAAATCGCCCCGGCCCTTTGCCACAGCCTATGTCAGCAAACTCAACTCAACGCCATTGGGAATTCTCAACGATCGCGCTCGCCGCTCTGATGTGGCTGCCGAGCATTGGAGGGGATTCCTTTTTGTCCGATGATATCGACCATCTCACTGCCTGGGGCATACCGCCGTTTGCCCAAGTATGGCAGTGGTTCTACAGCGAATATTTCCATTATTACCGGCCATTGACAGCCCTGTTGTGGAAGACCGAATTCGCGGTCTGGGGTCTAGCCCCTTTCGGCTATCAACTCGTCAATCTTATGATGCACACGGCCTGCGCTATGTTAGTGCGCGAAGTGGCACAGACACTCTGCTCAGACAACAATCGCATTGGCCTGTGGTCGGCCTTGGTCTTCCTCTTTTTGCCCGGTCACATCTTCGGCGTACTAATGGTCTCTGCTCTAACCGGTCTGTTGTGCACCCTCTGCTATCTAGCCGCCGGTGTTTGTTATCTGCGCAGCCGATCAAGCAAAGCAAATTGGGCACATCTGATGGGACCAGCGTTTTTCCTACTCGCTCTGATGACAAAAGAATTGGCGCTTTCATTTCCCTTGCTGATCGGTTTCTGGGAAGCCATCGCACTGCGCTCAGCAGGCCGATTTGGCGTAGGCCGGTGGTTCAAGGCCTGCCTGCCCTATGGCCTGATTACGATCCTTTACTTACTCTTTCGCTACGCACTCTTCGGCCAGATGCCCTATAGTCCATTGCACGCCAACCCAACTCCGCTGCGCCTGACCGTCAATGCTGCAACCTATGCGGCCAAGTGCCTCGCGCCATGGGGGCTTGAAAACCTCAAACCCTTTTTTCGCGCTCACCCGCTATTGTTGATGCTGACTGCGGTTGTCGGCTTTGGCGGGAGCCTAGGTGCACTCTGGCGCTGGCATCGGGCCTTGACGGCTATTCCCCTTTTCGGCCTGGTCTGGTTCTCAATCAGCGTCCTGCCTGTCATCAGTCTCTACTCGCCATGGAATACCTATTTGCCCTCAGCAGGTACGGCGTTAATGCTCGGTGCCTTATTTGACTATACAACCCGCCTAGGTCTCCCGCGTCGATCTAGACAAGTAGCATTGGCCATCTTCCTTATCTTATCCGCGATTTACTCCCTCAGCCACCAGCGACAATGGTTGCAGGCACGCACCCTCTGCGCCGAATTGACCGCCGCGGCGGCAACACTCAATTCATCCGGACAGGTTTATCTCGCCAATTTGCCCGCCGAATGGAATGAGGTCCCGCTCTTTATCGGCGACTGGGCTCTGAGGGGCACCTTGGCCTTCCGCAGCCAGAGCAGTGAAATAACAGCTTTGGCCAATGTGATAAAGACACAGCGCGAGGAAAACCTTGAGATTAAGCGCAGCGGCGAGACGGCTTTTTCCTTGCGCCTATTAACCGCCGGCGATTTCTTTCGCCTTGAAAGTATGGAAATTCTCGCCGGAACCCATCCACTTGGTATCGGCTATACCTATAGCAAAGGCGGTTGCCAGATCCGGGTCGCAAGCTTAGACGGACAAGGCCAAGCCAATGGTCTCCTTATCGACATGGGTTCGCAAGCTGAATTGGCACGAGTCCACTTGTGGGATGGACAACAACTGACTCGCCTGTTAGAACAATGACCGATACTTCGATATCACACCGACAGTTGGCCGTCCTGCTATTACTATGCGTCATGGCCTATATCCCCGCGTATTCGGCCTTTTTCGTCAAAGACGATATCGCACTGATTACAAGCGCTCGCTTAGACCTGCAGTCGGCCCTCACCCATTCTTGGCCCGGTGGCTTTTTCCGTCCCGCCGCCGAGTTATTCATCGGTCTTCAATATCGTTTTTTCGACTTTAGTCCCCTCCCCTACCATCTGGTCTCCATCTCTGCACACCTTGCCGCAGTCGTTATCGTTTACCGCCTGTGTGGCCTCTTAGAGCAATGCCGCTCTTATAGTTATATGACGGCCGCCCTCTTCGCGCTGCATCCGCTCAATACCGAAACGGTAAGCTGGATCTCGGGTCAGATGAGCCTCTATTCGGCGCTATGCATACTCAGCGTCCTGTATCTAATTGGAGCGTCCCGCACTAGGGTGTCCTTCCTTTCCTTCTTTTTACTTGGTCTCGGATTTTACGAAAACTTCCTCCTTGTTCTCCCGCTTTGTGCCGCGTTATGTTTGCATGAGAAACGTTTTCGTTTCTCGCTGCGCCCATTGGCTATGCTGTCAATGGGAGCCTGTGCGCTTATCTATATCTATTGGCGGTTCGCAGTATTGAACCTGGGAGGAGGCTATTATCATACAACTCTGTCCATCAAGTCTGGATTTGTCAACCTCGCCTACTATCTCTACCTGCTCTCAGGCGGCAGCGCAATCGGTGGCCGGATCATCCGCTATCAACCCATCGAAATCGGCGATCATTTCTTTGATGTTTTCACGCCCCTTTTGATCCTCAACACCCTCATCCTAATCAGTTATCTGCTCTATATGCGACGCGATGGCTGGCATCTGTTTAAGCTCCTCGCGTTGCCCATGGCCTGGATCATCATTGCCCTGTTGCCGTCTTTATTGCTGTCCGAGCGCCCGCGCCGTATAGCGTATCTCGCAATACCTGGTTATGCAATGGCATTGAGCCATGTATTTCACTATTTGCAACAAAAAACCCGCGCTGGTTTATTATTAGCCAGAGCGGGTATTGCTCTATACGTGCTGGTGCTGGTCTCTACTCTATTTTTGCGCAACCGCGACTGGCAGCAAGCCGGCGACCTCGAACACTCATTGGCACATACGATAGCGCCAAATTGCCGAGAAGCGGTCTTCGACGTCCCGAATCTGTTGGGCGACGCCCTATTCTTTAACAGCATTTCCACAACCCAATGGGTCGGTAGACAAAACGCCCTTCCCTTAACGACGACCTACGTACCATCCGAATTGGCACACGAACTACGCCGCGTATCGCCGGACTGCTATTACCGTTATGTCGATGGCTCCTTCCGCAACATCGCCGCCGACGAGGACCTACAACCCATCTTCACCCGAGGGCAAAACTGGGCCTACTCCCGCTAGGCCCTGCTCCGTACACGGAGTAAAGGTCGGCACCAAGCGCCGCAAATACGCGAATAGTTGCTGACGACTACAGCTTTCGACCTCAGCTCGCAAGACCGCCAAGGCCTCGTGTAAATGCTGCGAATCAATGCGGTCCGACTCGTCCAACAGGATTTTAGTCCATGGAGTGGCCCGTAGTTTACTTCCAGCCCCTACCAATTCCTCAGTGATCTTTTCCCCTGGCCGCGAACCGGTCACTTCGATTGCCACGTCCTCACCCGGCACCAACCCAGCCTCTTCGATTAAGTATTTGGCCACTTCGATAATTTTGACGGGATCGCCCATATCCAATACGCAGACCTGGCCGGTCCGGGCAATGCCACCGCTCTGCAGTACTAGATAGGCCGCTTCGGGGATGCTCATAAAGAAGCGCTCCATCTCGGGGTGCGTGACGGTGACCGGCCCTCCGTTGCGAATCTGGCTTTCGAAGATCGGGATAATACTGCCGCGACTGCGGATGACATTGCCGAAACGAACGACGACAAACTTGGTTTTACCCCGACCGGATAAATCCTGCACAATGTACTCGGCAACCTTTTTGGTCGCCCCGTAAATGCTCTTTGGATTGATGGCCTTGTCCGAAGAAATCAGTACGAAAGTCGACGCCCCGTTATGCAACGATATTTCGGCGATATTGGCAGTGCCGAATATGTTGTTTTTTATTGCCTCGTCCGGATGCTGCTCCATCAAGTGCACGTGCTTGTGGGCGGCGGCGTGGAAGACGACGTTGGGGCGATACTCGGTGAATACCCGTTGCAACTTAGGCCGGTCCCTCACGTCAGCGATGACCATTTCCAGCGTCGCCGCCGGCCAACTCTCGGCCAATTCTCGGTGAATCTCGAAGATGCTATTCTCTCCGCGCCCCAGCAACAACAGGGACTCCGGTCGGCCGGCAACAATCTGCCGACCTAGTTCGGCTCCAATCGACCCGCCAGCGCCCGTAATTAAAACGCGTCGGCCTTGTATGTAGCTGTTGACGGTTTCGATGTCCGGTGCGATATCCGGCCGCTCCAGCGTAATCCTTCCAGTTTTCTTCGCCCCAGCGTTCAATATGCGCCCTTTCCCCCGAATACCGCCGGAACCGTCTTGAGCAGGATTTGCAAATCCAAAAATGGCGACCAGTTCTCGATATAGTAAATATCCAACCGCACCATCTCATCCAGCGAGAGGTCTTTTCGGCCCCGAACTTGGGTCAAACCGGTTATCCCTGGCAACACATCAAACTTTCGCCTCTGCCAATCTTTGTAATGAGCTACCTCCGAGGGCATATGGGGACGCGGCCCCACTACGCTCATCTCCCCTTTCAGGACATTATACAGCTGAGGTATTTCATCAATGCTAAACCGCCGCAAAAAACGACCGATCCGCGTGACCCGCATATCATCAGGCGCCCTGAGCAGGGCGTCGCCAGACTTGTGTAAATTCTCAATCTCCCCGCGCCGATCGTCGGCGTCCTGACACATCGAGCGGAACTTCCACATCGAGAAGACCTTTTCCCCCTTGCCGACGCGATCGTGCTTAAAGAACACCCCACCCTTCGACTCGAGCCTAATGCCCGCGGCAACCAGCAACCATAAAGGCGCGAAGGACAAAATCACAACCGTCGAAATGGCAATGTCGATGCCTCGCTTAACCAGACGGCCCCACCGCTGAAAGATCCGCTCCTCAAGCTGAAAAATGGGAATATCTGCCACTTCTTGCACCCTCATTTGCCGCGTCAAGATTTCAAAGAAACCGGGAATCATACTAAACTGCACATCGGCCCGCTCACAGGCCTTGATCGTATGGGCGACCTGCTCCATATCCATGTCCATGCAGGTCAAGACGACTTCACTAACTATTTCCCGGCGGATGATATCGGGCAATTCGTCGACACTGCCCATAACCTGTAATCCCTCGACCTCATCGGTATCCTGAAGTGTGCCATTACTCAAGAAACCCAATGGGCGATATTCAAAATCGATATTGAGCTGGATGGCCCGACAGAAATCGCGCGCGATCGGGCCCGTCCCGATAATAATCACGTTTTTTAGGCCCTTTCCCTGCTTGCGGTATCGCTTAAAAACCAGCGCCGTGACAAACCGCCATGTACTGAGAAGAATTAGACTCAAAAACCAGGCAAAGAATATTATCAACCGCGAATATGTTTCTACATCGTAGCTGGTCAGGTAACCGCGAAAAACAAAGTTCATTACCATGATGAACAGCGAGCAGAAGGTCACCGCGCGAAAAATACCGAAAAAATCTTCTACGCCAAAAGACAGGTGTCGCAACCGATACATGCCCGAAAATGATAGCATCGTAAAACCCAATATGCCCACTAAAAAAGAAACACGGAAATATAGATCAAACGAGGGAACCGGGGCTTCGGGCAGAAACGCAAGCTGGAAGCGAAACCAATAGGCCAGCAAAAAAGTCCCAGTCAGAATAGCAAAGTCGACACAGGCCAGCACGGGTTTAAGCAGTAACCGCTTACTCATCAAATACCTTGTTTAGTGAATTTATCACAATATTACAACTTACAATAATCTATCCGAAGACCCTCTACTTAGGTCAGCGTTTTGTTTATGGTAGAAGGAAACCACATATCCGACAAGCTAGCATGTATATCGATCAAAGATTGTATACTTGCCTCATCCACTCTAAGGTTTGCGGCACTCCCTCTGCTAGTGTAACGGTAGCAGCATGCCCTAGATCTTGAGTCGCCCGGGCGATATCGACTCGTTTGTCCTTAGTCGTCATCGGCTCGGACACTACATATTCGACTATTTCATCAGCTCGGTCTGCATAGGTCAGGATCATATCGGAAACAGTGCGCATATCGTGGTACTCATTACCGCCTATATTGTAGACAGCTCCGGGCTTAAAGCGTTCGCAAATATTTGCCAGAGTACGCACCGCATCGCTGATAAATAATGAGGTACGGTGATGGTCGGTGAAGACCTTGTAGGGTTCGCCGACCAACGCGCGATAAGCAAAAAGGCAAATCGCGCTGCGATAGGGGGAATAATACTCCCCTGGCCCGTAAATATTGAATAACCGCACCCGGACAGTCTCCGTGCCGAACAGTTCCGCCGAATTGGCCACTTGCATTTCACCGACCCACTTTGTCATCGCATAATCATTCATCTGCCGAATCGCATATTTCTCCATCACCTCCTCGTTCATAATCCCTTCGTAGTCGCCATACACCTCCGAGCTACTGAAAAAGATCATACGGAAACCTACTTCCCTCTGTAATTCGAGCAGATTCTTCGTGCCGATCACATTGGTCGCCCACAGATTTTCATAATAATCTTCCCCGTTGTGGCGACCGAACTCGGCGGCAAGATGGTAAACGCAATCAAACGCATGCCCATTAAAAAGCGCGCGCAATTGGCGTATTTGTCCGACATCGCAACGTATATACCGAGGATGGTGATACTGATAGAGATCACACGACCATACTTCGTGCCCCCGGCGTTCCAACTCGTCGATTAGGGAACGGCCAATCGTTCCCCGCCCCCCCGTTAGCAAAATCTTCAATACACTTCTCCTTTTTCGCGACCCCGGACCGACTGCGCCTAGGAACGCCCATGCGATTTGCCCCGTCCTAGTTTGACCGACATCTGTTGGCCCTACGAATATAATAGTTATCGCCTTTTCTACCTAGCGCAGGAAACGACGGATGATAGAATTCCTACGCAGCCTCCACTTCAAGACCTATTTCGCTCTCTTTCTCGTAGCTTCTTTGTCAGTAATTGGCTCATCGCCCCCACACCTACTCGCTGGCGAGAGTATTAACGTTACCGTGATGACTGGTGATCTCAGCTGCTCATCCATCGCCGTACTGCCCGGCAGGACCGGCTACCAATCCTAAATCTCCCTGCATCGATTTCTAGCCATCGGCGACATCAACATCGTCGGCCTTGCGCCAGCCATGCAAGGCTTCGCAATTTCCAGCAAGACCTACACGGTTTCCTCGCAGCCAGCTTACCAATCCTCTTGATCACATCGCCTCCCAGACCCCGAACATATGCCGAATTGAACCCGCATTAACCGCCGTGCATAGCATTCGGCCCCTAACTTAGTAACAAGGTTTTTTTTAATTTTCTCTCGCAACTCAGAAAGTCTTGGAATTACCTTTTCTCTACAAGGACCCTTCCTAAGGACCACAGCTCGATCTATCAAGGCAACAGCCGGTCGCCCCAGTGTATCGTGCTCGAATACCATATCGAAGTCCAAAGCAGTTTTCACCTGCAACCTTCGTAGGACAACGTGGCTGTCACTCCTAAGCCGGTCAAAAGCCACAATCACCATCTCATTGCGATATACCAGCGACTTGCGGTCAAACATACCTTAGTGGACTGCGATAAGTTCGAAAGGTTGGCCAGCGAATAAATGCCAAGATACCATACTGTGACTACAGGTTGGCGAACGATAACATAGAACAGGCCCGCCCATTCCGATCGCCACTGCGATCGAAGATGGATTATTCCTGTTTTCACCAAGCCCAACCATTCCCCTGACTAAAGCATGAACATGGTTTTGGCAAAGGTATCTCCCGACCACGGATAACCATCTAAGACCAAGTCACATTCGTCTGGAATCCTTGGCATTGTCCCGCCCGTGACCGCTTTCAGAAATTGATTCCAACGTGGGTGAGCCCAGACCCAATGTTGCCTGAGACGATCATCCATGTGACGGAAACGCATCCATATATGAAAAATCGATGAACGTAGTCATCCGATCTCAGACTGAGTCAATAACCGGTCGTGAAGGCCCAAGACCCACTTTATCGTCTGTTCGTTGTCGATGAGAAAACATCCTGTCTTTGACGATCCTTCGCAATCGCCCCTTGAACCACCTAGCGATTTTCCTCAATACATTTCTCCTTTGTCGCAACCCCAAACCGACCGCACTCTCCAACGCCTCGTGCCGTTTGCCCCGACACGGGTCAACCGCCTATCTTTTAGTCTAACTATATCTGGTTACCGCCGATCTGACAGCGTGGAAACGACGAATGATAGACTTTCTAAACCACATCCCCTTCAAGACCTATTTCGGTCTTTTTCTCTGCAGCCTATTCGCAAGCTATTGGCTCATCCCCAAAATATCCTGGCTGGCGAGGGGTATGAGACTTTATGCTAAAACTGACTCCAGTCGCTTTAAAAACAACCCGTCGCTAGGCGGCTTATCTACGGGCATGCCATTCCTGTTCGGCATCTCGCTTCTGATGCTACTCCGGAACCAGGTTAGCGATAACATGTATATGGTACCGCTGCAAATGCGCGGACTGTTATTCGGTTGCTCCGCGGCACTGGTCGTGGGTTTGGTACATGACATTCTCGCTCTCAACCGCCCCCTGCGCCTGGCGCTGCAATGCGCCTTGGCGTGTTTGGCTTATTTCTACGGATTCCGCGCAGTCCCTTCTCCAGACGATACGCTAACGCTAATCTCGGTGGACAATTTACTGTTAACCTTCGTCTGGATTATCGGTACAATAAACTTGTTCGATTTAATGAACCGCGCCTTATCCATGTTCCCTACCTATTCCCTAATTCTGGTGCTGACGATCCTCGGCATAGCTATCACACTGGACCAATTCCGGACCATCGTCATCTGCAGCCTATTGGCTGGCGGCTTGTTCGGTCACCTATCCTATGACCGCAGCAATCGCCCAAGTCTGGGCAGCACTGGAGCCTATTTCCTCGGCTTTACTTTAGCCGTAACGACTATGCAAAGCCATATGGCTGGCGAGTTAGTCGGGGTGTCGGCCGCCGCCATAACACTGGCCGTCTTGGTCTTATTGGTCTTGCTCAAGCTGCGTAACCATCTGATTTTTCCAGGTCCCAAAGACGCCCGCATGTTGCGAGTAAAAAGCTTGCAACACTACCGCTTGGCCGCCGAAGCGAGAATTCACGGTGCCAGAAAAAAAGCAGAGGCTTGGAGCGCTCTCCATCGTGCAGCCGAAGAATTCGGCTGGGACGGGTTGCAACTGACCGCCAATAACGGAGCCGTGGTCGAGCAGTGCCCGAGCTCCGTTGTTGAAAAAACCATCGCCTTAGAAATCGACATGCGGTTTTCCGGCGGTTATCTACAGGTGATCGGAGAATCAACAACCGAACCACCCAGCGAGGAAAACGAACTTGATCTTTTTATATCTATCGCCGACGCTTACGATAGATGGCGCGAAGCGTATCTCTTGCGCGAAATCGCGCAGCGTACGGCTCCTCGGCGGGCATTGCTGGTAAACCGTTACTACGGGGGCACGGCAGCCACCGGCCAATTGGTCGAAGAACTCGCCGAGGATCTCGCCGCTGCAAATATTGACGTCACGGTCCTGACCGGTGACCTCAGTTACGAATCGATGGCCGTGCTGCCCGGCAGGAATGAATGGACGAACAACGTCCACATCTACCGTGTCACTTCGACGCAGTTTGGGCGAAGCACTACATTCAATCGAATAATGGACTTCGTTTTCTTCTACCTCTATTCCCTCAGCTGGATCCTCAAATCTTCCCCTAATCGCTTCACCCACATCCTGACTTTTACCGACCCGCCACTAATCGCGATACTGGGGCGCGTCGCACAACACATCAAACGTTGGCGTTTTATCTACTGCATACAGGATCTTTATCCCGACACAGCGCGAGCGCTCGGCTTAATGCGCAATGGGCCCTTATTCCGTCTCCTCCACCGATTGAATAAGGGATTGTTGCGCCGAGCCAATACCGTCGTTCCCATCAGCAAACCAATGGAAGATCACATTTGCGCGCTGACCAATTCCCAGGCCCATCAGACCTACATTCCCAACTGGGCAGACGGCGACAAGGTAAAACTATGGCCCCAAAAAGACAACGACCTACTAAACCAACTAGGTGCAGCTGAATGTTATACCGCTATATACGCCGGGAACATGGGTGTAGCGCAGCAAGTCGACGTCCTTGTCGAGTTGATCAAACGCTGTAAAAATATGAACGGAATTCAATTCCTATTTATTGGCGGCGGAGTTAATAAACAACTTATCGAAGAGGCCATATCAACATTTTCCATCGATAATGCACATGTGCTTGCCTACCAACCCAAAACCGATTTGCATCGTTTCTTGTCCATCGGCGATATTGGCATTGTCAGCCTTGCACCGGCCATGGAAGGCTTGGCGATTCCCAGCAAAACCTATAGCTACCTTGCAGCCGGCCTACCGATCCTTGCCATTGCCTCGTCCGAGAGCGAACTAAGGGAATACGCCGACCGCGATTTAGGAGTCCATTTTGCGCCCGAATCGATTGACGAGGCCGCTCTCTTCCTCGCGAAAGAGTCACGCGACGGCAGCAGGTTTGAGCGTACAACAGTGCGCCAAGCCTTTGAAGAACGCTTCGCCCGCTCACATACCACCCGCAAATACGCCGAATTGATCCAGCAATGACCAGCGTGGCACCGCTTAAATTGAACACCTTACGTTATCGCCTGAGTTTCAGTTAATAAATGTAATTTGCAGACTAGCCTTTCCACCCAACAGAGATCTCGGCAACAATTCATTTAACATCAACCATAGGCCCACAAAGCATTCCCTGTCCTAATCAATAACGAGGTGTCTTCAAACCTCTCTGGGCACTCAGAAGGTGGCTGAATCACTTTCTTTGCGCCTACTCCTTGCCTAGGGCCGTAGCTTGCTCTAGTGAGGCAGAGTTTAGCGGTAGCGCATAGTGTTAGAGCACCTGCCTACAACAGGTTTCAGGAATCAATCTAAAACCGAATGAGCCCAGACCAAATATTGCCTGAAGCAATAGTAGTCATAACGAAAACGCGACGACATACTAAAATACGGTAAATCGGTCATCAGATCCCGTACCCGATGCCCGAGCAGGACCTATCGAAAGTCAACATTGCACTTTTGCTGTTGGGATGGCCAATATTATTTTCGAATCACACCTTAACATTATGGAAATCAATAAAAGGAAGCATCCCCGTCGAAAAAACAGGGATCCCACGCAACCGCTGAATCCAAATGAACGCTTAGAGCTATATCTCTGGCCTTATAGTAGAATGGCCAGACGGGAAACGTCCTGCGCATCGGTGCGAATTGGCGCATCGCATCCTGCTTGAAATCATTAAAACCCATAGCCTCAACCACATCAATACTAGACCGATGAGCCCATTCTAATGCAGCGGCAAGCAAGCTGCTAACCAATTCGACACGCTCATCTCGCACCTGGAGGTCTGCGATCACCACCCGCCGAAGATCGGATTCCGGTAGATCTCTTCGCACCATGGCGATGTATCCATCCAATCTTCCGTCTACCTCAATTCCTAGCACCACCAGCTTCCCACTACGTTTGAGCATGCTGAAATGCCACTGTAATGCCGACCTGCTTCTAACCGCCTGCAGCCGATCGGATCGTTGCCGGACCATTGCCCAAAGATTATCAAAACGCTCGTCCCATTGACTCATCTGACATACGTTATGATGAACACCTAAGGGAAATTTGCGGCGGATCAACATCTCGCGTCCCTTTAGTAACATTGCCCCAGGATACTGAAAAAACGAAGGTAACGGCACTCCTCGGCCAGCTAAAATTGCCCTCAGACATCGTCTGCGATTGATGATCCACGTAAATGGTCTGTCGTATTCGGAACGCGGCACCGGTTGTGCCCCAAAAGCAACCATTACCCGACCAACGGTTTGATTCGCCGTCGTGTTCAAAAAGAGTTCCACATCTTGCTGTTGAAAAAACTGGGCAAATAGCTGTAATGAATAGCGGCGATATGCGCTATCTACAGCGACTGACGTCATTGCAGCAGCCCGAATCCGACGTCGATTCCATTCGTATTCAAGAAAGATTCTACCTAGGAAACCCACAACCGACTGATTTTCTCGATTTACGAGAATCCAGCCAGTATGATGATCTTCTTCAGTCCGCGAGAAGGGGTTGTCTTGCCAATGATGTGCCCAAAACGCCTGGTCTAATCTTGGGAAATAATCAAGGAGGAATTTGGATACTACACCGTGGTGCGCTAGTGTCGCCGGGCAGATATAGGCCTGCCCAGGCAAATCTTCAGCCATTCGATTCGATATCTATTTTTGTAAAGTAGCACATCTAAAATGACATTTCCACACGACTTACCTA
>JACLAC010011365.1_pt1 | contig 18197 bp, 15 predicted proteins | sample 8027881 | NCBI WGS metagenome assembly JACLAC01 (sample SAMN15725517, study PRJNA655200) | protist metagenome | isolation source: fluorescence activated cell sorting (FACS) single amplified genomes of... | place: Spain: Blaines Bay Microbial Observatory, Mediterranean Sea | collected 2016-01-19 | reverse complement strand
ATACAATGCAAACAAGAACGGTGTAGCTTTCGCTCACTTAAAGAGGTTCACCATTCACCATGCATGGTGATTACAGGTACTGTACGCCGTACAGGTAGAGCTACTTACACTACTTGTACTGTACGAGTACTGTACTGAGTACAGGTAAAAGTATAACGGTATGTATATACCGGTACGGAGTAGGTACCTGTACGTACCGCCGGTATACGTACTGAGTACTCTACAAGTACCGGTATATACTGTACTCGTACAGTATACAAGTACAGTACGAGTACTGTACTCCACAGGTATATACTGTACGAGTACTGTACTCAGTACGGAGGGACGGAGGTACGAGTACTGTACTCAGTACTGAGTACGCGTATGCTCATACTTGAGTACGGCCCAAGTAACCAAGTAAACAAGAACGATTATGTAGATTAGAAAACAGATTCTGATCGTGGCGAATAGCGACTCGTACTGGCCAGTACTGAGTACTCAGTACCGGTATGATAAGGCCTTACTGTACTCAGTACTACTGAGTACTGTATCTTTCTGTCGCCACTGGCCATCAGAGGATCAGAGGGCGGCAGGCAGGCAGGCAGGCAGGCAGGCAGCGGCAGCAGCAACCAAGGGGTCACAGCAGCGGCGGCGGCGGCGGCGGAAGCATCAACGATGGCGTTATGCGTGTGCCGAGGCATTCGATCGGCTCGATTCACGACAAGAGTAGGTATACTTGGTAACGATCAGGCGCCGGTTACCACGCGTGCGCGCGCTGTAGGAAACCTAAAGTCTTCATCGTCGAGTCGTGCGTTCTCGTCGTCATCGGCCTCTGATGAAATCAATGAATTCAACGCGGATTACGTGGTTGTGGGCGCAGGGAGCGCTGGGTGTGTCATTGCGAACCGTCTGTCGGAAGATCCCAACGTTCGTGTACTCGTGTTAGAAGCGGGGCCTCCGGATAACAAGTCATGGGATTGGTGGAAAATCCACATGCCCGCCGCGCTCACCTACAATCTGGCAAACGATAAGTATAACTGGTGCTATAAGACGACACCGCAAAAGCATATTAACGGACGTGTGCTTGAGTGGCCAAGAGGTCGGGTGCTTGGTGGGTCAAGCTCCCTGAACGCTATGGCATACGTGCGCGGGCATGCTCTCGATTACGATGGATGGGCAAACGAGCACGGAGCGGTAGGTTGGTCATACAGCGAATGTTTGCCCTATTTCCGCAAAGCCCAGACGCATGAACTTGGGGGAGATGATTATCGTGGTGGCAGCGGTCCTTTGCACGTCAGCAGAGACCAGTCCAAGGGAGGGCAACCCCTCTTTCAAGCTTTCATTGATGCGGGTGTTGAGGCAGGGTATGCTATCTCTTTCATGCTCTGTGTATTTGATTGTTGTCAGATCCGCGTTTTATCTTATCTAGTTGGCCAAATGTAAACTAACCTATTGTATGTGTGTGTGATACGAAATGTGTAGGTATCCATTCACTGATGACATGAACGGCTACCAACAGGAAGGAATGGGCCTTATGGATGCGACGATACATCAAGGGAGGCGATGGAGTGCAGCTCAGGCATACCTCAGGCCAGCAATGGAAAGAGACAACGTCAAGGTCATTACAAATGCCCTCGCACACCGCATTTTGTTTGACAATGAGGAAGAGGGAAAAGAGAAGAACGCTGTGGGCGTTGCTTTTGATACAGAAGGGTACCAGGCAACGAACGTGGATGACTCCAAGTTGCAAAGGGTATACGCAAACAAGGAGGTCATCCTCTGTGGCGGAGCACTGAATTCTCCACAATTGCTGCTCCTAAGCGGAATTGGAGATGCCGATGCATTAAAGAGCATGTCAATCCCTGTAATGCAGCACCTTCCAGGCGTGGGACAAAATATGGAAGATCATTTAGATACGTACGTGCAGTACGAGTGCAAGCAACCCGTCACGCTCTATACCTCGAGCTGGAAATTTCCCCACAATATGGTCGCAACCGGGCTGGAGTGGTTTTTGAAGCAAACCGGCAAAGCAGCGTCAGCGCACTTGGAGTCGGGTGGCTTCATTCGTTCTGCACCTGGCATCGAATATCCAGACATACAATTTCATTTCCTTCCTGGAGCACTCACCGGGCAGCTTGACCCGGGCAGTTGCCACGCCATGCAAGCTCACTGCAGCACAATGCGAGCGACGAGCCGAGGAGAACTTACCTTGGCTTCGCGTAACCCGCGCGATCACCCCATCATTGACCCGAATTACATGGCCACGGAACAGGATCGCCTTGATTACCGAAATGGTATTAAACTGACGCATGAGATTTTTCAGCAAAAAGCCTTTGATTCGTTCCGAGGTGATCCCATCAGCCCTCAGCCGGCTGACCTGGCGTCAGATGATGCAATTGATGCATGGATCAGATCCACATGCCACAGCGCATACCATCCGTGCGCCACTGCGAAGATGGGTGCTGTCGACGATCCAAACGCTGTCCTTGATCCTGAGACAAGAGTGCGCGGAGTTGGTAGTTTACGCGTGGTAGATGCCTCTATCATGCCTGCGATTGTTACCGGCAATCTAAATGCCCCGACGATCATGTTGGCAGAAAAGGCCGCAGATATCATAAAGGATGTAGATCCGCTGCCCGCCTCGGATGCCCCGGTCTACGAAAGTCCAGATTGGCAGAATTCACAAAGATAGATAGAATACAAAAATGAATTGTAAATATCAGAAAATGATTTAGTCCAAAATAATTTAGTCCATTTTATCATCAATGTCTACAAATACAAGAAGACTAGGTAAATTAATATTTTATAATAATAACATTAGTTTTTTCGGTTGAAAGAGTCGGGTCGCAGTCGCAGTTTCACCCCTGTGTTTCGTCCCATCTTTTGCTTATTGTATGCAGAATTGATGTCCCCCATTGCCTCGTATGTTGCAAATAATTTGCTGTCTCGGCTGTACCGGTTTCTGTGTTTTTTAGCCCTCCTTAACCGTTGAACATAGCGCCTGGTATGCTGTTCATCATTCTTGTTTACATACTCGCCCTCATCGGCCGCATCGATATCCATTTTTCGATAATTATGAGATGACCCTCTTTGATTTCTCATTTCAAATTCCATCTCGTCGATAGCTGTGTTCGAGTTCCAGGAGGCGACTAACGTCAATTTGTGGGAAAAGAGTGATTGAGGATTCACATCTCTGTGCACCAGCGGTCGTGACAGGCCGCGAACACTAGCGTGGTCAATACGGATCGAAGAGGCATGTGCTTGTTGTAGCGTTGATACTTTCTCGTACAGATCCTCTCGGTAAAGGTGTTGGAAGGTTTTCAGCATATCCGTTTCGTACATTTTATTTCCAACCATGCTCAAGATCGTCTCCTTGAATTCGCCAAATTCTTGTTCGCTCTCCGTAAGTTTGTCAAGAATTTTTCCAACCTGTATGAAATCGGTCATTGATGATACAATCTTATACAAGGCAATAAATCAATGGATTGATTCTTTGAGTTAGTATTTTCGCACGAAAACGAGGGATAGGAGATGCAGAGGAAGTGATAAACAAACATTACCTCTCGCATAAATCCAATGACAACCTCTAGGACCTCTTTTCGTATCTGCCAGTCGATATTATTTATCGCCTCTGCAGATGTCAGCTTGCTTTGCGAGTTAAGAAATTTATTCAGCAAAGAAAACCATAGTTGCGGACCAAGATCCTGGTTGGCGTTATCGTCTCCGTTCGCATCTCTCTCCCGCCCATCCCTCTCGGATATATTTTTCGCCGCAGCACTAGAAATGGCTATGCTATTTCTTTTACAGAGCGAAATAGCAGCTAGGACAGAATGTTCCAAGTTGCTGTATTCGGCGTCTCTTAAATAATCTGGGTCTGTTGAGCGACTGTACTGCTTTCCTGATGATTTAAAAGCCTGATATTGTCTTAAATTATCCTCAATAGCAGCTAGCAGCAATTCCATGGCGCGCGGAATATTTCCAGTGCGCTCGAGTAAAAATGCTGTAGCATCCATAACTTCATGCTCCTGACATTTCTTTAAACAAATGTCCAATGGATATTCATCCCAGCTGCTCAGATACGGTAGTACATCGTGCGGTGCAAACTCGCAAAGTAAGTCCACATAGAGCTCATGCATGTCTGCGGTTGCTGTCAGACCTACTTTGTCAGCCAGCTCTTGCACAGCAAATTGGGCCTACAGAAAGACAGTACAATTGTCAGTTGAAATAAAATACCTAACGAGATAAAATAAAATCGCAGTAATATTACCTCAAATGTTTCAGCCCGCAGGCGGCTCGCACCTTCGTTCTCACCCAGTATATACGCGCTCGACCTCCTTGCGTTGGTTGGACTTGACCCGATGTGTGTGCCATTATTAATGGGCGCGCTGCCTTCCTGTGTAGTTCCATGACTGGTTGCAAGAGCATTCATTACCAGTTGAAGGTAGGCAAATTGCATAGCACGTCCCGTTCCATTTTTGCCTTTGCTCAATTGATTTAAGACACTATATAATTATACATATTTATAGCAAAAAGGCAAAAAAGAATCGTTAGTCATATCAAGAAAAAATACAAGGATACTTGAAGATATCATACCTTTTGGTATCTTCTTCGCTGCTAAACAAAAGAACAATTAATTTGACGGTTTCGTCTCTATCAAGATACATTAATTGGTGGAGATGCGCAAGTGTTGCAGATTGTAGCATTTGCATTTCTTTTTTATCAATTTGAACTTCACCGCTTGTGTTTGCAAAATAATTGCCTCTCTCATCTCTTTCATCTCCCATGAATGATTCATATTTATTCATGATACTTGAAAACGCTTTTCTGTGAAATGCTTGCCGATCATCCCGGCTATCAGCAGAAAGGTGACCATGTCTTGGTGAAGATAAAAATGTATATCCTCCACGAACTCGATGATGGAGATCGCCGTTATCTTCCACAACATCGACTTCGTCGTCCGCCAAATCAGCATTTGGAGGGGCCAACAATGCTTCTAACAGGTCTGCAAACTTGTCGGTCTTTTGTGAAATAACAGCAAGAGCGCGATTGAGGCAAAATATATCGATGGATAAAATATTCATCACCGTTTTCTCAGAATTTTGCTGAACCTGTTGGTTCTTTAGTTTGTGGGCTTGCAGTTTTGCTCGCTTTTCTGCAAGCTTTTTCCGAATGGTACTCAAAATATTGCCGCAGTCATAGTTTTCAGGATCTGATACCTCAAACAACTTCACAAGCAGTACCTGCGAGTGCCTCCTGCCAGCTTCATCCGCTAGTCCCACGGTTCTATTTTCTAGTCCGGTAACGGTTGGTTCGTCAGAAGATCTATTTATTAAGAATCTAATGGCCGCAGTGAGGATTTCTTTTCTCGCTTTGATAGAACCTTTGGCGATCTCCTCTGAAACAAAGATAAAGTAAGCATTCCTTGCCTCCTGCTTATCGGCATCAATATTGATTGAGTCCTGCAAACTATCATAGAGGTGAAGATCAAGTGCCTTCACAAGCGCCTCGTTCATGCGATTTTTATCACGGCAGTGAATCGACTTCGCGGCAAGGCGCAAGCGCTGATTCCAATCTCTCTGCATGATTTCATCTTCATCGTCATCTGAAGATGACGAAAACTCGTCATGATTACTGTCATCCTTCTTTCCTCTTGCTGCTATGGTTTTCACCCGTTGATTGCCTGCCTCGTACGACGATTTAGTTCTGCCTCTTCCTGGAATAGAGGGAATCGAAGAGGATGCCCTGTCCTCACCCTTCTTATCTTCTGCCAACAATGATTTCAATTTTGCCATGTAAATATCATGGCATTCAAATGCAGTGGAAACGATTTTTAAAAAAGCCGCCGCGTCAATAGAAAGAAGAGTTCGCAACCGTGGATATGAGTGTTTTCTCCACTTCACTCGCAGCTCTTTCAATGCTTGATCACCACCCTGTGTTTTGGCAAAATGCATCAAACTCCTAGATAGTTTTGGCTGGGCCTCAAACAGAAATTTTAACAGCTCTGCATGAATAGCCTGTTTGCACATCTTTTTGATTTTACCCCTTGGAAAAGACAAACCCTTGAAACAGTATTTAAGGTAGAGAAGCAACTTGTATGCAAACATGGGCGAAGTGGCCCGGACGTTCGAAAGGCTACTGCTACTGCGCCCAATGAGATCTATACTGGCGACACTTTCTCTACCTCCTTCTTGCAGCATATCATTCTTTTCAATGGTGTCAAAAAGAACCTCTGCGGGAATGACATACTCTGAAATACCATGATTATAAACATAAATCAATGCGCTGAACAGTTGGTGTTTTTGACACAAACGAATGACTCCATCAAGGTTCATCTGTGATACATTCATGTGGAGAATGCATTGCTCAACTTGAGATAGCATGCTCCGATCGCTGTAATGTTCCACAAACGCTTGCATCACCGTGGCAGGCATTGCATGCAGTCTATCATTAAGAATATACGGCTCCAAAAGCTCTAAGAAAATGTTTTGTTTGTCAACTCCAGCTGCACAAAATTGTTCATAGATCTGCCCAAACAGCAAATCCGTTCGGTCAACCGTAGAACAAAAATCGATGCAAACACCACCGACGATTTGGTACGGACTGGTCGAAAATCTATCATTTGTGCGCGCATTATTCTCCAGCTGCCTGCTTGAATCTTTCAAATCCGCAAGACTAATATCAGCGTAATCTAGCAAGATTCTTTCAAGAGTATCATCTAAAGCTATGCGCGTCGGACTACCTTTAGGACACGGATCCTGGATAGCACCGCTTCCCCCTGCACCTTTACGCGGTTTTGTCACAGCATCAAAACGATCAAGTGCCAACACCAATGCTGAAATCCACTCTCCCGCCTCGGTAAGTGCGTCGATACGTTCCTTCCAAGATTGTTCCTTAGCGATGCACAGTTGCTGCATTCCTAATAGGTATACATTGCCTGCGCACCCGCGAAAACTGTTTTGGAAAGATGGTGGGAAGTTTTTCGAATCTTGCGTGCGATGAGAGACCATTTTTGAAATCTTTTTCCGTTCAACCTCCTCCGATGAACTCGTGTCGTAAAGGCAAATTTCGTCGTTTGTGTTCATATATAATAATGCCGTATCACTCATCCAATCAAGAGCGGTCACCAAATGAGAAGGCACCAAGTGGGGTTGCGATAAGGGTGATGTACTAATTGAAATAGTGGACATCAAAAATGGTTTCAGCTGAAAAGCATTTGCGTCTTGTCCATCTGAAGACCCACTCAATGATATCTTCGCCATTGCTGATATGTACGAATCTTCTGAGGTATCTTTGGCGCCCATTTTCTTCTTGTTTCCACTTCGATGGATTTGCACACGAAAAATCTGAACGCAGTCGCCCCAGCCGACGGCCAACACAGGACATGGAATGGTTGCAGGACTGGCTTTTCTGAAGTTATTATCGGGGTTGTTTAGTTTTTGTTTTGCGTTTGGACGGGCAGCAATATTCGTCCATGTCCAGGCCAGCGATGGTGGAAAGGGTGCTACTTGGGGTATTGTCTTCCCCGACGCATTATTAGTATCACCGCTGTCATTCTTAGGCCCAGAGGTTTTGGAAATATTATTGGGGTCACTCGGACGCGTGAATTTTGCGAGATATTTGACAGTGGGGAGCATCTTCAGCAAATAAACATCTGATTGACAAGCAAAGGCGATCACTGCGCACATATCCTTGATCTGCAATACCACGCATAAATAACAGGGAAAATACATTATTAGATACGGTAGACAAATCAGAAAAAAAATACCTTACCGTGTCTTCGCTACGCTGCCCGGTTACTCTTTGAATCTGGCGGATTTGTCCCTTGGATGGAGCCGGTAAAGGAGCAAGAGAAGAAATATATCCAAAATTACCATCCAGTAACGTTTGTTTGTCGACAACGTATCCCATCATGAACATTTTGGAAAAGCTCAAGATATTTAAGTTTCCACGGTTGTCAACAGACACTGCAGCTAGTGTCGAATCCCGCCAGAACCGAATGCTTACCAGTGGACTTGCATGTGCATCTGTTATTACCTTGAGTGGACTTGCCCCTTTCATTATATCAAATAGAGCAACTTTACCGCTCTGGTAGCCACATATCAACATATCGTTGCTCTTTCCAATGTCGATCGTTGTGACCGGCCCATCCTTCGCAACGTGGTCAGCGTTGCCCAAGACAACGCGGACTTCTTCAAAATGATCAAACACCAAAACTAAACCGCGCGATGTCCCTAAATGTGCAAAAACCACGGGTAATAGAATAAGAAGATTACAAAGCATGTGAGACTTAAGAAAGAGTGACACGAGTGGACGAAGACCATTGCGTACCAATGGCAATAAATTTGGAGTGAATCGCGATAGACTTTGGTAATCCTGGTCCTTGTTTACTGAACTCCGAATTACGTTTCAACTGCTTCGAAATTTTCACCATTTTATCAACTCGTATGACTCCCACTTCGTGACCATAATCCCGGAGCAATTCCGAGTTATTCATGCTGGCACCCAAGTTGCTTCCCTGCCCTTGCTCCATTTTGAGCAATCTCGCCCGCTGTACGCGCTCTCTTTCTAACTCTTTCATCCGCCGTTTTATTTGCAAAGGGGATACCATGGTCTTGTTTCCAGAGCTCACAAGCTTTTGTTCCTGAGCCTCGACCAATTCTAGCAACGTAATTTCTTCAGCGTCGCCGCTCTTTGCCGTGTGCAATCGGTGGTTCGCACTCACGCGATTTTGGCTCTTTGGGTCAGCGCGTTTCCTTGCTTCTGATGTCAAAGAAGGTGAAGGAACTGCTCGGTTAGTTTTCACTTTCGCACTTGAAGTTGTCGAACGGGAAGTTGCTCTCGCAAAAGAGGCTGCGCCCGAATTGGAAGAAGAGGAGGTAGATGCGGATCCCCCGTCATGAATTGGCGATACAGACCCTCCCCTCTCTTCGAAATCTCGTATGATGTCATCAACGTCAATATTCTCGATGGAATCGTCGACACTGCGAGATGATAACGCTGAAATGTTGTCTATCGCAACTGCATCAACACGTGATACTCGCGTTGGTGTCCCTTCTTCTACATACGGATCTTTTGCTCCGTTCCTGCCGTCCATTGCAACCTCGTTGCTTACTGTCATAGTAGTTTCATCCCCATCATCTGCCGTTTTTGTTATTAGATTATTATCAACGTGAGCACTGGCGCTGGTTGTTGCTTGCTTCTTTGTGGCTCCAATAGGACTGTCGATATCGTTATCTTCATCTAAGATTTGTTGCAAGAGATTGTAATCGTGAGAACTGTGCCGTTGCAGGGCGCCCGGAGATAATACTGCATGGTGCTGACCAGTATTATTACTCGTATCAATGGCGCTCAAACCACCTGCACTCATACCAGGCACAATGGCCGCTGCAGCAGCTGTTGTGGAGCCCACAGACAGGCTAACGCCGCCCAGCACAATATCATCCTCATCATCATCCTCTTGCAGAATACTTTCTAATAAAAGCTGATCTGTCGATGCCGACATGATCATATTTGCTGCGGCTGTGGAACCCCCCGTAAGGCGGCTTCCGCCACGGCCATCATCTGCCCGAACACTTTCCGCCAGCAGGTGCGGGGCAAGACCAAGGCTGAGGTCAAGATCATCGTCGCTGTCATCCGCCGCCAATATCTCTTCGAGCGTCGCCATCTTGCAATTATCTTAGCCCGCGATGATGATGATGGCAATCGAATCGTACAGTAGCGACTGCGGTAATGCGGTAATCGCCCTGTTCAATGATTGACCCAGGCAGCCAGGCAGGCAGGCGGCACAGGGCTACAGGTATATACCACGTACTACTGTAGTACTCAGTACTCGTACAGTACAAGTACACAGGTACAGTACTCAGTACGGCCCTCAGTACTCAGTACGGAACTCAGTATACCTGTACGGAGTACTGTACTCGTACGTACCGGTACGGTAAGGTTAATTTATTAATTAAGAGTATCTCCAAATCAGATCGGCAGCTTTTAGTGCACAAATTTAACGGTAAATTTAGAACACCATATATTTATACCGGAGTTTATGGTACTAATTATTTATTTACCGTTAATGATTTTTAATTTTTCCATAAGTTAGCCATAAATCGAAGGTAAGGTGGCCAAGAGCCATGGAGAAGCTGTCGAAGGACTTGCCTTTACGGACAGTAAGAGTCATCAAAACTAACTAATTCCAGACAATATGTTATTTTATCCTTCAGAGAGAGAGAAAGGAAAGAAAGGGGGAAAGAGAGGAAGGGAGAAAGGGAAAAAGGAGGAAGAAGAGAATGCCATCACAATGCCGTCACAATGCCGTCACAATGCTCAACGAGCATACGAATATTATAGGATGCCATGGTACATTAATTCCTGCAGGCGTTTTCTTCCTTACTTAGATAAACGCAGTGGTGCTCTACAATTTTGTTCTACAATGGCGAGGTTTACTGGTTCCGGTATGGGATATGGCAGATGCTTAGACGGCACACGACGGCACGCAGGCACGACGGAGCGGTTTTTTCGGCTCAACGTCGGCCATGCCGATGCCATCATGTACATTAAGAATACTGTACTTATACAATGCTGACATCTTAATAATGTTTACTAGTACATGGTTATAACATGTTTAGTGCATATATAGCAAGAGAGGAAGAAAGAAAGAAGGAGAAAAAGAAGAAAGGAAGCAGCCACACGATTGTGTCGGCAATTTGTGTTGGTTCCACACATTGCCGTCACATGCCGTCGATAACGGAAAACGAATACTATGGGGTGTCATGGTACATTAGTATTTGCAGACGTTTGTGATGATATAATGAGAGTGTGCTCAAGTTATTGTTTGTGCATATATTCACCACATCGGGCAGGACCTGCCCGATGTTTTGAGCTATGGTAGAGCTTCTGACTCCATCTACAAAAAAAGTTATCACTAAAAACGTCTGCAGAAATTAAATAGGGATCATGTGTAGGAAAAGCTGCCGATCTGATTTGGAGATACTGTTAATTTTCTTTTTCTAGAGGATTCTGGTATTCTGGTACTGCGCTACTGGTAGGGCGACTGATATACTCTGTACAAGAAGTCTCAAATTACAGTAAGGTGAAATCGGGAAATTATGACATAGGTCAATATTTTCAAATTTTCTGATTCGAGGGCATTGACGTTTACATTACTGTATTCTTGGCGGATGAACTTGTACTCTGAAACTCTGACACTCTGGAGTTTTGTACAAAATGAGATTACATGTAAAATTTGTCGGTGGGTACCGTGTAAATTTCCATGTATATTTAATTTTTGACAGTTTCCTTTATTATATTATCATCTGATAATCTAACTTCCAAAAATAGAATCAGACAAAAATATGTAGATAATATAAATACAAACTATCTACTAACGAATATAAATATCTGAAAATATTGACCTATGTCATAATTTCCCGATTTCAGAATAGGAAAGTGACGGTAATTTTTGTAAATGGGCCTGTACAGAACGGCGTACAGAACCACTCCATACAAAATCGTTTTGTACAAGTCATTTGTACCGGGAAAAAAGTGTACCGTACATGTACAAAACGATTTCTGAATCACAGGACAAGTACTCTACTCGTACGGTACTCGTACGGTACAGTACAAGTACAGTAACCTTAAGCCTTACAGTACGAGTACTGTACTGTATATACGAGTACCGGTAGGCGACTGTAAGGTTACTGTATGGCCTATCCCTGTATATACGTACTCAGTACCGTACTGTACGTACGAGTACAGTACATTGTACTGTACAGTGATATACCCGGTACTCGTACGTACGAGTACGTACTGTACACAGGTATCGGTTACGCCAAAGTTGCACAATGTACAACCCCTTCCAGATAAATGTTCTGATCCACTGGTACAGTACGAGTAGACTACTTAATTTTTCTTTAAAAAAGTACTGTACAAGTGGTCTTAATGTAAGCCTTACAGGTACTGCGTACGTACTGAGTACTGGCCAGTGGCGATCATATATACGTACAGTACTTGTACTGGCCATGTACAGTACAAGTACAGTACGGCCTGTACGTATAATATACGAGTACAGTGGGTATTAGTTGTCTATTATTTCGTATTATCAGGAAGGGCGGCTCGACATACTGGCAATCGTCAATCAACTCCCCCTTGACTGACCTTGACACCTTGACACGCGCGTGCATTGACGATTTGCTTAACGAGAAGCAGTTCTGATGAAAGAAAAGTTCAAGAAGCAAACAAACAAAGATGGGCGGTGCAGCGAGTACCGGTATCGATAGAAGCAAACTTTACGCGGTGACGGGAAGTGCAGTGCAGGAATCACTCGGTAAAGTAGTCTGTTTGTTTTCGCCATCGTTCATCCACCATGACTACAAGTACTGTACTATTTCACCGTCAGCAACTTATCATTGTACTGTATGTTCCACAAGGCAACTTGGTCACGGCAGAAGAAGTTCTAGGTGGGATTGGAAAGTGCCTGGAATGGTGCACTTGGTAAGCATTGAACTTGCAAAGTATAAGTTGGCTTTGATCATATATTTTGTACCACAAGCTCCCCTACCCTTCGCCAACCTAATAACCTTGCCTTTGTTTTCCGCCAGTGGCCTTGCAAACCTTCCCCCGCCCTTTAATCTCATCGGGAAGGCTCTAAAAGGATTATTTAATGGGTTTAAAGCACGAAACCTTACGAATAAAAACATAAGGGTGCGTTGTGTTTTATTCTCTTGACCTCTCTTCCCCTCCCCCCCCCTCCCTCTCTCTCCCTCTCCCTTTCCCATACATACGAGTACTTGATTTATTTATTCGTTCCACATGTCTATTTATGTATCTATTACCCCGGTGTACAGGCTGCCGCTGCTGCGATTGTCGTCTTGGGCGCAACCCTGTACGAAATATCATCGAATATTACAAATGTTACTCACGAGCTGACCCCATCTCAAATGGCCGCCATGGAAGCCATTAAACAAGACATTGGCCAACTCCAGGGTTTGATCCACGAGTGGGAAAACAAGTGGCCCATGACCAAAACTTTGGGCTTCGGTGCAAAGGGATTTGTACAACAGTTTGATGAGATCCGCAAACGGCTATCGTTGAGTCTTGAATCTGTCACTGCTTCCATGACCATTGCCATCCAACGCAAGCTCGTCGACTTTAACCTGCACGTCCTCAAAAACATGGACGAGATCGAGAGCAAACTCGACAGCGTGACAAAGCTGCAAGTCGAAGCCGCGCAAAAGATCGCGACCATGGACAACGCCATTCAAGAAAAATTTCTAGCCGCGTCCAAAAACATGGAAAGTATGATGAAGCATATCGAGTGTACGGCGGGATCTTACAACGACGCGGTGTTGGAAAAAGTCGAAGACGGTTTGGACGAAATGGAAATGCGGTTGGGAAGCGTTGTCAAAGCAAACGAACGCAACGTGGTCAAGCGGATCGATGGACTTGAAGAGGGCATTTCCGAACAGCTTGGTGTCCTTCAAGAGACGATGAAGGAGCTCGGACTGGCGCTGCATGCGGAGATGGAAAGCATTCACAACAAGCTGGACCGTGTGTTGGAGCTACAGCAAGAGGCCATTCAAAGGGTAGCCGGCCAATCCGACCCAGCAATCCAGCAGCAATTCAAGCAAGCCAACGAACGGATGGATGTCGTGCTGCACAATATTCAACAAGCCGCTGCAGCAGGGAAAGCCGAGAGCGACGAGGTTCTGGACAGTATCGAAGAGATGCAAGACAAATTGGCGAGTCTCGTGAAAGCGAAGGACCGTAAGCTGCTCAGGCGAGTGCAAGAATTGAACAATGAGTTGGAAGATCACCTCACCGTGATCGAAAAATACATGCACACCATGGGAATAGATATGAAGAAGGGCCTCAGCGCGATCCAAGACGATATGGCTAAGCTTGCCACAAAGGAAGATTTGGTGGACGCGATTGCGAAAAAGGGTAGTGGTATTAATGTGGATGGGCATAGTGAGGTATGTGTGTACTGTTTTCGTGGTGCAATCTCTGTCTTCTTTTTCTTTCTTTTTTCTAAACAAATTGCATTCACTTTAAACTATTCTACCTGTAGAACCATATAAGCATTCCGGTAAATATAAACATGCAAGCACCTGCAGCCGCCTCCACGGGGGCCAGTGGGGCAAAAGATGACGGCATCAAGACATGGGACGAGATGTTCAAAGAACGTGGCCGGGTTCCCTTCGCCGAGTTTCAAGAATTCTTTGAAATCGCGGTCTTAGATGCTGAAGATCTTCGGAGTGAAACGAAATTGGCACTGTTAAAGGTCGTGGACAAAAATCAGGACGGGTATGTGACGAAAACTGAGTGGACGAAGATGAAAATGAAGGCCAAGAAGGATTTCGGAAACGATACTAAGATTGCCATTAAAGGATATTTGAGACATATCGGAGGCGGGGGCGGGGGCGGAGGTGGAGGTGGAAACATTCCGGCCGAACGAAAGCCTTCGCTTGTTGCAGCCAATGCGAACGTAAGCGCAGAGCTCGTGGCGTACGTGAAGGCGGTGTTCGCTTGTGGGAAAATCACGGCGGACGCACAGGAGCTCGCGGGGAAGCTGTGTGCTTTGGGCGCCGACTCTCCAGAAGCAGTGCAGGATTACATTTGTGAAGAAAAACTCAAGAAGTGTGGCCTGCCGGAGATTCGAGCGAAACAATTTTTGAAGGCAATGGTACAGTATAAGGAGGAGAAGGAGAAGCACTCGACGCGAGCAGGCCTGAACGCCGGGTATCCGGTGCCAAGCGATAAACTCAAGGTTTGTACTGCAACATACAAGTACTTGTCGGATAGCTACTGCACTCTTGTATCTTGTTAGTCACATGGCTGTGGATGCAGCAGTGGATCTCTCTGCCATGTTCTCGTCCAATATTTCAAAGTCTCCCTCTCTTGCCGTGGCCCCTCTTTCCTTTCTTTCCTTTCTTTCTTTCTTTTTTTCTTTCTTTCTTTCTTTCTTTTTTTATTTATTTATTTCTTCCGTCACGCTCATCATCATCACTGACCCCTCCTCCTCTTTATGTTTCCTCCTTTTTTGTGGCTGCCGAATGCTTCGCCTGCGCTGCTCCGCGGCGGGACGTTCGACGCTCAACGCTTTGGTTCTGTTGTGTTGTTGTGATGCTGATCGCCGTCACAGGAGGAGATGAAGAACGCAGCAAAGGCCGGCAACGTGGCGGCAATGGCAGTGCTCGGGGCGAAGAACCCGCGCCTGCTGGTCGAGCCGGTGGGCGGTTTGGAAGACGAAGACGAAGACGAAGACGAAGACGAAGACGAAGACGAAGACGAAGACGAAGACGAAGACGAAGACGAAGACGAAGACCATGACGAAGACGAAGATATGGGGGATGAATCCACGGCCCTGCACTGGACGGCAGATAAGGGACATGCAACAGGTGCGTGACGATGTGATTGATGACGCGGCGAAGCAAAGCACTCGATCGAGCCGATGCCGCACGCACGCTTACATTCGCTTCACTGACACCGTCTTCTACTTCACTCCTTCACGCCCTGCCCCGCCCTGCCCTGCCATACCCTGCTCTGCTTTGCTTTGCTTTGCCTGCCCTGCCAAACCCCCCGCAGCGGTGTCGTGGCTCCTGTCGGGCGGCGGCGGCATCATCAGCGGCAACGCCATCGTTGATGTTAACTGTACAGATGAGAACGGCAGGACGCCTCTTCATTGCGCCAGCTGGCACGGCAAGACGGCATCGGTGGAGGCGTTGGTGGCCGCAGGCGCAGATGTTCACTGTACAAATAATTACGGCTCGACGCCTCTTCATCTCGCCAGCAACAACGGCTATACGACATCGGTGAAGGCGTTGCTGGCCGCAGGCGCAGATGTTCACTGTACAAGTAAGTACGGCACATCGCCTCTTCATCTCGCCAGCGGCAATGGCAGCTTTAGGGGCCGGACGGGTTCGTTGAAGGCGTTGCTGGCCGCAGGCGCAGACGTTCACTGTACAAATAACGACGGCTCGACGCCTCTTCATGCCGCCAGCCGCATCGGCGACACGGCAGCGGTGAAGGCGTTGGTGGCCGCAGGCGCAGATGTTCACTGTACAAATAACGACGGCAAGACGCCTCTTTATCTCGCCAGCATCACCGGCTACACGGCATCGTTGGAGGCGTTGGTGGCCGCAGGCGCAGATGTTCACTGTGCAGATAAGAAAGGCAGGACGCCTCTTCATTGGGTCAGCTGGCGGGGCGACGCGGCAGCGGTGGAGGCGTTGGTGGCCGCAGGCGCAGATGTTCACTGTACAGAGAAAGGCAGGACGCCTCTTCATGAAGCCAGCCGGCACGGCAAGACGGCATCGGTGGAGGCGTTGGTGGCCGCAGGCGCAGATGTTCACTGTACAAATAATTACGGCTCGACGCCTCTTCATCTCGCCAGCAACAACGGCTATTCGGCATCGGTGGAGGCGTTGCTGGCCGCAGGCGCAGATGTTCACTGTACAAATAATGAAGGCAACACGGCGCTGGACAAGGCAGACAACGAGGCGATTAAGGCGGCGCTGCGGCGGCACGGCGCATGAATGAATGAATGAATATTCGTAAGCCATGATGAAAGCAGGACAAATAATAGTCTAAAAAACTAGTCGTCTACAGTACTCGTAGTCTACTGGTATTACGCCCAAGACACTGCAGCTGCTTGATGAGTCTGGCTTGTTGCAAGGTAAGACGGTGGTGGTGGGAGATGCACACGTTGGCGGATATGCATTCGAACGCATCAACGACCACGCTTGCCAAGTGACGTATTTAACGTGCCTTGATTTGAAAGGCAACCTCCCGCATTGGATAGCCAACAAAGCGACTGCAAATAGCGCCATTGAAATGTTCACTAAGTATACAAAGCAGTTCGGTAGCTACATCGATGAGGGATCATTGTTGTCATCTCACCAGTCAAACAGATCTTGGCACTCTAAGAAGCGGATGCACAAGTATGCAGTCGCGCCCGTGCTAGACGTGTAAGGTGTCTACGATCTTTTCGCCAATCCGTGGAATACTTATATCGTCGCGATAAAGTAAATGTATGTATGTATTGCACTATCTATAAAAGCTAGCTTTGCAAAATGTATGTTTTTTTTTCTGGAGGGCCCACGAGCGCACGACGTTTTCGCAATTACTGAAGAAAACAACGGTAATTTATAACGGTATATTTCCCAGTTATGTTTTATTCGGTATAAAATAGCATCGATACGCGGCGGCACGGTATACTCAGTCTCCTACTGGGTACGGAGTACGAGTACATTGTAACCTTACAGTACAAGTACCGGTACTCGTACTGTATATACGGCTTACAGGTACGAGTACCGCATGTAGACAGTAGACCCTAAAGTACTAGTACGTACGTACTCGTACAGTACAAGTACAGTACAAACAGTACTTGTACAGTACGTAGGTACAGTACGTACCTGTACTGAGTACTACAGGTACGGGTAGTACGTACGGGTACATGGTATAATGTACTTGTACGGCCATTAGTACTCGTACGCGTACCTACGAGTACACGAGTACGGAGTACCAGTATAACTGTACAGAAAGTATACGACGTAGGCTATGGTCAGTATACGGTGTGGTCTACCAACTTGAATACCGGTACTTTCTGTACACAGCTTCGGGTACTGTATACCTGTACTGAGTACCGGTACGTACTGGCCCTGTCTGAGATCAAACAGGGGTACAAATCCTGCATTTTTGTACTGAAAAGTCCACCGAAACTCAACCAGGCAAAACATACTTTCTACCAGCTGATACCAGGAATTACGGTACGTACCGTACAGGTATATACTCGCCACTCAGTATATACTCGTACGTACGTACAGGTACCCGGTAAGGTTACAGTAACCTTACAATAATAGCCGCACATCACAGGGGATTTTCAGTCAAAATGTGTGGGGACCCACCCTGGGGAAGTGTGTGGAGAAAATTATGGAATTTTTGACCGAATTTTGTACCAGAGTCTTGTTTCTCTCAAATAATACGTATAAGCCGGATCCCCTCATACATTTCATTTATCATTTATGAGCATATGAGATGGACACACATGCAATGGGGGATTTGGCAGCAGGGCAAATGGGCAAATATACTGATGATGTACGAGTACTCGTACGCCGTATGTAAAATGCATTATCAGAAAGATACTATTTTAAAGATAATACGGGTATTATTAAAGAAAAGAAATACCTTTACAGTAAATAAATGTTGAAGCGGCAGTCATGCAGTGG
>JACLAC010026698.1_pt1 | contig 18213 bp, 23 predicted proteins | sample 8027881 | NCBI WGS metagenome assembly JACLAC01 (sample SAMN15725517, study PRJNA655200) | protist metagenome | isolation source: fluorescence activated cell sorting (FACS) single amplified genomes of... | place: Spain: Blaines Bay Microbial Observatory, Mediterranean Sea | collected 2016-01-19 | reverse complement strand
AATTTGTTAATATATTTTTTTTGTTTTCTTAAAATAAAACTAAATTTACCTAAGGACGGATTCATCTTTTGAGTAAAATCTGTCAACTCCCAAGGATCTAGTGATTTAAGTTTAGCATCTAACTCACCTAAACCACCAAAGTTAAATAAATCTCTATAATGATGAGCATTATCTTGCCAATTTTGAAAGAATGCACCTGATGTCGATATAAGATTTTTTAGTTGAAAGGCGTCATACGAAACGTCTCTTTCATTAAAAAAAGTATCTACAAACCCTGCATTAAATGAGAGATCTTTAGTACCTGAGGTATTTTGTATTTCATTAAGGTAAATATTTGCATAATGAGTTTTAGGCGATAATTGAATTAATCTTTTTCCAACTTCTATGCCTTTAGCGTCATTTTTTAAACCTAAGTAACGAAAAGCATCTTGAAAATAATATATCCCCACGCGAAGATAGATTGCGTAAACCATTATAAATAAAGCGCCATCTATTTTAGTGGCATTTACTAATGCATTTAAACTTTCTTGAGGATTCTTAGTGTGATGAATAACACCTGTTGAAATAACATAGTCAAATTCATCATTATTTTTTAAATCTTCCAAACCTTTCTTTTCAATTACAAGATTTTTAATGTCATACTTTTTTATCATTTTATAAACATGTTTTAGTGATTTTTCACTAAGATCTATTGCATAATGTTTTGAATTTGGAAATTTTAACGCATGATATATTGCTTGATTTGTTCCACATCCAGCAATTAAAACATTTAGATCATCTTTATATTTTTTTTCTGGAAAGATTCTTTGCCAGAAAAACTCTGGACATGAGCCTTGAATATATCCACCTGCAATTCTTTCGTGCATGTCGTCAATAGGAAGTGGATAAGGATGCTCATTGTATTGAGCCTCAATCTTATCGATATCATTATTCATTTAAGGCTTTAATGGGCCTTTAGCAATGTACTTATCTATTGTTTGGTGATAATGACGCAATCTACTTTCTTGATAATCAGCATAAGTAACTGCACCCTTTTTTGAGGCTCTCATTCCTGCTTCTAATTCAGGTATATTAGCCATATCTTGATCAAAAATGAATCCAATACCAGTTAACTCTTCTGCATCATCCCATTTCTCATCTTCGCTTAAATAGTGAATCGGAATTGGCTCATATGGCTCTCTCTTTTCAGGATCTATATGATCTCTTTGGAGAAATATTGCCTCCATGATTGATGAATCATGCCTATTACCATTTGGCCTGAAACGATAAATAAGGTTTCTAGGAAAGCCACCCCAAGGTGAAAAATTTGGAAATACATTATAAACTATAGCATCTAACATTTCCGCATCAGACTTATCTGAGTAATCACGGCCATCATTTTCTTTAAATGCATCTCTCATAGTTTGGGCCGCAACTTTTCTTGCTTCTTCTCCCTCAGGAACAACAATTTTATCGTCTGTTTCAACTCTTCCTGAACCATAGAATATAGTATCAAAAATTTCCTGCTCATCTGTATCCCAACAATTAGGACTAGGTTTTCCAACGAGTGCTATATTTCTATTCACATGATCGCCATAAATATCGTATCGTGCATTTTCATCAGCCTGAAAGGGCATAATTTGTGGGTGAATTTCAGTAGCATGAAATGCCTCCATAAAAGCTTCTTGAACTATCTTCCAATTACCTGGAACAACTTTTGATACGTGAATAACTTTCTTGCATTCACCATGATCCCAACGTTCATGATGTTCAGGAAGGGGTGCTAAAAATTCTTCAAGAGGTCTTGCATTATCATCTATATTTATAAAAACATAGCCTTGCCAGATTTCTGTTCTTACTTGAGGTAAATTCCATTCTTCAGGTTTAACATGAGGAAAATCCCATGCAGCAGGGGTATGTTTCAATGTTCCATCAAGGTTCCAGCAGTAACCATGGAATGGACATTTTATTTCATCACTACTTGTTCTTTCAGTTTTGAGTTTTCTTGCTCTATGAAGGCATGAATTATAGTAACCTTGAATTTTATCTTTTTCAGTCCTTACCATTACAAAAGAATAATCTAGAATATCATAAACTAAGCTATCGCCAACTTCAGGAATATCCTCAACTCTGCAGGCGAATTGCCAAACTCTTGTCCACATTGATTCTGCTTCCTTATCAAAAAATTCTCTAGAAGTATAACGATCAATTGGTATATCTTCGGAACCAAGATAGGGGGCATTTTCGTCTAACATAAATTTAGGAACTTCTTTACTATCCTCATGGAGATATTGAGTATAGCTTGTATCAGGCGTCCTTGCGGAGCCTGGCTTCATATCTTTTTTATCTTTTAAAATTTCACTCATTGATATTCTCCTGAAAAAAAATTGAATACACTTTATTTTACAAACAAATATCTATTTTAGTAAATGTTTTTTTTAAAAGAGTTAAGATTTATTTAATTTTCTTTTACATTTAAATTACTATCAATAGTATTTAATGAGTTTAAATTGAGGGAGTGTAAAATGGAAGATTCTAATAGTTTTGAAACTAAGCTAGCAATCCGTGAGGTACTTGATAAGTATTGTGATGGAGTAAATCAACGTGATTCAGAAATTTGGGGCAGTACTTGGTCTAAAAATGCAATTTGGGAAATTCCTCACTTAGAAATAAAAAATGAGGGAAGGGATAATATTGTTATGATTTGGAGCGAGGCAATGAAAGGGTATCCATTTGTACATATGATAGCTCAACCTGGATTTATATCCATTAATGGGGATGAGGCAACTATGAGGAGTTACACTTTAGAGACAGCAGTATTACCAGATGGAACTGAAATTCATCCATGCGGTCAATATGATGATAAACTTATTTTAGAAGACGGTGAGTGGAAGTTCTCTCATAGATCTTTTAAAAATTTACACGGTGAATAACATCTAATAAGTTCATAAAACAAGCTTTGGATTTTTAATGAAATTTATAATATTTGATTTAGATGATACCCTTTTGTGTGGTGATTGTGAGAGATATTGGTCTGATTTTATGATCAAAAAAAATCTTTTAAAAGAAGATGATCATACTGCAAAAATTAATCAATTTGATGATGACTATCGCAAAGGTATTTTAAATTTTGATTTATATTCATCTTATATTCAAGAACCTTTAAAAGGAAGGAGTCTTGATGAAGTTAACTCATTTATAAAAGAGTTTATTCCAAATGTTATCGATGAATTATCTGACAATTTAACGAAAAAACTTATTTTAGAGTCAAGATCAGCTGATAAAGTTTTAATTGCATCTGGCTCACATGATTTTTTGGTTAAAGGATTTGCTGATTATTTTGAGATTGAATCAAGTATTGGAACTCCAGTTGAAATAAAAAAAAATATTTTTACAGGAAATTTATCAGGTGAACCAACCTTTAAGCACGGTAAGGTTAACGCTGTAAAAGTATGGTGTTCAGAGAATAATCTTAAAATTTCTGACTCAATTTTTTATTCTGATTCTATCAATGATTTACCTATGTTTGAAGTTTGTGGACAGCCAATAGCTGTAAACCCTGATAAACTTTTAAAGGATATTGCAATTAAGAGATCTTATGAGATTATTGAAAGATAGTTTTCTTAAAATTGAAATCAAATTAATAAAGGAGAGTGAAAAATGTTTAGTCATATTATGGTTGGTGCAAACAGTATAGACGAGTCAAAAGCATTCTACGATGCTGTTTTAGGTGCAATAGGTTATAAGCCTGGAGTAATAGATCCAAAAGGTCGTTGTTTTTATGCAACTAATTCGGGTATTTTTGCAATTAGTGTTCCTATTGACGGTGAACCAGCTGGGCCAGGTAATGGAAGTACAATCGGTTTCGCAGTTGAAAGTGTAGAGGCTGGAGATGCCTGGCATGCTGCAGGTATAGCGAATGGCGGAACAACATGTGAGGATCCTCCAGGAGTTAGAGAGGATATGAATATTTACCTTGCTTATATGCGTGATCCTGCTGGAAATAAATTATGTGCTCTTCTTAGAATGGGCTAATATGAGTGTTTCTGAAAATAAAGAATTAATAAAACGTTGGTATGAAGCCCTAGCTGATGGTGATTTTGAAACTATTTTCGCTATGCATCATGATGACGTTGTTTATAATATGCTTGGAAATACTCCAGTCTCAGGAAGAATTTATGGAAAAGATGCTTGTTGCAATGGAATGATTGGACAAAAGCTTCTTGAAAAACTTATTCCAGAAAAAATAAAATTTTCAAAACAATGGAAAATAATAGCTGCAGAAAATGATAGAGTTGTTGGGCTTATGAAGGGTGGTGGACCTTGTCAAAATGGCGAAGATTATGAACAAACATATTGTGAAATTTTTACTATAAAAGAGGGCAAAATTATTGAACTTCATGCCTTTTTCGATACAGTATTGGTTGAACAATGTTTGTTTAATAATCCTCTATCTAGAAAACCCAAAGTTGTTGATGATCCATTTCAAATTAAGTAAGGAAGTAAAATATGACAATTGAAAAAAAAAGAATAATAGTTACTGGGTCAGCTAGCGGAATGGGCGAGGCAACTTTAAATGCATATGTCAAAGCAGGTGCTCATGTTATTGGCATGGATGTATCTGATGAAAAGGGAATTAAAATTTGCGATAAAGCTAATGAAAATGGACCAGGAAAATGTTCATATATTCATGTTGATGTTTCTGATAAATTAAGCGTTATGAATTCATTTTCAAAAGCTAATGAAATTCTCGGAGGTCTTGATACGCTTGCTCACCCTGCAGCTATTCAGCGCTCATCTGATGCCTCTGATGTAAGTGTTGAGGATTGGGATTTAATGTTTGCAGTAAACGTTAAGGGCACAATGCTAACCAACCAAGTTGCTCATTCAATTATGAAGCTCAACGGAGGTGGTTCTATTATAAATTTTGGATCTATATCCGGATTAAGGCCTGAACCATCAGCTTCAGCATATTCCTCAGCAAAAGGTGCTGTCCACTCTTGGACAAGAACTGCTGCAGGTACTTGGGGTAAAGACAATATTAGAGTAAATGCTATTCTTCCTGCAATATCTACACCTATGTATCGAGCTGCCAGAGAAAGATCTTCAGAAGAAGAAAATTTAGCAAGCCATTGGAGAAATTCTGTTCCTATTGCTCTTGGCCAAGAATATGGTGATCCAGATAAAGATCTCGCACCTGTAATGATATTTTTTGCATCAGATGCCTCTAAATTTATAACAGGTCAGTTAATACCTGTTGACGGAGGGCAAACGGCTGGCCTTTAAGATTGATAAAAATGCACATGTTATCTTAATACTATCACTTATAATTGTTTTATTTATTGAAAATACTGCCTTAGCAGTCTTTTTTGGGATTTTATTTTCTTTAGCTGTAAAACCTAAAAAAAACTTTTTTTCTATTAAAATTGGAACTCTTCCTTTGCAAGCAGGTATAGTTTTTCTAGGTGCAACAATTAGCCTTCCTTATGCTTGGAGTGTTGGCTCTGACTATTTTGCATGGATATCAGCTTTTGTTGTTTTTACTTTTTTCTTAGGCTTAATTATCGGTAAGCTTTTAAATGTTCAAAATAGAATTGCTTTTTTACTCTCTGCCGGAGCTGCAATATGTGGTGGAACTGCTATTGCTGCTGTTGCTCCAATTATAAAAGCTAGGCCTCAAGAGGTATTGATCTCTATTACAATAGTATTTCTATTAAATGCTATTGCAATTGTAACTTTTCCTATTATAGGAAATTTTTTAAATATGAGTAACTATCAATTTGGTGTATGGTCTGCACTAGCCATACACGATACTAGTTCTGTAATGGGATCGGCTTTATCATATAGTGATGAGTCTGCGCAAGTTGCTGCAACATTAAAGCTGGGGAGAACTTTATGGATTATTCCTCTATTATTAATTTCTAGTTGGTTTTTTAAAAGTGAAGGAAAAAATATAAATTTCCCAAAATTTATAATTTTATTTTTGATGGCAATCTTAGCAAATACATTTTTTGAATTTTCAAATAATTTTTTAGTAATTTTAAAAAATATAAGCCAATATTTATTACTGGCAGGTCTTTTTTTTGTTGGAACTCAATCGAATGCTTCTGATTTAAAGATCTTAAATCAAAAGCCTGCATTTTTAGCTATTGGTTTGTGGTTGGTGGTTATTCCGTTATCTTATATAATTACATTACTTTAATAACTATTTAATAAAAGGATTTCTTATGAGTGAAGTGGAAGTAAAAAATAGATTTTGGGTTATGAAGACTTTACCTGACGGTAATGATTTTCAAAGTGCTCTTGAAATGAGAGAAGAAAATAAAATTGAAATTCCAGAAGGTTGTTTTGCAACAAAAAATTTATTTCTTTCGATGGATGCTGGAACAAGAATGTATATGACTGAAAGAGAGGATTCTTATCAACCTCCGATACCAACAGGTGAAAAATTAATGGGTACTGTTTTAGGAGAGGTCATTGAAAGTAATCATCCAGATTATAAAGCTGGTGAGGTGTTAAGATCCTATGGCCAATGGTCAGATTATTCAGTTGTAGATCCTAATGCTATGTATCCAAGTAAAGTAGATATAAGTAATATAGATTTGGTAAACTATGTAGGTATTTATGGTGCAAACGGTTGGACAGCATATGTAGGAGTTATTAATACTGGTCGTGTAAAAGCAGGGGATACATTTGTAGTTTCTGCAGCTGCAGGTTGCACAGGTTTAATGGCTGGACAAATTGCTAAGATCGCAGGCTGTAAAGTTATTGGTATCGCAGGTAGTGATGAAAAATGTCAGCTAATATGTAATGATTATGGTTTTGATGGAGCTATAAATTATAAGACTGAAAATATTTCTGAAAAATTAAAAATATTCTGTCCTGAGGGAGTAAATGTTTATTTTGATAATGTAGCAGGATCAACCTTAGATGCAGTTTTAGAAAATATGGCTAATTTTGGAGTTATAGCTGTATGCGGACTATTGGAGAATTATGCTTCAAAGGAACGTCTACCCGGTCCTTATAATTATGATTTAATCCTTATGAAGAGGTTAAGATTTGAAGGTTTTTTCTCCCCAGATTTTTATCATCGTGAATCAGAAATTAATCCAATTTTAAATAACTGGGATAAATCAGGATGTTTAAAATTACCTATTGAAATAACTGATGGATTGGAGAATTTAGTTACCGCTTACTCTAAGCTTTTTGAAGGAAGTAATATTGGAAAAGTTGTAGTTAAGGTGTAATCTAAAACAAAAAAGGTCAAAAAATGAAATCAATTCTATTTATTTTGTCAATATTTGTATCATTAACGTCTATAACTTTTGCCTCAGATCATATTGAGCAGGCTGCAGGAAAAGGAAAGGTAATTGTTGTTTATTCTGGTCAATGCCCAAGTGATATTCAAGAAGAAGCCATTATTAAAGTTAAAGAATTAATTGCGTATGAAGCTAAAAATAGTCCTATACCTTTTCCTTCATCACCTGGTGTTTGGGATAATGGTAAACTAGGAGCTGTAGATTTGCATAACTCAATTGCAGCAATGAATAAAGTTTTTAAATGGCAGGAAACTGATACAAAATGGTCTAAAATGTATTCATCAATTACATCAATTTGTGGCATTGAAGATTTCGATGTTGATATTTTAGAAGTAAAATAAAAATACTTTTTCAATACCTTTATAAATAAAAAAAGGATTTAAAATGGAACATTTTGATCACCTCACTCAGGATCTTCAGAAATTTATTGAACAACAAAAGGTTTTTTTTGTTGGAACAGCAACATCTGAAGGTCTTATAAATATCTCTCCAAAAGGCTATGATAGCTTGAAGATTATTAATAAAAATAGAATTCTTTGGGTTAATCTAACCGGAAGCGGTAATGAGAGTGCGGCACATACTCAAGAAAACCCAAGAATGACGCTAATGTTTACTTCGTTTGAGAGAAAGCCATTAATTTTAAGAGTTTATGGAGAGGCAAAAACAATCCATCGCCTTGATAAAGAGTGGGATATTTTGTCATCAAATTTCCCTCCATCTAATGCTTCTAGACAAATTTTTGATCTTTCAATTTCATTGGTTCAGACTTCGTGTGGATATGCTGTTCCATACTATGATTTTAAAGGTGAGAGGGATATTTTAAAAAAATCAAATGAGAAAGCTGGAAAAGATGGAATTCAAAAATATTGGAAGGAAAATAATGCCAAATCTCTTGATGGAATAGTAACGAATATAGAAAAGAAAAATATAGAGAGATCTTAGTTCTCATAAAACTTCTAGTTAAGTTAAATCAATATTTAAATGATGAAATTTAAATTACTAAAACGATAGTATTATAGATGAAACTTAAAGGTACAGATTTTCAAATTATGGTTTGGAATGAAATAAAAAAAATTCCAAAAGGTAAGGTACGAACCTATAAAGAAATAGCTCTTGCGATTTCTAGACCTAAATCTTCTAGAGCTGTTGCCAATGCTTGCGGTAAAAATCCATTCCCCATAAAAATACCATGCCACAGAGTTATTGGTTCTAATGGATATATTGGAGGCTATAGTGGAAAGGGTGGAATCAAGAAAAAGATAGAGTTATTAAAGCTTGAGAAAGCATTATAACTTCGAAAAATCTTGATAATATTTGTGATGTTATTATCTTAGGTGTTCTTATAGCAAGATTTATTAAGTTTATATTAATATTCCTATTGATTTTATTTTAAAATAATAAATCACTTGTAAGTTTTTAATAATCATTATTAACTAAATTTAATTATTATTAATCAATTAAATATAAGGAGGAATTATTATGGAAGAATTTCAAATATGGAGTATATGGAGCTCAAATAGAATTGGATCAGGCTTAGTTGGTATAGGTTCAATTTTATCAATTTGGTTAGCATTAAGAATTGCTGCAGCAACAAGAAACTCTGACGAAACTAATTTGTTTGCTAAAATTATGTCAACAGCTTTTGGTTTAATTGTTTTAGCTTTTACTTGGATGCAGCTAACTATTATTGTTAACACTTGGATTTCTACTTCTATCGCTTTAACACAGCTTAAAGAGCAATCTGGAAGTATTTCATCTGTTGCTGAAGGGTATTTAGATTATGTTGGTACTACTGATCCGGCAACTATGCCTTTACCATTAAGTATTGCTTTCTTAGCAGTTGTGGCAATAATTATTCTTGGGCAAATATGGATGCCAAAAAAATAAGTAAGACTCTATTAACTTTTAAAACGCTCGTTAATTCGGGCGTTTTTTTTTATTATAACTTTATAGTATGATAAATTAAAAGATAAGGAGGGGTTAAATTGATCAAAGTTGTTATGCTTATGAAAAGACGACCAGGAATGTCAATTCCAGAATTTAGAGAGTATTATGAAAATAATCACAGAGTTATTGGTGAAAAATATCTTAATGGTTTTGCAGTAAAATATATAAGACGCTTTACTAATGCCCTGGTTGATAGATCCGGTAATCTATCAGATCCAGAGTACGATGTTATTATGGAGGTTTGGTATCCTGATGAAGCAACACTTAAGGCTTGCGGAGAAAAATTAAGCCAACCTGATATTGCTAGAGAGATTCATGAGGATGAAGAAAAGATTTTTGATACTAGATATATGAGATCTTATACTGTTGATGAGTTTGAATCCGAGCTTGAAGTATGAGTCTGAAAAAAGATTTTCTAATTAATAAAAGGTTGGAAAGTGATACTTTTTTTATAGAAGACCTTCCTCTTTGTAAGTTTTTACTGATGAATGACTCTAATTACCCTTGGTTTTTATTGGTACCAAGAATAAATGGTATAAAAGAATTATATGAATTAGAGGCAAAAGACAGAGCTCAACTTGATTTTGAAATAGTAGAGGTTTCAAAATTTATTAGCTCCACTTTTAAGCCAAAAAAAATAAATATTGCTTCCTTAGGTAATATCGTTTCTCAATTCCATATGCATATTATTGGAAGATTTGTTGAAGATCCTTCTTGGCCAGGACCTGTTTGGGGAGCAGTTGATTTTAATAAATATAAAAGTGATGAAGTAGATATTATTATAAATTTGTCTAGAAATTTTTCTAAAACATTGAGAGCTTAAATTATTTCAAGACACCGCACTCAAGGTTTAAAGGAATAGCTACATCCATTAATTTAGGATCCTCCAATTTGAGATTATTCATAAAATCAATGAAAGTGCTTTCATCCATATGAAGTCTTTCATTTAAATTCTTTTCATTTTTAATTGATGATGACTTTAGTCCATTATAGTCATGAGCTGGATATATAATTGTTTCATCATCTAGTTTGAGTATTTTGTTATGCAAGCTTTTGTATAATAAAGAAGGGTCACCATTTTGAAAATCTGTTCTTCCATTTCCTTTTATCAATAAGGTGTCACCAGAAAATAAAAACTGTCCAACATCAGACTTTAAGAGGTAGCAATACGAGTCATCTGTATGTCCAGGTGTATGAATTGCTCTAAAGTTTAATTGATCAAAAAAGATAATATCATCATCACTTACTGTTCGAGAAATACAACTAACTTTTGATTGATTACCCATTATAGTTTCACATCCAAATTTTTCTCTTAACTCTCCTAACCCTGTGATGTGATCGGCGTGAATATGAGTATCAAGGGCATAAATTAGATTTAAATTCAATTTTTTTAATCTTATCTCGTAATGATGAATATTATTTTTAACGGGATCAATTAAGGTAGCATTCCTCTCTTCATTTCCTACTAAATAACTGTAAGAATAGCTTTCTTCGTCAAAGAATTGTTCAATAATCACTTTATTAATTAGCCTGCCATTGAATAATTTCAACTACATAGTTATCGGGATCGCGACCTAAACCAACCAATCCACCTTCTATTGTATAGTGAGGTATGGCTTCTCTATCTACTTTTCCCCCTGCATTTCGAATTTTTTCCATAACAGATTTTGCGTCTTCGACTTCAAAAACAATCTTTACAATATCACCGTCATAATTTTTGCGATCTTTAGGCCAGTTCATTAAAACAAGAAGTGAACCAGGCACATCTTTATATCCCAACACTACTTCATCAAGAAAGCTTTCTGAGCCATCTGCATTATCAACAGTTATGTCATCATAAGTTCCAATTACATCTAAATCTAGAATATCTTGGTAAAATTTTGTTGATTTTTCAATATCTGAAACTCCAATTCCCACAAAACCTAATTTAGCATTTGTTTGAGGGGACAATAATAAAATTAAACAAAAAGTTACTATTCTTAAAAATGAGATCATCTTATTTTCCTTATTTAAATTAAAAATTATCTTTCATATATATATCTGTCTATAAAATTATGAAATTGCTGAACCCGATTTTCTTGACCGGATAGATATGCACCCTCAAAACCACTAGAATGAAAACCTAGCTGCTGCGCGCTAGCTCTTTCAAGATCTTGATCTGCAACATCACTTAGGGTTTCTTCTCCAAAAATAACTATTTTCTTCTCAACCTCTTCCCAAGGAACCATATCCTCTGGAGAAGGAACTAAATCAGAGTCATTAGGTTTAAGAGCTAAGCCCCAATGATCATAAATACATTTGTTCGGATCTGTTGGGTGAGGCTCAGTTCTTTGAAGAGAAACTACATTCGATGTATAAGTAATAGATGTTCCCGGAAAAATATTAAAATGAAAAGCATCAGTCAGCCAGGCACTTGGTAAATCTTCAAAATGTTCAAAGCCTTTATCTTTGCCGATCTTTTTTTTCTGAGATTGCAAACTTTCTCTTACAAGATGAGCCTTGCCCTCAAAATCTTTTGGGTTTAAGTTCCAATAAATTAATTCTGCTTCTAATTTTTCATTTACTTTAAATAATTCAGTATTCCTTAATGATGGAAGGGACCCTTTCATTTTCATTAGATTATGGCCAGTCTCATATAATTCAAAATCAGTATTTTTATAATCATCGTCATAATAGTCATTTATTTGAGGGTGAGTTGATGGCAAATGATATGATTCACAAAAATTATCTCTTAAAGCTTTCCAATTAAAAGGAACTTCACATACCTTATGGTAAACTCTTTTTAATCCATCATTGTCAAACATATCTATATATTTAGTAACCTCTCCTAAGAAACCTTTTAGAGGAAAACAGTTTTTATCCATATTATACCAAATAAATCCTGCGTACTCTTCACAAGGTATTTCTGATAATTTCACTTTTCCGCAAGGATTGCCCTGAGGAAAATCCTCCTCATCTTGGGCATAAATTAAGTCTCCGGAATAGTTGAATTTCCATCCATGATAAGTACAGGTAAATTCTTTAACATGACCAGAATCAACATGAACTAACCTATTTCCTCTGTGAGGACATACATTATGATAGGCTTTTACAGTGTTGTTTTTTTCTTTAACCATCAAAATTGACTCTCTACCAATATGATGTATTACAAAATCGCCTTGATTTTCTAACTCTCTACTCCAGCCACCTATATTCCAAACTTTTGACCATAATTTAGACAGCTCTTTTTCCATAAAATCTTTTGAAGTATATCTTTCGCCGGTAACCTTCACCTCTTCAGTATAAATTTTATTAGATGATCCACTGACATTTTCTTGTCTTTCTTTTTTTGGGTCTTGTATCATAATCTTCCTCCCCGAAAATTAATCTTTATAAAAATATAAATGAATTTTATTTCAAAATTCAATTTTTAGGCCATGTGTAAAATAGAAAAAGTTCTTTTTTGAAAAAACCATTGATTATCAATCTTAATAAAATCATCAATATATTGCCCATGTATTTGAGCTTTAATATCTTCAATATCAGTACTAACTTCAATTGTATAAGTTGTTCCTTTTGCAATATTTTCAGATATTTCTAGAGATCCTAGAAGAGCTGTGAATACAATATACTTGTAATTCGTCATTGCTTCTTCCCATTTTTTTACAATTTCTTTCCTTCCTTCAACTTTTTCTAAACCAGGAAAATTTGGTACACTCCATATGGCATTCTTAGCCCAAGTATTACCCCAGTCATCCGAATCTTTTCTAGTTACGGCATCTCCATAAGTCATTACTAGCTCATGAATTGCTAACCTATCATCTGTTAGGCCTTTAAATACCAATTAATAAACCCCTTTTTATCTTCAATATGAAATACTACTTTATGTTTTAGCTAACTAACAAGCCTATTTTTTCAAAACAAATTAATACATGAGTATTAATATTGTAACTTATAAAAAAAAGTGTCTAGAAAAGTTGATAAACTAGAAAAAAAAATGTTGGATATTTTTCTTGCTATTAATTAATACAATCGTATTAATTAATAATTTTTTTGAGTTGATTTTTCTTCACATATAAGATGAATTATATATATATAAATTTGGGGAGGGTTTCTAATGAAGCTAATTACAATACTTTTTGCGTCATTGACGCTTATTTTTACATTTAATTCAACTTTTGCTCAAGAGTCATCACCTATTTCTAGTGATATTGAAGAAATAGTTGTTACTGCTAGGGCTAAAGATGAATCAATCAGAGATATTCCTGTGGCTATTACAGCCTACACTGAAGAAGAGATGGAAAATCTTAATATAAATACGTTAGATGATCTTGCAGCTTCATCTGCATCACTTGAAATCAATAGAATTAATAGTGGTAGTGGAGTGCAAATTGCTATTAGAGGTATTGCATCAAGTCCAGGTAGCTTAGGTATTGAGCAATCTGTGGCTGTTATGATTGATAATGTTTATTTTCCTCAAGGAAGGGTAATTAATGAAGGTTTATTTGATACTCAACAGGTAGCAATATTAAAAGGACCACAAGCTCTCTATTTTGGTAAGAATGCTACTGCAGGTGCAGTTTCAGTAATAACAAATGATCCAACAGATGAATTTGAATTGAATTTAAGTGTTGGCCATGAATTTGAATATAAAACCGATACTTATGAGTTTGTAATTTCTGGTCCTATTAGTGATACTTGGGGAGCACGTTTAGCTTTATATGAAAGTAATATGGATGAAGGTTGGATGCGAAATGTTGCTGGTGACTCTACTTACACCACACTAGATGCTGCAAATGGCTTTGCGGCTACTGTTCATAATAATCCCTCTCCAACTCAAAAAATTTACCCTGCTACAGAGGAAAGCTTTGCTAGACTTACTTTAAAGGGAGATTTAACAGAGAGAACAACTTTAACACTAAAGGCTAGTATGGCGGAAACTTTTGTGGCTTCTGCAACTGTGGCTGAATTATATAGCTGTTATCTTGGTGATACACCTCAGATTAATACTGGTGGTGTAGCAAATCCAAATCCTTTAGGTGGAGATTGTAATAAAGATAGAAGAACCGGTCTTAATAATATTCCTCCAGCTTTTGCAAATGACTATGATACTGCAGGTGTATTTGGAGGAGAATTAGGTGATCAATATGAATCTAAAATCTATACTGCCAAACTTGAGCATGATTTTGATGATTCACAATTAACAGCTATTTTTAACATGCATGAGCAAGAAGTTGCATGGGTTATTGACGCTGATTATAATGCTGCAACTAGTGTATTTGCTGGTGAATATAATGAATTTGAAAATACATCTATGGAACTTAAATGGGTCTCAACAGACTCAGGGACTTTAAACTGGGCATTAGGCGCCTATTGGCAAGAAACTGAGAGATACTTTATTCAAGAAGTTATGTTCGCTGGTGCAGAAAATTCTGCTGCCGACCCATCAGACAGATATGTTGCTTATGATAAAGTTTCTGAAACAGATGGTGAAACTTTTTCAATTTACGGTGAACTTATCTGGGATTTAAGTGAGGTTATTCAAATAACTGCTGGTGGTCGTTACATCGATGAGAAAAAAGACTCATACTTTACTCAGCCTTATGTGAATCCTGCATTTGGTTTCTTGTTTGTTCAAGATAGAATATTGGCAGCAGATCAGTCATTTGACGATTTTGTTCCTGAATTAACAATTCGTTATCAACCTACTGATACTCTAACTTACTTCTTAGCTTATAAAGAAGGTTGGAAATCAGGTGGATTTGATAATGGTTCTATTGATAGTACATTAAACGCTGATCCTATAGGCGATATCACTTATGAGCCTGAAAATGTTACTGGCTTTGAGGCGGGTGTAAAAGCGCTTGTTGCTGACGGAAGTTTAGAAGTAAATTTTGATATCTATTCTTATGAGTATGATGATCTTCAGTTAAATTACTTTAATTCTGCAACTTTTGCATACAGAACATTAAATGCTGAAGAGTCAGAATCTCAAGGTTTTGAGCTTCAGTTAACTTATTTGCCACCTACAATCGATGGTTTAAGATTAACAGCTGCTTATGGCTATAACGATTCAAACTACGTTAAGTTTGTTGGACCATGTGCTGGCGGTCAATTACCTTCAGAGGGTTGTAATATCCCTGATGGCGGTCTAGTGCTTCAGAATTTGAATGGAAGTAAGAGAGCTCTTGCTCCTGAAAATAGAGCAAATTTAGGACTTAATTATAACAGAATGCTAAGTAATGGTCTTGAGCTAGGTATGAATGCTAACATGAAATATTCAACTAAGTATAAGCTTAATGATGTTATTCCTGATGCATATCAACCTAATTACCAAACTGTTGATGCAGGAATTTATCTATCTTCACCAGAAAATGGATGGAAGCTAGCCTTAGTTGGTAGAAATCTTAATGATGAATATGTTCAAACTCGCGGAACAGATGCACCTTCAACTGGCGGTGGAACTGGAACAGAAGCAGGGTTTAAAGGTGATAGATATGCATATGTAAAACCTGGAAGAACTATTGCTTTAAAATTATCTTTCCAAAGATAAATAGCAAGTAACTAAATTAATGGCCTTGACTCTAGTAAATTTCTACTGGCGTCAAGGTCATTTTTTTATATACTAAATAAAATTTACAAGGATCTTAGATGTTAAAAGTTCATTTTGCACCTAATTCAAGAGCTGGTCGTATTATCTGGCTTTTAGAAGAATTAAATTTGCCCTATCAGGTCAATAGAATGGATTTTCATCCAAAGGATTTAAAATCTGACGAGCATCGCTCAAGACACCCATTAGGTCGTATTCCTGTCCTAGATGATGGTAATGTGAGAATTTATGAATCTGGTGCTATAGTTGAATATGTTTTAGAGCGTCATAAAAATGGAAACCTTAAACCAGATGTGAGTTCTAATACATACCCTAACTATCTTCAATGGTTTCATTATTGTGAGGGAATGGTAATGCCACCTATAAATACTATAGTTGTGCAAACTATTTTACTTCCTGAAGATAGAAGAGATGAAACTGTTTTAAATCAAGCAAAAAAGTTGCTATCAAAATCTCTTGAGCCAGTTAATAAAGAGCTTGAAGGCAAAGAATATTTAATAGGAGATTTTTCAGCCGCCGATATCATGCTTGGCCATGCTTGCTTTATGAGTAATAGGCTTGGTTGTGTTAGTGAAGAAATGTCAAATATGAAAAGTTATGTAGATAATATAAATAAAAGACCTGCCTTTCAAACTGCTATAAGTATGGGTTAGTTTTGTATTATTTTTGGACTGTAAGAGTAGTTAGATATATTCCTATCTTTTTTGTTTTAACTTCAATTTTAGCATCTTACTTCTATGCTGGAGGTAATATTCATAATCCTTCTCAAGTTGGATATTCGGTAACTCATAATTTTTTAAGTGATCTTGGCGGTTATAAATCTCACTCTGGTAAATTCAATATCTTGTCGGCTCTATTATTCAATATTTCTATTATTATGTTTATTCTAGTAGGTATTTCATTTCTATTTGTACCAAGACTTTTTAGAGAAAATAAAATGAATTATTTTCTATCAATTCTAGGCTCTGTATTTTTTTTATTAGGGACAATTTTTTTTGCTGGGGTAGGTTTTACTCCTTACGACCTTTATCTTGATATGCATGTTTTTTTTGCTATTAATGCTTTTAGATTTTTAATTCCAGCATCTATACTTTATTTTATTGTACTACTTAGAAGTTCGATAAGTAACAAATATGCTTTCACAATAATTCTATTATTTCTATTTACATTTTTTTATGTTGTATATCAAATTATCAGCGCAAGCCCTTTAGAAAGTATAGAAAGCATGGTTGAACAAGCAACCATTCAAAAAATAATAGCACTAATTAATGTTGTGAGTATTTTTATTCTTAGCTTTGCCTTTGAGGAGCAAATTAGAAAGTTAAAACTCGATTAAGTAAAGAATTTTTGATATATAGGCTTATACTGCATGTATTTTTAAAGAGAGATGAGGATTGTGGAAGAAAAAAATCAAAATATTACACTAGCCTCAATAACTGAGAATAACAAAAATTATAGTGAAATTTTTGATAAAGGTAATTTGGCTTCGAAACCTTCTAAATCCATAGCGATACTTACATGTATGGATACTAGAATAAATCCTTTAAAGTTATGCGGACTTAACATTGGTGAGGCTCATATAATACGGAATGCTGGAGGGAGAGTAACAGATGATGCAATTCGATCGCTAATTATTTCTTATAAGTTATTAGGAACAAAAGATTGGTTTATTATTCAGCACACCGATTGCGGGTTATCTAAGATAACTGATGAAGAAATCGCAGGTCTTTTGCAGAATGATCTTGAACCCTCAACTTTTGAAAATGGTAATTGGAAAAGTAATAAAAATAATAACTCTGAGGCTGGTTCAGCTCATGGACAAAAGATAAAGTGGTACACTTTTTCAAATTTAAAAGAGAGTATTTTAGAGGATTTAGAAAAAATTAAAAGTCATCCATTAATACCTAAAAGCATTAATGTTTACGGTTTTATATACGACGTTAAAACAGGAAAATTAGAATCTATAGAGTCTTCTAAATAAATTTCTTATATTTATTAAAGAGTTATTTTGATATAGATATTTTGCTTGAAATTATGGCACCTGTCCAAACAGCAAATCCATTTAATTATGGTAGTGACGTTTTAAGTATAGGGCTAGGCCTTAATAGGGTTTTGGACTTATTTGGAGGTAAGCACAAAGATCGATTTTCTTTTGAAATAATAAAGCCAATTGACCAAAATAAAAATGGCCTTCAAATGAAAAATGATCTCACTATTCAAATAGGTTTCCAAAAGATGCTTTAGGTTTTTATTGTAAAATCTTAAACAACAATCTAACCTTTATTGCATTAAGTAGGAGATTAAAGATGAAAAATTTTCAGGTGTTAGGAAATTCTTCTAATAAACTAAAAAAATTAATGACAGTATATGCAAAAGATC
>JACLAC010007376.1_pt1 | contig 18217 bp, 10 predicted proteins | sample 8027881 | NCBI WGS metagenome assembly JACLAC01 (sample SAMN15725517, study PRJNA655200) | protist metagenome | isolation source: fluorescence activated cell sorting (FACS) single amplified genomes of... | place: Spain: Blaines Bay Microbial Observatory, Mediterranean Sea | collected 2016-01-19 | reverse complement strand
ACTGTTGAAAGGAAAAGTGCGGTGCTATGACGCCACCTGTCCAGGCGCCACTACGCGCCTTTCTTTCCCTAACCATCCTCTGTGTTATCATGACCGCGGCAGACCTTGCTGTACTTTTCTTTGGTCTCATTTTGCCTTTGTTGCCTTGGCCTGGGATACCTTCCGACACCGATTTCGAGAGCGGGTCAATTTTCATTTTTGGAGCAGGCAACGATGTTGACCTAGGATGTTCATGCACCTGTGATGCTTCAAGTTCATTTCTCCCGAAGGCATCATGTACCTTCGGTTCACCTTGTATCATTGGGCCACGGTCAGCAGCAGGGGGTTCATGTGCTAATGGACCGTTCTTTTCAGCACTTGTGCTAGTTTTTGGCAATACTTTTTCTGCATCATGTTTTGTGTCATGTTTTTCGTTTCTCATTTGATCGTTTTGGCCACGTCCTTCAATGCATTTAGAAAGGAGATCCGACTTCTCTTTTGGGATGACAAGCGACATTGATCTGGATGGTGAAAGTTTCTGTGGGGAAATTTTCTGCGATGGTGGCGGAACAGCAAAAGACGACAACGACATGCTTCTTACTATTTTGTGTTTCTTGTCGTTGGCACTCAGCCCAGAAAACAATTGCTTACCTCTTTGACTCCTTTCCTTCTTTCTTTTTCTAGATTTGCAGAGCTCTCTAATGATTATAAATGGAAGGAGCAATTTCATTGCATACAACAGCACCATAGAGTTTATCCCTATCAAGAAAATGTCAAACGTGACTCTGTAGTGAATTTGATTTTCTACACCTTCAACAGTCTTTAAGATTAAACCACAGTACATGGTCAGAGTTATTGCAACACTTGACATCATCGCAAGATTTCGCCCTTGCTTATCGTCGTGTGGTTTCATTAGCAAAAGGATACACAAAAATCCTAAATCCGCAAGCACAACTATTACAACCTGTAAATCTTTCCCGGGAAAAATCAACGCGATCACCCCCGTTAAAAAGAGCTTTTGTAGCATTTCCCAGATATCCCATAAGTACATGTCGCGTCTGTAGATGGCATACAAGAACCCAAAGCGATTCAAGACGTGCCGATCGTCTAGTTCATGGCGATGCTTCCGTAGTTGGTGTGTAAAATACAGAGGAATCCCAAGTGGATACAGCGTAACAAACAGAATTCCGTAGGGCAGACTTTCATTCCATCTTCCGTTGAAGCACTCGATGCTGTAGTCTTTTACTAGATATTTAGCCCCATCAACAGGTTCGGAGCATATGAAGAACTCGATCGCACGACGTGATACGGGTGGGTAGATTAGCAGAATGACCCACATTGTAAACTGCAGGACTCTGTTTGTATATGTTGTCTGCATTGCGCTGGCGAGAATACAAAAAAGGACACGGGCAACAGCCATTCTTTTACTTTCAAATAAATTTGTAAACACCCTCTCTACCTCTTTTGATTAGCTCTTTTGTGAAACTCAAAATTATTGCTAATATTTTCACGCCAGTTAAATTGCCAAATGCAATTTTTGTTTATTTGCTGTAGTAAAATAAAAAAGCAGACTTGACACAGACGACGCTAGTGAGTGGTGTTTTTTTATCCAACTTTCGAGTACGGTTTATAATAATTACTACTATGATGAATACACCACAGCACTACTCGTATACAATTAGAAGACAAATTTCGAGTAGTACGGTTTATAAATTAATAGGTACACAGCAAGTCTACAGGTATCGCGTATATTATTATTAATATTTTATAATAAATATTCTGAGAGAAAGCGGCGATTCTCCAAATTGAAACCGAAGAAGAGCCCCCAACAAAGAGACGTTTTATTTATTATTATAGATCGGCGAATCGTGTGTCGTGTGAAGGGAAGGGAAGGGAACGGCGGGGGTGGTGGTTGGTGGCAAAGAATATTACCTGTACCGTAGTCGTTCTAATACGTAATAAAGTGAAGGCTCTAATCTAAAATCACACCTGCGCAGTACTTAATTTTAATAATTATTATTATTATTTTATATAGTCTATTTAAATAACAGCCAAAATAAGATCAGCCGTCCCAAGCCGTGAATAGAATTGATACAGCATTACTAACAGGCACACACCATTATACATGATAGGGTATCTTACTATACAAATTTAGTTATACTTAAAACTAATGATATTTTTTTTTCATTCTGGCTTTTTGCTTTTTTATTGGTCTATTTGGCACTCATATTTAATTCATTATCATCACCCAAACCAATCATCGATATAAAATATATATTAATTAATAACAAAATAAATATTAAAAAATATTTTTAAAAAAAGCATGTTTATGGTGAGTGAGCAATTTTTATTATATTATTATTAATAATAACGTTTTTCTTTTTTTAAGTACGTGTGCACACAAAACTCTTCCACTCAACAAGATAACGAAGAAGTAGAAAAGAAAGACAGAATAGTAGAAACCAATATAACCAACGGCACAGATCGTTTGATTTTGGTTGTTTCTTCTTCTTCTACAAAAAGAGGGGAAATTTCTTGCGTATTTTGTAACCATGGTTCGGGCGGACTTCGGGTACCTTGTGTGCGCTGTCGTCCTCGTGTCCGTCTTATCTTCTGTGAGCACGACTCTTCTAATATTTTACTTTCACCAACCTGGGCTTTACTGGAAAGATTTGGGGGGGTACGATGGACGGTGTACGGTGCCCCAACCAAAACAGGAGCGGCCATGGCCTCCACCACATTCTGAGAAAGTGGCGAAAGAGCCACCGATTGCAGAAAGCGTGGAAGAAGAGAGCATGGAAGAGGAGAGCATGGAAGATGACAGCATGTTAGCGGAGCTCCACCCGTCGAAAAAAATTCTTGAAGATGCACAGGCAACAGACCAGAAAAGAGCGAGCAGCAAAAAGTCACGCTCGCCTCGCCTTTTTGGTCCTGTAGAGAAAGGTATAATTGATGAAATGCATACTCAGGGAATCCATTTAGTGAATACAGGTAAACACAAAGAGGCGATTTTACTGTTCAATGCGTTACTGAAAAAATATCCTGACGAGTATGTAAGTTTAGTCGGACGAGGGAGTGCGTATTCTCTTTCGCGAAATTTAAAGCTAGCCGTGGAGGATTTTTCTGCAGCAATTGAAATTGAACCGAACGTCGCGGAAGCCTACAAACGGAGGGGCCAAACCAGGGGCGCTCTCAAAGACTATGATGGGGCTGACAGCGATTTAACCGTGGCGATCAAAAAGGATCGGAGCGATTTTGATAATTATTTGCAACGAGGGTTAGTCCGTTCTAGCGCACTAAATTATAAAAAGGCGGTTTCAGATTTAAAGTATTACATCAAGCATGACAAACAATCCGCTCTTGCATACCAAACGCTAGGGCAAGCTTACGTTTCTTTAGGGTACAGCCAGAAAGCAATCAAGGCCTATCGTCGAGCAAATGCTTTGAAACCGGACAGTCATGTTTTGAAGGCCGCAGGCGATGCGGCGTTCCAGCTTGCAGACAAGGGTCTAGCACTATCGTTCTACGACAAATCGTTGGCGTTGAAACCGGTTATCCCTGATGCATACATTGGCATTATAACTGTTTTGTACGATACAGGAGACATGAAAAAATTGATCAGGACCGCTAAAACTTCTTGCACGGCGTTGGAGAAGATGGGGAAATCATACCGTTACCAATACCACGAATGCGTGTACATATTGGGCATGGCTTACCATTCCAGAGGTAAAATAAAAAAGGCGCTGCACTATTATGGCAAAGTGTTACAGGGCGACGAACACCATCGAGCCTTTTACTCACAGTATTTAGGTCGGTACCATTTGCAGAGAATTGACGACGACGTGACCACATTTGATATTGACAGAGAAATACCGCCAGCCATAAAGGAAGGCATGACAACGCATATGAGCCCCGCGCAACTAGATCGCGATTACGTCTCTGGTGCCGATGCGGCTGACATTGTTGCAGAAGGACCAGCAGTCTTGGAGCAACGATCGAACGGCGCTGAAATCAAAATTATCGCTGACTTTTTGCAGTCACATTTTCCCTCCGTGCTGCAACTGAATGAAAAGGGGTTTTTCTCCAACCCAAGGCAGCATCGTCAAGCCGGCTTGGCCTTGTTAGAAATATCCCAATCGATATGCAACGCCCTGCCGCACAATGCAATCGATTGGCGACAACTCTTTGGTATATCCATCCGTTGGAGGCAGCTTGTTAGTGTAAATGATAGCGTCTGGTGGATCAATGGTATGGACCAGTGGCGTGAATTGTCTTCTACGGATGGGTTTGGATTGAGCACACCGCTTGTATCCGGTTCATTGCAGGTTGTGAGGTATTTCCCTTACTTCAAAAGAGCGTTCAAAGCCACAAAAAAACTACTCCTGGAGCAGTACGCGTTGAGTCCAAACGCAACGCAAAAGATAGAGCGCGCGACAACACTTCGGGGTCTCTACAACGTTTTGAATAGAAACTTTTGGGTGACCGTTCTGTTAAAGGCCGGAAACAACAGTTCAGTGGAGGGGACTCGACTTGTATTACAAAGCAAAGAGAACGGGAATTTTGAATATATGATCCGAACCCCTGGTACCCCAAAACGATGGAAACTTTACGAACAAATATTGGACCAGCAGTTTTCCGAATTCGCCGAATTGTGGAAATATTGCAACGGCAACAAAACCCTCATTCTTGAGGAAAAGGAAAAGATAATCAAAAAGACGTTGAAGATATTTTTTTATTGGGTAAACTTTGCACCGCTGGCGAGGGGAAGCGCAGCAACCGGGTACACTGCCCTCTTTGGCCTGTTGCTGTCGTTTGGATTAAAGCTGAAAAACGCCATGATGCCGAAAGGGTTTCAAGCCGACTGGGAGGCAATGTTGGATCCAGAAGGATTTATTTCCACAGCAACGTCAAGGTGGATGAGAGCCGACCAAGTCGAATTCGTCGCCACGGAACACTTACCATTGGTCTCTGATAATATACGAACCTTTCGCGACATGTACCGAGCAATTAATACTGTTGAAAAGAAAAAAGAGGAGTTACTTGCAACGATTTTACGATGACATCCTTCTATCTATAATTTCCCTATTTTTATACTAAATTGCACTTTTTTGTGTTTGTACTCGTAGTTGTTTGCTGTTAAAATGTTCGGTTATACCAAGGTAGTTCCTATTAGTAGTATAATAAAAATAATAATCGTATAATAAAAAAATAATATCATATAGTGTGGAGCTTGTAGGTATTATTAGTATTCTAATAGTATCAAATAGATAGATAGACCGACTAGTAATATTGACTAGTACGGTACTAATAATACTACTACTAACTAATGAATAATAAAATAATTATTAAATAATAATTTTTTTATTATTTTATTATTAAAAACAGACAGAAGAAATGAATTCGTTTCTTTAAAAATGGACTGGAATTAGAGAGTAGTATTTTACAGTTTGGGTTTAAATAGATAAAAGAATAACATTGGATTTATACAAAAAAAATGTTTGCAGAAAATTAAACATTAGGTTAGTTAGTTTCTTTAATATATACCCCGTCATCACCAGTACCAATAATGCCGAAAGACGTACAATTGAATCGCCGAAAGAGTGGAAAGAGTGTCGGGAGGTCGGCGCAGAATTCCCCAACTTCACTTTCGAGTGAAAAGAGCACCAATGCTGCGGGGGGGGGGGGGGGGCTGGGTTCTTGAAGGTTGTATTTATTATCGTCATTTGGTACTGCACCAGCTGTTTAGCAACCACTGGCACAAAAGTAATAATGAAGATGAAAATTTTAGCGCCAGAAGAACTTTTGCTTTTCCAAATGGGGATGACAGTATTTTACCTGCGCATTTTTGGGTCGTTCGGTATTTTGCGTTTTAATTTTACCAACTCATCGCTGTGGAAACTGAGGTTTGAGATTTTTATGATTTCCTGCTCGTATTTGATAGGGTTTCTACTGCTTCAACTTGGGCTCCGCATGGTTTCGGTGTCTTTTGCGGTTACGATGCGCGGCTTTGAACCGGTCACGACCTGTTTTATGAGCATTTTTATCTTGTCGGAAGCGATGAATAAGGCCCAGTGGGTTGCCGTCTCCCTGGTTGTGGTTGGCGTATCGCTGTGCGCTGGTGCTGACCGTTCGTGGAATGGCAACGGGCTGTTCGTGCTCTTTCTTTGCGACTTGTCGTTCAGCTCAAGGTCACTGTTTGTTAAGCTGTTACGTCGAAAGTGCAGTGGCCTGAATGTGGAGCAGATGAACGGGGCTTCCATTTACTTCGTCACGACGATGATTGGGGCCATCTTCTTGTTAATGTACTGCGCGTCCAAGTACTTGGGTGTTGCTTCACTAATTTTTAAAAGTACGGGCGAGGCTTCCAGCCAACTTTCTCTCCGTGGTGTACTGAACCAGATTGCTGAAAATTCTGTCAGGCTCTTCGTAAATAGCTTGTCGTTCACGTTGTACAACACCTCATCCTATATTCTTCTGGGTATGGTGGAGATGCACGTCCATGCCGTCGGCAACGCAGTTCGACAGGTAGTCGTGATTTGCTATTCCGTTTACATGTTCTCGACGGTTTTAACAGTGTCAAATATGGTTGGTATTCTGTGTGTCACCTCTGGGGTAACACTGTATTCAGTATACACGAAACTCAAGATAAGCAAGTAACATGAAGAACGAGGGTAAGTCGCTACTCTTGTATTTTTAAGGAGTTAATATAAATTCGTTTGTTGGAACACAAGGAAATATACAAGCTCTGATGTTTCGGTTAATTCGTAATTATTATATTGATGACTGATATATACGAGTAAGTTTTATGATGAATTGTTTTATTAAGAGAAACCAATTATATAGTATGTTTTATTAATATGTTATTTCGTAAATTCTACTCATCGTCCTGGTGAAAGATAGATTTGCTTTTCTTTTTTTTCGATCCTTTGTGCCTGAACCGCATGTAATCCGCTTTCATCTTGGCTTTCTTCTCTATCGCTAGCTTCTTCTTGTCCTCTGCGTCCATTTCTTTATGCCTTGCGCGTATAATGGCACGACGCTCACGTTCCTTCGACAGGACTTTCCTGTGCTGCTCCTCCTGTGCTTTCTGGTACATCTTTACCAGAGATTCGCGTTCGTTTTCGTAAGCACACTGCACGGGTGTCTGGCCATGCTTGTTCGTGAGAAATGGGTCAGCCCCGAAGGAAAGCAGATGTACACCGACGGAGTCTGTAGCGGCCAAGTGCAATGGCGTGTCGCCTTGCCTATTTACGTCGTTGACACGGCAGCCTCTTTTAAGCAGGATTTTTGTAATAACTTCTTGCCCACTCGCCGACGCCAAATGGAGGGCGGACTCCCGGCCGAGCATGGTTCGGCTGTGTATATTTACACCATTTTCCATCAAAAATCTAACAATCGGCTCAAAACCCTTCGCAGAAGCCTCGTGGAACGCATTTCTTCCTGTCAGACCATTCACACAATTTACCCGCGTGCCTTCCTCCAGCATGTACCGCAAGGCCCCCACGTCACCGTCAATCGCAGCGTCTACAAACTTAACGTGCTTGTCGCACATACTTACCACTGAAATCCGTCGCCGTTGGTCTTGTCTCGTTTCCCAGAATATAAATATTTACGCATCCACTATACAAAATTTTACATTTAACCATTCATTTGTTCGAATGATTTATTCATGAAAATCGATATGACGTTAACTCTCTCACTCGGTGGTACGCAAAAAACTAAATTATTAATATAATAATATAGTACAGTAGTAATAATATATTTTTTATTTATAATAATAATAGACGACGACGGACGACGGACGACGGACTCCTCGTACTCGAAGTGATAAAATAACGGTAGTAGTGTATTAATAGGAAATAGCACTAATGGTATTTCATCTATTATTATTTATCTATTTTTATTAATAATTTGTCTAAAATGACGATCATCCAACCAAAATCCGACGGAGCTATTCTACATGTATTATTATTGTCTAAAATAATAAGAAAGTGTATCTGGAGTCTGGAGTCAATTCACCTGCTGTATTTATATTAATACTCCTCGTATATTATAGTATTATTTGCTATTATTTCTACCGGTATTTTGGTCTCCAAGTTATTTTATTTTCTTCTCCAGTTGCCGTGGTAGGACCCGTTTCGACTCGTGTCGATGCGGTCGAGAATGCCCAAATTGCGCGTCACGTGCCGCGGCATCCATCGAAACGACAGGACCATACGGCAATTGGCACACTTAAAAAATTCTCCTACAATTCCGAATAAAATAATATTATTCTATGTTATGTTCTTACTACCGAGTTGGTACGGTACCTACTCGTAGACCGACTAATAAATAAAGACAAAATAATAATAATAATAAAGACAACAACGGACTCTTTTTTTGGATAATATTATTATATAATAAAAAATAATAGAGCAGAAGTGGTTGATTATTACATTGATCTTCTTGCTATTTATATATTGTATTTTTTATTTTATTATAAACAACATTCTTTTTTTTTTTTTATTTTATTATTATTATTATTATTATTATTATTTTTTTTTTATGATGATAATAATAATACGATCTTCTTTCCCTACGAGGTTCTACGTTAAATGATTCCAATACGGAATCATTTGCAGATCAATTTGGAATTTAGCACTACTGCACCAGATCCCCACGTCGTTTAATACAGTCTGTACTGTTTGCCAAACCTTAGGTCGTTTTTTCACTCGAATAAATCGATTACGAACAGAGTTTGGAACGGGCGCTGTTGTAGAAGAATGCTTCGTCTTGATATTGAAGGAGTCCGGTGTTCTCATGGAACCGCGTCTAGAAAGAGCGGGGGGGGGGAAGAAGAAGACATCCAGGAGGGGGAAAGGACCCCAGAAGTCGTCATCGTATGCATCATTTTCTCCTACTTTCAGTGTGTGCGAAGGGAGCCACTTAGACGTGGAAGACCCCTTGACGCCGCAGCGGTTACGGGCCAAGCAAGGGGTGCGGCAAAGGCCAGCCCCAGCAATTACTGCACGCAGCTGGGTCGTCGGCGACTTGTTGACCGGTAAGGTGTTGTGGAATCGTTGCGGGAAAGAAGTGCTCCCTATGGCTAGCATAACGAAAGCCCTCACCGCGCACTGCGTGCTCACGCTTTGTAACGACAACCGGGTGGACATCCACGAAGAGTACGTCGTGGTCTCAAGACAAGCGGCCAGGACCATCGGGACGACCGCAAACCTAAAGGAGGGCGACGAGTTTAGCATTTTTGAGTTGATGCACGGGATGATGCTTCCGTCAGGGAACGACGCAGCGATGGCCTTGGCAGAGCACATGGGCAACCATTACCTTGGATCAGGAGCAGGGATTGAACTTTTCGTGGATTACATGAACGAGATGGCAAAACACATTGGCATGGAAAACACTACGATCAGGAACCCGCACGGGATGGACCAGAGCGGCCATAGCTCCACGTGCTTCGACATTGCAAAACTTGGCAGCGTAGTTATGAAAGCGAGAAAAGGGGTCTTTCGCAAAATAGTAAAGCTTAAATCTTTTACCTGCAAGCCCCATGGCGGTTCGCGTGTATCCAGGTATTTTGTTTGGGAGAATACGAACAAACTGCTTTCGCGCAACTCCGCGGCCTTCGGGTTGAAAACTGGAGTGACCAGGAACGCAGGGCCATGCTTGCTGTCCTGTGCGAGGCTGGCAAATGGTTTAGAAATGCTAGTCGTAACGTTAAATTCTGCATCGCGACAGTGCAGATGGCAAGAGCACAACTCGATGTACAATTGGGCGCGCCAAAACTTAGGCATCTCCAGGCTAACTTCGTCCAATAAAGTTAAAACACGAACGACTCGCCGCCGTCCCCTTCGTCGCGCAAAAAGCGATGCTCATCTGGGCTCGGCGGAAAAAGATCTACAGCGGATAGCGTCGGCCGTTTGTGAAGATTTGTTGCGAGATTCTTTGAACATTCGATAAAGCCTGAAAAAAGGTAAAAAGGAAACTTCAATTTTTCTAATTTTGTACTCTTTGGAAAGGGGCCCTTGTCATGCGCTCCTTTTTTTCCGTAAATGACCCTGTTGAAGTTGTGCCGAAACACATTCTCTTTGTATTCCTGTGAAAATAGTTTTTTTTTTGAGTTGCCGGTTGAACGTAAGAAAGAAGAAAAAGATAATATATGTATAGAGATTCCGTACGTACCAGTTGTTTTATAATGTAATAATTAATAATAATGCACCATCATAACACCAACGCCAACGTTCCGATCTTCTTCTCTGTGCTTGTTATATTGATTTAGCAATTGCCTATCTGTATATCATATATAAACTATATACAAGTAGCTATTTTCAAAAAAGATATTCGATTGTTTTGTATTAAAAAACAATTTGATACGAAGAAAAATAAGTCTTTCAGGGATTACAATGCTGTAATGCCTCTTATTGATTCCTCTGTATACAGCTCAGTAGTAGTCAACAAGTTCATTTTTTATCATTTTTTATCATCAATTTCATTCTTCATTTTGGCAGTCGTCATTTAAACAAAAACACAAGTTGTTGGGATCCACCTACCGTGTGAAAAGAAATGATTTATTAAAGAGATGTCTTTCCTAGAGAGTAAACAAGATAATCAGATTTATCAACATAAAGTGCATAATCTTCTGGCTTGAAGCCAACGACGGAGGCGGCGAAACCACTCTACCTCACCCAATGTCCAAAGTGGAAGCGGACGGGCAGCACGGCCCGAAGGAAGTTACGTATTTTCTTACGAGAATTTTATTTTTGCGCTCGTTGTCTCTTGTATATTTCGTGGCGTTTCTGGTAGCATACGACCAAAACGAAGGGCTCCTTGGTGATGACGGTCTGCTTCCTGCAAACGTGTTCTTCGAGCGGTTGAAAGGAGCTGTAGGGAGCAACGCGACGAAGTTTGAAGCGTTCGCGAAGTTTCCTACCTTGCTCTGGTTCCTTGACAACGACGGGTCGCACGTCCTGTACTACTTGCAAGAATTTGTGAACAAGGCAAGACACCCGCTGTAAAGTACACTTTCTTTTACTTATAACCACATTTATTAAGCTTAGCTTTAACTAAAAAGACATTTATTTAAAAGTTAAAAAAATTAACAAAATATAATCCTATGATATCTTGATTTTTTAATTTGATTTTTAGTTTCGTTTCGTCGTTGATGATTGTCAGTCGTCACAGAGGAATTATTTTTATTCCAATGAGAAGAATTATTACCAGGTGATAATATTTCTTTTTTTGTGAAAGGCGATTTGAACTCAACAAAGCGACCCGAATCCCAGTCAAAATCCGTGATAATATCAACCGTCTTGTGAGTAGATCACTTCTTCGCTGAACTCGTCAGAGTCACTTGGAGAATCATTCTAAAGTTAAAAAAATTATATTTTAAAAATAAAAAAAGGACAGAAACGCACCGTCATCATAACATTATGATAAAATGGATAACTGGCACAAATAATAATGATTAATTCATTCAACTAAATATAATTTTTTTGTTGTTGTTTGGATAAAATCAAGAATTTATACCTGGTAACAATTCTTCTCATTCATTGGAATAAAAATAATTCCTCTGTGATGATTGACAATCATCAACGACGAAACGAAATTAAAAAATTAAAAAATCAAATTAAAACATCAAGATAGGATTAGGGTTGGAACTGAAATAGTAATTGATTTAAAATGAGAGTCTTAAAACATTACTATATAATTTGTTTTTATTCTCGAATTTATCTTACTTCTCTGAACTAAACCTCATCATGCCTTTACCCATACATCTGCGAACACTACACCATTCACTGGCAATACGAGCGTTGTCGTGATACGAACCATTCCCTTTCCTGCTATCACCTGACAAGGCAGTGATTCCGTGATCAGTTCAGAGGCATTCAGAACGACACGTTTCTCTTCTTCCGACATTGGGTTTGGCGAGCCAAGGCTTTTCCAAACAATGAAAGGATTTGTTCGCTTTTGATCGATGTACCCAACGTTGAGCACGCACGTTCTCTGCGGCTTCCTTATCGGATCTGCACGCGATAGCGTGTACTCCACCGTAACGTTCACATCTTGCACAATATCTTCACCCTTCTTGCTCGGCATAAATTGCGTGAGCAGCGTTTGGAAGTGAAGGTCAGACGCATTCTTAGTGACAATGCCGCTGAAGCCGCGCAGGTTGCCATAGGAACTATTATCCGCCCGTGCGATGCCGTAGAACTCTCCAGGAAAATTGCCCAAGAGCTCAAAGGCGCGAAGCGCTGGTTTTGGAATACCATCTACCGTAGTTAGACCGTAGCCGTTGTGAAAAGGTACCGTGTCCATATACAGCTCTTCAAAAATATCGGAAAATGTCCAATACGACACCCCCTGGAGAGTTGAGGGCGGGACAAATTGAAGAGACAACGCAGTGTGAACGAGAAAGGCAGCGGCGTACGCGCGGTCATGACAGCAGTCGAAAAAAAGACCGCTGTTAAACTCGGAAAGAAAAAACGGCTTCCCCGCTGCCCTAGCCAACTCTGTTGATGCGTTTATAGATTTGACCAAAAAGTCAACGTCCGATGCCGAAGGGTACGAGTGACTACTAACGAAATCAACAGAGACATTGTGAACACGGCAGTACTTCAGGAAGTCGCCGATCCACGCCGGCGTCCCACTAGTGACTGGACCTCCCACGGACAATGTCTCGGAGACTGATTTCAAAGCCCTAGAGGTTGTGGCGAAGAGTTCGTAGTACTCCAGCTGCGTACCCGTCCAGAACTCTCCAACTATGCGAGGCAGCGGATTTTTTAAATTTGGCTCGTTCCATACTTCGAAGTACCAAGTTGACACAGTATCGATGCCATACCGTTCGACAAGAAACGACGCCAAACGGTATATGACGTTACCCCAGTCGCTGAAGTTTTTTGGAGGGTCTGTCCTCGCTTTGTAGTGTAAGTACGTCGTGCTACCCGAAGCCAACAGCCCTGGCATAAACGATAATTCGATATAAGGGGCCATTTTTGCTTCATAAACCAAGAAATCGAAAACGGTCTGTATCTTGGTGAAATTAAGAGTGTACTTTGTAGACGTTTGAATAGGATGACCTTCCGGGCCGATTGCCGTGGTCCCTGAGCGGACGAGCCCCATGTCGTCGTCTAGGAGGCCATGAAATCTCACCCGTTTAAAGTCTACACTCTTTTTTACTTCCAGAAGCGCCTGCTGCCAATCATCACGCAGAGCCAATTTGGCATGACCGCTTCCAACAGCCGCTTCCCACGGTTTATAGAACGGAGCTGGTTTCCCCGAGGCAAAATCGAACTCGATGACGCGTGCCGCAAGCACGACAGAAACGCTGCTCAAGAGTGCAATTAAAAGCCTCATCGGCGGTAAGCACGAACGAACACGGAGTCGCTGCGGAAAATAAGGGTACAGTTAGACTTTCGTTACTCTGGTTTATCAATAGAGATTATACCCTGTTGGTTTCTGTCATCCGAGAGTTTTTATTTTTATTTTTGTTTACAATTCGAAGTGAGATAGGGCCTAACTTTCCTAAAAACAAATCGACAAATACTACTAGAAAACACAATAAATAAAAAATAATAACAACAACAGCCGCCGGCACCACCACCATGGGTAAAAAAAAAGAAGAATCATCTCTGCTGCGAGCTTTGCGCTGCTGTGAAAATTGAATATTCGAATTTTCCTGATCAATTTTTTTTAGTATTGTTCCTGTACAATATATTTAATATTGACACAGCATTACAATGAACGCCCCTTTTCTTCTCCTCCTCTTCTTTCTATTATTATCCTCTAGTCTCTATATATTCATTCATCATCAATAATTAATTCCTATACTTGAAATTTTGAATTTTGCGACAGTTATAAAATTGTTGGTGGTCATAAAATGGTTCACTATTATTATTTATATACCCCCTTTCCGGTAAAAAGAAAACCAAAAATGATAAATGCGAAATTTTATATACAACTGTATAGATATAGTTCGTGCTTGATATTTTTGAATGGTTCGATCGAAAGGGTAGAAAAGGACGCTAAGAAATTCAAAAGTAGTTGGGGGAACCGGGAACGGAAAAATGAAATGGACGGTGCAATGCTCTTTTGGGATCCATACCAATAGCATCCGGCTTTTCCGCATTGGATTAGCTTTGTTGGCCATTTTTGAAGGAATCAAATTGGGAACGATTCATTCGTTGATGTTTGTGTCAGAACATCGACTCTTTGAAATGCAGTGGAAGTTATATGATGCGGACCGGTCAAACATAAATTTATTTCAAATTTCAGAATCCGAATTTTGGCCAACGTTAATAATTTTTGCGTATATAATTCTGGGAACGCAGTTACTTCGCTATGCTACTGAGCAGAACCAGGTGGTGTCATGGGCGCTGTTTTTCCTGAAAAACTCTATTAATACGCAGGCTTGTCACTGCTGCAGCACAGGCGACAGGTTTTTACCCGCACTTTTTCTAATGAGTGCATGCTTTCCAAGTGATGATCGAGACAGTCGTGGAAAATGGCACCATACGTCGGCCACAGCGGCATACTACGTGATGATAATATACGTGTATACGACCGCAGGACTTCATAAAGTATTCGATCAAGATTGGCGTTCAGGGAATGCTATGCAGCTGATCTTCTTTAAGTCTTATGCAAACGATCTCGGATTGTACGTAGGAATTAACTATCCTGCACTATGTCGCCTGCTCACACGCTGCACGTTTATCCTGGAGCTGCTGGTCCCATTTCTTCTGATTAGTCGTAGAACCCGTTTTGTTGCCACGGTGTCTTTGCTCGCCCTTCATATTGGAATAGCGCTGACGCTGGAAATAGAGCAGTTCCCGTATATTTCAATGTGCTCTCTTTTCCCATTTTTACCACCATTTAAAGACTATCGAGCGCAAGATGCAACAGACGAAGCAGTCTCTTTGCCGCTGGAAAGAAGAAACGCAGCGATCGATTTGGATAGCAGAGGCACGAAAAAGAAGAAAAGATCGAAGACCCCCCAGAGGAAACGACGCACTTCGGCAAGTGAAACTGTAGAAAGAAGTGCTCCTCAAAGCGAATCTGACAGCAATTCAAACCATGCAAATAAATCTTGGGTTTTAAGTGCATTGCCAGCGTTTTACACGTTCTTGTTTATTCTATCTGCATGGAATAATCTGTACGTGACAAAAATATCTCACTTCCTTTCCAGTGAAGTGAAGCAGCAGCTGCCAGGAGAAACTTTATTTTCTTCAAATGCTAAGCGGCTTGCTAATTTTTTTGATATAACATGCGGTTGGGGAGTATTTACTTATGGACCCGCCGAGCCTGAGGGAATGAAATGGATAACGTGGTTCAATTTACCCGCAAAAATATGTGCACGAAGACTAAAACGCACAAACACCCCAAAAGAGCCAGAAGAAAACGATGCCGCCGAATTGAACTGTAGATGGGTAGATTTAAAACATGGGTTAGGGAGTATAGCACTCAGCGAAAGCATTTTCCCATCGGCATTGCATGTTCTTTTTCGTAGCTTGTGGCTCCCTGCGCACGACTACATTAGCATTGTCTCAGGAATAAATGCAGTCCCTTCCAGCACTTGGGTAAGACCGTCGGAATTCTCAAGGGAAGTGCCACTGCCGCGGGGCATGGTGTTGCCCGAGCCGAACTTCGAGCTCATGGGTAGTCGATCACGCACAAACGGCTACGCGTCAACAACTTGGTACACATTTATTTCAGGGTGGGGATACAAGGAGAAATACGGCGCAAAGCTTGCGCGTTACCTCTGCAAACGAATAAACAACGCCAGTTCGTTTGCAAACGGATCAGAGTATGCTCTTACAGTCCCCACAATGAAATTGGTGAAGCAGTGGAAAAGAATTAAATACGACAAAGATTCGATACCTTTTATACCACCAGGATGCAACGACGTTCATGGGTATGTTGCTTGGGAATGGAGTTGCAGTGCAGACTACGGTGAGTACTCGCATCCAAAATTTCATAATAAATGCTACAGCTCTAAAATTCATAAAACGAAAGAAAGGTCCAAACCAACGGACTCGAAAATAGCGAGAGGCGAAAATTATGCGGAAACGGGACAGCAAACGTCAACGTCGTTTTACCCAACCGAGAAGCTTACCTTTGACAGTGAAGGGTCTGGAGATGATGGTAACATGCACGAGCGGTCTCCAATTCATGATTTCATCGTAGAATTAGACAGCGAAAGCGAAGACGAAGACGAAGATGAAGACGAAGAGATTGACATAGGGGAAAATCCTGAAAGAGATTCAACCAATGTCAATTTATTAAACTGGATGTCGGACAGTCTATACGACAATTTGCTCCAATACAAGCCTGCGTTTCATCGCGTGAAAACATACATAAAAAGGACTCGCAGAGTGGTAAAACAAAACGGAGTGTAAACACAATTAAAAAAAAAATCAAATTAAAAAATCAAGATAGGATTAGGGTTGGATTTGAATTAGTAATTGATTAAAAATGAGAGTCTTAAAAACATATGATACTGACATCCTCGGATGAAGACACAGGGAATCAGAGCGTTGCCAGCAGGACGAGGTTCCAACGGGCTCGCCAAAAAACCCCGGATATTGCACCGCCGATCGAAATTATCACAATCGACCCTCCCCCGACATCTCAACCCACAGATAACAACCCCTCGACCAATTTACAAGACAGACAACGAGCACCTAAACAACAAATAAGCCGCTGCTTGGAAAATGGTACAAGGATTGAATTATCTCTGAGTGAGGTATCGGATGAGGAAGTTGATTACGGTTCATATGCAAGCAATGTCGATTTAGATATCGCTTCGGATAGTTCATGGAGTGCACTATAAAAAAAAATGATGATTGACAACCATCAATGAGACGAAATTACAGAACCAAGTTAGGATTAGGGTATGACGAAGCTAAATTTAATTACTTAAATAACAGCCAATTTTCTTGTTTTTACTATATATATTTTGGTTTTATTGGTTGGGGAAAGCAAAGCCGTAGTGTTTGCCAAATTCTTGGAAGGACTGGTGATCTAAACTAACGGGTGGGAAGTACTCTCCTTTCCTTGTTCTGGTCCACCACGCCCCATTTGGCTTTGCAGGCTTTGAAAAAATATATTCGTAATGCTCTGCACGAATGAACTTTGGAGGTTGGGTACTGTTGAACGGAATTTTCGCCATCAAGTCTTTCACATGACTGTAATCATGTTTGGACAGTAACTTCGCGGTCAAATGCATTAGCCATGGGTGCTGTTGGTAGTTGCCAAACGCTGCAAACCACATGAGCCAGTCTAGCCTGTAGTGGTACGGAGATATTACACACGGCCTTCGCTTTACGTCCCCTGGCTTGCACTTAAACTCGTACTCTTTCCATACCGCCTTGGAGACATCGCCATGCTTTCGAATGTCGTCTAGAGTGCCTTGCAAAACGACCTCCATACGTTTCTTCGTGATGCTCCCGAACGCGCCGTAGGTGTTTACGAGCTTGAAACTCCCGAACGACGTGTTCATGGCTTGGTGCCCGTCAAGGGCTAGCAAGTTTCGGACTACTGGAATGGACAAGTACGCAATCAGCACGCCAAATAAGAGGGATTTTACACGCCGCAATACCCGCCCGACCTTCGCCCACCACGATCGGTCGAAAAGTTCATCCCCTCGTTCGTTCGCTACCATGTTTTGGTCTGAACTGGACCACAGGAAACCAAATTGAACAAGGAAACTGTCGTCCAGGTATGTAATGCTCGGCAGGATAGTCAACCAGTTTAAAAACGACAGATTCCCCGAAACAATCAGAACCAGTTGAAAGATGATCTGGCAAATGCCATTAAAAACCCTGTACTTCCGTCCTAGGAACATGAACCATGGCGTAAACAACTCAATGATGTGGTTAACCAGCGTTTCGACCCTGTGGAATACTTTGTTGTTGTGGTGAAGGTAAAAAGACACAGGGTTTGGGACAGGCTGGGTCTCGTAGTGATAGTCCATGCATGTCAAGTCACGCCAGCATTGATCCCCCCTTATCTTAATCAAGCCAGCGCCTGTCATTATTCGAAAGATCAACCACCAGCACGCGTAAATGGCGACTCGAGGCACTTCGGACGATTTGCTGAACGATAGCGTGGGCACCATAAAAATTGAAATGAACCCCGTCTCCAAAAGTTGGGTCTCCCAACCAAAACTATACCACCTCTGCCCCAACGTGTCGATTGAGAAGTACAGGATCCACATGGCTGCCATTACAAAGGAATTGCTGCTCCCATG
>JACLAC010026167.1_pt1 | contig 18223 bp, 12 predicted proteins | sample 8027881 | NCBI WGS metagenome assembly JACLAC01 (sample SAMN15725517, study PRJNA655200) | protist metagenome | isolation source: fluorescence activated cell sorting (FACS) single amplified genomes of... | place: Spain: Blaines Bay Microbial Observatory, Mediterranean Sea | collected 2016-01-19 | reverse complement strand
GCATTCTGAGAAAGTTTGATTCAGCTCTCGCTCTCCCTCTCTCCTACTTTCACGCACACCGTGTACCGGCAGCCGAGCGACCACGACGGCCCCGGGTCGAGCGTCTCGACGTGGTGGAACCAGAACGGCGGGAACAGCACGCAGTCGCCCGCCTCGAGCACCACCTCCTGGCACGCGGCGGCGGCGGCGGCGAACCTCGGGAAGCGGCGCGCGCGCGCCTCGGCGTCGGCGTAGAGGTCGACGCGCGAGCGCCGCGCGAGCGGGTGGTCGGTGGGGTACGGGTAGAGGTCGCTGATTGCGGCGGGCGGGAAGAAGAGGAGGCGCTTCCTGCCGTGGATCTGGGCGAGGAACGAGGCGGCGTTGTCAAAGTGGGCGGGCGAGACGGCGCCCTCGGCGCTCACCCACAGCCGCATCGCCTGGGCCTGCGCGACGCCGACCGAGCGCCATAGCGGCGGCACGCTGAGCCGCGCCGCCCAGCTCGGCGGCAGCTCCGCCTGCAGGTAGGCGCGCTCGCGGCCCGAGCGGTACGCGATCGGCGGCGGCGGCGCGCCGCCGGCGCGGAGGCGCGCGGCGAAGGCGGCGCCGCTCATCCGCACCGTCCGCGACGGCGGCGGGTAGCGGCCCGTGCGCACGAGCGGGTGGCCCTCCTTCACAAACGTGAACGTGGGGCCGTCGGCGAGGCGGACGAGGCCGCTCGGCACGAGCTCCGCCAGGTCGTCGAGCGACGGCGGCATCCGCAGCCCCGCCTCCGCCGCCCACGCCGCCGCCGCGCCGCGCAGCACCACCGGCCGCCGCCGCAGCGCGCGCGCGGCGATCGCCTCGCCGCGAGCGTCGCCAGCGCGCACCGAGAGCACGGCGCGCCGCCGCCCGAGCGTGAGCGGCGGCAGAGCGTCGGAGACGATCGGCGTCGCGTCCGCCGCCGCCGCCGCCGCCGCCGCCGCCGCCGCCGCCGCGGGCCGCCGCGGCGCGGTGGGGCGAGCCCCTGCGGGCCGCGCGGCGGCGGCGGCGGGCATCGGCGGCGCGGGGAGGAGCTGCGTCGGTGAGAGGAGCGGCGAGAAGTGGGTGCGGAGGTGGTCGCTCTCGAGGAGATGGGCGAGCTCGGCGGTGGCGGCGAGCATCGCCTCCGCGAGGGACGCGGCGGCGGCGGCGTCGGACGGCGGCGTTGGGGCGCAGGCGAGCTGGAGCACGAGGAGAGAGAGGGCCTCCGCCTCCGCCACCGCCTCCGCGCCCACCTCCGCCGCCGCGCCCGCGAAGGTGTGGCGGCCGATCGCGCGATGGCACGCGAGCAGGTCGCGGCTGAAGCCGTCGTGGCCGCCGCCGCTCGCCGCCAGCTCCATCCCGCTGCGCAGCGCTCGCTTGCACACCCATCGCGCGACGTGCACCGCCGCCGCCGCCGCCTGAGCCTGCAGCTCGGCGCCGCGCCGCTCCGCAAGCAGCGAGCCCACCGCCTTCTCGGCGCGCTTCAGGTCGGCGGGCAGCGCGAGGAGCAGCCTCGGACGCGGCGCGCAGGGCGGCAGACGCGCGGCGAAGTCGGCGCCCGCGACGCACAGCGCTTGAGTCTTCAGGCGGAAGGCGTCGAGCCGGCCGCGCGCGCGCGCGCCGAGGCGCGGGGCGCCGGAGCGCTCGCCGCGCGCCGCCGCCGCGAGGAAGCGCCCGACGTCGCTGTCGGCCGACGCCACCGTGATCGCCATCTCGACGGCCGCCACGCACGGGTGCGCGCCGCGTATCCGAGCCTCGCGCTCGGACGACTGCCGCCGCCACGCGCCGAGCGCGCTCGCCGCCACCCGCGCATCGGCAGCGTCGGCGGGCGTCAGCGCGAACCCGAGCGTGTCGATGTCAGAAACGCCATCGAGGGCGAGCCCACGCGGCACCGAGCCGCGCGCGTACACGGCGACGAGCTCGAGGCCGGGGACGGCGGCGGGCAGCGCGCGCCACTCATTGACGACGGCGTCGAGCGCCGCCGCCCACCGCGGCTGCAGCGTCGAGGCGTCGCAGTCGTTCACGATGTTGCCGAGAGCGTCGAGCGGCAGCAGCCGCCCGTGGTCGAGGACGGAACCCGCTGCAATCGCCGCGTCGACCGTCGGGTGGATCGCAACGGGCGCAGCGGCGGCGATGCGCGCGGAGATGCGCGGCGCCGCCGGCGAGACCACGCCCATGGATTGCTGGAGGGTGATAAGCATCTCTGCTTGGCAGACGTCAAGGTTTCCAGCGCCACGGACAGCAGAACGGTGGGCAGCTCGATGGTGGCACCAGCAGCTCGATCGACGCTCGATCTCGCCCGCACCTCCGCGGACAGCTTGGCTGTGAATGAAGGTGTGAAATTTTACTTCGGCTCAATCCAGCTCGGGTCAATCCTCGTCGCTCGGGAAGGGCCGAGTCTCACGACTCGGCGCCCGGGCTGGGTACGTCGGCATCGCGTCGCGCGCCGTGAGTCGAGAGAGGTGCTGGGCTGGGATGGCCGGGATTATAGTCGCTCGAGTAGAGCCGTATAAATAATGTACGTCGTACGTCGGGACCACCACGTATTATTACAGACGCCTACGCTCCTATTTCTTCTTCTTTCCGCCCTTCTTCTTCCCGCCCTCCTTCTTCTTGCCGCCGCCGCCGCCGTCGCCGTCGCCGCCGCCGCCGAGGTTGAGCGTCTTGAGGTGCCAGTCCTGGATCTCCTGCTCGATCGTCGCGTAGACGGGCTCCTCCTTCGCGAGCGGGCCGATGAGCTCGTTGATCGAGAACGGCTTCCGCGCCAACCGCTCGACGCGGCGCGTCGACAGCGTCTTGGACACGACCTTGCAGATCGAGCCCGCCGAGTAGAACTCGGAGATGCGCGCGAGGGTCTGCACCTCGTCGGGGTTGGGGCGCTCGACGCCCGCCTTCTCGAGCATCGCCGTCCACAGCATCGAGCGCGACGGGTAGTTGGGGAGCGGGCAGTACAGCACCTTCGCGAAGAAGCCGGTGAACGCCGAGAAGTCCTTCGCCTTCTCGCAGAGGTACGGCTCCGCCGACGTGCCGAGCACCAACACGCGGTCCTCGGGCTCGAGGAGCGCCGCGCCCTTCTTCGGCTCGAGGCACGCGATCAGGTGCTTGAGGATGCGGTTGGGCGGCTCGCCGCCGCCGCCCTTCTTCTTCCCACTCGCGAACACCGTCTCGGCGTCGTCGATCCACACGACGCTCGGCGGCAGCGCCTTCGCCACCTTGAGCGCGGTGTGCACCATGTCGTACGCCTTCTTCCCCGGGTACTTCCCCTCGGTGTTGCTCGGCGTCAGGTTGAAGAGGTTGGCGCCCGTCTCGTGGGCGACGGCGTGCACCAGCATCTTCTTCCCCGTGCCCGGCGAGCCGCAGAGCAGCACCGGCGTCCCGTTCTTCGGCGCGCGGTTCCCCTTCTTGTTGATGTAAGTGTTGAGCGGCGCGTGGTCCTTGACGCCCTGCGACCCCAAAGGCAGCACGCAAAACTCGGTCACCATCGCGCGCACCTGCGCCGGAGATGGCTCGGGCACCCACGGCCGCGTCGCCATCTCCTCGGCCGCCTTCTTGTCGAACGTCGCGCCCAAATGCCCGAAGGAGCCCACGTAATCCTTCATCTGCACGTGATCGACCTTCTGGATGATGCCGTCGGACACGAGCTGGCGGTAGAGGAAGTCGATCGACTTGTCGGCCGTCGGGTCTTTGGGGCCCTTCTTCCCCTTCTTGCCCTTGCCCTTCTTCCCCTTCCCCTTTTTGCCCTTTTTGCCCTTCTTCCCCTTCTTGCCGGCTCCCTTCGCCTTCTTCGCCTTCAGGTCTCGCTCGTACGCCTCCTTCAGGTTCTGGAGCTCCTTGTCGATCGCGGCGTTCACCTCCTCGCGCACGCGCAGCTGGACGTCGGGGCGCACCATCTGCTTGACGAGCTCGCCGTCGTACTTCTGCGCGAAGTTCGTCGCCTCGTTCCGGTGCTGCCACTTGTCCGACCACTCCTGGAACGAGTCCTTCAGCACGTTGACGAAGTGCGGCGGCGGCCCCTCCTCCTCCTCGCCGTCGCCGGCGTCGCCCTTCTTCCCCTTCTTGCCGCCGTCCTTCTTGGCGTCTTTCTTGTCGCCCTTCCCCTTCGCGTCCTTCTTGTCCTTCTTGTCCGCCTTCCCGCCGCCGCCCTCCGCGCCCTCCTCCTCCTCCTCCTCGGGCGGGAAGTCGGGGAAGGCGCCCTCGCGCTCGCGAAACTTGATGTACCTGCGGGGAGGGAGCGAGCGGGAGCGGGGTGGTGAGAGGTGGTGGGAGAGGGCTGGGCGCCCTGCCGTCCGAGACGCGTCCCGATATCGCACCAGTCGCGCAACTGATCCATCATCTCCTCCTTCATGTCGGGCCCCTCGTTCTCGTACACCTCGCGGTCTAACGTGACGAGGGCCTCGCGGTACTCGTCCTCGTGCTGCGCCTGGATCAGCTTCCGCCGCTGCTTCACCTCCACCGCCTTGATCACCGGGTCCTCGTCGCGCGGCTTCCGCGGCGGCGGCGCCATCCCGATGAAGATCAATTCTTCCGCGCGCATCTCGTTCGTCCGCTTCCGCGAGATGTAGCCGCGCCAGTTCTGCTGGATCAGCACCGACGCGTACTCGGGCTCGCGCTCCTCCTCCTTCTTCTCCATCAGCCGGCGGTCGCGGTCCTCCTGCGAGCGGATGTCCTTCATGAACTTGGCGCGCTGCCGCCCCTGCCGGCCGCGCTCGTTGAGCTGCACCGTCCGGATCGCCGACTCGAGCGTCATCAGCGTGTCGTCGCGCGCGTCCTTCCCCTTCTTCTTGTCGGTGAGCCCCGCCTGCAGCAGCAGCACGTCGAGCAGCTTCTCGCGCTCCGCCAGCGCGTGCGCCTGGTCCTCGATGAAGAAGCGCGGCACCGGCACCTCGAGCACCTCGGGCGCGAGCTTGAGGTCGACGAGCACGTCGTCGAGGTTGACCGACGGCACGCCGCGGTTGAGCTTGATGAGCAGCTCCTTCACCTCCAGCACGCGGCCGATCACCGCGTCGAGCGCCTTCTTCACGTCCATCCGCTTCTGCGGGTGCACCAGCTGGTCGTACGACTCCTCGAGCTTGCGGAAGATCTGGAGGTACCGGATGTACAGCGTGGCGTAGTGCTGGAACGACTCCTCCTCCCGGATGCCCTCCTTCACCTCGGGGTTGGCGTCGGGGTCGAGCACCTCGAGCTGGTCGAGCAGCTCGACCATGCCCTCCTTCCACTGTTGCGCGGGTGTGGGCGGCGGTGTGAGTTGCGGCGCGCGCGTGAGAGGGCCGCGCAATTTTGCGGCGCGTGGCGGGCGGTGGGTGGGCGCGTACCTGGAGGTCATAGGTCACCGACGCCATTTCGCCGGCGTCTGCAGCGGCTGCGGCGCGTCGCGCAGCAGGAAAACTCGCTGCGCTGGCTCCGCCAAGCTGAGTAACGGCTGGCAAACTCCTCGTCGCGGGCTCGCTGGCGGCGGGGTCGGCGTCGCTGCGGCTGCCGGGGGTCGAATCTTTTACCGACAGCGACACGACTACGTAGCTCCCCACCGTACAGACGCTCCTCAGCTCGTATCCTCGCGCTCGAGGCGCGCCGCGATCCCTCCGCCCTTGTGCTTGTGGCCGCCGTGCCCGCGGCCCGCGCCGCCCCAGTGCTGCCCCAGGTTGGCGAAGCGGCTCACCGCAAAGCCCCAGTGGTGGCAGAGGACGAGCCGCAGGTTCGCGTCCGACAACTTGGGCGCGCGCGTGTCGTCGTCGCGGGCGCGGCGCATGCACGGGTTGTGCATCGTGTCCTTCTCGTACGGCCCGTACAGCTCCTCGATGACGAGCTTGCCCGTCTCGTTGAGCTTCTTGAGCACCGACCCCGGACCCGGGTTGACGCCAATGTCGTCGACGATGAGCTTCGTGCGCGCGTTCGCGAGCGGCGCGAGCATGGTGATGTCCGAGCGTGCGGCCCTCGCGGAGTGCCCGCCATCGACGAGGATGAGGTCGCAGGTGCGTCCCTCGCGGCGGAACCGCTTCACAAAGTCGGGCAGCGTGTTCCAGCTGTAGCCCGCGTGGACGTCGAACCGCTCGGGCGAGAACGTCATGTTCAAGAGCGACACGACGGGCGTCGAGTACTTCCACTTGAAGAGGTCGAAGACGTGCGCCGTCACGTTCTGGTTCGCCAGCAGCATCGCGGAGACCGAGTGGCCGCCATTCATCCCGACCTCGCAGTACGTTTTCACGTGCGGCGCGCGCACGAGCTGCACCATGCGGCGCACCTGGATCTCGCGCAAATAGCCCGTCTGGTAGCGGTTCGCGTCGTGCTGGTACATGAAGGCGTCAAGTAGGTTCCACGTCGCAAAAATCGACTTCAGCACCTCGGGCTCGCCCGTCGGCACGAAGCGCGGCGAGCCGAGTCGCACGTGGTCTAATAAGCGGTGGCGCGCGAGGCTCGGCGGCAGCCGCGCCGCGCGGCCGGTCTGCAGCGGGAAGGCGAGCTGCTCCATCGCGTCGCGCCGCGACGCGGAGGAGCAAGGTGCCCGCCGCAGCGCACCGGAGCTCCCGACTCGCGCCGGCCGCTCTTCACATGTTTTCACACACACAGCTCTTCTCCATTTCTCCACACCGGCTGCGATGCCAGCGTCCGCGCCAGCGTCGGCGATGGCCGCGCGTCGCGACGTCGGGCTGCTCTACATCATGTGGCGCTCCAGTTCAAGAATCGACTACCTACGGCAGGTTTTTGACAGCGCGAGGGCGGCGAAGGCGCTCAACCCGCCGCTGCCCGTTGCGCTCGCCACCAACATACGAGTCCCGCCGAATTCCTCGCTCGACGTCGTTTACACTCTGTCTGCGCCGTCGAACGGCGGCGATGCACTCAGAGCAAAGTGGATATTCCGACTCCTAGCGATCGCGGGCAGTCCGTTTGAGCTCACGCTCGCGGTCGACGCGTCCGTCACGGTGTGCAGCAGCCGGCTTCACGCCGCGATGCAGTCGGAGTTGGCACGGAACCGCTTTGATTTTGCCGTCGGCTTCGAGGCGGTGACCCTGCGCAAATTGGCATCCAGCGACGGGCTCGGGCAGGGCGGGGACCGGATCCGCGTCATGCGGCTGCTCGGCTCGATGGCAGCCTTCAAGTCCCTCGACAAGGCGGCACGGCTGTGGTGGCCGCGGTACACGTGGCCGTTTGCCGGTGAGGCGCTGCTCTTGCATTCGTACGAGGAGGCAATCCTCCGCAACGCTCCGGCCCATCCAAACATCTGCGCCGCGATGAACGAGCGAGCGCCGGAGTGGCGGATGATTGCGCAGGACACCCACTCGAGCGGCTATCAGACACACACGACCCAGCGCGTGTGCGTGCAGGAGGTGACCAGCGCGGTCGGCAACGCGACCCGGGCGGCGGCGCCGGCGCGCGTCTGCAGACTGTTGGCCTCGCCGCCGGCGGGCGCGCTGGCCGAGCTGCAGCGGAGCAACGCAATTTTGGCGGAGCCGCTGAGCACATTCTGGGCGTGGATGAGAGCGAGCAGTGTGGTGTAGCATAGGTGGCGCTAGCTAGGAATCGTCTACCACCGCCGCCCTCAGCGCGGCGAGCTCCTCGGGCAGCGCCGCGATCAGCGCGGGCGCGTCGGCGCCCAGCGCGCCCGACTTGAGCGCGAGCGCGACCGACAGCCGGTCGCCGACGGACGAGAGCGCCGCCATGACGGGCAGCCGCGGCGGATGGAACGTGCCGAAGAAGTAGAAGCGCGAAGCGTCGCAGCCGCAGAGCGAGGCGTCGGGCGGCCCTCGGAACGAGGAGATACCGGCGAAGCTCAGCAGGCGGAAGTGGAGGTTCACACACGGAGGGATCAGCGCCGCCGGTGCGAGGCGGAAGAGGAGGCGGCCGACGAAGCCGACGGACGCGGCGACCATCCACCGCTTGAGCGGCGCCGTCTGCCCGCGGAGGTCGGCGAGCCGGGCGGCGGGGTCGGCGACGTGGACGGGCAGGCGCACGAAGAGGCCGCCCAACCCGTTGCCCACGTGACGTTGGAGCGGCGCGTCCGTCTCCGGCGCCGCCGTCATCGCCGGCAGCATCAGGAGGAGCGGCCGACGGAACGGCCGCGCCGCGCGCCGCCGCATGCAGCCGGCGAGGGCGGCGAGGAGGATGTCGGCGACCGAAGCGCCGCACGCCTCGCGGACGGCGCCAACGTCGCCGCTGCCAGTGAGCACCACATCAGAGACGGCGAAGGAGAGCGGCGCTTCGCGGTCGAGCGGCAGCTGTTCGGCGCGTAAGAAGTTGAGGCCTTGCGAGACCCAAAACGGAGGCTGCACCGCCACCAGCGCCGCCGCGTTGCCTACGTGACGCAGCCGCCGCCACGCCGCGCGCTGCAGCCGACGCGCCGCGGCGGCGAGCGCGCCGTGGTCCGCGTCGCGCTCGGCGAACAGCCGACGCCGCTTCTCGCTCGCCGCCGCCTCCGCCGACGCGCGCCGCTGGAGCGGCGGCGTCGCGGCGAGCGCGTTGTCCAGCACGGGGAGGAGGGAGGTCGCGAGGAAAGCGCCGTCGCCGATGGCGTGGTGGACGGTGAGCACGAGGGCGGCGCGGCCGCGCGCCAGCTGGTGCACCGTGCACCGCCACGGCGGCCGGTCGGAGGGCAGCGCCGACGTGCGCGCCTCGTTCGCCACCGCGGCGTCGAGGTCGGCGCGTATACCCGGGTAGGCGGGCGCTTCGCTCACGTGACGCCGCGGGTCAAACGAGCGGTCGGGCTGCCAGTACCACGTGTTGCCGATGCGCAGCAGGCGCGCGCGGAGGATGGGCAGCCGCGCCGCCACGCGGCCGACGCGCGCAACGATCTCGTCGAGCGAGGGCGAGCGCGGCCCGCCCTCGAGCTCGATGCACGCGCAGACCGTGAAATTTGCAGCGGCGAAGAGCGCATCGGTCGGCGCGAGCGCGCACAGCTCCGTCGGACCAAGCACCAGCCGGGTGGGCGCCGACGCCGCGGCGCCCACGGAGCCAAACCCCGAGGCGGCGGCGCGCTCACGTAGCCAACCGTCGCTCGCGCGCTCGCGCAGCCACACTTCGCTCTGGATCGGCCTCGGCGCTTCGACGAGCGCCGCCACGTCGCGCAGCACGGCGTCAAACGAGCGGATGGCGGTGAAGTGGGTGGAGCGCGGGACGGTGAGCCGCGTCACTTTGACGTTGCGCGCCTCGAGCGCGTCGCCGAAGCGGCGCGACACCGCCTTGATCCCGGGGAGCTCCCACTCGGCCGTGACGAGCACAAAAGGACAAACATCGTCGACGGCAGCGTGGACCCACTCGAGCGGCGAGAGGGTGGCGGCGCCGCCGACGTCGAGGCCAAAATACAGCAAGCGCAGCGCGGCGACAATCGGCCACGGCAGCCCGTCGCGGAGCGACGAGACCCCGCTCACGTCGACGGTTGTCGCGATCGCGCTGTGCGGCACCGCCACCGTCGAGAGCCACGTCGGGTGGACCGCCAACAGCGAGAGCAGGTGGCCGCCGCTCGAGTTGCCGCAGAGCACGAGCCGCGACGGGTCGCCGCCGTGCGATCGCGCCTCGGCGTGCACGTGCGCGACGCCGCGCGCGCAGTCCTGCACCGCCTGCGCCATCGGCACCGCCCGGCGCAAGCGATTGAGCGCGACCACAAAGGCCGCCGCCAGCGCCGCGACGCGCAGCGCGCGCGCCACCGTCATAAATGGCAGCACGGCGCCATACACGAGCAATGCCGCGCCGAGCGCGGAGATTTTGCACGGGCGATGGCGCAGCACGGCGCACGCGAAGCCGTGTGCGCACGCAGCGCGGCACAGGCACTCGGCGCGGCCGTTGATCGGCTCGGCGCCCGTCCAGCCGCCGCCGGAGACGAAGACGAGCACCGGCCGTTGCGCGCCGGATTCGGCGGGCCACACGTCCACGGAATTGAACCAGGCGTCAGGGCCGTAGGCCGAGACGGTCTGAGCGGCGTTTGCATCGCCCGGGCGATCGGAATCTGTGGCGCGCGCGGCCTCACCCTTCATTCGCGGCCAGCGCTCTTCACACCTCGCCGCTTTCACACCGACGGCTTGAGCTCAGCGAGATCGTGCGACGGCACCGAGAAAATGCGCTCCGGCCTCCGCTCCTCCTTCTGGTTCGCTCTCACGACGAGCGCGCGCGCGCTCGTGGTGGCGCGTCCGCTCGGCGGCGCCTCCGCCTCCTCGCGCTCGGCGGTGGGCGGCGTGCGCGGGCTCGCGGCGTCGGCGACGGAGTACAGCCTCGCCGACCAGGTGGCGCGGTTTGCTCGCGCGAAGGAGGAGAAGAACCAGCGCTACCTCGACATGGACAGCGTGTACGACGGGTCGGGCTTCAAGGGCAAGCGCGTGCTCGTGACGGGCGGCAACCGCGGCCTCGGCCTCGCCACCGTGAAGCAGCTGGTCGCCGACGGCGCCGAGGTGGTGGTGGTCGGCCGCAAGTCGAGCGACGAGCTCGAGGCGCTCGGGCCGTCGGTGACGGTGATCACCGGCGTCGACATGTGCGACGACGCGGCGATCGCGGCGCTGCCCGAGCGCGTCGGCGCGCCGATCGACATCGTGATCAACAACGCGGGCTACTTTCCGGGCTCGGCCGAGGGCGAGACGCTGCAGGACATGAACTTTGACGAGCAGCTCAAGCAGATCGACGTGTGCGCGGTCGGCCCGCTGCGGATCAGCTCGGCGCTGTACAACGCGGGGAAGGTGAGCAAGGACGGCGGCAAGATCATCATCGTGACCTCGCAGGCGGGGTCGGTCGACTGGCGGTTCACGCAGTGCCCCGAGGGCGGCAACTACGGCCACCACATGTCGCGCGCCGCGTGCAACATCGGCGGCGTGCTGCTCGCGCTCGAGCTCAAGAAGGCGGGCGTCCCTGTCGTGCTCCTCCACCCGGGCTTCAACCGCACCGAGATGACGGCGAAGTACTCGCACATCTGGGACATCGAGGGCGCCGTCGAGTCGAGCGTCGGCGCGAAGCGCGTGCTCTACGAGTCGCTCCGCGCGACGATGGAGCAGACCGCCAAATTCATCAACTGCGAGGACGGGTTGGAGATTCCCTGGTGAGTGGCTGGTCGGCGTGTCGCGTTGTTTTTTAATAGCGAATTTAGGGTTGAGAGCGGCACGGCCCATCGCACACACGCGTCCACCAAGCCTACATCAAGCTCTGGGATTTGATGATCGACTGGAAGCCGTTCGGCACCTCGTTCGCGTACTCGGCGCCGCCAAAGTTGGCCTCGACCACGGCGCCGCCGTCGACGCTGAGCACAGGGGTCACCTGCGAGCGGGAGCGGAGCGGTCGGCGGCGGCGGCGCGGCGGCATGGCGGCGGCGGCGTGGCGGCGGCGGCGCGGCGGCGGCGGCGGCGGTGGCGCGGCGGCGGCGGCGGCGGCGGCGCGGCGCGGCAGCAGCGGCACACCTCGCCGCGGACGCCGCTAATCTGGTGGACGACCTTCCCCGACCGGTAGAAATAGATCTGCACGGGATAGTCGCCCTGGTCGAGCGCGCAGCCGACCACCTCGCCCGGCGCGACGCCCTCCATCACCTTGAGCTTGTGCGTCAGCGTCCACGCGGTGGCGCAGGTGTCCTGCGAGAGGACGCCGTCGAGCGGCGAGTCCTTCGTGGCGAAGCCGATGGCGAACGAGCCCGGCGTGACGACGGTCGTCTCGAAGTACGCCTTGTCCTGCAGCACCGGCATCTCGGCGAGCACGCTGCCGGAGCCGGAGATCGTGCTGCCCTGCACGGTCACCGTCGGCGCCTTGTTTTTGGACGACAGCCCGATCACCGGGTCGAAGGCCGGGCCGACCTCGGTGGGCTCGCCAGATGAGAAGCAGCAGCCCATCCTGAGGCCGCTGCGCCTTGTACGCGCTGGCGCCCGCCGGCGGTGTGGAGCCGACGATCGAAACTCGCGACGCGAGCTTGCGAGCTCAAATCGGCGAACGCAATTCTGACGGCTGACCGCCGTCAATCTCAGGCGTCCGCATGCCTCGCGAACACGAGGTCGGCTCCGATCGTACGGATCGTACGACGCCAGATAGCGAAAACCCTCGCGGCTTCGCCCGCGACATCCTCGAGTGCTGCGGCGGGCCGGGCGAGCCGACCGACTGCACGGCGTACTGGAGCGCGGTTTGCTGTGGCCCTTGCCGGACGGCGCAGCTCGCCGCCCACGTGCTGAAGTGGCGCTTCCTCCCATCGATCTCCTTCCTCGCCGCGACGCTCACGCTCGGCCTCCTCCTCTACATTCCCTTCAACCCCACCTTTCCGGTGCTGCCGTACTTCCAGTTCAAGGAAGTCCTCTACTTGGCCGGCTTCACGTTTCTCATCTCCCTCTGGATCCTCACGTGCTGCATCGTCGGCGCTGTGCGCAACCGCATCCGCGAGGCCGAGGGCATGGTGAGCCAGAATTGTAGCGGCGGGCTCGGCGACGAGGACTACATGGCGGCGTGCTGCTGCACCGCGTGCGCCGTCGCGCAGCTGCTGCGACACCTTGGGCTCGACCACCACTCGGTGTGCATCGACCCGCGCGCGGCCGGGCTGCCGCGCTGGCCGACGGTCGAGCGCTCGCGCGTGAAGCTCGATCTCACGGTCACCAAGACAGACGAGCGCCTCGGCATCACGCTGAGCGACGCGTCGAGCCCGGAGCGCCGCGCCAGGCGCATCCGCGTGGTGGCGGTGGGCGACCGCAGTGTCGTCCAGCTCGCCGGCGTCCGCGTCGGCGACATCATCCTCACGGTCAACGGCGTGAAGCCGCCGAGCGTCGCCGAGGCGATCGCGCTCCTCGTCTCCGCCGAGGTCGGCGCCGCCGTGCCGCTCACCATCGAGCGGATGGTCGTGACGAGCCACGCGGTCGCCGCCGTGCCCACCGGGATTCCTGTCCGCACCGTCGCCGCGGTCGGTGCGGCGGCGCCGCCAGAGGCCAACGAGGTGGACCTCGAGGCGGGAAACGTCGTCGTGGGAGCGCGGGTGGAGCTGGCCGCCGTCGAGCTCCCCGTCGCCGAGCCCGCGGCTGTCGGCGCGCCAGCATGAGTACAGTTGCGAGTGATTTAGTGTGCGTGGTGTGGTGTGTCTCGGATTTCGATTTACGGAGGTCGTGACTTGTGGTCTCTGCGCGCCTGCGCCTGCGCTTTCCTAGTGCGCGATTTACTCTCCGGCTCCGCTGCTCGCCTGCTTCCCCTTGAGGTACGCGGAGACGGCGCCCATCGACCGATAGACGGCCGGTTCAGAATTATCGGCGGCGGCGTCCCGCGGCCGCTTCCGCCCTGCAGCGTCGGACGGCTCGCTGCGCGCGGCGGGCGGGCTATCGTCGCGCTGCGTGACCGACGGCGGCAGCGCCGAGGCGGCGGCGACGGCGGGCGCCTCGTCGGCGTCGGAGGTGGGGAGCGCGTAGTCGTCGGTCGGCTGGGCCTTCCACGCGGCGAGCGAGTCCCAGAGCCAGTGGTCCCACACGCACACAAACGACGGGTCCTGCGCCATCCGCGCGATCGCCTTGCGGATCTTGGCGGCGCCGCGCCACCCCTCCTTCTGGCGCGCGACGAGGTGGGTGGCGCGGTCGACGTCGAGGGTGACGTCGCCGCCGAAGAGGCGGACGAGCTTGCACAGCGGCTGCGAGACGAGGGTCTCCTCGGTCTGGTCGAGGACGACGCCGGTGAACGCGATCGTGCAGCCGCCGAAGACGGCGCCGCGCATCTCGGCGAGCACGCGCGGCACCGCCGGCGGCTCGTCGGTGGCGGCGGCGGCGGCGGCCTTGAAGTACGCGTCGTGGACGGCCTTGAGCTGGCCGTAGAGCAGCATCAGGCCGTCGTCGGCCTGATCGCCGACGAAGCGGCGGGTGAGGATGAAGTTGGGCATGTCCTCCGTCCAGTAGTCCATCATGTCGTCGACGACGAGCGCCATCGAGCGGTCGCACACCACGCGCTCGATGTACTTGTGGTGGCGCCCCTCCGACTCCTTCCAGCACGCGATCCCGCCGGCGAAGTTCTTGCCGTGCGGGTCGATCACGTCGAGCACGGCGCGCACGTACGCCTCGTCGCCCATCGTGTACATGAAGACGACGAAGAGCTTCGACACCTCGCGCAGGAAGTGCTGCAGCCCCGGCCGCTCGATCAGGTCGAAGCGGAGCGTCGAGCGCCCCTGCACCACGATCGGCTTGCCGACCGGCACGTGCGACGGCTCCTTCTCCAAATTCTTCGCGACGATCAGCGTCTCGTCGAGGTCGAGGAGCAAATAGAGTTTGCGGTTCTTGCGCTTGTTCTCGGCGTCCGCCGTCGAGAGCAGCGCCAACGCCTCGCGGAGCGCGACGTCGTCGCCGCCGTGGACCGCGCCCGACTCCTCGAGCACGCGGCGCACGTTGGAGCGCGGCGAGGTGGTGCGCTGATCCGACGACATCGTGGCGCGGCGCGCGGCGCGCCGACGAGGAGCGACCGACGCGACGCGCGACGTGCGATCTCCCGCTGCTGCTGCCGATTTGCGCTCCTCCACGCGGCCGCGGCGCGCCAGCTCCTCGCTCCACGCCAGCTACTCGCGCTCCACGCGCCAGCTTGACCGCATCTTTGCCTCGCCGTGACCGCGCTAGATGGCGGAGTCCTCACCCTCCCGCAACCCTGCGCCCAAACGAGTCCAAGAGTTCCAGGCCGTGATCCTCACCGAGAGCTGCGACGGCGACGGCCTCTACCCGCTCACCGAGCGGACGCCGCCGGCGCTGCTGCCGGTGGCGAACCGGCCGCTGCTCAGCTTCCAGCTCGAGCTGCTCGAGCGGGCGGCGGGCTTCCAGACGGTGTTCGTCCTCGCGACGGAGACCTACCTCGCGCAGCTCTCGAAGTACGTCTCCGAGCTGTACAAGGGCGCGCTGCAGGTCGAGCTCGTCAAGGTGCCCGAGGGGCTCGGCTCGGCGGACGCGCTGCGGCACATCGCGCCGAAGCTCGACCGCGACTTCGTGCTCGTGTCGTGCGACCTGATCACCGACCTGCCCTTCCAGCGGATGGCCGACCTCCACCGCCTCCACGGCGCGGCGGTCACCGCGCTCTTCAAGGAGGGCGAGCCGCGCGAGCCCGGCGAGAAGAAGAAGGCGAAGGCGCTCTCGAACGCCGACTTCGTCGGCCTCGACGAGCGGCGGCAGCGGCTGCTCTCGCTCGAGTCGGCGGCCGACGCGACCGACACCGGCGAGCTCTCGATCTCGCAGTCGCTGCTCCGCGCGCAGCCCCACCTGCAGGTGCACACCAACCTCTTGGACGCCCACCTGTACATCTTCGCGCACTGGGCGCTCGAGGTGCTCGAGCTCAAGCCGCACTTCAGCAGCGCGAAGTTCGAGCTGCTGCCGTACCTCGTGCGCAAGCAGTTCCTCTCGAAGGGCAACCTGCCGCAGGCGCGCCTCGCCGCCGGCCGCTCGCGCTCGGCGTCGCACGCGCTCGGGATGTCGGCGTCGCCGGCGCGGCGGCAGCTCGCGCGCGAGGGCGACTTCCGCTGCGGCTGCTACGTGATGCCGCACTCGTCGGGGTACTGCGTCCGCGTGAACACGCTGGCGGCGTACACGCAGGCGAGCCTCGACGTGGCGCGCGGCGGCGTCACGCACTTCGAGCGGCCGCCCGAGCCGCAGGAGGCGGCGCCGGCGGAGGGCAACTTCGTGCTGCGCTCGCTCTCGGCCGACTCGGCGCGCGGCGAGGGCGTCGAGGTGGGCGCGCGCTCGTCGGTGAAGAAGTCGTGCATCGGCCCGCACTGCCGCATCGGCGCCGCCGTCCGGCTGACGAACTGCATCGTCATGGACCACGTGACGATCGGCGACAAGGTGAACATGTCGAACTGCATCGTCTGCTCGAACGCCGAGGTGGGCGAGGGCGCGTCGCTCAAGGACGCGCAGGTGGCGCAGGGGATGCGCGTCGAGGCGGGCGCCGTCCACAAGGGCGAGGCCGTCGCCCACGACGACTTCGAGTCGGAGGCGAGCGACGAGGATTGACCCGAGCTGGATTGAGCCGAAGTAAAATTTCACACCTTCATTCACAGCCAAGCTGTCCGCGGAGGTGCGGGCGAGATCGAGCGTCGATCGAGCTGCTGGTGCCACCATCGAGCTGCCCACCGTTCTGCTGTCCGTGGCGCTGGAAACCTTGACGTCTGCCAAGCAGAGATGCTTATCACCCTCCAGCAATCCATGGGCGTGGTCTCGCCGGCGGCGCCGCGCATCTCCGCGCGCATCGCCGCCGCTGCGCCCGTTGCGATCCACCCGACGGTCGACGCGGCGATTGCAGCGGGTTCCGTCCTCGACCACGGGCGGCTGCTGCCGCTCGACGCTCTCGGCAACATCGTGAACGACTGCGACGCCTCGACGCTGCAGCCGCGGTGGGCGGCGGCGCTCGACGCCGTCGTCAATGAGTGGCGCGCGCTGCCCGCCGCCGTCCCCGGCCTCGAGCTCGTCGCCGTGTACGCGCGCGGCTCGGTGCCGCGTGGGCTCGCCCTCGATGGCGTTTCTGACATCGACACGCTCGGGTTCGCGCTGACGCCCGCCGACGCTGCCGATGCGCGGGTGGCGGCGAGCGCGCTCGGCGCGTGGCGGCGGCAGTCGTCCGAGCGCGAGGCTCGGATACGCGGCGCGCACCCGTGCGTGGCGGCCGTCGAGATGGCGATCACGGTGGCGTCGGCCGACAGCGACGTCGGGCGCTTCCTCGCGGCGGCGGCGCGCGGCGAGCGCTCCGGCGCCCCGCGCCTCGGCGCGCGCGCGCGCGGCCGGCTCGACGCCTTCCGCCTGAAGACTCAAGCGCTGTGCGTCGCGGGCGCCGACTTCGCCGCGCGTCTGCCGCCCTGCGCGCCGCGTCCGAGGCTGCTCCTCGCGCTGCCCGCCGACCTGAAGCGCGCCGAGAAGGCGGTGGGCTCGCTGCTTGCGGAGCGGCGCGGCGCCGAGCTGCAGGCTCAGGCGGCGGCGGCGGCGGTGCACGTCGCGCGATGGGTGTGCAAGCGAGCGCTGCGCAGCGGGATGGAGCTGGCGGCGAGCGGCGGCGGCCACGACGGCTTCAGCCGCGACCTGCTCGCGTGCCATCGCGCGATCGGCCGCCACACCTTCGCGGGCGCGGCGGCGGAGGTGGGCGCGGAGGCGGTGGCGGAGGCGGAGGCCCTCTCTCTCCTCGTGCTCCAGCTCGCCTGCGCCCCAACGCCGCCGTCCGACGCCGCCGCCGCCGCGTCCCTCGCGGAGGCGATGCTCGCCGCCACCGCCGAGCTCGCCCATCTCCTCGAGAGCGACCACCTCCGCACCCACTTCTCGCCGCTCCTCTCACCGACGCAGCTCCTCCCCGCGCCGCCGATGCCCGCCGCCGCCGCCGCGCGGCCCGCAGGGGCTCGCCCCACCGCGCCGCGGCGGCCCGCGGCGGCGGCGGCGGCGGCGGCGGCGGCGGCGGCGGCGGACGCGACGCCGATCGTCTCCGACGCTCTGCCGCCGCTCACGCTCGGGCGGCGGCGCGCCGTGCTCTCGGTGCGCGCTGGCGACGCTCGCGGCGAGGCGATCGCCGCGCGCGCGCTGCGGCGGCGGCCGGTGGTGCTGCGCGGCGCGGCGGCGGCGTGGGCGGCGGAGGCGGGGCTGCGGATGCCGCCGTCGCTCGACGACCTGGCGGAGCTCGTGCCGAGCGGCCTCGTCCGCCTCGCCGACGGCCCCACGTTCACGTTTGTGAAGGAGGGCCACCCGCTCGTGCGCACGGGCCGCTACCCGCCGCCGTCGCGGACGGTGCGGATGAGCGGCGCCGCCTTCGCCGCGCGCCTCCGCGCCGGCGGCGCGCCGCCGCCGCCGATCGCGTACCGCTCGGGCCGCGAGCGCGCCTACCTGCAGGCGGAGCTGCCGCCGAGCTGGGCGGCGCGGCTCAGCGTGCCGCCGCTATGGCGCTCGGTCGGCGTCGCGCAGGCCCAGGCGATGCGGCTGTGGGTGAGCGCCGAGGGCGCCGTCTCGCCCGCCCACTTTGACAACGCCGCCTCGTTCCTCGCCCAGATCCACGGCAGGAAGCGCCTCCTCTTCTTCCCGCCCGCCGCAATCAGCGACCTCTACCCGTACCCCACCGACCACCCGCTCGCGCGGCGCTCGCGCGTCGACCTCTACGCCGACGCCGAGGCGCGCGCGCGCCGCTTCCCGAGGTTCGCCGCCGCCGCCGCCGCGTGCCAGGAGGTGGTGCTCGAGGCGGGCGACTGCGTGCTGTTCCCGCCGTTCTGGTTCCACCACGTCGAGACGCTCGACCCGGGGCCGTCGTGGTCGCTCGGCTGCCGGTACACGGTGTGCGTGAAAGTAGGAGAGAGGGAGAGCGAGAGCTGAATCAAACTTTCTCAGAATGC
>JACLAC010010925.1_pt1 | contig 18223 bp, 17 predicted proteins | sample 8027881 | NCBI WGS metagenome assembly JACLAC01 (sample SAMN15725517, study PRJNA655200) | protist metagenome | isolation source: fluorescence activated cell sorting (FACS) single amplified genomes of... | place: Spain: Blaines Bay Microbial Observatory, Mediterranean Sea | collected 2016-01-19 | reverse complement strand
GCCCTGCCGTGGAGCGGATTCGGCGAGGTCGCCGGCTCGGCGAATATCCCGCCGCAACCGGGTGACGTTTGGCGTATAAATATTAATCGCTACGAACGCCCGCGCGGTGCCGTTCGCTCGCAAGAGCTATCCGGTTGGGCACCGCTCAAACGGCATTCCTATCACGTGCCCGAACGCTTTGGCTATGTCCACTTTGTCGGAGACGACGCGCGATAAGCACATACAAAGCCTCCTCGGCTATTCAGCTCAAGTCGCCGCGAGCGGTGGGCCCTCTCCCTTATACTGCAACTGGTGCAAACGGTGATAGATCCCGCCCATTTCAAGCAATTCTTCATGGCGGCCCTGCTCGCGGATAAGACCGTTGTGCTGCACGAGAATCTTGTCGGCCATGCGCATCAAAACTGCAGCCGGGCAACCCGCGACCATCGACGCGAGGAATGGCGGCAACCGCACGGCTACCCGTTGCAGTTCAACAAACACTTTTCGCACTTCCCTGGCTGGCTGTTCAACGAGATTCGAATTAACAAGTCGGCTATCTCCCAATCCAGCTCTGTGCAATACAAACGCCGCGACCTGGGGCAACCCAGTTGGGGAATCAGCGGACTACAACTCGATTAGATCTCCTTCGTCCGCCTCCAGATCGCGTCGTATCGCAGCCCCACCCACGCTCATATCCATCAAGGGCCTTCCAAAGCGGTCTTACGGCTCATGAAAAACGGGGCAAGTCACGTAGCTGTTCTCCGTATCAGCCGAATCTAGGTAATTATTTGTAATTCCTCTACTAATAGGGGGGATACTTGCCCAAGTGTAAGCCAAGATCTCGCATAAGTGTCCACCATCGCGTTGAACATTACTATCTCAGCTACACATAGTCTCAAACTTCCGTAGTCCATTCGAATGCCTCTTTTTCGATTCCCTGTTCTTTTGCCCAGTCGAGCAATCCGTTGCACGGACCGCCCAACAATTGCTTGCGGACATCGTCGACCTCGTCCAGCACATCCTGACCCGGTTGCACCAATTTCATATTAGCGTGGCTTCCGCCCATCCAGCGGTAGCTGTAACCGATGATGACAACCTTCGCCGTACGCTCACTCAGATTCGGCGCCGCAGTATGGAACACGCGATTTTCAAACAGGAACGCATCACCCGCTTGCAAGCAGAGATCGACCGCGTTTTCTGGATCAACCGCACCCTTTGGGATCGGCAAGGGCGTCTGCAGCAAGTGCGAGCCCGGTGCGAACATCGTAAAACCCGAGCGCGGCGCGGTAAAATCGGTCAGGCAATAACCGACCTTGATCCCGGCCCGAACGACATGCGCGTGCCCGAGGTCTTCGGTCATACCGATATCTCGATGCCAACCTCGCTCATTTTTTTTACCCGCTTCGCCCAGTGGATATTTGTAGATAATCGCGGTGGTGTGCAGGTGGATATTCGCCGAAAGCAATTGCACCACCAACGGCACCGTCGCCGAATGAGCCAGCAACGGGTGAAATTCGCGCGTCTCGACGATGCCCGGTCGGCGCTGCACATAGTGTGGTATAGCGTCGGGGTGCTGCTCCTGCAAAAACTCCCCGACCATCCGATCGCTGACACTGGACAAATGCTCAATTTCTCTCGCAGCCAACGCATTGGGCACCACGAGATAGCCGTTTTGATCGAAGAAATCGCGCTGATCCTGCCGCAATCGCACCAGTTGCATTTTCGTCCTCCACTATGGCGCGTTGATCCAGCGCCGGTGATATGTCTATACTTGTCTGCAGTTGATTTGTTGCAAACCTAATCGTCAGAGGGAACTGTTTCATGGCATCCGCACACACGCTCGATATCCCCGGCCTCGACAGACACCTCGATGAACTGTCACAGCAAGGCTATACCGTCATCCCCAGCTATCTCGACCGCCAAACTACGGCGGCGATCCGTACTCATATCGACACCGTAGTCGCCAGCGACCTCCCCAGGGAGGATATGTCTTGGTCCGAGACCGACAAGGCCCGCATCTACCGCAACGACGAGCGCGGCATTCGCCAACTGCGCCACCCGATAGCCGGGGCGATCATGCCAGAAATCGCCGACAATCACCGCACCATCGAGTTGGGCCGCTTCCTACTCGGCGCCAAACTCGCCGATTTGCGTATGCGCGAGCAGGTCTTGAGCCGTACCGATCCGACGGCACCGCCCTACGGTCCCACAGGATGGCATATCGACGCGCCTTTTACAAAGGAAGAATATGAATCGACACCGGGCCGGATCTATTATCAACTCTTACAGTATTGCAGCACCGTCGAATCGGGAGGCGGCGCCTTCATGCTGGTCCCCGGATCGCATAAACTCGCCTATGCGGCCAACGCAGAGCCCCGTAGCGAGGAGCAGCGACAACAACTGCAGCAGGATCCGCTTAGCGTTGCCGGGATCAACCCCGAGGAGGGCATCGAAATCTGCGGCGAAGACGGCGACTTGATCGTCTTCAACGCCATGTGCCTGCATTCCGCATCGAAGAACGCGAGCCAACAGACACGCTACGTCTATTTCACGTCCTTCTACGATGCATCTGCCGCATGGCTCGTCGATTTCGTGCGCAAAACCAAATACCGCGACGGTTTTCCCCCCTCGCTCTACGAGGGGCTACCCGAAGACTTACACCACCTTTTGGCGCACTAATATCGCCGGCCATTACACTACCGATGCGATATGCCGCTCGCTCTGTTGCGGGGCGTCGCGACTGATCCAGATCCTCAACAGATAAATTCCAGATGACACCAAGTGCCCTATGCGATCCCGCCCGTCACAATGCAATGCCTGCCTCATAGTCTCCGCGAGCGTAAAAGCATCGAACACGACACCCAGTTTGCCGCCATGGCGTGTTCGCTATGGTCCAACAGCATTTGCCAAACCGCCCAATCCAGTCGCGAGTCGACGCTCAGTTGCTAAGCACTGATTGTGGTAGCAGCGGCCCCCTAGCCGACCAACACCGACCTCTTTCCACCCAGAGCTGTAAGGACGTCTCCATCGAATACGAACATGATTGACCTTTTTGGCAGGATGAACATCTGTGCGGGTATATCGGATTATAGCCAATTGCCTCACCATCGACAATCGCCGGACCTTTGTATGGAATTATCGCGAAGGCTATTATTAGAAGGCAATCGCAAGCCATATCCACCAGCTCAAAGCCGCAAAGGAGAGAGCACTACATGTACATTACCGACGAACAACTGGCGACCTATAAAGAACAGGGATTCCTGATCGTAGAAAACTTCCTCACCGCCGAAGAGAAAGATGATGCGCTCGACGGCATCTTTAACCTCTTCGCTCCACCTTACGAGCGCTGGGTCGCCAATAATCGTGAAAACGACACCCCGCACCAAGTTGTCTTCCCCTGGGACCACTCCGGCCTCAACCACGTCACCACCCATCCCGACCTTATCAGCGCCGCCGAACGCGTCCTAGGCACCCGCGAGATCCGCCTCGGCGAAGGCCACCTTGGCATGAAATACGCCGGCCAACAGCACAACATCAATTTTCATATCGATTACGGCAACAATACGCTCGGACCGTTGATCGATCCCGACGACTTTATGCACCTAGCTTGCTTTTATTGCTTTGACGACGTGACCTTAGATAGCGCGCCAATCCGCATGGTACACAACGGCCGCCCCGACGACGAATTCGTGCCGATGGTCGTGCCCGGCGGCTCGGTTTGCCTATACAGTGTCTTCACCCGCCACGCCGCGTCCAATTTCATCGGCGAAACGGGCCACCGCCCAGCGATGTGGGTGGGTTTCAACCGCAAGGACCGTCCCTGGGACGGCGCTCGCACTTTCACCTACAAAAGCGGCGCTAAAGGCGAGGCGATGAACCGCTTTATGGCCGAAGCAACCCCACGCCAACGCGAACTATTGGGCTTCCCAGCACCGGGCGACGAGCTGTGGACAGAGAAATTTATCGAGGGCATGGCGAAGCGTTATAAGGGTTTCGACCCCGCGCCCTATCACGCAGCTAACGCATAAACCGTTGGTGATTGTGAACGGTAACCCGTCTTTTTGGTATTGAAGATCTGTGTGCATCAAGGCCAATAGGTCATGCGAATTTTCCGAGCGACGATATTTTCCTCGTTATTGTTGATTAGTGCATTTAAGTTTTGCAATGCGCCGACCCTCTGTCTCTCTGCCCCCCAAAGAGTCGGATTCCCTCTGCGTAGGTCGTCTGCGCTGCTTTGTAATTCCCATTTGCCAAATACACTAGGCCAAGGGCAAACTGAGCGTCGGCACCAACTTCTTGTTCGAGAGCCAGTCGATGCTCATCAATGGCTTCGGACCAACGACCTTGACAATACAATAGCCAGCCCAAACTGATGCGTGCGAGCCTATCATCTGGGTTGAAATCTAGGGCTTGGCGGTAGGCTTCGATCGCTAAATCATGGCGATTTTTCTCAGCGTGCTGAAAGGCCAATTCAGCGTAGAAACTACTAAGTCCCTTACGCGTATTCTGCTTATCGGGTTTGATCTAGAGCGCCCGCTCAAAAGCACGTATGGCCCGGGGATAGTCTTCCCCGCGAAAATAACCTTTGCCCATATTGTGAAAAAGTGACACAAGGTGCAAGGCGAGGGTTAGATTCATAGCAAATGACCAATGTAAGTCAGGTTCAAACGGCTAAATTCAGTAGAGTTCGCAGCCTGCCTACACGCCCTTCAACTTCACCTCGTGATTGTGGTGACAAGCGGCCAGATGATGCTGACAGTCTTCAACGCCCTGCAATGCCGGCACCTGCTGTCGACACATATCGCTGGCATAACGGCATCGCGGCGCAAACGCACAACCCGCCTCACCCGACTCCGTCGCCTCACCCATTTCACTCAAGTCCTCGTCCTCTTCCATCCACGCCGCATGTGGATCGGGCGCCGGCGCAGCATTGAGCAACATCGCCGTATAGGGATGCTGAGGGTCGGTGAACAAGTCTTCGGTCGCTGCCTGCTCGACCAACCGACCTTGATACATCACTGCCACCTCATCGCACAAGTAGCGCACGACGCTCAGGTCGTGCGCGACGAACAGCAAGGTCAAATTTAGGTCGGCCTGCAGCTCCTGCAACAGATTGAGAATCTTCGCCTGCACGGAAACGTCGAGGGCGGAGACCGGCTCGTCGGCAACGATCAGCGACGGGCTAAGCGCCAAGGCGCGAGCGATGCCAATGCGTTGGCGCTGGCCACCGGAAAAGGCGTGCGGATAACGGCGTATATAGCGCGGATCCAAACCGACCCGTTCCATCAACTCCGCCACGCGCAACTCGCAATCGCGCGACGACCAGCCGTGCGCTACCAGCGGTTCCGAAATCAAATCCAATACCGGCATGCGCGGATTTAATGACGAATAGGGGTCCTGGAAGATCATCTGCGCCTCACAGCGGGTCTCCTTGATCTGATGGCGCGACAGCTGCGCCATATCGACCACTTGACCGCTTTTCTGACGGAAGAGGATTTGCCCGCTGGTCGGATCCAGCGCACGTAAAATCATGCGTCCGGTGGTCGTCTTGCCACAACCGCTCTCGCCGACCAACCCGAGGATCTTGCCCTGCTGCAGCGTAAAACTCACGCCGTCGACTGCCTTTACCCAACCAGTCTGCCGCTGCAACAGGCCCCGCCGCACCGGGAAGTGCTTCCTGAGATCTTTGACCTGCAGAATCGCGTCATCGGCGATGGTCTCTGAATCGCTCATCAATCAGCTACCTTCTTCGGTGTGTATAAAACAACTCGCATAATGCCCCTTGCCGACCTCGACACGGGCCGGCATCTGCTGCTTACATAGATCACCGACCTGTTTCGTGCAGCGGGTGTGAAACGGGCAGCCCGTAGGTAGTGCGTAGGCGCTCGGCACGCTGCCCTCGATCGGCTCTAAGCGTTTGCTCTTGTTGGTCAGACTCGGGATCGAATGCAAGAGCGCCTGGGTATAAGGGTGCGCCGGATGGTCAAAGATCTCCGCCACCGGCCCCTCTTCGACGACCTGCCCCAGATACATCACGTAGACATACTCGACCGTGTGCGCGATCACCCCCAAGTCGTGGGTGATCAGCATCAGCGCCAAGCCCAATTCGCGCTGCAAACGTTGGATTAGTTTGAGCACTCTGGCCTGCACCGTTACGTCGAGCGCAGTGGTCGGCTCGTCGGCGATCAACAGCCGTGGTTTACTCGCCAAGGCCATCGCGATCATCGCCCGCTGACGCATCCCGCCCGAAAGCTGAAAGGCATAGTCGTCAGCGCGTTCGTCCGGCCCGGGAATGCCCACCAGATCCAATAGCTCGACCACCCGCTTTCTGGCCGCCGCATCGTCCATCGGGTCGTGTAGCTGGATCATCTCAGCTATCTGGTTGTGAATAGTGTGCACGGGCGAGAAGGCCGTCATCGGCTCCTGAAAGATCATCGAGATATCGCCGCCGCGTATTTGCCGCATCTCCGCACTCTTCGGGTCGACTGTCGCCAGGTCGACCATTTGCTCGTCGCGTTTGCGGCGATAGCGGATATGGCCGTTAGTGATCTCGGCGGCGGGAGGCAATATGCGCAATAGTGCGTTGGAGGTCATCGTCTTGCCGCAACCGCTCTCGCCAACGATGCCGACCGCTTGGCCGGTATCGATACGAAAACTGACGCCATTGAGTGGGCGCACTACACCCTCGTCGCGGTCGATCACCACACTCAAGTCCCGCACATCTATCAACGGAGAATCCGCTGCGATCGTCATAAGCTCTTAGCCTTCATGAATTCACCGACTCGCATAGGGATCGGCTGCATCGCGCATTCCGTCGCCCATCACATTGAAAGACAATACCGCGATCAAGACAAAAAGACCCGGCAGCAATAACCAAGGCGCCATCGCCACCGCCTGAAAATTCTGCGCCTTCTGCAGCAATACCCCCCAGCTGACCACTGGCGGCCGCAAGCCGATGCCCAAGAAACTCAGCGCGGTCTCGCCGAGGATCATGCCCGGCACCGCCATCGTCGCCGACGTGATCACATGACTGAGAAAAGACGGCAGCAAATGCTTGAAAATAATCTTGATTTCGCTGGTGCCAGATAAACGCGCGGCGACGACGAAATCCTCGTCGCGCATCGACAGAAATTTGCCGCGCACTACCCGTGCCAAACCCGTCCAGCCCATCAGCGACAGAATGACCATTACCCCGAAGTAGATCCGCAACGGTGGCCAAGCCGCAGGCAGTGCCGCACTCAGCGCCATCCACAGCGGCAACTGCGGTATCGCCATCAAAACCTCAATCATCCGCTGGACGACTATATCGATCCATCCGCCATAATAACCGGCCAAACCGCCGAGCAGGATCCCGATAAAGAAAGTCAGCACCACCCCGACTAGGCCAATGGTTAGCGAAATACGCGCGCCATAGATGATCCGACTAAAAAGATCCCGGCCCAAATCATCGGTGCCAAAGAGAAACATCGGCCCATCGCCCGCACTAAATAGATGCACCTTGGCGTCGAAGAGATTCCACATCTCATAGGCCGGACCGTCGGCGAAAAAATAGATCGGATAGATCGCGCGCGTATCGATCAGATAGTCGCGCTCCCACTCGCTGGCATCCGGGTTTTGCCGCAATCCGTAAACAAAGGGCCGCAGGTGAAAATGGCCCTCGCTGTCAAAAAAGCGAATCTCCTGTGGCGGGCACAGCACATAGGCCGCGTTGCGTTGATTCGGCTCGTAGGGCGAAACAAATTCGCAAATCGCCGCGACGAAGTAGAACACGAGCAGAATCGCACCACCGACCAACGCCAGACGATGCCGGCGAAAACGCATCCACATCAGCTGCCACTGCGAGGCAAAGGCCAACTGCTGATCGTCGACCCCTTGTTGCTCTACGACCGCCGCGGCTTCACTCATAGCGGATCCGCGGATCGGTGATCGCCAGCAAGATATCCGAGAGCAGTGTGCCAACCACCGTCAGCACGCTGAGCATCAGTAGAAAACTACCGGCCAGATACATATCCTGGTTTTTAAGCGAATCGAGAAGCAAGGGGCCCGTCGTCGGCAGACTGAGCACGACAGCGGTGATCGCCGAACCTGAGATCAGATGCGGCAACATCCAACCCACCGTGCTGATAAACGGGTTGATTGCGATGCGCAGGGGGTATTTGATCACCAGGCGGATGGGGCCAAGGCCCTTGGCCAGGGCCGTCGTCACATAGGGCTTGCCGAGCTCGTCCAACAGATTGGCTCGCATAATGCGCATCAACCCCGCCATGCCGCCCATACCAATCACCACCGCCGGGATCCACAGGTGCGCGAGCAAATCGCCCAATTTACCTATACTCCATTCGGCGCTGGCGTATTTGGGAGAAAATAACCCGCCCACAGCGATACCAAACCACTCGTAGCCCAAATACATCAACACCAGCGCAAAGAGAAAATTGGGCGTCGCCAGACCGATAAAAGCCGTCAGCGTCGCCGCATAATCGAGCGGCGAATACTGCCGCAGCGCCGAATAGACACCGACGGGGAAAGCGACCAGCCAAGTCAGCAGCGTTGCCGAAGTTGTAATCAGCAAAGTATAACCCAGTCGCTCCCAGATCAGGTTATTGACCGATTGGCCGAACATCACCGAGTAGCCCATATTGCCCTGCAACAAACCGCCGATCCACTTGAAATATTGGATATACAACGGATCATTGAGATTGTAGCGCGCACGCAGGGCGGCGATCTGTTCCTCGGATATGTCCTGGCCCTCGGCCTGCAATTCCTGTAAGCGCGAAGTAATGATATCGCCCGGCGGCAATTGGATGATGGTAAAAACCAACACCGAAATCACAATCAGAGTCGGGATCATAATCAGGATCCGGCGAATAATATAACTGACCATAGTTCAGTCTCGTTTCAGATACCAAGTCTCGGGATAATAAGGCCACGACCAGCGCGAATCCCACCCCCAATAACCGTCGCGCGGCACATTGCGCAAACGGTCGCTGACGATAACCGGATGCGGTCCCATACCGATGACGCCGAGCACCCAGAGATGCTCCGCCTGGCTGCGCAAGATTTCTTTACCCATCGCGATGCGTTCAGCCATATCCGTCGTCCGCCGCAGCACTTCCCATCGGGCGATCTGTTTTTTGACCTCTTCGGGTGGTTCCCAACCACGTTCTCCGTCCGACCGATACCAACGCGACCATTCCGGCCACTGTGTCACTTCCTGGCCGATGTGCATAGGCACATACCAAAATGGCTCAATGGGAAAGAGAATATCAGCATTGCGGTCAGAATGCCAAAGGCTCATATCCATCAACCCTCCGCGGGCGCGAATGCTCTGCAAACTGCCGCTAATTTGCTTGAGGTTGACGTGCAAGCCGACTTCGCGCCAATGGGCAGTGACTAAGTCGACGGTAATCTGCTTTGGCGTTTCGCCAATGGAATACTCGAGCGTGATTTCCAGCGGACGGCCGTCGATATGATCGCGGCGACCATCGCCATTTTTATCGACTAGTCCCATTTCGTCGAAAAGGGCGCGTGCTTGCACCGGATCGTGTGCGGCCCAGGCTGCGGCAAATTCCGGCTCGAAATAGAGGCTATTGGACACCACTGTCAACTGGCGCGGCACCGCCTGGCCATAGTATGCGATCTCGTTGATTTCCGGCCGGTCGATAGCCAGGGAGAGCGCGCGACGAAAACGCACATCCTGGAAGATCTCGCGCAACCTCTCGTCCGGGTGCGTCATATTGACCATCAGCGCCACATCCGATCCATAGGGCCGCGGCCACAAATAGGTCGAATAGGCGTTTTTTTGTTCGAAGCGCTTGAAGAGTGGAATATCGCTGGTCTTAAACTGCCTGCCGGCGAAATCGACCTGACCGGTCGAAGCCTTAGCCGCCATAATCTCCGGGCTGTCGACCCGCTGAATTTCCAGATAGTCGATATAGGGAAGCTGATTGCCCTGCGGGTCGACCTTCGGATAATAGGGATTGCGCTGATAGCTCACCCTGGTCGAGGTTTTGCTAATCACCATATAAGCGGTCAATACCGGCTTGTGGTAGACCATCAGGTCACGGGTATTCACCACCGACTGGTAATAGGTTCGCCAGTCCTGCAGCCCCGCCTCCTCCGCCTCGCGCTCCAATTGCACCGGATCGGTAAAACTCGGATGGTAACGGCGCATAAAATGGGCCGGCACCGATATATGCGAGCTATTGTGGGCCAGGTGCTTGACAAAGAGCGGCATCGGTTGCGGAAAGTGGTAGCTGAAACTGTGCGGATCGTGTTTTTCGATGCGCGCGCCCTTGTAGCGCGGCGAAACCACCGGCGTCAGGTTTTTGTTCATCTGCACGTGGTTAAACCAGAAGAGGAAATCGTCGGCCGTCAGCGGATGGCCATCGGACCACTTATGCCCCGGGCGCAGATAAATCGTAATGGTCTTTGAATCATTGCTGTATTCGTAGCGCTCGGCAAAGTTGGGCAAGGTCAATTGCAACTGCGGCCCCGGGCGCAACGTGCCCTCGGGCACGGCGAGCAACTGTTCACCGGCGATAAAGAGTTTCGCCGTGCCGCCGTAGACGCCGATCTCGTCAATCGGCTCGACGACGATCGGATCGTCGGGCAGTCGTTGTTCTACCGGTGGCAATTCGCCCGCTGCGACCTGCGCGTCGAGCATCGGCGACTGCCGGAAATCAGCCAGCCCAATCTCGGAAGCCTTGCGCGGAGCGTGAAACCAGCTTTCGGGCCACGCCGAACGCAGGATCTCACCCGCTACTTCCGTGTCGTTTTGCACGGCAGGTGCCTCTACTGTAGATCTACTTTGCTGCACAGGTTCATAATCACGAACCTCTCCCCCGCAACTCCATAGCGAAACCATGCTACCCACCATCAGCAATAGACGCCCAACCCTGATTTCCATCCTAAGCATGCGATTATTATCACTGCCGTAGCAATCCGCCGCGACAACCAGAAAAAGAGGCGAACCCATCCCCGACCGGCCCGCCTAAAGAAGTTTATTTTCATCATTTGCCGTAGTGAGTCTAAGGAATTTTCCGCCACAACGCCAGACACACACCGCCGCACCCACTCGCTATTTTTCTTGAACTTTAATTCGGGAAACTGCCGAATATACCCGGGTGACCGTGTGCCTCAGACGGTCACCCGGTACCCGTTTACTTAATCCGCACTTCCCGCCCCTTCGCTGCCGACTCGTAAATCCCGTCGAGCATCTTCTGCACCATCAGCCCGTGCTCGCCCGGCGCCATCGTCTCCTTGCCGTGGTGCACGTGATCGACGAAGTTGCGCATCTTTTTCGAGAAGGCGTCAGCTGCCGGCCCCGTTGGTAGCCAATCGGGCTTGATGCTGACCATGTGGTCGTTGGCATCGGTAAACAGCCCCGGTGGGTCCCAAGTCGCTCCCCCCTTCTCACCCATCAGCGTGAAGTTCCATTCCTCTTTGGCGATATGAGCGGCGAAACTGGCTTCGATATTTATCGTCGCGCCATTCTCAAAACGAATCTGCCCGACCGCCAAATCTTCGACCGTATACGACTTGTGATCCCAGTTCGGCCAGGTCGACAGCACATTCGATTTCTTATTGCCGAGATAGGTATAGATGCTACCGCTGGCAGCCACCGGCTTGGGCGAGCCCATCACGTAATGCGTAGTTTCCAATACGTGCACGCCGATATCAATCAACGGTCCTCCGCCCTGTAAATCCTTACGGCCAAAGACGCCCCAGTTGGGAATGCCACGACGACGCAATGCCTGCACCCGCCCATACATAATTTTGCCCATATCACCGTTGTCAACCGCTTTCTTGATAAACTGCGTGCGCGGTTCGTAGCGATGCTGGAAACCAATGACTAACTTTTTGCGATTTTTCTTTGCGGCGTCGATCATCTTCTGCCCCTGAGCCGCATTCATCGCCAACGGCTTTTCGACGATCACATGCGCCCCGGCATTCAACGCAGCGATGGTGCAAGGCGCGTGCAGGCCATTTGGTGTGCAAACGCTGACTGCGTCCGGTTGTACCTGCTTGAGCATTTTTTTGTAATCCGTATAGGCTTCCGCAATCTCGTATTCCTCACAACGACTTTGCACACTCGCTGCCATCACATCCGATGCCGCCACCATCTCGACATCTTCCATCTCTTTGTAATAACGCATGTGCGCCCCTGCGATCCCGCCCGCGCCTATAAAAGCAACGCGCAGTTTGTCCTTTTTCCTCTTAGCCATTAATACCCCATTCGAGTAAATTGAATTCTCAACACAAGCCTCTTACAAAGCCCGGCATTACTAAAGAAAAACCGGCACAAGACCGGTTTTTCGTTGTCTTTTTCGACTTTGAAGTTGGAAATGTCCTACGTCAGTCCGTGCACTACTCCGCCTGAAATTCGTCTATCAAAGCCCGCACTTGCGTATGCCCATCCACCCCACGCCCCGGATGCATCACCAAACGATAGCGAAACACCGCTTTATCTCCACCTGGAATAGTTAAGCTCGCGTCAATATTCTCGTCCTTCTTAAAATCGTGCACTCCAAAGGCATTGGCGGTAAAAAGCCCGTAGCCGCGCACGTGCCAATACGACGGATGCCTAGGATTATCCTGGTGGTCTACGACCGTATGCCCCCACTCTTCGCCATTGGTTAACGGACCCGAATAGTCGACCCAAGCCGCTTGTACGCCCCAGGTCGTCTCCTCGCCCTCGCCATTCTCGTAGACATTACCCGCTGAATTCTCGATCCGTCCCTTGTCCTTGGCATCCATCGAAGTCGGCACGCGGATGGAAAACAAGCCGCCTTCCTTGGTATCGCCAAAATTCACGTCACCGTATTTACAGCGAAACTCGCTGCGCTGGTCCAACACCCGCAGATCGCCCTCGACACGAATCGAGATCGTGCGTCGCTCCTCCAATAAGCGCTCACCCTCCGGGCCGAACCAGTCAATGATGCCGTCGATGTGCACCGCGTCATCCTCAACACCAACCACCGGTTCACCACGTTGCAGCATCGCCCCGTGGCCCGTGCCCTCGTCCCAGAGATTCTCGCCATTGACCAAGCCATGGGCGGTATAGATCCCGCGGTGGTGGTAGTGGTCCTGGGTTTCACCTTCGACCTCTTCCATCGGATAGGCGCGGGTCAAACCGCCACCCTTCGGCGTCAACACCGGGTAGAAATAGGGCCGACATACGTAGTGGCCGTAGCGGTACTCGGTAAAAAGTTGGCCGTCGATGCTGATGACGGCCTTGAAATTCTCGGGTTGCAGCTGAATATCGATCATGTTATCTCCTTGTGTCATGCGGCTAGGCCGCAACAGCGTTTGTATTTTTTGCCGCTGCCACACGGGCACGGATCGTTGCGGCCCGGATCCTTCTGATGCAAAGCTGCCTTCACAGCATCTCGTTTTTGCGCCCATTCCATCACCCCCGTCGCCGGGCGGTTGTGCCTCAATTCATCGGCCATAAAACGCATATAGGGATCGACATGTGCAAAATACATTTTATATCCCTTGCACAGGTAGTTGAGCCCATCCTCGCCGCTGGGGGTCTTGGTGAAACGGTGTTTGGGGCAGCCGCCGTTGCAGGCAAAGCGAAAGTCGCACTCGACGCAATACTGCGGCAGGGCGTCCTTTTTATCCTGGCCAAATTTTGTCTGTTGTGGACTAGCGACCATATCGCGGATGTTTTCCTCGTGCACATTGCCCAAGCGATAATCAGAATAGACGAAGTGGTCGCATGAGTAGAGATCGCCATTGTGCTCGATGATCAGCGCCGACCCGCAAGTCTCGGCAAAGATGCACAGACTCGCATCCTGGCCCAACCACGAGCCCAAGGTCACGTCGAATAGTTGCACGAAGACCTCGCCGACGTCATTGCGCACCCACTCGTCAAAGATCTTGCATAAAAACTTGCCATACTGCCCCGAACCGACCGACCATTTCGAAACCGGCGCACGGCCCTCATATTCGGGGTCGACTAGCTCTAAACCGTCTTCGTCGACCTCGTGCGCGATCCGCTCGACGATGGGAATAAACTGCATAAACCCCGAGCCTTCTTCGCGCAAAAAACGGTAGATCTCGAGCGGATCGGCAGCATTGTGGTTTTGCAACACCGTCAGCGTGTTGAACTCCACATTGTATTTCTTCAGCGTCTGCAATCCGGCGTATACCCGGTCGTACGTCGGCTTCTGCCCCTTATCGACGCGGTAGCGGTCGTGATATTCGCGCGGACCATCAATCGACAGACCGACGAGAAATTTGTTGTCGGATAGAAAGCCGCCCCACTCGTCATCGAGCAAAATGCCATTGGTCTGGAAGGCATTAGTAATGGCCTTGCCATTGGCGTATTCGGCCTGTAACTCGATGGCTCGACGGAAAAAATCCAAGCCCATCAATGTCGGTTCGCCGCCCTGCCAGGCAAAATTCACCTGCGGCACATCCTGCGCCTCGATATACTGCTTGACGTATAGCTCAAGTGTCTCGTCCGACATGCGCCAATTCTGACCCGCCTGCGGATAGAGCTTTTCCTTCTCTAAATAAAAGCAGTATTTGCAGTCGATATTGCAGATTGAGCCCGAGGGCTTGGCCATTATATGGCTGGCTGCCGGTTTTTGCGGTGCTTGAGTCGGTGTGGTCACGGTTTTCGTATGGCCTTAGTTTGAGATGGTGATTATGATAGCAAGTGCACCCCCTTAACGCAACTAAAGGGCATTCTTCATGCGGACGATCTTTATCGGCGATACACACGGCTGCGCCGCCGAATTACAGGACATGCTAACCGCGGTAGCCTATGATCGAACCGAGGACCGCCTGCTGCTGACCGGCGACGCCTTCGCCCGTGGACCCGACCCGATCGGGATTTGGCGTCTTATCCAGGCCACCGACGCCAAGATGGTTCTGGGCAACCACGACGCGGGCCTGCTCGATCGACTAGAAGAATCCGCCGCCGGCCGTCAGCCAAAGCTGAAAAAGGCCGATCAACGCTACACCTTCACCCAACTCGATCCGGCACACAGCGAAATCCTAGCTTGGCTACGAAGCGTCCCGCTCTATATCGAGACCGAAGACTTTCTTCTCGTACACGCCGGCATCAATCCCGAAAAGGGGCTAGCTGGCACTAGCCGTGAAGAATTCATTACCATCCGCACCTGGCCGCCCAGCAAAGAGCACACCGGACCCCGCTGGCACGACGCCTACAAACCTGTTCACCCCCTGATCGTCTTCGGCCACGACGCGCCCGGCGGCCTCGTGGTCAAAGAGCGCGACGCCGGCCCCTTCGTCCTTGGCCTCGACAGCGGCTGCGTCTACGGCAACCAGCTCAGCGCCTACATTCTAGAAGAAGACCGCTTGGTTCAGGTGCCGAGCCGACAAAAAAAAGACGCGTGGCGGCGACGCGACGCCTAAAACTGCCTAGCAATAGTTCGCCCGCAGTGTCACTTTTGCGCCCACTCCACCAAATGCGCAAAAACCTTTCGCCAAATCGACCCCACCATCGCCTCTGGATGAAATTGCACTCCCAATAGGCGACCGTCTGCGCTCTCCACAGCCTCCGTCAGCCCGTCCCCACTGCGCGCACTGACGACCAAACCCTCTCCGGGGCGGTCAATCGCCTGAATATGCGAGGAATTGACGCGCGAATGCTCCACTCCACCCAACTTGGCCAACACGGTGCCAGACTCGATCTCGACATCATGTTCGACCGGCCGCGCATCGTTGCGCTTGGGGGAATGCGGGCCGACGCCGAGTTGCACCTCTACATCCGACCAGATCGTGCCGCCCAACTCAGCACTGATAAACTGCATCCCGTAACAGATGCCCAATACCGGCAACTCGCGCTGCTGCGCTATCTCAAAACTCCAGAGATCGGCCCGTGTGCGTATCGCGGACGTAGGTGGCAGATCTTGGGGCAAGTCGCCGATCAATCCGCGCTCTACGCCCGGACCGCCCGTGATCAACAACCCATCGATACAATTGAGCACCGGCTCGAGCGCTGCCCGCGCAACCGTCATCGGCACCACCAACGGTGCGCCGCCGGCTCGTTCGACCGCTTCTACATAGCGACGATCGAGCGTTTGCTGTCCGCTTGTAGTTAGTCCGCTGGTAATGCCGATGAGCGGGCGTTGCATTAGACGCCGGCTTTGAAGCGCGCGAAAGACACTTTGTCATCCAATGCGGTCAGGGCCGCAAAGGTCTCGATGTCCGTGCGCGAGGGATCGATACGGCTGATCGCGCCGCGTAGGAAGCCCCACGCGCGCTCATTGTTCGGTCCGTAGGCGAGAATACTGTCACAAAATGCTGCGCGCTCCTCCTCATTTTTGCCGCTGAGCCGATCTCCGAGCCATGCCACGACCCCTTCATCCGTGCCGTCGTCCGCCACTGCAGCAGCGAACTCCTGTTGCGATACCGCGAAAAATTCTAACACCGCACGGTCAAAACCCGAATCTTCACCGCACCAATACTCGCCCAGGCAATTGCAATTCTGCGCGCGGAACTTGTCTATCATCCGCGCTAGACAGGCGATACCGCCGACGCTGACATCAAAGGCGCTGCGCGGTGCGTGGCGGCTCAAATCCATCAACCCGAAGCTCTGCTCGTCATCGAGATCTTGCAGATCGAAGAAGGTTTCGATATCGCCGCGCTCGGGCGCGACCTCGGCCCGTCGCACCGCCAGTTTTTCTGCCATCTCACCGTAGCGCCCAATATTAGCTCGCTCGACATTGAAACGGCTCTTCGCCGCCGGCGGCTTATCGCAGCTCTTGGCTATCCACTCGCTGAGCTCAACGTCGTTGGGATTGGCATAGGCTCCTTGGCGAAAGGCCTCTTGGTCGAGACCGATAAAATCGAGGATTGCCTGGTCCTGACTCGAATCGGCGCCGTAGCGATAGCCGCCGAGTTTATCTGTGGTCGCCGCCCGGGCCTTATCGGCCATTCTCGCCGCACCAACCAGTCCGAAGACGCTGCGCAGATGTGGGCTGCGCGGTGGCTGCGTCGTTAGATCCAGATCGCGAAAGGCACCCCAGTCGTCTAGCTCAATCGAGGCGAAGACCGTAGTGATATCCGTACGGCCGGGAGCAAATTTGGCGATCCGCTCTGTCAATAGACGCTCGTGCAATTCGTCCTGCGGCTCGCGCTCGAGATGCTCTTTGTTGTAAGCGTCTAAATCGTCTTGGCTCTTCTTCGCCTTCTTTAAAGCAAGAACCCCCAACGCCTCGTCGTCCATTTCGTCTACGGCCGCGGCGAATTCATCGACTCCCATATTGATAAACTCGAGCACCTCGACATCTAGACCCGAGTCGGCGCCGTATTTGAATTCCCCAATCGTCTCGTTATTGTGGCCGCGCGCCTTGTCAATCATCCGCGCCAGCCCGGTGATACCTGCGACATTGGCGTTGGAAGGTCTGCGCGGCGGCTGTCTGGTCAAATCCATTCTCTTTAACTCCTGCTATGGGTTTCGTATCAAACAATATATGAGCCAGCAGATTGCCGGCAATATTTGACGCCTTTTCATACGTCGCCTATACTCTTTGTCGATGCCCGAATTACCCGAAGTCGAAACCGTGCGCGGCGCCATGCAGCGCCACTTATTGCACCAGCCGATCACCCGCGTCCGCACCAGCGACAAACGCCTGCGCGAACCTCTACCGAGAACGGCGCTACGCGCATTAGTCGGCGACCGCTTCACTGCCGCCCGCCGCCGAGCCAAATTCCTATTACTCGATCTGCAATCGGGCCGGACCCTGTTGGTACACCTCGGTATGAGCGGCAATATGCTCTTCAGGACCGCCGACGAAAAACACGACCATGTCACCTTCGAATTGGACGACGGCTCGACGCTCGTTTACAATGACCCGCGACGCTTTGGCATAGTATTGGTGCTCGCCGAGGGCGAAGAAGCCACGTGCCGCTACCTGCAGCATTTGGGCCCCGAACCGCTTGTCGCGGCCTTCAATACCCGCTATCTGGTCGCTCACTGCCAACGGCGCAAAAGTCCGATTAAAACCCTCATCATGGACAACGCCATTGTCGTCGGCGTCGGCAATATATACGCCAACGAAGCGCTCTTTCGCGCCCGCATCCATCCGTCGACCCCCGTGGCAACCCTCTCCTCGGATGACTTGGCCCGATTAGTCAAGGCGATCAAAAAGGTCCTGCGCGCCGCCATCCGCCGGGGCGGGACGACGATCAGTGATTATCGGGGTTCGGGCGAAGGCGGGCGCTTTCAGCAAAAACTCAATGTCTACGGTCGCGAGGATGCAGC
>JACLAC010018492.1_pt1 | contig 18237 bp, 12 predicted proteins | sample 8027881 | NCBI WGS metagenome assembly JACLAC01 (sample SAMN15725517, study PRJNA655200) | protist metagenome | isolation source: fluorescence activated cell sorting (FACS) single amplified genomes of... | place: Spain: Blaines Bay Microbial Observatory, Mediterranean Sea | collected 2016-01-19 | reverse complement strand
TTGAACGGCTGAGGCTCCCATGTCAGCGCGCCAACCGGTCGGATAAAGTTTTTTGTATTTCCTATATTCTTCGTCGGAGGAAATGATTTGCTTAACGGCAGGAGGCTCAGTTTGTTCACCAGTTTCTTCATTTATAATGGGTACTAAAGTGTCATCTGATTCTAAGACGATGTAAGATTCGAAATAAAGAATACGTTCGACCTCACGGAGAGTCAAATCTAGGAAAAGACCAATTCTCGAAGGCAATCCTTTGAAAAACCATACATGGGACACAGGGGCAGCTAGATCTATGTATCCCATTCGCTCCCGCCGAACTTTCTGCTGAGTAACTTCAACGCCACAACGATCACAAATTGTACCGCGGTGTTTGATCCTTTTATACTTTCCACATTGGCATTCCCAATCTTTTGTAGGGCCAAAAATGACTTCACAGAAAAGTCCATCTTTTTCTGGTCGGAAAGTTCGGTAATTAATCGTTTCAGGTTTCTTAACTTCTCCACAAGAGCAATCAGGTACAGGATTCAGTCCTGTCTCATCTGCACCTGTTATGTGTCGGCACGAAGTTTTCTTAGCCCAAGATTTAATCATTTCTGGGGACGCAATACTTATGGAAATGGTGTCAAAGTCGTTCAAATTAGAGGAGTTAACTGTACTCAATTTCTATCCCTCCGAAAGTTGATTCGATGTGTACTATGTTGATTGAATGACCACCCAAAACTTCTAACTACGACATCTTTTCTAAACAAATAATCATTTTTATTTGCTTGGAAAAGATGTCGTGATATGTTGATTTTGATATAAAAATTAGTTTGATGGGTCGGCAGTTATTTGTGGTTGTGTTTGGTCTAAAGAAACATCAAGCCCAAGGCTTTGGAGCTCCTTTACGAGAACATTAAAAGACTCTGGGGTGCCAGGAGGCGGAGCATTTTGCCCTTTAACAATAGTTTCATACATTTTACTTCGGCCATTAACATCGTCTGATTTTACAGTTAAAAGCTCTTGTAATGTGTAAGCTGCACCGTAAGCTTCTAAGGCCCAGACTTCCATTTCACCTAATCTCTGGCCTCCCTGTTGAGCTTTGCCACCTAAAGGTTGTTGAGTTACTAAGGAGTATGGCCCTGTGCTCCGAGCGTGCAACTTGTCATCTACAAGATGGTTTAATTTCAGCATGTAAGAATAACCAACGGTTGCTTCCTGATGGAAAGGCTGACCTGTTCGACCGTCGTAAAGCGTAGTTTTCCCAGTTTTTGGCAGTTTTGCTTTTTGCAAATAATCTCGAATATCTTCTTCTGTAGCTCCATCAAAAACAGGGGTTGCAACCTTCAAGCCTAATTTTCCGACAGCCCAACCCAAGTGAGTTTCTAGGATTTGTCCTACATTCATTCGTGAAGGTACTCCCAATGGGTTCAGTGCAATGTCAATAGGTGTTCCATCGGCCAAATATGGCATATCTTCAGCTGGCAAAATCTTTGAAATAACCCCTTTATTACCGTGCCGTCCTGCCATTTTATCTCCAACTGAAATTTTTCGCTGAGTAGCCACGTAAACTTTGACGAGCTTAATGACCCCTGGCTTTAGCTCATCACCTTTTTGGACTTTCTGGATACGCTCACTTCGTTCCGAAATATGAGCATTAATACGGACCTGAGCCAGTTGACGTATTTGCTGCAACTGGTCCATTGCATCTTGGTTTTCGACAAAAACCTGATCTAAAATTTGTCTATTTTCCAATAACAAATCATCGGTTAGCGTATCACCAGATTTAGCTATAATTTTGTCTCCATCACGTAAATTACTGACCAAAACTTGTCCGTTCAAAATGGAAACAATCTCTTGGTTTTTACGTTGGTTAATCAATTGGCAGTTGCGAGAACAAGTCAGTTCAGCCTCTTTGATCTTAGAAGTTTCACGTAGTTCAGTTTGGCGATCTTTTTCTTTTTCTTTTCGAGAAAAAACCTTTACATCAATAACGGTCCCTTCAACACCAGGTTTAGCATAGGAAGATGCATCCTTAACTTCGCCTACTTTCTCACCAAAAATCGCGCGCAGTAATTTTTCTTCTGGGCCTAGGTCGCTCTCACCCTTTGGTGTTACTTTTCCAACCAAAATGGTTCCTGGCTCGACTTTGGATCCAACTTGAATGATACCTTCGTCGTCTAACTGACTCAATGCCTCTTCGGATAAATTGGGGATATCTCGAGTGATTTCTTCTCTTCCCATTTTTGTTTCGCGAGCTTCCACTTCAAACTCGTTTATGTGAATGGACGTGTAAACGTCGTCTTTTACAAGTCTTTCACTGATCAAGATCGCATCCTCAAAATTGTATCCTTCCCAAGGCAAGAAAGCTACCAAAGCATTATTACCCAAAGCTAACTCACCACCTTCAGTAGAGGTTCCATCTGCGATTACCTGCCCCGTTTCGACATGGTCACCGGCAGATACTAGTGGCTTCTGGTGTATGCATGTATCATTATTTGATCTTTTGAAATTTTGTAATCTGTATATATCATATCCCATTTCAGAAGAGGATTGTTCACCACCCTCAACACGAGTGGTATCATCTGTCCGAATTATAATTTCTGAGGCTGAAACACGATCAACCGTTCCGTCATTTTTTGCTAATACCACAGCGCTTGAATCACGAGCAGCCTTAGCTTCCATTCCTGTCCCGACATAAGGAGATTCAGGTTTAATTAATGGAACAGACTGGCGCTGCATATTACTTCCCATTAAGGCTCGATTGGCATCGTCATGCTCCAAGAATGGGATAAGGGCGGCTGAAACACCAACGATTTGTTTCGGTGAAACATCGATGTAGTCGACATCACAGGGAGCAACACGTGTGAAGTCCCCTCGTTTACGAGTCATCAATGTACTACCTTTCCCATCTGGCAAGAGGTTACGTTCTTCATCAACATTACTGTTGGCTTGAGCAACAGTGTATCGATCCTCTTCTTCCGCAGTTAAATAATTAATCTGATTGCTCACCTGACCATCCACTACCTTGCGGTAAGGTGTCTCCAAGAACCCATAGTCATTAATGCGAGCAAATGTCCCTAATGAAACTATTAAACCAACAGATGGGCCCTCCGGAGTTTCGATCGGGCAAATCCGACCGTAGTGTGTCCTATGAACATCACGAACTTCATACGTCGCTCGTTCTCGATGTAACCCACCAGGCCCCAATGCACTCAGACGACGTTTATGAGTTAATTCATCTAGTGGATTGATTTGTTGCATAAATTGAGACAATTGACTTGAGCCAAAGAAATCTTTTAAAGACGCTGATAAAGGTTTAGGGTTAACCAAGTCTAATGGTGTCATGGTTTCCCCCTCTTTACTCTGCTTGACCGTTATCTTCTCACGTGTAGCACGCGCGACGCGAAGCATACCAACACGAACTTGATTCATTAATAATTCACCGACCGCCCGAACACGACGATTACCTAAGTGGTCGATGTCATCCAATTTAGCAACGCCATTTTGAACATCCAATAAATGCTTCAAAGTTGCAGTTATGTCTTCCTTCCTGAGGTAAGGTTCGTTGGGTAGTATTTCCTTCGCCGCTTGTTGCAAGCCTTCAGTGATTTCTTGTCCAGCAAGCGCTAGCACTTCACCTTCATTATTTTTCAGGTCTGTTAGCAAAGGTTCACCAATCTTGCCAAGCTCTGAGTAATATGAAGTAATATGATTGAATTTCTGATTAAGCTTATAGCGACCAACATCAGCAAGATCATAGCGCAGCGGGTCGAAAAATAGCTTCTCAAACCGATTTTTAGCACTTTCTATGGTTGGCGGATCTCCAGGTTGTATTTTCCGGAATATCTCGACAAGAGCCTGATCTTTGATGTCTCCTTCTGTATAGGGCGCTGATTGTCGGTCTTTCTCAATCGTGTTACGAAGGAAGCGAGTTGCTTCTGAATCGTATGGAGTTAGAACTTCAACTGAGGTTATTCCTGACTGACTCAACACTTCTAAATCTGTTTCAGAAAACTCGCTACAAGACTCATACAGGATCTCACCAGTCTCACGGTCTATTAGTGTACCAATTGAAATCCGACCAATTAAACTGGCCCCAACTGGAACTTCCTCTGTTTCTTCCACATACAATCGCATAATGTCTTCATCTGTCTCCCAGCCCAAAGCTCTCAGTAGAACGGTGGCAAACATTTTTTTCTTGCGATCTAACCGAACATAAATCAGGTCCTTAATATCAAATTCGAACTCTATCCAAGCCCCACGGTAAGGAATAATAGCGGCTTTCAGCAACTTGTGACCACCACTATGTGTGTCTTCTTTGAACGTTGCACTTGGTGATCGATGTAATTGGTTTACAATAACACGTTCACTGCCATTTATAATAAAAGTACCTTGCTCAGTCATCAGAGGGATTTCGCCCATATAAACCTCTGACTCTAGAATTTCGCTTGGTCCTTGTTCTTCTTTATTTTGGTGTCGTAGCTGAAAGGTGATTTTTAGAGGGACCGCATAGCTGAAGCCACGGGCTTGACATTCTCCAATATCGTATTTAGGGGCACCAAGCGTGTAACCAATAAAATCTATACTGGAAGCCTCTGCGAAGTCGGTAATTGGAAAAACTTCTCGCAAGACTGATTGTAGGCCGATGTTTTTGCGTTCATTCGGCGGTACATCCCTTTGCAAGAATTCTCGGTAGGATTTTCGCTGGATTTCGATTAGGTCAGGCAGGTCTTCAACTTCTCTAAGTTTAGAAAACGATATCCTGTCTTGTTTGCTGAGGCTCACCGGGTTGGGCATACTATCTCCCTCTTTGCGTATGTGCACTATACTCGTACATGGTTGGAGTTTAGTTGTAGAAAACAGATAAAGCTAAACGGCTTATTCTACCACGACTGTTTCCGACTGTCAAACCCATTCTCAGGTGTAACAGCCTTTCTGTTTGCACACACCATAATTGTACTGCCAATATAATTTTAAAAAATACAAATAGGAAGGAAATCAAGGAGGATATTTATACCAATATTTTGGTTCACTTGTTCCTCAATTCTGGTGGCCAGCATACCACGCTGATTTGGCGAAATTAATCCTCAGAAAAAAAGATTAATTTCTCGACCATGCCGAAAGACATAATAACCAGTGGGTCCAAATCTTCGGAGAATTAGTTTTCGGGATTAACAGTTACCCTAGCCAACCTCCCAAAAAACTAACACGAGCAAGGTAAACCTAACCCTAAAAAGGCCAGTTGTCTGTTCTATTGGACAACTGGCCTTTTTAGGGTTAGGTAATCAAGCGGTTTTTAGTACATGCCCCCCATGTCTCCGCCGCCCGGAGGCATGGCTGGAGGTGGGTCTTTTTCTGGTATATCTGCTATCAGCGCTTCAGTCGTTAGCATCAAGCCTGCGATACTAGAAGCATTCTGTAGAGCAACACGAACAACCTTGGTTGGGTCAATCACGCCTGCATCATACATGTCGCCATATTCGTCTTTCAACGCATTGTACCCAGTACTCTCGCCTTCTTCTTTAACTTTAGCGATTACGACAGAGTCTTCTTGGCCAGCATTCTTAGCAATCTGGCGTAATGGTTCTTCCAAAGCCCGTCGAATAATCTCTGTACCTACTGTCTCAGTTGCATCTTCTAGATTCAGATCGTCCAAAGCCGATATAGCTCTAACCAAAGCTACACCACCACCAGGAACAATCCCCTCTTCAACTGCGGCTCTAGTTGCGTGCATTGCATCTTCAACACGAGCTTTTTTCTCTTTCATTTCGACTTCAGTAGCTGCGCCAACATTGATGACTGCAACCCCACCAGACAACTTGGCTAGGCGCTCTTGCAACTTTTCACGATCATAATCGGAAGTTGTCTCTTCAATCTGGCGACGAATTTGTGAAATTCTACCTTGGATTGATTCTCTACTACCAGCGCCCTCTACAACAGTGGTATTATCTTTGTCAATTACTATTCGTTTGGCAACACCTAAGTCGCTTACAGAAAGGTTCTCCAGCTTGATACCAAGATCTTCTGAAATCATACGACCGTTAGTTAAAACTGCAATATCCTCTAGCATAGCTTTGCGACGATCACCGTAGCCAGGCGCTTTAACTGCTGCTGCTCGGATAGTTCCCCGGATGCGATTGACAACTAAAGTTGCTAAAGCTTCTCCCTCGACATCTTCAGCGATGATAAGGAGTTGCTTGCCTTGTTGCGCGACCTTTTCGAGGACAGGAACAAGGTCCTTCAATGAGCTAATCTTCTTCTCATGGATTAGGATATAGGCATCCTCTAGTACAACTTCCATACGATCAGAATCAGTCACAAAGTAGGGAGATAAATAACCTCGGTCGAACTGCATACCTTCTACGACATCAAGATTGGTGTCAAGACTTTTAGCTTCTTCTACGGTTATAACCCCGTCTTTTCCAACTTTCTCTATAGCATCTGCGATCAAGTCTCCAATACTGTTGTCATTATTGGCAGATATGGCTGCAACTTGGGCGATTTCATCCTTGCCTTCTGATGGTCGACTTATGGTCGCAAGCTCACCTACAACGGACTCAACGGCCTTTTCAATCCCACGCTTGAGTGCCATAGGGTTATGTCCTGCAGCTACATTTTTGAGCCCTTCTCTGTAGATGGACTGTCCCAAGATAGTAGCCGTAGTTGTCCCATCTCCAGCCACATCACTTGTTTTGGATGCAACTTCTTTAACCATTTGGGCGCCCATGTTTTCATAAGCATCTTCTAATTCAATCTCTTTAGCAACGGTAACTCCATCCTTAGTTATAGTTGGAGCACCGAATTTTTTGTCAATGACCACATTTCGGCCTTTCGGGCCAAGCGTGACTTTGACTGCATTAGCCAACGAGTCAACACCGCGTTTAATCGCATTCCGTGCATCTTCGTCAAATGTCAGTTGTTTTGCTGCCATTTATTTAATTCTCCTTAATTTTTTCAAAGCTTCAGTTACGAGCCGATCTTGGCAAGAATATCGTCTTCGCGCAAGATCAAGTATTCTTCACCTTCGTATTCCACTTCGGTCCCAGCAAATTTGCCGAACAACACCTTATCTCCAGCTGAAACGTTGAGCTCTTGACGACTTCCGTCATCTAACAGACGTCCGTCTCCAACAGATACGACTTCACCTTCTTGTGGTTTCTCTTTAGCAGTATCAGGAATTATGATCCCGCCACTGGTTGTCTGTTCATCTTCGTTAGGTCGCTTGACCAAAACGCGATCACCAAGTGGTGTTAATGCCATTGAACTTTCTCCTATGATTGTGATTTTGTGGCTGCAGTTACACTCCGCAGCCCATTGATGGGCCCGTATATTCTCTTAATATCTTACACAAGCCTAATTCTATACAGATTTTACCTCAATCTGAAGAGCACGAAGGGCAGAGTGTCAAATAGTCGCCCTTAAGCTCAAGCAAACGAGCGTGCCTATTTTACACCCCCATCATTCGAACTTCAAGTCAATTTTCGATTTGGATGACTCGTTTTAAGGTTGCTGATTCATAGGCGGCAGAAATGATTTGGTTATTACGCACACCATCTAAACCAGTAACAATAGGGTAGTCTTTACTAGCAACACATAGGGAAAAATGCTCAAACTGTTTTTGAAATAAGTCCTCGAATTGTGATTCAATAATATCAATTTGGCCCTGAGTCTCGCGCCTGATTTTCCATCCATCTTCGTTGTAAACGATAACTGAACCATCGGTTCCATATATTTCTAGAATTTGAGGGGATAGTTGTGCGGCAAAACTTGTCTCTGTAATAGCTTGTACACCATTTTTGAATCGCAGCATCACTAGGCCAGTTTCTTCGACTGGGTACTTATAGACAAAATCAGTACAAAAAGCGCTGACATCAGCGACCTCACCGAAAAACCAGCGCAACAAATCAATACTATGCGCGCCTAAATCCATGATGCTACCACCACCACTTTTAGCGGGATCGATGTGCCAATCATCATGATTTTTGGGAGCATATTTCATGAATGGCATACGAGCGTAAACAACAGTACCCAAACAATCTTCAATTAGCCACTGACGGACTTTCTGGAAACAAGAATGAAAACGGAACAAGAAACAGATCTGAAGATTAACACCGTTCGCTTTACAAGCATCAACAATCTGTTGGGATTGGTCTTGATTAAGAGATAATGGCTTGTCGCATAGGATGTGGAGTCCCTTTTCGGCTGCAGCAATCGCTTGCTGTGCATGAAGAAAAACTGGAGTCGCAATGTAAACTGCATCCAACTCTGGGTCAGCAAGGAGATCGTTCATATCAGTATAGGATGCTGCCGCCCCAAACCGTTCAGCCAAGAGTTGACCACGTTTTGGCTCTCGAGATAAAATTGCGTGTAATTCATTTCTTGAGGCTTTTTGTATAGCAGGTATAGATCGCCTCTGAGCGACACTACCAGCACCTATGACTCCCCATTTCAAATTATTCATAGAAATTATTTCCCTTTAAAAACCAAGTAACTTGACCTCCAATTGCAGATCAATTCCGAATTTATCTTTCACGGCCAACTGAATCACCTCAATTAATTTAAAAACATCCCTTGAGGTCGCATAACCATGGTTAATAATAAAGTTAGCATGCATAGTTGAAATTTCAGCGCCACCAACTTTGGTACCTTTTAAGCCACAATGGTCAATTAACCAGCCAGCAGAATAACCATCTGGATTTTTGAACATACAACCTGCGTTACCTGAGACAAAAGGTTGAGTTTGAATTTTCTTCTGATAAAAGTCTTTCATCTTTTTTGTTACTTGACGGGGATCGGAATATGCTAATTTTAACTCTGCTTGAATAACACAAAAAAAGTTATCAAGCTTGCTTTTCCGATATTCAAATTGTGCCTGTTGCGTTGTTAAATCGATGATCTCTCCACGATTAGTAACTACCCGTATATTCTGGACAATCTGGCTAAAATCACTATCCCAAGCCCCTGCATTCATGATTAACCCACCACCAACTGACCCTGGGATACCAAGAGCAAATTCGACACCACTCAACCCATGTCGGGCGGCACTTTTGGCTAATTTCGCTTGTGAAGCACCTGCTGAAGTATGTACTAAGTCGTTCTCGATTGTTAATTGCCTAAGTTGCCCAGTCAATCGGATAACAATTCCCCTAAAACCTGTATCACTAACTAATAAATTTGAGCCCCTACCGAGAATAAAAGTATCCAATCCATAATCTGTCTTGAATTTTGCAATCTGGGTCAGTAAGTCAACTTGATTTATTTCCAGATAAACAGAAGCATTACCACCGATTCCAAAGTAGGTCTCTCGACTCAGAGGATAATCAAAGTATAGGGTTGAATTTGGGTAGGATTTACAAAGCTGCAAAAGATCCGGCCGCCAAATTTCTGGTTTTTGAATCATTTCCATAGTCTCATAATCTTTTGTGTCGCTCAATGCAAATGTGCTATTATTGGCAATCATAGCAAAAGAGTACGTAGAGATGCAACACGGTATCGCTATTTGTACAGTAGCATTAACAGAGTACTTGGATTAAGAAGGAAGTAGAGCTGTGCCAACTAGGATAGGAATTGTCGGGGGGTCTGGTTATACCAGTAGCGAATTGATGAGACTCCTGGTACAACATTCATCTAATTTTGAATTAGCATTAGTTACTTCTGAAACATATAGTGGATATCGTGTTGATCAGATTTTACCCAACCTTAAGGGGTTCGTCGATCTTAGTTTTGAAAAACTAGATATGAATCAACTGAAGAATGAGACCGATGTTGTTGTACTTAGTGTCCCACATAAGGTGGCAATGAGTTTAGTTCCAGACATCTCAGATCAAGGGTTACGTATTGTCGACTTTAGTGCAGACTACAGGTTACGTGAGGAAGAAGTATATAATAAATGGTACGAGACAAATCACACTGACACCTTTCGTTTGAGTCATAGCGTTTATGGCCTACCTGAGCGATATCGAGAATTAATCCGTTCGGCTCAGTTGGTTGCTAACCCTGGCTGCTATCCGACCGGAGCAATTTTGGCATTGGCACCTCTAGTAAAAGAACACATTGTCGACAAAACCACAATTATCATCGACTCTAAGTCGGGTATCTCTGGAGCAGGTAGTAAACCTAAAGACATAACCCACTATTCGAATCGAGAATCAAACACGGTTACTTATGGTTTACCAGCGCACAGACATACACCAGAAATTGAACAGGAATTAAGGGTTATATCCGGGACGGACATCGTAGTTACATTTGCTCCACATTTGGTGCCAATGACACGAGGAATCTTGACAACTGCGTATGCCGAACTCACATTGCCTATGACGACTGCTAGCCTTCTAAAGCGATACCAAATGGCCTATCAGAGCGAACCTTTTGTACAGGTACTAAACGAAGGCGAATATCCACAAACTAAATCTGTTTTAGGTAGCAATTTTTGTCACATAGGTTTAGTTGTTGATCCTCGAACGCAACGGGTAATCGTCATGTCGGCAATTGATAATATGATGAAGGGCGCAGCAGGCGCTGTTGTTCAAAACCTTAATCTAATGTATGGACTGAATGAAAAAACTGGCCTGATGTACCCAGGTATGATGCCTTAAAACAGATTTAATTATCTAAATAATTTTTTGATGGAGTATTGATGTCAGAAGAAATACAGCAAACAAACTATAAGGGACTATTACAACAGTATTGCTTAGTACGTTATCCATCTCCACCTGTGTACGAGACTCGAAAAGTTTCATCCATTGACGACGGCCGTCCGCCAAAATGGTTAGTAAGTATCCAATACTCCAAGGAGGTTTTTGAAATTTCAAAACCGATAGAAGGAAGCAAGAAGTATGCTGAGCAAGAAGCTGCCAGGCAACTAATGGAAAAACTGGAGTCTAAACAAACGGAATTTCTCACAGGAGAAAAAATCCCAAATAGTCAAGAAGAATCAAGTGCTCAGCCAGTTTCTGAGGAACCTCCAATTTCTGTTCCGTCGGAAATAGTTGCTGCAGCGTTAGAGATAGCAAGTCAACGGTTACATTCCTTGCCCAATACTCGTCATGGGTCGTATCGCCGAAGCAATCACGATGACTTTACCAAACAAATTGGAGAACTAACTATCAAAATAGTTCGTTCAATAGTCGAAGCAGCTGGTGAAAAGAACCAGGTAGATTTTGGTCAAAAGACTTTGAATCCAAGCAAAAACGACTCAGTTACAATATAGCTATACTCATTGCCCCACTTATTTAGAAGAACCCACCGTACGATTCTTTCTGGACAGCAGATCTCTGTATTTGGTCTTGGTCGCAGTGGAGTAGCTGTAACAAAGCTATTAATTAGCTTAGGTGCAAATATCCTTGGAACTGATAACCGATCTGCTGAAATGCTGCGGCCTCTCATTGATAACCTGAATGATTTTGCTTTATCCAAAGGAGTTACAATTGACTTCATTTTGGGAGGACACAATGATGATTGTATCAATAAAGCTGATTTGATCATAGTTTCACCTGGAGTTGCCGTCAATAAAATTCCAATCCTAAGAAGAGCAATAGAAAAAGAAATTCCAATACTCAGTGAACTAGAGGTTGCTAGTTCAGTCTGCTTAGCTCCTATTATTGCTATTACCGGTACAAAGGGAAAAACAACTACAGCAATACTAACTGCTGAGATTTTAAAAAAAGGTAACTTCAAACGAGTCTTCCTAGCTGGTAACATTGGCCAACCATTATCTAGTTTCGCATTGGGTCTAACAGCGGAAGATGTAGTAGTCACTGAGGTGAGTAGCTTTCAGCTAGAGATGACCAGTTGCTTCCGTCCTGCTATTAGCACTATTTTAAACCTATCCCCTGATCATTTAGATCGCCATGGGAGCTTTGCGCTTTACCAACAAGCCAAGAGCAAAATTTACGCTAACCAGACTAGCGACGATTGGATCATTCTAAATGCTGATGACCCATATACTGAGAGTTTTGTAAGTTCGAAAAAAATAAATGCGAGGACAGTTTTATTTTCACTGACTGATCAGAGAAATGATCAGATCCGCTTATATCAGCAAGACGGAATAATTTATCTGAAAGATCATAGATCCACAAAATTTGTTGCTGAATATGTGTCCACAAATTTACAAGGACAACACAACTTAGCCAATGCACTAGCCTCAGTCAGTATTGGCAAAATTTGCGGCCTCTCAATTCAATGCATGAGACAATCACTTCAAGTTTTTGACACATCTGCCCATTTACCATTGCAACACGCATTTCAACAGGTCTCTTCAATTAATCAAATTCGTTTTATTGATGATTCAAAGGCAACCAACGTGGCTGCAACAAAAGCTGCTTTAGAATCTGTTCCTAGTACTCAAAAACACACAATTCTCATTATGGGAGGTTACGATAAAGGAAACGACTATTCACCACTAGTTCAGCTTATCAAATTAAGGGTTAAAGTCTTAATTTTGTTAGGTGAAAACACAAAAACTATTCGAAACGCCCTCTCACAACATGTCGTTACTGTTGACGAGCCGACAATGGATTTAGCTGTCCAAAAAGCATATGAACATGCTCGTCCCGGCGATATAATCTTGCTTTCACCTGCTAATGCAAGTTTCGATATGTTCTCAGATTACAAAGCCCGCGGTCAAGCATTCCAAACAGCGATCAATAATTTAAAAAAAACTAATGAAAACTAGTTCTATTCGTTGATGTTGAATTAATCGTGTCCGAATCGAAGAAATCAACTTTTGACCATCAGTTGCTTTTTATTGCTATTTGTCTAGTTGCTTTTGGTTTGGTAATGAATTTCAGCAATGGAAACTCAGTTCGATCTATTCAACAATTAAAGGCTGTTGGCTTTGGCATAGTCGGTTTTTGTTTCGTTTACATTGTACCGCTGCACTTATACCAAAAATATGCTTATCATTTTTTATTCATTACAGTAATATCTCTTTTGTTGGTTTTCACACCAGTTGGACATGAAGTCGTTTCTCAAAATCACAACCAAACATTCCATCGTTGGATTAAAGTTGGTGCTTTTCAGTTTCAACCAGTGGAGTTGGCCAAGTTGGGCTTCATTATCTATATGGCCCATTTTATAGTGATAAAGCAAGACCAGATTCATAGCCTGCACCGTGGAGTTTTTCCTTTTCTGTCAGTGTTAGGCATTATATTTTTTTTGTTAGTGCTTCAACCAGACTTTGGTTCCGCAGTTTTGATTAGCCTGATAGCTCTCGGCTTACTGTGGGTAGGAGGTGCTCGACTCACCCAAATTTTGTTAGTACTTTTTTTCGCTATTCTCTTAATTTACGGCTGGATACAAAACGATAGCTACAAAATGGAACGCTTGACTAACTTTATACAAGCGAAAGGGTCAGTTTTCGGTACTCATTATCAACTGGAACAATCTTTAAATGCTATAGCTTCCGGTGGTATATTTGGGAGCGGCATCGGGAATAGTATTTATAAACTTGGTCGATTACCCTATGCCCACACTGATTTTGTGTTTTCTGTAGTTTCCGAAGAACTTGGACTATTTGGAGCGATAGGCCTAATCGGACTTTATATGTTGCTGGTATGGCGAGGAATTCAAATTGCACTTCGAGTTAGTAGGGTAGATAATCCCATTACATACAAGCCGAATCAATCGAGACTCACTGAGTTGCGTCCTCTCAATCTTGCCAGGTTTGGGAGTTTGATTGCTCTTGGTATTACCGCTCAATTAGGACTTCAAGCATTCATCAACATTGGAGTTGCACTTGGTGCTTTACCTACAAAAGGTATAACTTTACCCTTTATTAGTTATGGTGGTTCTTCCTTAATGATGAGTATAATTAATATTGGTATTTTACTAAATATCTCCAACTTGTCTTCAACTGAGGGTGTATCCTCCCCAAATGTACTCGTATAGTGGAAAAAGCTCAGTTGATATCGTTATTTCTGGTGGTGGAACAGGAGGTCATATACATCCAGCTGTTGCAATTGCTGAAACACTAAAACAAATTGTTCCGGAATTGCGAATTGCTTTCGTTGGTAATATAAATGGGCCAGAAGCAAGGATAATTCCTCAATACGGATTTCCTTTTTATGCAATTTCGGTATCTGGTTTCCCTCGTCGCTGGACATGGCAGTGGGGTTCAGTTATACTGAAGTTAGCTACTAGCTTAGTTCAGACTTTCAAATTATTCCAAAAACTAACACCGAGAATCGTGATTGGAACTGGTGGTTATGTTTCTGGCCCCGTCCTTTTAGCTGCTCGTCTAAATCAAATTCCCATCATTTTACAAGAACAAAATGCGATTCCAGGTTTGACCAACCGATTTTTGGCCAATTTCGTAAAGGCTGCTTACTTGGGGTTACAAACTGCACACCTACATTTTCCTTCCGTTGGAATAACCACTGGAAATCCAATACGGGATGAGATAACTCGTCCACCCCAAAAAAATGATAAACTCTATCATAAATATAGTTTATTGCCGAACATGAAAACTATTTTTGTGATGGGGGGGAGCCAAGGCGCGACTGCGGTTAATCAACTAGTGATGGAAACGATGAAAAAAATTTCGAGCTCTAATACCTTTGACGGTTTTCAGATAATTCACCAAACTGGGCAACGAGACAATGAGATAGTGAACGAATTCTACCAAAATAGACCACACATATTAGCTTCGGTAAAACCCTATTTCAATCAAATTGAAGAAGTTTATGCCTTGTCAGATTTACTAATTTGTCGTGCGGGAGGCTCAACCGTGTCAGAAATTACTGCTTTTGGCATACCCGCTGTATTAGTTCCACGCCCATCAAGTGATAATCACCAGTATCATAATGCAAAAGTGCTATCAAGTGCACAAGCTGCCGTTATTCGAAAACAGAATAAAACAGATCCAAAGGAACTGTTAGAGACAATCTGTAACTTGTTGTCGAATGATGAATTATTACTTCAAATGAGAGCTAACAGTTTTCGGATAGGTAAACCAAACGCGAGTCAAGAAATTGCCCGATCTATCCTAGAACACATTGATTATCAAATCTGAATTAATTGGAATTATATTTGTTTTTCACACCACTATCCAAGACCCATATCTTCGATAAAACAAAAAACGTACACTTTGTAGGTATTGGAGGGGTAGGTCTATGTAGCCTCGCTGAAATCGTATATAGTTACGGATTTGTTGTCACTGGGTCTGACAATCAACAGAACGAAGCGACCCAGCGCCTATCTAATCTCGGATTAACTATTTTTTATGGACACCGAGCTGAGTATGTCGAATCGGCTGATGTCTTAGTAGTTTCACCAGCCATTCCCGATGAAAATGTCGAAGTCAAACGAGCTGTAAGTCGCACAATCCCTATAATTACTGGCGCTGAAATGCTTTCCGAAATTATGCGCTATCATTATAGTATTGCTATTGCAGGAACACATGGGAAAACAACTACTACAGCTATGACTGCGTCTGTCTTAGAAAAACTTGACCCTACTGTGGTTGTCGGCGGTAAGATGATCGACATTGGAAGTCATGCTCGAATTGGAAAAAGTAACATTATAGTTTGTGAAGCAGACGAAGCCTACGGGTCAATCAAGTACTTTAAACCTAACCTTTCTGTTGTTACGTCTATAGATGCCGACCATTTGGACTACTACCGGGATTTAGCTGACATATCTCATACTTTTCTCGAATTCATCAATAGAGTTCCTTTTTATAGTTCGTCTATCCTCTGTTTAGATCAAAAAAACATTCAAAAACTTCGACCGAAGTTACGAAAACCCTATATCACGTACGGCTTTCACCCTGAAGCTAACATTAGAGCAGAAAATATCCAGTTCGAATCAGACTACAGCTCATTTATTGTTTATTGGCATGACACCGAATTGGGACAAATTCGGCTTAATATGCCTGGTTTGCATAATGTATCGAACGCTCTAGCTGCTATTTCAGTAGCCTTAACTATTTCACCATCAATCGGTAATATTTCATTCACAAAAATTCAGCATACATTAGCCAGTTTTGGTGGTATACACCGTAGATTCGAGATTTTAGGACTAGCACGAGACATCCTTGTTGTAGATGACTACGCCCATAATCCGGCAAAACTACGTGCCGTTTTTAATGCCGCTAAAACCGGTTATGAACGTAGGGTTGTAGGTATAGTACAACCACATCGCTATCAGCGAATACATTCATTATACAGCGAATTTGCTTCCGCTTTCTTCGACACAGATTTACTTTTTATAACTCCAATCTATGGCACCACGGAACAAACGATTAATGGTATTTCCAGCGAAGATCTAGCTGAAGACATTAGAAAACAAGGGCATCGAAATGTGATGTATATACCAAATTTAGAAATTGAAGGAGTCGTTGGACATCTTCGGCCCAACGATATTGTCATTACTGCTGGTGCAGGAGACATTTGGAAATTCAGTCATAAGTTATTAGTTCATCTGAAAAATAATAATGATTAATACCGAAACTCACGTTGATTTTTCGTTAACGGCTAACAAGCAAAAGCCTAAGTTTAAAATAACTGAACTGGTTATAAAAACTTTCATGTTATCATTCATTGTATTGTCAATTAGCCAATATACGTTTAATGTATTAAACTTGAAGAAAATTTCAATTGTAGGTAGCCAACATTATTCTGAAAACGAAATTCTTCAGGCTTCTGGCTTAGATTTAAATCGAGACAAAATGCTGGAACTTTCATTACCGGAGCTCACAGAAAAAATAAAAACAACGCTAAGCTACATTAAGGATGTCCAGATTTCAAAACGTAATCTCAGTCGATCAATAGAAATATCAGTTACCGAACGGCTACCGTACGCTGTAGTAGAAATTTGGAACCAATCTGAAAAAGAGTTCCTTCTGGTAGATATCGAAGGGTATGTGTTAAAATGCTCAACTAATCCCAAGAAATTACTAGACATACATACGGCTGACGGGGCGAATTTGCTTGTTTTTCGATTTATATTAGCGAAAATGAGTTCAAATAGTAACCCGCGTGAGGGAAAGCAACTGACTGAATATGAACGAGATGGATTTTTAGTTTGTAAGCAAGTTTTTGATAAAATTAGAGAACAAATTCCTGAGTGGGTTTCTCAAGTTGGAGTTATCACCGTTGAGTTAAGGACAGATTCAAATCTGATGATGGGATTTAATAAGCACAATTGGTCAGTCATTGTTCGTTGTGAAGGTTTACCTCAGATTTGGCTATCAGCAGATCTTATCCAAAATGGGCTACAAAAGGTAGAAACTCTTATTCGATCTAATCAAATGCATAACGCAACAAACCAAATGCTTAGTGGATATTTAGACGCAAGATTCGAGAACGTGTTATATTGGGGAGAAGAGGGAAATGGCAAGTGATGATATTGTTGTTGGTTTAGATATTGGTACTAGCAAAATTGCCACTATTATTGGCAATACTTGGCAGTCCGATCCCGAGAAAATCGAGATTGTTGGTGTAGGGAAATCACCCTCCGACGGACTGAGAAAAGGCGTAGTTGTCGATATTGAAAAAACTACCGCGTCGATTCGAGAATCTATAAAAGAAGCTGAAACGATGGCTGGCGTCCAGGTAGGCTCAGTCTATGCGGGCATTGCAGGTGGTCATATCATGGGACATACTTCAGAAGGTGTTGTTGCGGTCGCGGGTGAAGGCCACGAAATTACTAAATCAGATGTAGACCGAGCCGTTAATACTGCGAAAGCAACAGCAACGCCAGTTGACCGTGAAGTGATCCACGTCTTACCGCAGGACTTTTCTGTTGATGAGCAGGATGGTATTAAACATCCAATTGGTATGTCAGGAATTCGGCTTCAGGCCAATGTACACATCATTACTGGTGCAGTAGCTTCAGTGCAGAACCTTCTCAAAAGCGTAAATAATGCAGGCTTGTCGGTCGAGGACATAGTCTTGGAGCCAATAGCGTCTGCAGATTCAATTTTGTCAGTAGATGAAAAATCTGTTGGGGTGACTTTAGCAGATATGGGAGGCGGTACAACAGATATTGTAATCTACCAAGAGGATGCGCTACGGCATACAAAAGTGATCTCAGTTGGTGGTGATCACGTAACCAACGACATAGCTCAAGTCTTGCGAATGACTCCTTACGATGCAGAAATACTCAAAAGAAGAAAGGGTTGTGCATTAGCGGACTTGATCGAGTCCCACGAAAAGATTCAACCACCAACAGTAAGCGGAATGCCTGCAACAATCAGTTCAAGCGGTAAGATGCAGAGACCCCGACTCATCGACCGACACCATCTGGCCGAAATAGTCC
>JACLAC010023830.1_pt1 | contig 18238 bp, 8 predicted proteins | sample 8027881 | NCBI WGS metagenome assembly JACLAC01 (sample SAMN15725517, study PRJNA655200) | protist metagenome | isolation source: fluorescence activated cell sorting (FACS) single amplified genomes of... | place: Spain: Blaines Bay Microbial Observatory, Mediterranean Sea | collected 2016-01-19 | reverse complement strand
TGGCTGCAGAGAACGAACATTTCCAAATAGTTAAATATTTGATTGAACAAGGTGAAGCTGATCCTAATATTGCAAGTCGTAATGGATGGAATGCATTACATTGGGCAGCACGTTATAACAGAAAGAATACTGAGTTTATTGAGTTCTTATTAACTAATATGTCTCTTAATAGCATTAATAAGAAGGACAGGGGGTGGGGAGAGACTCCCCTGGACAGGGCATATGAAGATAATAATAGTCCAATTCAACAAAAGATCATTGATCTTATACGTTCAAAAGGTGGAAAACGGGGATATGAGATTAGTGAGTGAAGATGATTATTAAAATTATTATTACTGTAATATATATCATTATCACACATCGGTTCAATCAAAAACAAATACAAAAACCGATAGCTCGCGAATTGAGAACTCCCATGATGAGATATATAAAATGTTCTCTTACTCATATATTGATGAGATATATATAAATAATTTCCTATGTTTATACGAACCAATATAATAAATGAGTATTTAAATCATTTTTGATTTGATGATGTTAATTTCCGGGAGTAAAAGAATTTTAATATCTTATATAAGTATAATAATACATGATTATAAGAGAAAATTTTTAAATATATATGATACTCGTATATCATATTATTAATACATAATTATTTCATTAATATATACGCGTACAAATTATTACATTTTAAATGATATATGATACACAAATATTAGATTTGATTACCCATATACGTATTCCCTAAAACATTTAAACACTCAATACTCGTATTAAATATATGATATACACACGCATCAACACACTTTTTTACGTTATGATATTTAAAATAAAACACCCAATATATACGTAATAAAAAATTATTTTACGGAAAGAAGTGAACTTGATATACACATATATTCTCGTATTATTTATATATCTTCGACTGCATTGTTCACGGCCTTAAATTTTGACGTGCTTTTAACAATATTTCCTTTTTGATTTTTGGATATTCTGGAAAACTTTTTAAGACTTTATGACAAATCCTAATTGCATCCAAATGACGACTATCTTTTAAATAATTAAACGCTAGAGCATATCCTATTTCTGGATTTAATTCATTTGCCGATTTCCATGCTTTCTCATAATAATCTGCAGCTTCTGCATATGATAATTCTTTTTCCTTTATTAAACCTAAGTGTTGATAGGCTTTGCCACATGATTGATTATACGTTTTGCATAAATTACATAATTTTTCAGATAAATCATATTTACCTTGTCCAATGTAAATATTTGCTAACATTAGCCAACCGCGTTCAAAATCATCTGCGTAATCAGGATCATACGTCATTTTACTAATACGCTTTAATTGATTACGTGCTTTTGGTTTTTGGTTTAATAACATCAATGCATTTGCCATCGCACAAATAGCTGGTACGTAAGTATTGTCTTTGCTGACTAGATCGACAAGACGCTGTACTGCTTTTTCAATCATTTGCTTTTGCCGTGTGCTCATCAACGCATATGCTTCCAACACTAATACCTTTCGTGGTTTTGGTCGTCGTCTTATTTCACGTAATAATTTTTCCGCAATACGTATTGGCTCTCCACTTTCATGATTAATATCTTCCATCATTTCCTCATTCGTTGGGTTTAAATATAATTCAATCATATGAACCAACGCTTTTTCACCCCATTCCCCACTTTTTCTAGCTTTATTCAATGCACGAATAGCCTCTGGTGTACGGTTTGTATAACGTAAATAAACACCTTTGCAAAACATATACCCAGCTTGATGTTGCGCTTTCGGGGAAAATTTTTCCGCTGCTTCCAATACTTTTTCCACTTCATCTAATTTTCCTACACGCCTCAATAATAAGATCATACGATGCAACACTCCGTAGTTATCTGGTTTCTTATCAAGGACCTCTTTAAAGTGTGATAAAATTTCATTATAATGATGTACCGCTTCTCCTTTTTGACGCTTACGAAACATGGCGTCTGCTAATATCATAGCAGCCTCTTCATGGTTTGGATCAATTTGCATCAAACGGCCACACTGTGTTTGGCACGATTGCAATTCATTTTGCTTTAAATACAATTTTGCTAATGATAAAATGGCAGGTTCGTAACTATTATCATGCATGGATGCAGCTTGATAACATTTCGCTGCTTTATCATGATCATTTTCCTCTTCATACAATTCACCTAACTTGTGCTCCAACGTGGCAGCAACATGGCGTTGCTCTTGCAAATTAACTTCTTCTGATGTACGAGCACGTGCTAAAATCTCCTCCTGTTTTTTCTTTGCTGACGTAATAATATCAATTGGATCTTCCACATCATGTTCTTGCCTCTCCGATTGCTCCATACCACGGCTTACTTCCGCAATCAATAGTAAAATACCAACATATCCTACCATATTTAACACACTATCGCCTTCGGCATCTCTACGACTACGTTTTAACATTTTCGCAGCAGCATCGAATTTTTTCAATTTCAAATACAACCGTGCCAAATCCAGACGCAATGTAATTGTATTGCCACGATCTTTCGCATTATTTGCCTTAAGGGCATCTTCGTAGTAATCTATCGCACGCGAAAATTCATGTGTTTTCACTAAAGCTCTTCCTATTAGTAATGTTAACGAATGATCATCTGGATTCATACGCAATGCCTCCTCATACGCTTCAATTGCTTTTTCTGGTTCCTGAATGTACATATATGCATCCCCAAGCAAAACTTGCGTACGTGGTGCTGGTGATTGTTCCAACATGGTTCTATAACATTTAATATATTGGCGTTTATCATTCATTTGCGTTAAATAAATTTTCGCCAATACCGTTTGTGCTTTTGTATATGCTGCACTATCTGGTCGCACACGGGATAATTGTGCAATCGCTCGTTTCACTTTGCCACGTTTTAATGACAATTCGCTATTTGCTATGATGACGCGTACTTCCTCTGGCGTACCTTCAAAAATTTTCTGTGCTTGTTTGATAATTGCATGTGCTTTTTTCGTTTCATTCAATTTTGTATGTGCATCTGCAAGCGCGATGTAAATTGAAGCACGGTCGTGTAGGGACAACGGTTGTGCTTGCTCTCCGCCATTATTTTTTCCTTCCATTATTTGGCCGGTGACACCCGGCAACTTTAATGCCGTTTCCAAAATTTCAATACAACCTTTAATATTGCCTGTACCATCTAATACCCTAGATTTAATCAAATGATACAATGGAGATTCCCTTACAGTAAAATCAGATGCAACAGCTTGTTCCAATGAATTCAATGCACCACGATAATTTTCTTGGTACAACGATATTTGTGCCATGATTAAATGTGCAGCACTGTATTGAGGATCTAAACGTAGACATTGAGACAAAACTTTCTCCGCACTATCAAAATCATTGTCTAGAAATCTTGCTTTTGCCAATGCTAATTGTACTTGTAACATCCCGGGAACTTCCTTTGCAACTTTTTCTAATACATTTAAGCCTTTTTGTAAAAAAACTGGCGTTGGATCACCTTGATCAATAGGTTCTGCACCACAATGTTGAATATATTCTTTTGCTACTTGCAATTGAAAATCAACATCAAAATTAACGTAATAATCATGCACATTACTACTTCCTGAATTTGTAACATTGGAATTAAATTGTTTCAAACATTGATCTAACAATCGTACCGCGCGTTCTAATTTACGATCTTTTCTCCATGCCAGCAATGCACTTAAAAAAGTTAATTCATAGCCCGAACCATCACTACCTTGAATCTCTTTCATGAAATCAATTTGATGCTGTGCATCCAAAAGTTGACCTGCACTCAATTGACAATAGATCATACCAGTAACTGCTTGTACATTGGCATCGTCTAAACTAGCACCTTGTTTAAATTCATTATTTGCTTTTCTTAAATCACCAAGCAATGAATTTTGATGTGCACTTTCCGTGACAAATGCACTATTAGTTGGCTGTAATTGTTTTGCACGATCGATCAATTTCAAAGTTTGCTTTAAAACAATTGGTTTACGCCCAGCTAACCTGGCAAACGGTTTGGCACAATTATAATATAATTGAGCATTTTTCGGTTCGTGACGATCTATGCTATCAATTAATAAACTAATTTTTTTCGCTGCTAATTTTGCATTGCCACTTTGTGTAAGTGCATGTAAAATGGCTATGCGCAATGATTCAATATCGTCGCTGTACAATTGTTTATTTAAAACACGTTCCGTAGTATCCAATGCTTGATCCCAGTCTTTTAACATCATCAACATTTTCGCCTTTTCACTTAATGCTGGTATAAACCAATCATGTGCTGCAATAGCCATGTCTAAATTATCCAACGCATTTTCAAAATATTTTGGCTTGCCTTTGGGGCTAAGTGCTTTTAATTCCCAATATTTAGCCTTACCCATGATAGCTTCCAAATCACGTTTTTTCAAACTCAACGCTTGATCAAAATATTGGAAACTTTTTTGAAACAATTCTTCTTCCTTTCCATGCGTTCCCATACCAATTGAATCTTGCTTTTTCAAACCACCATCTCCAGTTTTAACACCCGTTAAATCTATCCAACCACGTAATGCTAATGCTCTGACTTGATCACCTTCTTGATGATCTAATAATCCATCGACAATTCTCCTGGCTGCATCGATATCGCCTGTAAGCCATGAAAATGTTGCTGCTAATAATTTTCCATCTGGTGTAGCACGTGTTTCTACGTTCCGCAAAGCAGAAGATAGTTGGTCAATAGCTTCATGGTCTGGTAAATCTGTATTTTCGTTGGCCCAAATTAACGCTAAATGTGTTGGAAAGGCTACGTCACGATTACGCTTGATCTGTTCCCATTGTTGAATCGCTTTGGTCCAATTGCCTTCTTTACAAACACCATATGCCTTCCAAAATAAAAAATACCCATCACCACCTTTCTTTTTTAATATTTGCTTACAAGTTGTTTGTATTTGTCGCCAGTGACCTTCCCTAGCGTAATGGTGCACCAACGCCGTTAACATTGCTGGTGTCATACCACCAGAAGATTTTGAACTCATCTTTGTAATATAATATATATATATATATATATATATCAGTTTATATATATATATGTATGTTATGAATAAATTGTTTGATATTGTTCTTGTGCAATATTTCAAACTAACGGGATATATATATATATATAAATCTCTCTGAAACAATGTATATGTTTGTGAACTTTATCCATTTTGTATTATTCATGTTGATATTTTTAAATTAACGATTGATTTCAATCAATAATAAAATTCAATCATTAATAGCATTGGAATAGTATGGGGAATGAAAATTCAAATCAACTAAATTCTCAGCAGCAATAAAATTCACAACGATTTCTTCAGCAGCTTTTCTCAATATTATCAAGTATATAGTTTATGGTATACTTTATGATAGGGATAAGTAAAAAATCACTCATCATAAAAAATATAAAAAAAAAAGTTTTTAACTAAGAATTTTTGAATGAACACATTTGTGTAAGCTATAGTGAAAGAGAAAGAGTAAACATTGTGACAGATTTGCAAGTTCATATACATCCAATGATGTCTATGACAACTAAAATGGAACCACCTGCAAAGAAACAACGATGTTCATTGAAACCATCTACTATCGAAGCGTTGGAAGAAGAACGTGCGGAACCTATTGAAATTGGTATATTAGTTTTACCAGCTGGATTTGAGTCTGCCTGCGGGATAATGACAAATATACTTCTATATTTGGATATTAAATCATTATGTAACGTGAAACGATCATCTTTGATACAACAATGTAGAAAACGATTTGAATGTGATGATTTTGAACGTGTACGTGATGTAGCATTGCATATTGATTATAAAGGTAGAAGAAGTATAAATGAGATGATACTTTCACATCCGGCGAGAAGACTTTATTTGTTAATTGAAAGATATAAAAGAGAGTTTCCACATGGTACAACGTATGGAGGCGTACCAACACCTATCGTATGTGCATGTGAACACGGACGTATGGATGATGTAGAATCATTTGTAAACCTTCATCCTTTTCATCAGTATATTACTAATAGTGGTGTGAATGGCTACAGAGATGAGATGACATTGAACGAGATGGTGAATCAAATCGGTAAAAGTAGTCGAGGTTGGGAACATACACCTTTAATGACAGCTGCAAGAGAAGAATATTTCCACGTAGTTAAATATTTAATTGAACAATGTGAAGCTGATCCTAATATTGCAAAGAGTAATGGATGGAATGCATTACATTTTGCAGCATGCCGGGCATGGAATAACAGAACGACTACTGAGATGATTCAATTGTTGTTAACTCATATGACTCTTGATAGCATTAATAAGAAGAACAGGGGGGTATACACTCCCCTGGACTTGGCATATCATCATAATCATAGTCCAATTCGCCAAGAGATCATTGCACTTTTACGTTTAAAAGGTGGAAAAGCAAATTATCATGATGAAAATGGTAGATATGTAGGAGAAGGTAATGGTGATTTAAATCATTGAAATAGAAAGGAGAAGAGATAGAGATGTGCGTGTGTGTGTCTAGATATGTATTGTGTGTACATGTCGTTTAAAAATATAATTCTATCCCATGTTTACATAATGTTGTTATCCACGGCATGACTCTCTTTTCAATCTCCAATCTCTTCTACATTCACTCTTCTATTATAATTATACCTTCACTTCACACGTCTTTTCCATCAATTGAATTTTGAATGAACTAAGAAATAATAAATAATACAAATATATAGAAGAAAATGTTGAAGACCAAATATATATAGAAATAATTATATATATATATATATACAAAATGACATCACTTACTACCACACTACCACCACCTGCAAAACGACAACGTACGACGTTAAAAGAGTCGACGATTGAAGCGTTACAACAAAAACGGGCACCACCACCTATTAAGATTGGTATATTAGTTTTACCAGCTGGAATGGAATCTGCCTGCGGGATCATGTTAAATATGTTTCAATATTTGGATATTAGAACATTATGTAACGTGAAACGATCATCTTTAATACAACAATGTAGAAAAGCATTTGGATGTGATGATTTTGAGCGTGTGCGTGATGAAGCCTTGAGTATTGATTATAAAGGTAGAAGAAGTATAAATGAGATAAGGCTTTCACATCCGGCGAGAAGACTTTATTTATTAATTGAAAGATATAAAAGAGAGTTTCGGTGGGGTACACCTTTCGTATGTGCATGTGAACACGGACGTATGGATGATGTGCAATCATTTGTGAATCTTCATCCTTATCACAAGTATATTACTAATAGTGATGCGAATGGCTACAGAGATGATATGACATTGAAAGAATACGTGAATCAAGAAGGTAAAGATAGTCATGGTGATGATGGATGGACACCTTTAATGAAAGCTGCATGGAACGAACATTTCCAAGTAGTTCAATATTTAATTGAACAAGGTGAAGCTGATCCTAATATTGCAAATAGTTATGGAATGAATGCATTACATTATGCAGCATGTAATAACAGAAGGACTACTGAGTTGATCCAATTGTTGTTAACGCATATGAATCTTGATAGCATTAATAAAGAAGACAAAGATGGAGAAACTCCATTAGACTGGCGTTTTGATGGTAATCGCAGTCCACTTCACCAAGAGATCATTGCACTTTTACGTTCAAAAGGTGGAATTGCAAATAAATACAATGAAAATGGTAATCGTATAGAATCAGAAGATGAAGATGAAGAAGACGATTACTAAAAATATTTTTTATAAAAGCAAAAGGCGAGAGAAAAGGAAGAAGTGAAAAATGATGTGTAAACAGTATAGTAAAATAGACGCAACGTGTATTATAAAATCTATTTTTCAAACACACCGCACGAAGAAGCTTCTCTCAAGTCGTCTTCTCTCTCCGCTTCATTGACCACCATCACCATTCCTTTTGTTGTTGTATTCAAACTCCATTAGTAAACTTAAAAAAACATTTTATAGAAAATTTCAAAACGAAGAAAAACAAATGTATACATACATCGTCGATATAAACAAACAATTAAAGAATGAATAAGAACAACAATACGAAAAAAAGAAAACAAAACAATAATATGAATTTAATCAACAACAATAATAATATGACGATAAGAAATGATAATAATAATAATGTTAGTATTGAAAATGGTAATAATAATAATAATAAAAAATTAAAAATGCAACAACAAGAAAAAAAGAAATTACAAATTCATTTTCATTTATACCAACCAACATTATTTTTACCAAAATTGCAAGTGGATCAATTATCATTCATTTTTCAATCTGCATCAAAACCATTTGAACGTGCACATATTATAGAAAAAATAGTAACAGATCATGAATCAAACTTTCGTGGTCGTTTAAAAGTTAAATATACACATGGGCAACAATCAACATATTATGTACGACCAAAAAATATTATTAAAGTTATACAAACTGATACTACTACAAAGTACCATCATTGCATAGTGACGAAGGACACCAATATGTATAGACGTTTAGCACATGCGCAAACTGAACCAAATGATATTGCATTGGAAATTGGATGTGATTTTGGATATACAACTAAAATTTTAGGTACAAAATGTAAAATTGCATTAGGTATTGATAAGAAATATTCACATGTTAAATCTGCAATAGATAAATATGGTGATGATGATAAAGTATTATTCCATGCAGTAGATATATTTAAAGATAGTGATAATATACTAGGTAAATATTCAAAACAATTGCAACATAATCCTACTATAATATTTATTGATATCAATGGTAATCGTGAATTGCAAGCAGTAGTCAAAGCATTAAATGTTGTCTATGAACGATTTCAACCAAGACTTGTTGTCATTAAATCAAGTTCATTTTTTAATTATTTATACGATAATGTTGATGATAATAGTAGTAACAACAATCAGAAGAAAGAAGAAGAAGAAGAGGGTAGTGATAATACTCCAGGAGCTGCTGCTGGTATTAAAAAAGACTATGTGTATGAAAGATACCAAACACATTTTATGTAACAACAACAACAACAATAGTGAAAAAAAAAGGGTTTAAGGAGAAGGATGAAGGAGGAGAGAGAGAGAAGTAAATATATTCTAAATAATGATTTTATAATTTTATTAATAAATACAAACACTTTTATCAATACAGTAGGTTTAATCTTTGACTTCTTTCACACTCCTCTTGCACTCTCTCATCACCAGACCCATCTCTTCGATGTTTCTTCTTCATTCATTGTAGCTGTTGTATTTGCATATATATATATACATTTCCCATCTTTCTATTCAATATCCACGCACACATTTTTCTTGTATATATTATATTACATATACATAAACACACACACATATGTCATTTTTACATCACAAGTATAGTAAATATTTTTTTTCAAATACTTTTTACATATCATCAATTTTCCTCCTTGCCTGTCTCTCCATCGTCGCGTCGCGTCCGTACATATACATATATATACAACTATTTTCATTTAATCCATTTCTTGTACAACATCATTAATAATTTTATGGACACCAGTGAATATTTTTTCAAAGACTTCCGCTTCACGTGGGAAATAACTTTTAATGACTAATGGAACACTTATATGAAAGTCCCTTTGAATGATATATATTACCAAAATAACCAGTCCAATTGGCATTAAATAATTCAAAAAGGTTAAAATAAATGGTTTTTGACCACGTTCTTTTAATTCTTTTAAATCTAAATCTTTTGGCATCATCATTTTCAATTTCTCTTTTGTAAATCCTTTTTGTTTCATATCGTTCATGAACGTTTCTGCTTCTGCATCTGCTTCTTGACGTCGTTTTGCTTTGACTTGTTCAAATTTTTCCAAACGTTTTAATGTATCTTGATCAATTAATTCTGATGATGATGATGTATTATTATTACCTAAATTAGTTGTTGATATTGTTTTTTGTTTCTGTTTACCACTATTTTTTCCTGTCAATTCATGTATTTTTTTCTCTAATTCTTTTAATTCTCTCTCTTCATCTTTTTCTTCTTTTGTTTTTTTCCTTTTATTTTTTTTCTTCGTTTTATTATTATTATCTTTTTTTTCTTGTTGTTTATTTTCATTATCATCTTCTTCTTCTTCTTCATATATTTTTCGTTTCATCGCTTTTAATGCAGTTTCTTCTGCACTTTCTGAAAAATCTGCGATTGGTTCACCAGGATACATGATTAAAAATGTAACAATACAAACACCAAGCGTAATACCGATATACAATGAGTACAATACGTCATCGTCTATTTGGATCGTTGCAAAATATTGTTTTAATTGTACATACGTGGTAATCATAGCCAATTCTATGTTTTTCATTGTCATATTTTCATATAATTTGAATATTAATTTTTGTAAAATTTTCATTGCTTGAAATATTAAATGAATCATGGTGTATCCGTGTATATATATATATATATTAAACTATTTGGGTTACTATTATTCTTGTTGTTAATTCTTTACTACTATACTTATCACGACACTGTCATATATATATATATATATATACTTTGTTCGTTGACTGTGTGTACAAGAGAGAGATGATATATATATATATATACTTTCTTGGTGGTGTGGGAATTGGGTATTATTTATATTGAATATAAATACAAAACAAGTGCATAAGGTCCTTTTTTCAATCAGTTTTTATAATAAAAAACACAAAAATAACAAAAAAAAATATACTAGTATTAAAACACATGAACAAATGTGCCCTTGTGGTGATTCGATTCTTCGATTCTTAAATTAAAATACGCTCGTATATTTATAATGATGGTTCAAATCTAAAGTTATATAATAATTTTACTTCCCGTGCGGTAAATACTACGCTCAATACTCAATCTCAGAAATAACATAATATTTGTTAATCCTCCCCAAATACATACATACGAAGTATTTATTACTTCTTCTCTACTTTCCAAATTTCGGTGTGTATTACGAACCGTGTATAATATTTTAGTCTATATATCTAGATACACTTTAAAACAATAATTTTATCCATCAAATATAATAATATATACTTCGTACACACAAGATAAGCCTTTTTTTACACTCTCCTCGTCTACGACGTATTTGCTCTTGGTATAATTTCCAATGCATATGGATCATTTTCAATTGGATCATCTGTGCTATCCATATTTAATGTACCACCAGCTGTTGCTTCTTCATAATTTTGTTGTATAACACGTTTCGATGTAATAGTACGCAACATTGCCATCTCGCGTCGTTTTTGCATTTTTCGCATTGTCACTTTATCACGAGCTCGTTGATCTTGTTTATCTTTCAAAAATCGACAAACTTCACGCAAAGATTGGATTTCTTTTCGATGATCCTCCTCATCTTTTTCTTTTTTTCTCTTTGCATAACTTTTAAAACGTCGTTTCACTTCGTATTCATCATATAAATAACTTGATTTTGCGCGTGTAGTATATTCTTTCATAGCTTCACGAACACGTTCAACTGCTTCATCGTGGTATTCTTTAGCCAATTGTTGTTTCTCGTACTCTTCCTCCAATTCTTCTGGTGTTAATTTATCAATGCGAAGTGCATGGCCGAGTTGATGTTTGGAACGAAAGAAAAACTCAGTCACAGGCTCTGTAAAACGTTCGCGCCATTGATCACCCATTTTAGCACGGCATGTTGTTAAAAAACGCCCTAATTTTGCTTTTTGCCAGTCTTCGTGATATTGCAATTTATGCCACACTTCATATGCATCCGGATACCATAAATGTGCTTCCATGACTTGATCTTGAACTTCTCCATTTGTATATCCATTTTGAAATGCGGTAGTATACATATTTCTACCTTCCCATTTATTAGACCATTTTGGTTTCAATGTTGAAAATGGATTTCTTCCACATTCAAATGTATCCAATGCACGTATCATCGGGCCATATTCTGCTGGCAATGCTGTTAACCGATTGTTATATACACTTAAATATTTTAAGCAACATAATTTCGCAAGCTCGCGTGGTGCTCTTTCCATTGCATTGCCACTTAAATCAAGATGTGTCAAACTTTGCGCATCGGAGACGCGATTGTGTAGTTCTACAATTTTATTACATGCTAAATTCAATGTTTCCAACGAAAGCATGTTGCCAATTGTAGGTGCTATTTCTACTACATCATTATGCGACATATCTAGTTTAGTTAACGAGGTCATTCCACCTACAGAGATGGGAATAGATTCCAAACGATTGTGAGAAAAATCACCAACAAGTAAATTATTCAAACATCCAATCTCTTGTGGAAATTCACCTTCCATTTTATTAAATGAAACATCTAAATGTTTCAAATTAATCAAACCACCTACTTCAACTGGTAATGTTTTTAAATTATTATCGCGGAAAAAAAACGTACGCAAATTGGATAACATACCAACTGATCGTGGAATAAATGGGATTTCATTATGTTCCATATTTAAATTGATTAAGCTAGTCATTCCGCCAAATTTTTCAGGCAAATTCACTATATCATTGTGCGATAAATCTAATTCTTGCAAACCAACCATGAAACCCATGGTTTCTGGCAAAATTGTCAACTTATTGAATGAAAAATTTAAATAATTAATAGATGACATATGCTCCATCATATTATCAGGCAAAAATCGCAACCAATTGTTTGAACCATCTATATATAATAATTTATCACAATATGCAATGCCTTGTTGCATCACCTCTACTTGATTCCATGCAAATTTTAATGACGTTAAGTTTGTACAGCCACCTATGGAGCGTGGAAAGTCAATTAAATTATTAACGGAAACATCTAATGTATGCAATGATGTCAGCGTTCCAAAATTGTCTGGCAAGGTTTCCAATTGATTTTTAAAGCATAAAAGAGTTTCTAACTTATCACATTTACATAAATTTTCAGGAAAAATCATAATAGCATTTTCGGCTACATTTAATTTTTGTAATCGTTCTAAATGTTCAATACGATCGGGTATCATAGACAACGAATTGTGATAAAAATCAATTACTTGCAATTCTGTACAATCAAACAATTCATCTGGAATGGAAGAGATACTATTATAGGAACAATCTAATTTTTTCAATGAAGGCATGTTGAAAAAACAATTAGATTCAGGCAAGGATACAATTTTGTTTCTAGCGATATCTAACACTTGCAAATAAGTAAGAATCACTCTAGCTTGCCTTGTCTTGTAAATGGATTCAGGCATTACTCTTAATTCTTGATTGCGATATTCAATTAAATGTTCCCCTCGTTTTTCCCGTTCTTCATCTTCAATTGTGTTTTTTTTCAATCGTTTCTCTTTGTGTTCTAATAACACTCGATCCGCTCGTTTCATTTTTTGCTCTTCATATTCGTCTTCCATTTTTTTTTCATATTTATCCCTACGTGCTTGTTCTTGTCTACGTGCAATCTCTTCTTTTCTTCTAGTACGTTCTATTTTTCCTATTTCCCTCCTAGCGATACGAGCTTCCTTACTACGTTTTTCCTTTCTTGCAGCGGATTGCTTCGATTTTTTCAATCGTGCTTCTGTTCGTATTGCAACAACTCTATTTTTTGCATCTTCAAATTCCATAAATTCTTTAGCTTCTTCCCTCTCCAATAATGTTCGTAATATTTTAACATTTTCTAGCTTTGTTTTATTGATGATCCATGGCAATTTACTCTTCGTAGTAGATGGAACGACGCCTCTGCGTTTAATTTCCTTTGCTTGATCACATTCATGTAGCCATAAATCTTTAAATTCAATAAAATCCAAAGAACCAGATTGGTCTGCATCATGTTTTGTAAATATTTCTTGCAACTTCTCCGTATCTTTTACTACTTGAAGTGCATGCATTAATTCGCAAAATTCAATCTCATCGATTTCACCGCGATGTTCTTTATCAAATGTTTCAAATGCATCAAGTGGACTAATAATATGTGACGGTTTTAACATGCTATTTAAATGATACGCGACTTCAAATTCACCACAATCAATGTCTCCGCCACCATCTAAATCAGCAGTGCGAAATAATTTGATCATTCTAGAATCTGTTAAATAGTTACCAAGGAAATTTAACCCTTTTTTAAACATTGGTAATTCTAAAGTATCAGAGGATGTTTTTAGTCCTAACTTTGCATATGCTGCAGCACATTGTCGTTTGACATCTCTTAAACTAAGTTCTTTTTGTTCTTCCTCCATCATAGACTTATGTATCTTTCTTTGTTCTTTCATTTTTTTCTTCCCATGTTTTGCAGCATCTTTGTATTGCTTCATATATGTTTTTGTAAGCGTATCGTATTCTTCATATTTTTTCATTTCAAGTGGTTTTCCTAAAACTGCATATACGAAACAAACCGCATCTGTTGTGAACGGCTTTTCTCGGTTTGGTTTTGCTATGTACACACTATTCCAAGATAATGGGTCTTTTCCATCAACTCCATCTTTATTTTCGCCAAGTTTTTGCGATACCATAGCTTTCCCTTTCACTTTACCTCCCATAAAAGCACCTTCTTCCCCGACATCAATTTTTAATCTATAACAACCTTTGCCACCTAATACAGCTATTTTATTAGTTAGTTCTATTCCTTTATATGGATCTAAATAGATGTCTTTTACACGTCTTTTTTTTTGACTTAAATATACATGTAGTGGATGATCTGATGAATTTTGGATTTTAACATTTATAAAATCTAAGAAAAATTCTGTCCCTTGCTGTGAAATTTGAATGATACCAGAACCAATATGATTGGTTTCTGGGTCAGCATGTTTTATTAAACCATATTTTCTTATAACTTTATTAAAAGGCATAGTATTATAAGAATTATTATCAAAGTTGACAAAACAATGTGTGTTTTTTTTTTTTTTAATATGATTAATTTACTAGTAGTCAGTTATAATATTATAATATCATAATATTTTTTTGCTTTTGCTAAAATATGTATAGTTATTTATTGTTTACTTCTATGTTTTACCAGGTTTATTTGTTTCTCCTGATTTATGTCAAGAAAAAGGTTAAATATAATCTTGTAATAGTTTGCTACTTGCATTGTGATGCAGTCCAGCAAAAGAAGAAGCAATATATACATTGCCAGGCTTGTATAAATATAGTAGTAACGTAAATTATTATAATGATGTTGTGTTGTTGTTGTTGATGTGTGTTTGTTGTTTGTGTTTTTTGCTTTTGTAGGCTGTGTGTAGTGTGTAGGCCTATTTGCCTATTTCGGTTGATATTTGATAGGGAAAGATAATATTTTTCCTTTTACATTACCATATTCTAAGAAGTACAAATATAAAACAAATGAACGTTTTTTATTTTATTATTTTAAATAATAATACCTGGTAATAATTGGTGATAATAAAGTAAGTTACACGGTTGTTTGTTGTGTTATTAAAAAATACATAAATACATATTATATAAACATATGCTGTGTAAAAACAAATTAAAGAATGTGATAAAAAACAAATATAGTACAAAAAAAGTCCAATCATGGAAATAGATTCGATGATAAAAGCACGTAAACCAAAGGTGCCTGGAGGGAAAAGAAGGCGTAAGCGAAAAGGAAAGCCGTTGTCAAAGCGTTTATTATCACCAAGGCAAAATATAGTCATCTTAAAAAGTAAAAACAATCCACCATCAATAGAAAACTTCGAGTCAATATCACCAAAGCAACTTAGAAATAAAAAACACGCCATAAAATTAAATACAGCTAATATCCAGCAGACCAGCGGCAATACAATGCCAGAAGCAATAGTTATGACAAAAAATAAGAGCCAAAAGAATACAAAGAGAAAATCAGCACAAGCTTCTGTTAACGTCAAACAAATAGAAGATTCATACAAAAAATTACAAATGAAACAGTGGCTGGATAATGAACAAAGTCTAGCAAGGAAAGATCCACACCGCTTAAGAATTCCCGTATCTCCGAGAGTGTTAACGTTCAACAAACCTTTGTCTATATCTCAAGCTCGCAAGCTACACCAAAATGCTGATAAACACCCATTAGAATTGAAATCTACGACAAATTATCGTAATATTGTAAAAAAATCGAAGCGTGATATGCGTAAGCGCGTTAAAAATGTCTATTCAACTGTAACTTCAAAACAAATAGATGCATTAGGGAATAAAACAAATGCAAGTGAAATCTTGCAACAATATATAAATAAAAAGAAACAATCGGAACAAAACAAAAAGCGTAGCGGTATTCGGGAAAAAGATTTTGTGTTCTTTACATAAATCTACAGAGGTGGTGGGTGTATTTTTTGTAAAATTATGAATAAGAGAGAGATGCATAAATATATGCATTAATATATTAATATTATCAAATATATATGCATATGTGAGAAGATGTTTTTTACGAATTCGTATTATTTTAAAAAAACACTTTTTCATATATCACATACGCGTAAAAAAAAGGGCAAACAACTGGCGAAATATAATATTAATAGAATAAAAAATTTTTTAATATTTTTTTTATGGTGGTCATCATATCCTCTCTCTCCTTTTTTTACCGATGTTTCCACCATTCTGCTGCTTCTAACTCATTTTTTTTCGTAACAATAAGATCTTGATTCAATTTCGTTGGATCACCTTTTTCTGGTGTTAAATCTGGAAATAATGCTTGAGTAACAAACTTTGTTAACATTTCTGGTTGATCAGCAACACAATCTTGCTCCACTGCAGCTCCTTGCAATGCATTATATGGACACAAAGATAAACATTTACATACAGTATTTGCATTCCATCCTGTACCACCAGAACGCTCTTTCATGCTAGATCCTAGTTCATTTACATACGTTATTAAATATCTTGCTCGTGGCCAGTTAATTATTTTATCCCATAATTTATAACATTCTATTGATAATGCAGTTCCCTCTGGTGTGGCCCTTTGATCTCTATCACTTTCTAATTCTGGTGATTTACCTGCACGAGGATATTTGCCATAATATTCCTCATATGTCATCTTTGATTTCGGGGATTTCAGGGAATTCTTACCTGGAGTACATACATCACCAAAAATTGGCCAAGTTTTTACTAGCCTATAACATACTATGCAGTCATCCGATTTACATTTAGATGTATCACAAAAAATGTCGTCACGACAAGCATCACTCATCAAAGTGCTTTCGCATGCAGCACCATCTGGTTGATCTGGAGGCCTACACTGTCCTAATTTTTGACACGTTTGGAGTGCATCATTACCATTAAATACTGAGAGATATATACTTTCTATCGTTCCTGGATCTTGTCTCCATGAATCTGTAAAACTTTTACATTTGTCAGCGTGTTTGGGGTCTTTAAACTGGCCGCAATTTCCAGGCGTTCTACATGGCCGTAAATCGGTACTAGCAAGAGGTGTGCCCACTTCACCATCATCTGTTTTATCGACAATACCGTCAATACCTCTACATTTATTTGTATCTCTAAAAGTTTCAACAACATCTTCACATACACGACATTTATAGCCTGGTACAAATAGAGTAGATTTATGATTAATATTTTCTAAATCTTGCGCTCCACTTTTAAAATTTTTCTCTTCCAATTCTTTTCCACTTACTTTTTCAGGAGTCACTGGTTCTGCTACTTCTGCACTCTCACCAGAAGCACCATCCTTTTTCGCTGGGTCATTAGGAGGTAATGCTGGACTATTAGTTCTTAATAAAGTAGTTGTTTTCTTTAAAATTCTTCCATTTATTATAATAATATTATAATTTAGAATAAGTATGGAGATAAAAAGGACAAATGGAACCAATAAACGATTCGAACGATGAATGTACATGTTGATGAAATGTGATCTATGTGGTGATTATATATATGGTATATATATCTTTTTACAATTATAACTATACCATATCTACATACATACTCATATATATGCATATATTATTATATATTGATAAATACTGTGGTGTTCCTCCCTTTTTTTTAATTATAATTGTTGTTGTGATTTTGTTGCAGCTTTGTTTTGTTGTTTGTGAAGGTTTCTTTTTTTTGCGCTACCTCTGGCCCTGCTACCTGCTACTTGCTACCTGTATATGTTCCTATCAATTATATACGAATTTAGGTAAATAAGTATAAACTATAATAAATAATATTTAAAAAAAGGAAACTAATACATACTGTAATGTACAAATCTCAAATCGAATTTATATATTTTATAAATCCCCTTCCAATCTCAATCATCACTACAAATGTTGTTGCAGTAAATTTTTACCTAATTTAGATGTATCTTCCAAATCTTTTTTACCACTTGAAACTGTTTT
>JACLAC010014910.1_pt1 | contig 18244 bp, 12 predicted proteins | sample 8027881 | NCBI WGS metagenome assembly JACLAC01 (sample SAMN15725517, study PRJNA655200) | protist metagenome | isolation source: fluorescence activated cell sorting (FACS) single amplified genomes of... | place: Spain: Blaines Bay Microbial Observatory, Mediterranean Sea | collected 2016-01-19 | reverse complement strand
TGACGGTCACAGCAAAGTCCCTTAAGCATCGTCAGTAGCGACGTCGTCTTCGACAGGCGATGGGGCGTCGACAGACTGGTTATCAGACTTCAGCAGGAATCTGATTCTAAAAGTCAGGGCCTCCGACTGTTCTTTGTAATCAAACCATGCCCGTCTCTCTTGACACATGACTTCAACAAATTCGATGTACCGGGGAGTGATCGCAATCCCCTCATCCACGCGACTCTGTGAGGGGGGCTTTCCATTCTCCTGCTCATAGGATTGCCGAAAGTCTCTGGCAAGTTCTGCTCTCAGGACTTCCTTCTGGAGACCGTGAGTTCCCTGCATCCCGCAATGTTCCATGAGATGCAGGTTTTCCTGAGTGAGGCGACGTCGCTGATCAACCAGTGCTTCCAGCATTCGGTATTCAGCGGAATCTAATTTACTCATGTGCCACCTTGTGTTGCCCAGAGATTCAAAACGCCATCCGCTCAACAGTGCTGACGGATCAGTGGTTCGTAATACGAAACGCTACACACTGACACATCGCGTTGCCACCGCCACGACACAGATCACCATCCGTGGGATTCCGCGACACGGAAAATTGAAAACAGCGATTACGGCCTGCTGGCACAGTTCGGGCTGACGCCGAAGTCCAGACGCGGGTGGGGTGCGAGTGAGGGGTGAGGGGGAATCAACCGACCGTACCTGCACTACGGCCTCTCCGCTCGTCCCTCGCTGCGGGCCTCCGCTCCGGCTTCGCTCCGCTTAACTGGTTTCCGCCTCCGGCGACTTGTCTTTACTTGATGGAACTGCGGAGCACACGAAAGCCCAGGTGGTGGAGCTGAGTGACAGGCGAGTTCCAAGTGCGGTACGCCGAACGGCAGCGGGCGGAGTTCATGAGCCAGCTGCCGCCCCGGATCACCCGGACCGATCCCGTTTTAGGACCCGTCGGATCCGTCTGTGCACCGTTCGGATATCTGCCATTCCAGTCCTGGCACCACTCCCACACGTTCCCGTACATGTCACAAAGACCCCACGCATTCGGCTTTTTCTGACCGACGGCATGCGTCGTGTGGTTGCTGTTTTTGTTGTACCAGGCGTGATCATCTAGCTCTGATACACTGTCACCAAAACTGTACGCTGTCGTCGTCCCGGCTCGGCACGCGTACTCCCACTCGGCTTCCGTCGGCAACCGATACGTGTAGCCCGCCGCTTTCTCTTCTGGTTGCTCCGACAACTTACGGCAGAATTCCACCGAGTCATTCCAGATCACCTGTTCGACGGGATTCTGTGACCCCTTGTATTTGCTGGGGTTCATGCCCATCACCTTCTGATACTGATCCTGCGTGACTTCGAACATGCCCATCTGGAATGGTTGGGGCAACGTCACTTTGTGCAGCGTCTCATCCTCATCAAGCAGTCTGCCCAGCTCGTCCTTTTCATCCGATTCTCGCCCGGCTTCACCTTCAGGCGACCCCATCACGATTTCGCCGGGTGGAATGAAGGCGAACTTCATGCCGATACTGTTGGTCGTCTCCACAGGTACGCCGAGGTGCTCCGCCCAGGCTTTCTGGTGAGTTTTTGCCTTAGCGGCGTCAAACGGAGCGATAGCGGGCGGTGGGGCTTGAGACATCCGCACCGCCACCATATGATCGCGGATGACACCCGCCAGTCGCGTCTCGACCTGCTTCTGATCGAAGCCTTTGAGCTGTTTCACGATGGACGCATAACGGATCGCTGCCAGTTCCGTCGCCTGCAACTTCACGGCTCCTGACTGTGTCTCTGCGAACTCCCACCAGTCATTGGCCAGCCGCAGGATTTCTTTGATGTCTTCCGGTGCAGCGAACTCACGCACGAACAGACTTCGAATGTCATCTTCATCAACAAGGGCCGCATAAACTTCTGCACCTTCCCAGTCCCCTCTACGAAGCCCCATGAACCTGGCAACCGTCAGATTTGCGACCGGGTCTTCCGGGTTCTGCTCGATCTTCTTCAGGGCCGCGACAACGTCCTCTTCCTGCTGACGCAGAAGTTCGAGCAGTTCGCTGGCCTGAGCAAGAGACTTCTGCATGGTCTGATCGAACATGCGTTTGGCCATCGTTTCACCAACGACCAGCAATGCCTGAGCGGTTTTGATCTTCTGGGCGTCCGCTGCCGCCTGAATTGCAGGCATCACAAAACGCGAAGCCGTACGAACGTCCGTCAGCCGTGTTGTCCTCTGGCCAAAGTGCGTCAGCACTTTCAATCGCATTGCTGAAGCGTCGATGTCGTGTGTTTTCAGTAGCCGACCGATCGCATCAAAGGCCACATCTGGCTTATTGCCAACCGTGGCAAGTCGGGCGGCTTCTGACAGCATGGGATAGTAACCATCACTGTCCGGGGGTGTTTCCGCTGCGGTCTTAAGTAGTTTGCGAGCCAGTCCCAGACTGCCGAACTGGGCCTGGAGCTTGTTGCTGTCCTGCGTACGTCGGTAGTCAGAGGCGTACAGTGACTTGAGCGTTTTCACGCCTGAAGCAACCTTGTCCGCAGCCGGTTCCGGCAGCAGTGACGTTACCGTCGATTCCGGGGCCGATTCTTGTGCCTGTGTCCAGATGGTGAGAGCCAGAACAGGGATCGCAACGACAACCGGCAATAAGCGAAAAGACATACCTGAGTTCCTGGGTCATTGAAGAGAGCCTGCCACTGATTATCGCCCAGCCCGTGAGAATTCAAAATGGCATCCGCTCAAAACTGCTGACGGATCAGTGGTTCGTCATACGAAAAGCTACACACTGACACGTCGCGTTGCCACCGCCACGACACAGATCACCATCCGTGGGATTCCGCGACACGGAAAATTGAAAACAGCGATTACGGCCTGCTGGCACAGTTCGGGCTGACGCCGAAGCGGATCGAGCAGTTTACGACAACTAATGACGAGTGAAACAGTTTCTCTGCGTCCATAAACCTCGTGCTTGTTGCTGAAGCAAATGTTCCACGGTAGTCTCAAGGCAGGTATAGATGTTCAGACAGGACAGAGTGAAGCAATGGGATGCAGTGGGCATGGTTTCGGAGTGGTATGCACGGTGATTTAGGCTCAGAGTAGTGCCAGCAGCCGAGAATCGCAGTTTTTCGATTTTCCGTGTCGTGTTTTTTTTCTAAAGGTGATGGTTGACCCCGATGGGTCGTGTCTGCTTGACTCGATAAACCAGTTAAGTGCAAGATTTTCACCTGAAACAGCAGGCAACATCCGCCAAGGAGAACTCGAACGCAACGAATCTGAAATCCTCCGGAGTCGATAGGCAAATCCGCAGAAAAGATGAAAGGGAACGGGCCAGTGGAACTGACGACCGATGACACGACGAGTCAGAATCCTGACGAGAAGCCAAAGATTGATGTGGATGTCGCGACCTGCGTCAATTACGCGTCCTGGCAGAACTCTGTTCCACTTCTGCGTTCGGTGGAGATTCATAACTACTCCTTGAAGACGCTCGATGACTTGAGGCTAGAAGTAAGATCCAGTCCCGCCTTCCTGAGACCGAAATCGTGGGTGATTGACCGATTGTCACCGGATTCCAGTCTGCCATTAGGCGACCGGGATGTCCGTCTTGATCCTGATTACCTGAAAGGGCTCAACGAAGCCGAGCGGGGACTTGTAACATTCAGACTTTTTGAAGCCGATTCTCTTATTGCTGAAGCCGAACATGAGATTCGCGTACTGGCCCGGGACGAGTGGGGCGGTATGGAGGCCGGCGGTGAATTACTTGCTGCATTTGTGATGCCGAACGATCCGGCAATTGCCAGTGTACTCAAGGACGCCAGCAAACTACTTGAGCAGCACGGACATTCCTCGGAACTCGATGGCTACCAGAGTCGTGACCCTCAGCGAGCGTGGCTTCTGGTTGCTGCATTGTGGTCGTCCGTTACTTCTCGAGCGCTGACCTACGCAAATCCACCAGGTAGCTTCGAAAATGTGGGGCAGAAGACTCGCCGGCCTTCGGCGATTCTGAGCGGCGGACTGGCGACGTGCCTCGACTCCACACTGCTGTTCGCCGCTGCGATTGAAGCCGTTGGCCTAAATCCCGTAATCGTGATGTTGAAGGGCCACTGTTTTGTTGGCGCTTGGCTCGTTGAATCGACGTTCCGCAGCCTGGTTGAAACCGACTGCAGTGAAATCAGAAAAGCCATAGCAGCAAAGGAATTCGTGACATTCGAAACGACGATGATCACGAAGCGTCCTCCTGCAACCTTTGAAGTTGCGGTGGCACATGCTGCAGATGCAACGAGGGAGTCAGAGGAGCATAACTTCGTTGCTACAGTGGACGTGGCTCGTGCACGGATGGCTTCGATTCGCCCTTTGGCGTCACACCAAAAGGATTCTGCGACGGCACACAGCGAGTCAGAACCAGTTCTTAGTGGTCCACTACCGCTTCCTGCCGCCCCTTCACTGGATCAACTACCGTCCGAACAAGCCGCCATTCAGGATAAGCCAGCGACGCCAGACGGTCGAATTGATCGCTGGCAACGGAAACTCCTGGATTTATCGCTGCGAAATCGACTGCTGAACTTTCGCGCTACAAAACAGGCAATTCCACTGCTGTGCCCTCGTGTCTCTCTGCTGGAAGATCGATTGGCATCGGGAGTCCGACTGCGGATCATTTCGCTGCCTGAAGAAAATCCACTGGGTGATCGCGACACCGAACATCATCGACAGACCAGGAATCAGGACCTGGACGAAGAATTCGCAGGCCAGGCACTTGAGCGTAACGAGATCGCTTGCCCGTTGACGGACAAAGAACTGACTTCCCGGCTGACGACCACGTATCGTGCCGTGAAGAATGACCTGTCAGAGGGCGGGACGAATACACTGTTCCTTGCAGTCGGATTTCTGCGTTGGAAACAGAAACCTGATGATTCAAAGGTCTGTCGGGCTCCACTTCTGTTGGTGCCAGTGAAACTTGTGCGCAAGAGTGCGATCTCTCCGTACTATCTCGTGCTGCATGAAGACGAGGTGCGATTCAATGCGACTCTGATCCAACTACTGAAGAAAGATTTTGGCCGTGACCTGTCATATCTCGAATCACAGTTGCCCACGGACGACAGCGGCATCGACGTGCCATTGGTATTTGAGCAGGTTCGTCGCGACGTCCGCGAAATCCCCGGCTTCGAAGTGGTCGAAGAGTCGGCTTTGGGAAGGTTCTCATTTGCCAAGTACCTGATGTGGAAAGACTTGGTTGATCGACTCGAAAGTCTCCAGAAAAATCGAGTCGTGCGGCATCTGATTCATAACCCGGATCAACCTTTCGACGCCGACGGCCCGCGGATTCCGCGACCTTCCGAGATCGATTCCCGCTACGAACCCAAAGAGATATTTCATCCGCTGCCAGCTGACTCGTCGCAACTGGCCGCGGTCATGGCCGCCTCGGAGGGTAAGGATTTTGTCCTCGTTGGCCCTCCAGGCACGGGCAAGAGCCAGACGATCGCGAACATCGTCTCTCAATGCCTTGCTGTCGGCAAATCGGTGTTGTTCGTTGCCGAGAAAACCGCTGCCCTGGACGTCGTCTACCGACGTCTCAGACAGCATGGCCTAGGGGACTGTTGTGTCGAACTGCATAGCAACAAGGCGGAACGTCGGCATTTCCTCGAACAGCTGGAGCAGGCTTGGCTACACAACCGAAAGGCGTCGAAAGACGACTGGTTGCAGATCAGTGACCGTCTGAAAGTCCGTCGTGACCAATTGAATGATTACGTGGCTGCGATTCACCGCACTCATTCCAACGGATGGACCGCTTACACCGCGATGGGACTGTGTGTCCATGGACGGGCGTTGGCCACGCCTGGTTTTGACTGGGCTGATTCCGTGCAACACGACCGAGATGCTTTTGAAAGGCTTCAGAATCTCGTCGGTGAACTGGCTTTGGTTTATGAGCAGATTGACTGGAGGACTCCGCTACTAGGTGTCACCATCGAAGACTGGTCAGCCGGTTGGGAACAAAAACTTCTTGAAGAGTGTCGTCAGGTCCGGGAATCTGCAGAAACACTGCGACAAGGACTATCATCCTTCTCAGCGGCAATCGGTTTGCCAGACAGGGACGATTGCTCGCGGGAGGAGCTGACGCGTTTGAATTGTCTCGCTACCGCACTGACCAACGCTGCAGCGGAAGACGTTTCCATCCTGTTTGACAAGAAGTTCGCACAGTTCCCGGCAGCGGCCCAGCAACTGGATACCGTGCTAGGCGATTACCGACATGCTCACTCGTCAGCTGCCGGTTGCTTTGACGAATCACTGGATTCAATTCCGATCGACGAAATGGATCATCAGTGGCGGCAGGCCGTGGCATCAATCTGGCCGTTGTCGTGGTTTGCCCAACGCAAAGTTACGCGCGTGCTGCAGACCTATGCGTCAAGTGGCACGGCCAGTCCAGCGACCGATTTAGCTGTGATTCGTCGTATGCGGGAAACGCTGGCTGAAATCGACATCAATCCGCTAGCTGGAAAGACGAGCCACTGGAAGAGGGACGAAACTGATACTGAACGTACGAAGAACCAGATTCGATTGGCTTCGAAGCTGCGTCAGGCGATCATCGCAGTCGGCCAACCGCAGAATGCGACCAATCAAATTTCCAAAGCGCTTCACTCTCTTCTTTCGGGACGCACACCGGAAGCAGAGTTGTTCCACATGGCGCAACGGTTCACCGAAGATACTCTGAAGCTGGATGCGGCTCTTGCATCGTTTAAGGACATTGCCGGGGCGTCACCTGTCGCATCGAATGCCCCCGAGATCGTCGCATCTGTGATCGCCTCAGCGTCACAGATCGAACAGCATCGCACGGGCCTACAGCGTTGGACGTCGTGGTGTAAGGTACGCCGCCAGGCGGTCACTGCAGGGCTAAGCGAGTGGATTACGACCATGCAGAATGGCGACCTCTCCACCGCAGAGTTGTCCGAGCGATTTCGTCTGGGGTACGCCCGCTGGTGGATTCCACGTGCGGTCGACAGCGATCCCGTCCTTCGAACGTTTCAAAGCTTTAGTCATGAAGATGCGATCGCAGACTTCTGCGCGTTGGATGACCTTGCGAGAGAAACAGCGGCTACGCGAGCGAAGCAGACGATCGCTCATGACCTGCCTTCACCGGAAGGTGTGGCCCGAAAATCCGAACTCGGGCTGTTGCGGCATCAGATCGGGCTTAAACGACCGAGTAAGTCAATCCGAGAAGTGATCGGTGGGATGCCCGATTCATTCGGTCGACTGGCTCCCTGCGCCCTGATGTCACCGCTGTCGATTGCCCAGTATCTACCGCCGGAACATTCACCATTTGACGTCGTGATCTTTGATGAGGCATCACAGATCACGACCTGGGACGCAGTAGGCGCGATTGCCCGTGGTAAACAGACGATCATTGTGGGCGACCCAAAACAGTTGCCTCCCACAAATTTCTTTGGGCGGTCGGACAATGACGACGACGAGTCAATCGAAGAATACGATAAGGATCTCGAAAGCATTCTCGATGAAGCCAAAGCCTCAGGACTCCCAACACTCCAACTCAACTGGCACTATCGAAGTCATCACGAATCACTGATTGCGTTCTCGAACTGGAACTACTACGGCAATGAACTAGTTTCGTTCCCTGCTGCCGAATCTATCGACCGCGGTGTCTCGTTTCGCCTATTAAACGATGCCGTGTACGACCGTGGAAAGAGCCGAACAAACCGTACCGAGGCAAAATCGATCGTGCGGGACGCCGTCGAGCGGATGAAACGAAATCTCGAGCTGCCGGAAGACGAACGGCGAACGTTTGGTGTCATCACGTTCAATAGTCAGCAACAGTCGCTGATTCAGGACTTCTTTGATCAGGCTCAACGTGACGAACCGGAACTCGACTGGTTCTTCGCCGACGAGCGAATTGAGCCGACAGTAGTAAAGAATCTGGAAAATGTGCAAGGCGACGAACGAGACGTCATGTTCTTCTCGGTCACGTTTGGAAAAGACGCATCGGGGCGTGAGATTCCGCTGACGTTTGGGGCACTCAATCGCGATGGTGGTGAACGAAGGTTGAACGTTGCAGTGACTCGTGCGCGACAGGAGTTGGTGGTGTACTCGTCGTTCCGCGCCGATCAACTCAAGGCAGAGCGTTCTAAGGCACGCGGAGTTCGCGACTTGAAGGCATTCTTGGAATACGCCGAAAAGGGACCAGAAGCACTTGTCGCACGAATCGAAGGCAGCGTGGGGGACTTTGAATCGCCGTTCGAAGAAGCTGTCGCCGCGACCCTGACTGATCGTGGCTGGCAGGTGGTTCCTCAGGTGGGCGTGTCCGGGTTTCGAATCGATCTGGGCATTGTGCATCCCGATCGTCCGGGAGCATATCTGGCAGGTGTCGAATGTGACGGAGCGACGTATCACAGTTCGGTGGTGGCTCGTGATCGCGACAAGACCCGTCAGCAAGTGCTGGAAAATTTGGGCTGGAACATCCGACGCGTCTGGTCCCCGGATTGGTGGTACGACGCAGCGACGGCGACCGATCGCTTGCACGCGGAATTAACGGCACTTATCGAGGCCGACCGAGTGGTGGAAACTACCGAGGAAGACGAGATCGAATTTGACGAGTTTGTAGAGCCAAGCCCGGACTTAGCCGAAAGCCCAGCGGAATCCGCGAGAACTGAGTCACTGTTCGCCCGCAGTGCGGCAAACGCAACCTCAATCAGGGCGGTCTACCGACGGACTCCGCTTGATGACGAGTCCGACCATCAGAACTCGTTCTTCGATTCCAGTTACGACGAGCACCTGCGATCAATGGCCCTGCGCGTGCTGGCTCAGGAATCGCCGATCCGCGAAGACGTTCTTGCACGTCAGGTTGCACGGGCGCACGGTTTCAACCGCATGGGCTCGAACATCCGCACCCGAATTCTGGAACTGCTTGCAGGTGTGTTCGCCACGAAGGAATCCACAGGCCAGTTTCTGTGGGCAGCGGCTAAGGCCCAGCCGACCATCGAATTCCGTTTCGCCGCCAGTGAGGACGATCGCCGCAGTGTGGACGAAGTTCCATTGGCTGAGTTGATTGGTCTGATCACGGCCAATCTCAAACTCCTGGAAGCGGACGACCCTCCAGTGAATTACGCCCGGTTGATTGGGCTCGCCCGCCTATCACAGTCCGCACGGGATCGCCTTACCGAGGCAATCACCTTTGTCCGGACCCAGTCAGAAGATTCAAGTGCCTGACCTGACATGCCACAACGATCAGCAGTGATCCTTCACCTCAAATTAGTCCCCGACAACCAGCTACTAACGACTTCCAACAGGCAGCAACATCAGATGAGCAAAACTCTGGCAAGCGACGACTAAAACGTCATGTGAGGCATTCATACAGGATGCATAAGAGATGCACACAGTCTATTTCTCAACAACGGAAAAATGCCATCAGGTTTGTCGGCGCTAGACCAATTGCACACAGAGAATCGTTCAAAGATTACATTGCCCAGACGCACCCCAATAAGAAGCCAGGGGCCTCCTGGCTGGGAAGAATTGGAGTGTCACCGAACGTTAAGCACTGATCTTGTAATCACATTTTGGGCGAGTTGGTCCCGCAGGACCCGCGCGACGAACCGGCCTCTGAACTCCTCAACCGCATCAAAGCCGAGCGAGAAGCGGCGGAAGCGAACGGGAAGAAGACAAAGAAGAAGCGGACGAAGAGAAAGCAGGCGAACAAGTAGCGTCCTGTGCGACCAGGCGTACTGCTGAACCGAACAATTAGATACATGCCTCTTGAAAGTACGACTTGTGAAAGCTGATCCATACGACATCAAAACTGTCTTCGGATTTGAGAAGCAGTTGTTCGCTCCACTCTTCCAACGTCCATACGTCTGGAAGAAGAAGGAGCAGTGGGAACCTTTGTGGAAGGATGTCAAAGGAATCGCTGAAGAGATCTTAAAAGGGAACCAGCATTGCAGGCCACACTTTCTGGGAGCCGTTGTACTTGATCAGATCATGGTTCCCATCGGAAAGCCGGACGCTCGCTCGATCATCGACGGCCAACAACGACTCACAACGCTACAGCTTCTAATGGAAGGTATCCGGGATGTCTGCCGGGACCAGGATGATCTCGATCTACTCCGACGACGTATCGAAAAGTTGATTGAAAATGAGGATGTCTCCCATCCGGACGACCGTTTTAAGGTCTGGCCGACAAACGTGGATCGCCCCGTGTATCGAGCGATTATCGAAACACCTGACCCCGCCGCCATGAGAAAAAAGATCGCCGAAGTTTGTCCGGGAAAAAGAAGCCACCTGGCGGACGCATACGAGTACTTTTACAAAGAAGTCTCCGAGTGGATTGATTTAACAAGCGAAGGTTTTGTGGAACGAACCGAAGCACTCGTGAACACGATCCGGGAGAAGCTCAAGCTGGTCGTGATCGACATGGATGATCAGGATGACGCCCAGATGATATTCGAGACCCTGAACGCCCGGGGAACTCCACTTCTCCCGTCCGATCTCGTGAAGAACTTCCTCTTCAGACGAGCTCAGAATGATCAGGCCGACGTCGAAACATTACACCAGAAATACTGGGAAGATTTCGATAACGAAGATCACTTCTGGAGAAAGGAAATCGGCATCGGCCGACTGAATAGAGCACGGATTGACGTCTATCTACAGCATTACCTGGCGTTCCAAAAACGCGATGAGGTGTTGATGGGAGAACTCTTCCAGGAATATCAGGACTTCTCCAACCAGCGGGAAGATAAGGATGTCGAATGGCATCTTAGCTCGTTCCATCGCTTTTCCACATATTACAAACAGTTCACGGAATTCCCCCCCGAGTCTCGTGAGGGAGTGTTCTTTGACCGCTTATCTTCCATGCAGACAACGACAGTGTATCCGTTCCTGTTAGGGCTTTTCGACGCGGTTGACAACACAGAGGAGCGTTGTGGAATCCTGTTGGACCTGGAGTCGTTTCTTGTGCGACGTATTGTCTGTCGCTTGACCACTCAGAATTACAATCATTTGTTTTTGGAGTTGGTTTCCGATCTTTCCAAAAGTGGCGATTACAGTCGTGAGCGAGTGCAAGCATTTCTACTCAAACAAACCGCTGATAGTCGCCGCTGGCCGAACGATGAAGAATTTGAAACAGCTTGGCTCAACGAGCCACTTTATAACGGAATCTCAAGACCCCGCCTGCGAATTCTTCTCTACGCACTCGACGAGAGTCTGCACTCGAAAAAGACGGAAGGCTACTACCTGAAGAAGGGACTGACTGTAGAACACATCCTTCCACAACATTGGGAAGCTCACTGGGTCCTTCCGCCCGGGGGTGAAGAAACTCCCGATGAGTATGCGGAACGCAAACGAACGCGAAACCAGTTGTTACACACGATAGGAAATCTGACACTTCTCACATCGTCCTTGAATCCCTTGGTGTCGAATGGTCCATTCGACAGGAAGAAGGAAGCAATTCTCGAACACTCTGCGCTCAACTTGAACCGGGTGGTTTTCGGGCATGAAGACAACTGGGACGAAGATCGTATTCTCGCCAGAGGCAAGGAACTCTTCAAAGTGGCACAAAAAATCTGGGCTTGCCCGGCGAAAGAAGATACGGATGAGTAACGAATCCGTACAGATCGTCAACAAAGCCTGGAACTTCGCCCACGTTCTTCGTGACGACGGTCTGTCGTACATGGCGTACACGGAACAGATCATGTGAGGTTCCCGGTCGCAGAACGGAACTGTCCCACGGAAAGTTGGTCCCGCAGGACCCATGCGACGAACCAGCATCCGAACTCCTCGCCCGCATTCGCACCACTCGCGAAGCAGAGGGTACTCGACACAAAAGCGGAATATCAGACGGCCGTCGGAAACGAACAGAGGAAACAGTGCCTAACACGAATCAGTACATCAGGCAGCAAGTCGAAGACAACAAGCTTCAGATTTACGTTGTCCGAATCAGCTGGCCTCACCCACACACTCCTGAGGTTTCCTGGAAACGCGTTAGGTCTCTTCCCCAAAACGCATCGAGCGACGCCATCAACGATGCAATCGCAAATGTCCTGAGCAACAAACGCTACTTTGGCACCTGCGAGGTCTGTTCAGCGACACTTCCAGTCGGGCATATGCATAGTGATGCTCTATGTCATGGCTGTGCGGAACGCACTTTGGGGGTCATTCATTGATTAAGCACAGAAACTGTCTGAATGCCTCGCCCTTTCAGTAATCAGGAATGCCCGCAGGACCCTCGCGACAAATTCAATACATGAATTCAGTGAATAGAAAGAATAGATCGTGACACACTACGACATCATCGGCGACATCCACGGACACGCCGAGGAGTTGAGACATCTGCTCACCAGGCTCGGCTACCGGCGCAGCGGACACGGGTATCAGCACGACGAGCGACAGGTCGTATTCGTCGGTGACTTCATCGACCGAGGCCCCGAGATACGAGAGGCCATCCAGATTGCGCGAGCAACCGTCGAGGACGGACACGGACACGCGGTCATGGGAAACCACGAATTCAACGCCATCGCGTTTCACACACGTCGCCCGGACAGTCGGGAATTTTTCCGGACTCGTGATGAGAAGAATCAAAAACAGCATCAGGCAACGCTGGATCAGCTGTCGAGTCGCGAGTTGAGCGATGCCATCAACTGGTTCAGGACGCTGCCTGTAGCGATCGAGTTTGACAAATTTCGCATTGTCCATGCAGCCTGGCAACCAGCGGACATCGCCTGCATCAACGCATCACTCGTCGAACTGGGCCGGTTTACGACGGAATTCCTGACATCCGCTTTTGATAAAGACTCACCGTTACATCGGGCCATTGAGAATGTTCTGAAGGGACCGGAGATCAAGCTGCCGGCTGGCAAGAGTTTCTTCGACAAGGATGGAAATGAACGGTTCCACACCCGCGTCCGGTGGTACGCGGACTCTGCCGGGATGACGATCCAGGATTACTCGATCGGTGCCGGCGACAATCTTCCCGACGAACCCGTCCCCGATCGGGAGAAGGGTAGCGACCAGAAAATCGAAGCCTATCCGGATTCCGCACCACCGGTATTCTTCGGACACTACTGGTTGCAGGGCAAACCTGATCGATTCAAAACAAATGTCGCCTGCGTTGACTACAGCGTTGCGAAGCACGGAAAACTGTGCGCGTACCATTGGCGTGCAGATGACAAGTCAATCAAACAGGAACGATATACGTGGGTGGATTCACTGGACTGACTAACCAGACTACTGCTTGTGTTCTGAATTCATTGGTTCAAACGTAATCACATCGCAGAGTGCAAGATTGCGGACCATGCTGGGACACCGATCGCTCAGGACTTTGAAGCGTAACACGAATACCGAGTAACGCAGCAGCTAAATTCGGCCCGTATCAAGACCACTCAGCCGAGACTCAAACGGCTGTCGACCGAATGTGGATTCAAACGGCTCGCTGGTCTGTCTGGCGAATCGCTGACGCGATGGCTGGGACACCACTACCAAACACCGCGCTGTGAAATCCACCCGCCGACTGCTGAATTATCTAACCGCCGTATGACGGAACGAAACTAAGGAGATTGAGTGTTCCTGTACGTATTAGCCCACCGCTCGGGTTGCTCGATTCCGAGAGCCAGGTCCAAGTTGCGACACTTGCCCATCCATCTCATGTCGCACCACGCCACCAGCCTCTGGGCAGGAAAGCGAGTGGACCCTTTTGCGGCGGCCCATGAAAAACGGACAGGGACGGATCTGGTATTAGACGGCAGTCACGGTTGTGCTGTTTTCTGTTGTTTCCGCAGCCTTCGTGATGCGGTTGTGGAATTCGGTTTCGAACTCACTGGGTGAGTTCCAGTCCAGTGCCTGATGCCGACGACTCTGGTTGTAGAAGATTTCGATGTAGTTGAACACGCTCTGCCGGGCTGATTCGAGATCGGGATCGACCCGATGGTTTGTCCATTCGTACTTCAGGCTCCAGAAGAACCGTTCGGCCACGGCGTTGTCGTAACAGTTGCCGGTTCTTGACATCGAACAGGTGATGCCAAATGTTCGCAGCGTCTGCTGGTACGCCTGGCTGGTGTACTGGCATCCGCGGTCGCTGTGATGCAGCAGTTGTGAGCCATCCGGTCGCCGTTTCTCAACCGCATCCCGGAGAGCCGCCTGCACCAGGTCTGTGGCCAGCGACTGACTGACCGACCAGCCGACTACCTTGCGGCTGAACAGATCGATGACTGCCGCCAGGTAAACCCAGCCAGCAGTAGTTGCCAGGTATGTGATGTCGGTCACCCATTTCTGGTTCGGAGCCGTCGCTGTGAACTCACGGTCCAGAATATTGACAGCCGGCCGTTTCGACGGATCGACCTGTGTCGTCGTCGGACGGAACGCTTTCCGGCTCAATTTACTCCGGATTCCCAGTTCCTTCATGGCTTGAGCGACCGTGTTCCGGCAGGCCGTTTCCAGATCATCGCGATACTTGAGTTCCTCAGCGATTTTCGTCGCTCCATAAATCGCATCGGTTTCCTGATGCACCCGAGCCACTGATTCACGAATGCGGTCGGCCCGTCTGGATCGCTCACTCGGTGGACGGTTCAGCGAGTCGTAAAAACCCGAACGGCTCACGCCCATGACACGACACATGTCCGTGATCGGAAACTCGGCTTGATGCTGGTTGATGCAGGCGTACTTCACAGTGACCCTTTCGCGAAGTACGCCGTCGCCTTTTCCAGAATGGCCCTCTCAAGTTCGGCTCGCTTGAACTGCTTCCGGAGCCGTGCAACTTCAGCACGCAGTTCTTCCACGGTGGCATCATCACCAGCCGCCTCGGGAGCGGGAGCGTAACGGCCATACCAGTTCCGAACCGTCTGATCACTCACCCCGCAGGCTTTGGCGGCCGCCGCAATGGAATAGCCTTCATCAGTAATCAGCCGGACAACGTCCCGCCGGAAATCGTCAGAATAAGGACGCTGTTTCGAGCGATCAGATGCATCGCGCGATGATTGAGAAGTGGGCTTGCTCATGAAAATCCGACCTTTCAAAAGGAACAGACAGTATTGCCCGTCCTTGTCCGTTTTTCATGGGTCGCCGCACTTTTGGCCTTTGAGAGGGACCCTCGTGATCTGAGCCCATGCTCGAATTTAAGTAAGATCCGATATCAGGCTATTCAGCCCACACCCACGATATTGACTGTAGCCTCTGATTTTATTCGTTCCCTCAAGTTGGAGCCCTAGCACGCCCACTGCCTTAACTGGTTGGATATAGAACGGTATTAGTTGTTTGCCGAATTTTTTGGCATAGGTCGCTTCAAGAGCTACCCAGTTCGATCGATTCGATTGCTTGCTAATCATTACGACAACAGCTTTCGCGTTACGGATAGCTTTTTGAATCTGCACGCCAAATGGCTGACCATCGGCAAGCATGTCGTCACCATCTATCCAGATATCGATATTGGAAGATTCGAGTTGACGCACGATGGAGAATACTGTTCGTTTATTCTTGTGCGCGTAAGAAATGAATACTTCTGGCGTTTGCTTTCGTTTTCGATGTTGATCTGCTGATACCGAGAGTCGTCGGCCAAACGAGCTAATTTCATTCACTGGTTTTAGGGAAAAACCACTGGTAATACGCTGATATCCTTTTTTGGCTGACTGCTTGTCACTAATTAGTAAACTTAGCTTTGCTTCGACATCTTTCTTGCTGCCGAGGCGATGTAGTTTGAATTGGAGGTAGGCGGGAGCGACCCGATTATTTGCAATGACAGACTTCCCCCATCTCACAAGTATGTGCCGATCGTCCCAGGTCACATTCCACAATCGTGACTTGAATCCGTTAAGATTAAGCGGTTCTGGACCGATGCTTACATATGTTTGCCCACGCTTGCGTAGCAGGTGAGCTGGGATGTGATCAATAGGCGTCTGTGGCATTAGGCTTCACTGCAGAGAGAGAACATTAATCGTGAGAACGTGTAAATCATTACAGAGTGGAATGACCTACCCGCCTGCAATGTAAAAAACGGACTTTATCGCATCCACTAAGGGGAGAAGGCTCTATTGCTCTTGGTTAATTAATTGGTAACCGATTGAACCGAGGAGTTTGGGAAGATTCTGAACTGGTTCACGGTCGTATTCTTGCACTGCTTCCGATAACGACGACCAACTCACTAAATCTGGATGAATACGTAGATCGTCATCACGTTCACCGCCAAACCGCCAGCCAGCAACCCGTTTGCAAGCCGCCCATCGACAATGCTCAGCCCGCGCTAAAGCTTCAAACTCACCGTTCGTAATAGTCCTTGGCCATTTGCTGTCAGGTTCATCGCATGCGACGAAATCAATATTTAGTGCTCGCAATTTGACCGCAATGTGATCTGCTTGCTGACGATTCATTACTTTGTATTCGATTGGTAAGTCTTCCCACGGAAGCAGAGCCGGAGTATTTGGTGGTGAATCCCCGTTGCTGATGCGTTTTACTACATAGCTTTCGTGTATTCGTCGGGCCAGTTCGTCAAGAGCCTCTCCAATCACGTGCTCCTCTGAGCATGATGTCTCCGATTGCCCAAATACTTCCGTTTGGATATGAGGAAATTCTTGGAAGTTTACGCAGATTCTGCGATCATCACTGTGGTGCGACTGGATAACAACTTTTGTTCGCGAACGTCCTATTAGTGGGGCGATATTCTGGAACGCGTCCAAGGAACGCTCAAAGTCCGTTTCGCAGATTGCAACCGTTACCAGTTGTTCGGGCGAGTGAAAAGCGTGAGATAGAACTTTCCGTAAATCGGGGGTGGACGTGTCCCCGTCATAAAAATGGGTTTCGGCACATAATTCAAACTCTGGCATTTTACATAGCATGCTTTGCCTTTCTTTGACCGCCAAATCTGTGATCAAAGTTAAGGCCGCGTTTACGCCATTTGCATAATGCATGCTCGCAAGTGCTTGGTTGATTAAGGCACGCGCCATGGAGTTCCGCCCAATGATAATGAGATGAACCTGCTCTGGAGCATCGATTGAAATCCCCCCTTGGTCTGGATTATGTACTTTGAAAAATTCTCTCGCGCCATTCTCTATGCGACTAAACCGAAAAAAATCGACGGTTTGCGTATTACGGCATGTAGCTAAAAAAAGCCTAGGGTCTGAAATATCAATAAAAGCTTGAATGCTATGCACGTCGCCAGATGCGTCGCATGCAATGCCGATTGAATTGGCAATCGCCAAATTTGTTACATCATCACCAGCAAGGATAAAAACCATTGCCGCTTTTCGAATCCCTGCTCCTGATAAGATCGATGGGTCACAGGCGTCACCAATGCACTCGACAGCCCCGGCGCTAGTCAATGCAGATAAATTTTCGGAGTGGCTATCCTTGTCAATGACACAAACACGGCGCCCAGATTTCATCAAATCTGTCGCTAATTGCAGACAGCCCGAGCCAGCGCCGATTATTACAGCGTGCCCTGATTGTCTCGAACGATATAGGCGATGCAGTTGCTTCGCGAATACTGTCAGTAGGGTGTTTATCAGCGTTCCAAAGGCTGCGATGAATCCAGCCCAACGCGCGACCTCCAACTTCCAGTTGACCTCGGGCGCCTCAGCGAATGCTCCCGACTCCAACGTGAACAACTGAATGGCAAGGTATAAGCGTGTTGTAACAGGACGCGGCGTGCCATCAGGCTCAGCAAAACCAAGGAATCCAAGTGCGAGTGTTAATACAACGGCTGTAGCAATCAATGCCCAGGAAAACGTGCCGCCAATCTTCCGCCACCATAGGTAGAGTTTAGGCCTCAGATGTCGCTTTGAAGTCTGGTTACTCATTGTTTTGTGATCGTGGCTGTTTTGAATTGGGCTATGTTTGCTTTATGGCGTGAATTCACAATTGAAATGCAAAACCTGATTTTTGTGAGGACTTCGAGCGGAGTGAGATAGTTGAGTCCTTTTCGGGGACGATTGTTGAGCCAATTCGTCACATGTGCAAGGTCGTGGTGTTCAGCACGGCATGAAACTCCGACTGAAGCTGATGCACGGCCGCCCACTTTCGAGAAGGGCTTACGAGTTTCCCTCCGTGACGTGCTTAAGCATCCGGTTTTCCATCGTCAATTCAGCGACCAGCTCCTTAAGCCGCTTGTTCTCGTCTTTGATTCGTTGCTTTGCTTCTGTGATCTGACGTCTCAGTTTCTGGCCAATCCGCAGCGTTCCCTCGTGCTTACTGAGGCTCTCTGCCGCCGCGTCCGACAGGCTCGTCAGGCGTTCAAGGCTAAGCAAGTCCTGGTGCTTGCTGAGGCTTTCACTCGCTGCGGCCGACAGGCTCGTCAGGCTATCG